>OCTW011617026.1_pt1 | contig 12012 bp, 7 predicted proteins | sample 1539671 | NCBI WGS metagenome assembly OCTW01 (sample SAMN02144230, study PRJEB22623) | gut metagenome | biome: sheep rumen | host: Ovis aries | place: New Zealand | reverse complement strand
GAGGCGGCAAGAGGCGGCGAGGTGTTTGATTTCGCCATGGAGACGTATGCGGGGCACTTCGTGCCGGAGGCTCCGACTGGCGGCTGCGCCACAGGGCCCGTTCTGCCAGGCAGCTATCAGGACACAGCCGTGGAAGGGGCCAGACGGCGGCTGGGGCACTGCACGTACGGGGTCTTCAACGAGGACGCCTATCAGCTGTACATGGACGTTGTGACCCTTCAGAGCCTGCTCACGGTGCTTGACCCGGACAGCCTGCGGGCGGCCCACGTCGCGGACGCTCTCGAGCGCTTCACGCTGGCGGTGGATTTCGAACAGCCGGCGGCGGAGCGGATCCGCGGCTACCGGAAAGCGCGGGAGATTCTGCGGCCATGCCTCACCTCGGAGTGCGGCTCAACGGCGGCGAAATTCTACGCTGTCGGCAACGCGCATCTGGACCTGGCCTGGCTCTGGCCGCTTGAAGAGACGCACCGCAAGACGGCCCGAACATTCGCCGCGCAGCTGCGGCTGCTCTCCGAGTACCCGGACTACTGCTTCCTGCAGAGTCAGCCGGCGGAGTACGAGATGTGCCGGAAGTACTACCCGGATCTGTTCGCAAAGATCCAGCAGGCGGTAAAGGACGGCCGATGGATCGCGGACGGCGCCATGTGGGTCGAGCCCGACACGAACGTGCCCTCGGGCGAGTCCCTGATCCGCCAGCTCCTCTATGGGAAATGTTACTACCGCCGGATGTTTGACGTAGATTCCGTACTTCTGTGGCTGCCGGACACGTTCGGATATTCCGGCCAGCTCCCGCAGATCCTGAAAGGATGCGGGGTGAACTATCTTGTGACGCAGAAGATTTTCTGGAGCTACAACGACGGGGAGCAGTTCCCGTACCACTATTTCTACTGGCAGGGCATCGACGGCTCGAAGATCACGTCATTTCTGCCGACCAGCTACACCTACCGCACCGATCCGGCTTCCGTGGCGCAGGCCTGGAAGAGCCGCCGGCAGAAGCGGGATCTGGAAGCATTTCTCTACCCGTACGGGTACGGGGACGGCGGCGGCGGCCCGGCCAGAGAATTCATCGAGTACAACCGCCGCGAGGCGCACCTGGAGGGTGCTTCGCAGGTCCGGATGGCCGGCCCCATGGAGTTCTTCAAGGACGGCGAGGCGCAGGGCGGCCCGAAGCACACCTGGACGGGCGAGCTGTATTTCAGCGCGCACCGCGGCACGTACACCTCGCAGGCGGACGTCAAGAAGCTCAACCGCCGCTGCGAGCTGGCTCTGCGGGAGGCCGAGATCTGGAGCGCCTTCGCGTCCGGAAAAGGCCTTCCGTGGCCGAAGGAGACGCTTGACGAGCTCTGGAAGAAGCTGCTGACGCTACAGTTTCACGATATTCTCCCCGGCTCCTGCATCGGAAAGGTCTACGAGGAGGTTATCCCGGTATTTCAGGAAGTGCTGGACGGCGCCGGCCGTCTGACTCGCCGTGCGCTCGCCTCTCTTGCCGGGATGAAAGATGGCGGTGCGGAGACGTCAGCTCCGACTTCCCGCGAGGCCACTCAGAATCTGCTTGTCTTCAATTCGCTGGGCTTCCCCCGCACGGCTGTCGTGCCGCTTTCGGGTGAATCGAAGGCCCCGGGCGCGCTCGCATATGCCAGTCTCCCGGCGTTTGGAAGCGCCGCGGCAGCGCAGGAACTTCCGGACGGCGTCCCTGGCGTGCGGCTCTCTGCGGACGGGGAAGGCTGCCTGGTTCTTGAGAACGGATACCTGCGCGCCAGGATCGACGAGCGCGGCGAGATCCGCTCGCTTGTCTGCCTTTCAAGCGGCCGGGAATTTGCCGCCGGGCCCATGAATCATCTGCGCATGTTCCGGGATGTCCCGCGCAAATTCGACGCCTGGGACATCGATTCCAACTACGCGCAGCAGGAAGTGGACGGGGCAAAGGACATATCCGTTGGCGTACTCACCGAGGATCCGCTGCGCTGCTCGCTTCTTGTAAAAGGCATCATCGGACGCTCGCCGTACCGGCAGGAGATCCGCCTTGACGCAGGTTCGCGGCGCCTGGAGATTCACATGCACATCGACTGGAAAGAGACGCACCGGCTTCTCAAGGCAGCCTTCCCGATAAATGTACTCGCGGAGGAAGGCATCAACGAAATCCAGTACGGATTCATCCGCCGTCCGACGCACCGCTCCCGGGTCTGCGACCAGGACCGCTTTGAGGTCTGCAACCACCGCTACAGCGCGCTTGCCGACGGGTCACATGGCGCGGCGCTGCTCAACGACTGCAAATATGGCATCAGCATGAACGGAAACTCTCTCGAACTTTCCCTTCTGAAAGCCGCCAAGAGCCCGGATTTTAACGCCGATGTGCACGAGCACGACTTCACATATGCGATCTATCCGTGGGAAGGTACTTTTGAAGAGAGCGATGTGGTGCGTCAGGGATATGATCTGAACGTGCCGCCGCAGGTTGTACAGGCCGCCGCAGATGCCGGCTCCGGGAACTTCTCCGCCGGATTCTCCTGTGACAAGGACAACTGCATTGCAGATACAATCAAGCTTGCCGAGGATGGCAGCGGCGACATGATCCTGCGCCTGTACGAGAGCAAGAAGGCGGCCGTCAGGGCCCGCATCACAATGGACGCCTTTGCGGCCGCCAGAGTCTTTGCGTGCAATATGCTGGAAGAGCCCACGCGCGAGGTGCCGGTAAAGGACGGCGCCGTGGAGCTCGATTTCCGGGCGTTTGAGATCAAGACTTTGCGGGTGAAGCAGGAAAAGAAGATCTGAGAGCGCTTCTGAGGGCGGCCGGAGAATACGGGAATGTCATCGATCAGCAGGCTTTTGTTAGAATTCCGATGACCGCACGCACGCATCAGGAAGAGTGTGGCCGGCTGCAATCTGCATTTGTCATAATGTCATTCTGAAGTGTTTTCATCCGGTACGGTGTAAAATTTCTGATTCCGGCTTCCGGGTTTCTCCGGGAGTGTAAGGGCAAGTCTGCCGCTCTCAAGGAGCGGCTTTATATATTCACTCACCACATACGAAGTAGTCCGCAAGTGCAGGAAATCTGCAATTTCCTGACGGCTTCTGGGGACCTGGCAGTACGCAAGAAGCCCCGCCTCTCTGTCTCGCGCGCTGTTTCCCCCGCCGTCCTGATCCGGCGACTTACGCAGTTGTCCGTGTACTGTATTGTTTTTTGTATTGCGGAATATCACGACAAACTCATTCCGCCGGTTCTCAAATATCGGTTCCGGCAGGTTGAATTCTGCCATGGCACGGCGCATTGTCGGTATCCCGGAATACCGGTTCTCTGCACCGGTAAGCATTTCTGCCATAACAGCCAGTGCCGGATTGCGAAGATCCGGCCTGGCATAGCCCAACTGTTCGACGCTCATTCTGCCATACAGACATCCAGGACTGTGAATCTCCATGCGGTCGCTGAACATATCAATCTGTACAGGCGTACCCTCCGTATAGATGCTGTAATCTCTGTGAATCAGCGCATTTAAAACCGCTTCCCGGATCGCGTCAACCGGATACTCCGTCCGATCCGTCCGCTGCCCGGTTTTCGGATCGATGATTGTCCTGTTCTTCATATTGCGGATGCAGAATTTCAAAGCTTCCTCAGACATCTGAAGAATTGTCCCTTCAATCCGGCTGTTATCCAAAAACCGGACGCCGCTGCCACTGACATCACCGATTTCTGTTCCCGGAACCGATACGGCTGTGATACAAAGCTGTGGGAAATATCCCTGCGGATACACTCCGAAATTCATAACGGCCGCAAGCGTCGGAGCACCTGAATTTGTGATGTTGAGCATTTCATACTGCAGTTCTTCAGGCAATTTCGAAAATCCCGGACGATTGTTCCGCTGAATTTCAACATATGTATTGAGTTCCTGCGTGTCCAGCGTGCCGACAGATGCCCGGTTTACCGGCCGCTCATCATCATGCAGATGCTTCCGGTACGCCTCGAAACTGTACAGCTCATAATCCGTCATGGGGAGATCTGCGTCTCCCACCCGGATATACGAACCCTTAACTCTTCCGGTCCCTTTGTAAAAGCAGGGCCTCTCCGCCAACTCAATTCCGGGTATTTCAGCAGAGCAGACCGGAAGTCCGTTTATTTCAGCCAGCGTAAACAATGCTCTCACGGGCGGCTCCATCTGATTGCACTGTTCCGTCACCTTTTTCTGAAGATCCTGCGGATCATATACTCCAACTACTTTGAAATCAGACTTTTCATCGATTCCAAATACGATCACGCCTCCCTGATCCTGGTTGGAAAATGAAGACAATGTATCATACAGCCGTGTCGGCACACCCTTTTGCGCTGCCGTGACCTCGACAGTCTGCTCTTCTGATTTCTGCCGGCAGATTTTTCTGACCAGATTGATCAATTCACTGACAAGCATACTTCAACTCCTGTTTTCACTAAATGTCCGTTCCTATGAAAGCAGGCCACCAGATTTTGTAAATTCTCTCAAGGATAATTTAATAAATCGGGTCGATTTATTAAATTTCATCGAATCTCGCAATTAAAATTTGCTGTTTTGAGCCATTTATTCAACGGATCAGCCGGATATTTAACAAATCTTTTGATAAATCAACTCCTGATTTTCAATCATTTACTTTTCCGGCTGCTTTTCTCAAATCTGTCTCTCTGAAGTTTCTCTTTATTCAGCAGAACCTCCTTATCACCGGCCAGATCTGGGATTTCCGGGTTCAGGTCCTGCAAAAAGAATTCCGAATCGTTCAGCATTGCTTCTCTCCTTTTTCCGTACCTTTACCGGATCACAAAAACCGAATCCGCCGTCTGCGCCTCAATGTTCACGCGGTACACGGCGCCGCCCCACACGCGCAGCAGCCTCTTGTCTTTCAGCGGAATCTTCTCAATCTGAACGCTGCCATCTCCCCGCCAGCTGATCGTCCCCAGGTCCCCGATCTTCACCGAGTGGCCGTCCGAAGAAACCCGCGGCTCAAACCAGGTCATGAAGTGATGCGTCACCCGGTGAGACCGACCACTGAAGTCGTGCAGCGTGATCTTCTCCGCCGCCCTGTCAAGCCGCACTTCCCGGAAGAAATCATCGTCAAGCCCCGGATATGCCTCCCGCAGATTCATAGCTATCTGGCCGGACGCCTCGTCTGTCCGCACGTCCGTGGCCCTCGCCTCCGGGCCGGGGAATTGTTCCTTCCCGTCTATGTCCGGCAGGTTGTGATACGACGAGCGCATCGTCCAGATCTCGTAGCGCTGCGGCGAAAACGTCTTTTTCGTGTAATCGCCGACCCCCGCGTCGATGAGCAGCGGCTGCCCGTTCTTGTATACGATGATACTCCCCACGTCGTTGTGATTGTGGCTGTCGTCATTCCACCCGGCCTTCGCGGCCAGAAGCAGGTGCGCCGACCGGCTGATGCAAAGCCCCGCATCGCGAAAGATGAAGTCGCCCGCCGCCGTCTCCTGGCCGCCTGTGGCTTCCCGGTCCGCCTCGTCAAAGGCAAAAAGCATCTGCAGGCGGAGGTAGAGATTGCGCTCGGCGCTCCCGTACAGATCATCCTCGTCCACACCGGCCGGCTTCTCCTTGCCAGCCGTCTGCCTTGCGTTTCCTTCCGCTGCCCGACTGCCTTCTTTCTCCTCTGCCCGGCGCATCAGCGAAAACCGGCTCAGTCCGTAGCTTCTGAGTTGTGGCAGATCAAACGCCTTCCCCGTCACATATTCCCGCAGCCCGTTGCTCCCGAGCCTTGCCGCGCAGTCCGAGTAGTTGATGTACCAGCCGTTTCCCGCATATACCCGGCAGATGTACAGGAGCACATTTTTCACGAGCTCTGACCGTGAAGGTCCCAGGAATGCGCCGTCTGTCACGGAATTCAGAATTCCAAGATCAGCCGCCAGGTCAAGACCGGCATGGGAATAATAGGCCGGCCCTTCGCTGCAGTACCCGTCGTCCCGGTAGTCCGAAAGGAAGCGGTCAAGCGACTCCGCCGCCTGACGGCACACTCTCCGCTTCGTGTCCTGGTTCTCTCCCATTGTCAGGCAGGTGAGCAGCACGTTCATGGTGCACCAGGTCGTCCAGTTGTTCAGACTGCGAGATCCGTCGCCCATCCACCAGAAAAAGTCGGTCAGGTACGGACGGATGATCCGGCCTTCTAGCGCCTCGCGGATGCGCATGGGCACCAGCGGATCGACCTTCGCCAGCTCATCCTTCAGAAGATAGTATGTGACACCCAGAATCCCACCGGTCTCGCAGGCAAAAAGGTCCAGTATGGGACGATCCGGGTTTGGAAGCGCAGTGGCCCCCTCTGTCTTTGCCTCATCCGTCTGCCGCCTTGAATACGAATTGTGCGCTGGCAGCCACCAGCCCGTCTCCTCGCAGATAGAATAGATTCCGTCCGTTATCCTGTCGAGGAACCGTCCCTTTCCTTCCACGCACTCCGCCAGCACGAGACTGTCCAGCGCCATGCGCTTTGTGAAATACACGTCCTCGAAGTTCACCCGGTTCCCGGTCCGCTGATACTCCATGTACAGAGACGGTGCGATGCACGGGAACGTGTAATTTTGCAGATAATATTCCCCGTCGCGGACGAGCTTGTCCGACAGCTCGCGGCTCAGCTTCCCGAAATCCGGCTTCATGCCGCCTTCTTCTGCAAGCGGCCGGAAATCGGCAATCAGCTGCTGGTAATTTAACATACAGTCGCTTAAAATCGTTTTCATGTGTTAATCCCTCTGCACAACTTCACCTTCACCCCAGCAATTCCATCAGTTCTTCATTGCTCAGATCCGCGATCGAACTGCCGCCGCTCTGTTTCCCGAGCATATCCTTCATGCGGACAACTTCCGCGTCGTACAACTTCTGCTGCATAACGGAAATTTCACGAGTTGAAATATACCGTCTCCGCATTCCCGCATAGAATCGCTTCTCTCTCTTCCTCCGAGAACTCTTCCGATTCCCGGATAAAATCAATCAGGTGCTCATAGCTGTCGGTATTGAGCGTAGACGGAAAGTCCGACCCGAACAGGATGCGGTCCGCCCCGACGATATCAGCCGCCCGGCGGACAAGCGCCGCCGCTGCCGGATACGGATACCGGTCTGGAGCCATGTTGTGCGGCAGCGCCGCGAGGTCAAACCATACATTCGGCAAAGTCAGGTGCCGCAATTTTTCAAGCGCCGTGTTCGCCGTCGCTTTTGACGGCGCCAGCAGATGACAGATGACGAACTTCATCTCTGGATGCGCCAGACACACGCGCCGCACAGCCTCCGGCTGCCAGCTCTCCGCTCCGCACTTGCCGATGTCAAGGACACAGACCGCGCCGTGCTCATCACAGTAGTCAAACTCCTCCCGCATAGCCTCGCCGTCAATGGCAAATGTCGGATGATTGCACATCAATCCGGATCCGGTACTCAGCTCGAACTTAACAATCCCGGCTCCGCGTTGTTCTATCAGATAGTCCCGGATCCTGATCTTGTCGCGCGACCAAGGGTCATAGGACACCGCCGCGCGAAACCTCTCCGGATACTTCTCCTGCGCGTCCAGCGAGTACAGATTCTGGAAGCCCATGTAATGTCCCTGCAGCAGCACGGCCTTGCTCACGCCGCAGCGGTCCATGGCTGCAAGCGCATCTTCCGGCGTAACCTTGCCGTCAGCGAACTGCTCCGGCAGCAGCCTGAAAATCCGCCCGTCCGCGTACTGCGCCATCCCGTCGCCCTTCCAGCGCAGCTCACCCTCCGCGCCGATCCCCGCCACATACTGAACAAGATGCATGTGCGCATCGATCACATCTGTTTTTTTGTTCATGACTAACGACCTTTCTGCTTTCGTTCGTTTCCTGCGTCCAGTAGGCATCGGAAGAGCAGGTTGCGATTCTTCATGTGAAAGAATCCGTCCTTGTGATATTTCCCTCGAGATCAGTCTGTATCCGCAGGTCTATACAAATATAGTATAAATATTAATAGGCAGTACAACAAGACGGAAACCAGCCGATTGCCGGGTCGTCACAACCATTGAAGCAGGCCTTCTGGTCGGTAACATCGTTAATGGTCTCACGATCATCCTTGGCCTGCTTATCCGATCTTTACGGCCACAGGGCTGCCACTATCAGTGCCGGCAGAAGATTAGCCACCCGGACTTTTCGCCCGAACAACAAGTTTAATCCGACGCAGAAAATTAAAATCGAACCGATATAGGAAAGACCGGCCATCGCATGATCGGAGATCAGAGAACGTACCGCTGCCGCCATCAGTGTACAAGATCCCTGCAGAACTCCCACCGGTATAGCTGAAAATGTACAACCTTTCCCCTTAGAAGCTGCCATCACCATTACGATTACCATATCAAGAATCGCTTTGGCAAAAAGAATGGAATGATCCGCATATATTCCATCTTGTATGGATCCGACTATTGCCATGGCTCCGATGCACACAGTCAGAGACGTATCGACGAATGCGTTCACAAATTCAGGATCCCTGGTACTTCCTGTTTTCTTCTTCAGCCATTCACCAAATTGCTCCATCCGCCGGTCGATATTAATGATTTCTCCCAGCACTCCGCCAATTGCCAGAGAAAAGATCATCATCATGGTTCCCGAAGTCTGAAGTGTCCCGTTTTCAAATACCAGCATACGCTGCAGAGTTCCACCGATTCCGATAAACAAAACCGTGACAGCAGCACCGGCATTCAGAGTCTGACGAATCCTCTCCGGGATATGCCCACCAAACAGAGTCCCTATTATTCCACCGGCTAATATCGCCAGCACATTTACAATCGTCCCAAGCCCAGGTATAGCGTGCATATACGTTCCCCTTTTTATCTGTAATAAAACAGAAACCAGTATGATGCAAAGCTTCTCACTTTCCTCTCATCCCTGTCCCGCACCGAACGCATCCAGATCCAAAGTTGCGCAGGCAAGCAGTTTCGCCCGTTCAAACAGGGAATCCACAACCGCATACTCCCGGCAGGTGTGATTGAATTCTCCGCGGACGCCCACGGCGCAGACCGTCGGAACGCCGGCCGCCTGAAAATATGTTGCATCCGATGTCCCGCCCAGGCGGCAGCGCCCCATCGCGCCAAATCCGAGCTTTTCGGATTCTTCGGAGAGAAAGTCGGCCAGAGCATCTGTATCCGGTGTTTCCGTAAAGGGACCCATATATTCCTCGAAACGAAAATCCGTGTGTGTCCCCTGGACAGATGGCTTTTCTGCAATTTTCCGCAGGCCCTCCATGATCCGGAGCTTCTCGTCAGGGCTGGTATACCGGGTGTCGATGATAATGCGGCACTCTCCGGGAATCCCATTCGGAACCTGCCCGCCCTGAATGATCGTCGGGCTCACCGTCGTACCCGCGTCCAGCCGGGTCAGCGCGGCCGCTTCGATCACCTTGTGCGCGGCCTCAACCACGGCATTGCGGCCGCGAAGATAGTCATTGCCAGCATGTGCCGCCACGCCATGAACAATCATGATGCCGTCGCCGCCGCCGCGTCTGGCGACGCAGATCTCCCTGCTCATCCGGCCGGTCTCCATGTTGAAGCACACGAGCGCCCCGGATGCAAGTCTGGTGAGCAGTTCCGCGGTTGTGGAATCGGCATGTCCCTTCTCCTCATCACCTGCCAGCAGAATACGGACCGGCCGTTCTTTCCAGCCAGCCGCCTGCAGTGCTTTGATGACCCAGATTGCGATCACAATGCCGCCCTTCATATCAAGCACGCCAAGTCCGTGTGCTCTTCCGCTCTCGATCCTGAAATGTGCTGTGCCGTCGCCGTCCCGCACATCCGGGGCATCTTCACCGCGATCCCTGCCCGGGACATCCTGGCCTCCACCGCTTCCCGGCATGTTCCCGGGCGCCGGGCAGGGCTCGACCGTGTCGTAGTGCCCGCCGAACAGGACCGGCTTTCCCGTCCTCTCCCTGCCCCACACCGCTTCGAGAAGACAGCTGTTAACCGGTCCCACATCATGCTCCGTCACGTCAAGCCCCATATCCCGGAAGATCCCGGCCAGCCGGCGTTCCACCTGCATAGCCGCCTTCCGGTTCCGGCTGCTGCCGGGCGTCTCAACAAGCTCCTTCCACATCGCGATCATGTCATCCTGATGCGCGTCAATGTACTGCATGATTTCTGTATATGGTCTCACAGCCGTCATCTGCCTCTCCTTCCCGCTCCGTCTTCAGTGCATATCCGCCTGAAATCAGCTGGAGTCGCCCGGGGATTATCTCCCGGCCACAAGCTTTGCCGCATTCCTGGCCGCTTCTTCGCCGGCCTCATTGTATGCCTGCTGGTAGTAGTGGAACGAGTCCTTCATCAGCCCGCGCGAGCGCATGTCGGCCAGACAGGTGCTGACCATCGCGACGTCTGGCGTGTCCGATGCAATTTTATCCTGCAGCGCGATCATCCGGTCATAGCGGTCATATGCTCCCGGAATATTACATCTTCCGATGCGCACCATGAACAGCCGCTCGATACCGTGCGCAAAAAGAGCAGAGAGGAGCTTCCGGAATTCCTCCTGATACCGGTCATCGTCTGTGCCAAGGTCGCCATCTGTCTCTCCCTGGCACCAGAGCACGAAGCGGTGGCGGATCATCAGGCTGTGCGCTTTGCAGTATGCCTCACAGGCGGCAAGACGCTCCATCGCATCGGCCAGGTACCCCTCCGGCGCACCCGGAATCCACTGCGCGATGCTGCTGCCGCCCTTTGACGCGGACACACCCAGCACCGGAACGCCCGTCTCCTGATAATACACTTTGACAAATGCACTCACCATCGAGCCAGTCTTCATGGCACCGTCATGGATCCCCGGCGTCCGGTTTTCATTCACGCCGAATGGCTCGCGGACCGGATGCAGCCCTGCAGGGTCCGTGACCGCCCGGTACTCGGCCCCCGCTTCCCGGTCCGGAACAGGGGCTTCCTGCGGCCATCTCTCACTTGTTATTCCGCGGCCGGCCATATTGGACTGGCCCATGAAAAGGAAAAGATCAAAAGTCCCTGCTGTGCAAGCCTGCTGTGTTCCCTCCATCTGCTCTGCCTCCACAGAATGCGTATTTCCTGCATTATACGCCCCCGGCAGAAGGAATGAAAAGCGGCGGGCGCCCCGGAGTCGGACAGCCCTTCTCCTGCAGCAAGACAAAAAAATGCTCCTGACCACGCAGGAGCACTTTAGAAGGGGGAAAGTATGAAATGTATGATTCAAAAGAACGAATGCGTCAGGGGGATGGCGCTTTGTATGTTTCGTTCTTATGCTCTGTATAGTACGCGGGATCTGTGAAGCAAGTTTGTTGGAAGCCTTCAACTTTCGTGAATTCTGAGAACAGTTTCTGTCGCAAGTCTAAAGAATCACTAAATCCGCTATCAGGCACCTGCCAGGCATCAATCGGACGTGGATCCGCTTCGTTTTGCCTTGGCGTCCCGGGCTGCATTTGCTTTTTGGTGTGGTTCTGCCTTAAGATACGGATACACACACGGCAAGTCCCTTCCCGGCCTCGCCGGCCGTGAATTTTGCATATCATCCAGGAGTTTTTCCGTCAACTACCCACGACCTAAAGGTCATGGGCTTGTAACTGCCCAGTCGTACTAACGACTTGCGTCTCCGACCTTTAGCCCCAATAGATATTGCTATCTAAAGTGGCGTTACATCATGGGGTGGCTGACAGCACCCCTTGTAACAAAGTTTACTTTGTTACAACTGTATTAGGTACTTGACTATCAGCAAGATAGCTTATTCCCATACGATACAGATTTATAGCTCCAATACGGTCATCATTTGACTGATAGCCACAGTTTTTGCAAGTAAACAAATGTATCTTCTTGTTGCGGTTAGCCTTTTCAGTATGTCCACACACAGGACAACACTGACTCGTATAACGAGGGTCAACCTTTATTACAGAAGATTGATTCTGTTTCGCTTTATAAATTAATTTTTGTTCAAGGTCATAAAACGCCCACGATACAGAAACATAGCGATTTTTTGTTCTCACACGTTCTGTGGCATTACGAACACCTGTCAAATCTTCAAGTACGAAAAGAGTATGCTTTGGGTTAGATTCAACG
>OCTW011614410.1_pt1 | contig 12013 bp, 14 predicted proteins | sample 1539671 | NCBI WGS metagenome assembly OCTW01 (sample SAMN02144230, study PRJEB22623) | gut metagenome | biome: sheep rumen | host: Ovis aries | place: New Zealand | reverse complement strand
TTCAAATAAAAGACCATAATTGATTTTTCTCTCTGAAGAACCAAAGTTGACATGCTCGACTTCTTCTTTCTTAAGCAAACCTTTTTCAATTAAGGTATCCAGATCGATGAAATAATAATTCAAACCATTGTTGGAAGGAGACTGATAAGGAGAGTCACCATAGCTAGTGACATTTAATGGCAGCATCTGCCAGATTTCTGCGCCGACAGAAGAAAGGAAGTCGACAAAACGAAAGGCATGTTTGCCTAACGTACCAATTCCATAATTGCCTGGAAGGCAGGAAATTGGGAATAAAATGCCATTTTCACGCGATTTTCGGTTCATAAGAAGATGTCCTTTCTTAAAGTCACGCCATTATTCTATATGGTTATGCAAGCGTTTTCAAAGAGAATGCCAGGATATGCTCTCCTTCGTCTTTGCCTTTTGCCTCTTTTGTCAAAAAAGAAAAGAGAAAAGTCACGCCTTATCGCGTGACTGGGGATATGAATTACTTGGTAAGATATTCTAGTTTTTCGTTATAGAATGTCTCATAGATGGCTTTCCAGGCTTCATAGTTTTTCTTTGCCATCATCTCTTTATTTTCACTGGCAGATAATTCCGGATCTTCAAAAATTGGTTTTAAGACAAAGATGGTGTACATCTGGATGGGGAATCCATCCTGTCCCATAACATCCGAATCTTCCATACAGATGAAGATTGGAACCACCGGAACATGAGCGTGAACCGCCATCGTATAAGCACCTGACTTCAAGGGCTTTGGCTTACGATAATTCCACCACATGGATTGTTCAGGATAAATCAGAACATAATTGCCGTTTTTTAAATGATAGGAAGCACCGCGAAGAAATTCCTGCAAGGTCTGGAAATTGCTAGATAAAGGAAGCGTGTTGCAGTTTCTCATCAGTTTGCCATAAAAGCCGGGGAAGGATGTGTAGTTACCTTCCTTGATGACGCGGAGGAGTTTTCTCTTCTTGCTCTGACGAGATTTCTCATAGACCACCTGGGTGGCAAAAGAATCCATGGCTGAGAAATGATTGCAGGTCAATACAGCTCCACTATCCAGGTTATCAAGGTTCTCAATACCGACAACATCTTTTACGATGAACTGCTTGTTCTTGATCATCTTATGAAGGAATCTTCTTGCTAAAGCAAAGGTAAACTTCGCCTTGATTCTCGTCGATAGTTTCTTTTGTTTGTAATCCACTGTCCCTGGAAGAATCACTTTAGATGGCGGGTCATTTTCGGGATCGACATCAAATTGACCATTCTCTTCTAATTCCTGGATTCTAGCTAGGACTCTGAGTCTTTCTTTATCTTTCTCCATGGAGGGCTCCTTCGTAACGATGTTTGTAAACAGAATAGATGACATAGATATCATCAAACTGGTGGTAACCAAATTTCTGATGCACTTTCTCAACGTGATATTGCTTGATGTTTTCGGTATGTGGATAAGGAAGATAGAACAAGCGTTTGGAAAAGTGTCTGACGACAGTATGCTTATGTAGGAATTTCTGATCGTTGAATCTTTGTGGCAACATCTTCTTTCTAACGGTTGATTTATAGATTGCATCCTGATCAGCAAATGTCAGTTTCTTTTTCTGAATCAGCGTTCTTGCTTTGACAAACAAACCCGTCTCTTTACATTTCTTCATGTTGAAAAGTAAGACACCTGCATTAATATAATTTGGATTCAGAAGATATTTTCCATAGTGATCTCTAGCCGCCGCATATTCATAACCTGAGATATCCTGATCATAAAGAAGATGAATATCTCGATTGAACATGATGTCCGTATCAAGATAGAGGAACTTATCTGGCATACCTTCTACTTCATCAGCAAAAAGACGAATCAAAGTATAAGGAGAACAATAGGCACCTTCATTAGGACAGCCTTTGAATTCTTTTTCATATAGAGAAGTGACATCGATCTTGATGACTTCATTCTCAGGATTGAATTCCTTGACCATCTCATTTAAAAACGCAATCAGTTCATCTGAGACAGGGGTGTAATCCTTCTTGATTCTAGTCAACTCCATCGTATAAAGATAGATGCGATAGCAATCATTTTTTGATCTTTTCAAGATGGAGAGAAGAGAAGTGACAATACCATCAAAGACTTTGCTGTTTCCACAATAAAGAAGATTAATCATGTTGTTCTCTCCTGACATATTGAATCATCTCCTTGTCGGAGCTCTTGGCTCTGAAAGACATATTCTGATAGACCTGATTTCTGATATCTTCTCTAGCGGAGATATCATCAAGTCCTTCTTTAGGATAGAATGGTCCATCGATATAAGTGATGATTTTTACTTTCTTCTTGTTTTTTCTTTGATGATAGGTGCTGGTAAAGCAATAAGTCGGTGTGTTATATTTCACCGGATAATGAAAAGACGTGGCCAAAAATGGTCTGATTTTGGTGTAATATGGCCACAGATGGGCTTCTGGGTAAATCACTATCGCTTTGTTCTTCTTCACCAGATAGTCTGTCGCTTTCATGAAATTTCTTGTGGCACCTAAATCAGAAGGAAGAGGAAGACCACCAAGATAAGGAACAAAACGTCCGATGAAGGGAATCGCCACATTGTTTGGATGAACGATAGTGTAGACAGAACGAGGAGACATGATAAAAGTAGGAATCAGAGCATCAGCGATGATCTGGGTATGATTACCATATAAGAAGAGAGGCCTCTTCTTCATGTCCTTCAATTTTTCTTTTCCGACAATCTGATGATGAAACTTCATCTTCAGATAACACCAGGCAAGAGGTTTGCTGATCAGGTAATAGACAATGCCATGTAGCAATCTTTTAAAGAAACCAGTTCTGAGATATTGATAATTCTTAGTAATCTTTGGTGTATGAATCGCCATGGTGGAGAATTCATCATTGAGCTCGTCGGTATAATATATCGTCGAGGCGAGTTTAGACATAACTAGACTCCTGCAACGATAATTCCAGCCTCATCAAAAACATCTTCTGAATCTTCTTCTTTGGCTTCTTGACTTCTCTGAAGAAGACAAAGATAGTTATCCGGATTGTTGGCTTCTTCAAGGCAGGCTTTAAAGACATTCAGAGGAACTCTTTTTTCATTGGCAAGCTGTTCTAAAGTGTAAGAAGCATAAACTTTCTTGATTTCCATATAGAAAGGCGAACGGAAAGCCGTATTCCAGAAATACTGAGAATAAAGTGCCTGAATATCATGCCAGGGCTTAGTCGCAAAAGCATAATGAATTAGATATCTTTTCCCTTCTCTGATTTTCCAATCCTTGATACACTCCATATTCCAGTTACGGCTGATATATTTCACATCATCTTTGCAGATGACATTGAGATAGTCCTGATCCTGGGCCACTTTAAAAGCATAGAAATGAACCAGGTCAACAAATTGTTTCATCACATCGACTTCACGCCATTTTTTACAATTGATGACCAAGACGCCCGCATTGAAATATTTCTTACTATCAATGCCTAAGCAAAGTCTGGAATATAAAGCAGCTTCATCAACGCTCATGACAGCTTCCTTTACTGCGCCGACTAAATGATTGTGCAGGTTGACATCAAATAATTTGCCCACATCTTCATTGATGGCCGTATCAGAATCGATATATAACGCTTTGTTATAAAGCGGGAACTTGTCTGCAATCAACAAGCGATAATAAGTCGAAAAAGAATAATAGTCTCTCACCGGTAAATGAGAAACCAATTCCTTGATTTCCTCACTGACATCATTGATACAGATGGAGACATTTCTTCTTTCCATAGAAAGAATCTTGTCTTGGGTATCTTTGGATAAATCTGTATGCAGAATATGAATGCGGTAATTTCTTTTTGGATCAGTATGTTCGATCAAAGAGAGAACAGCAACCGATGCAAATTTGGCAAATCGTTCATCAAATCCAAAGAAAACTGGTACTAATGGTTTGTTCATATCAATCACCTCGAAATATCTAGTTTTATTATATAAACACCTGTTATAGTAGTAACCCTAAACCACTTTGCCCCATCTAGAGAGAGGACTCTCTTATTTGGAGAGTGGATAAAAAGGACTCTCTTAATAAGAGAATTTGCCTTTACAACTCGTGTTTTTAGGGTATAATAAAGGCAATATGAACGAAAATGTGTCATTAAAATCGATTGTTGCCAACAATCTTACAGAACTCAGAAAAGAAAAAGGCTTGACTCAAATTCAGCTTGCCGAGCTTTTCAATTACTCCGATAAAGCCGTCTCCAAATGGGAAAGAGGTGATACTCTTCCTGATTTAGAAACCTTAAAAGCCTTAGCCGATTATTACCAGGTCACCCTGGATTATCTGGTTCATGAAGGAAGCAGAAAAGAAAAATCTCAATATCTCTTAAAAGAGGACAAAGAACCAGTCAACACCAAAGCGATAGCCATCATCTCTTGTATGGTAGCCCCGCTTATCTGTGTTGCTGTATATATCTCCTTACTGTTATCTCTACAGTATAACTACTGGTTAGCGTTCTTATGGTGGATTCCCGTCGACTTCCTTTTATTATTTATCTTTGCCTGGTTATGGTGGGGAAAGGTACAAAGAACCATCTATGGCATCTTACTCAGTTGGACCATGGTAGTCTGCACCTATTTAGAACTTGGCGTAGATCTACCAAACGGAATCGGTTGGCAAGTCTGGGAAATCATCCTTGTTGGTATTCCACTAACTATCGCACTTCTCTTATGGATGCAAGTCAGAATCAAACCTAAAGAAGAAACGATTGAATCAAACGAAAACATGGCTTCCGAATAATCGGAAGCCATTTTCTATTCTTCAGTTGTTTCTTGATCTGTCTCTTCTTTTGTAAAAACATTACCTAGGAAATACTTCTTCATAGCCGTAGAACGCTGCATGAAAACAAAGATCAAACGATTGAAGACCAATTCATAAAGCAAGCAGCACAAACCCGCCTTAAGCAAATTAAACGGACCATAAACCAAACTGATCAAGCCAAAGTAGGAACCCATGTTGACCCCGACATTCATACCATGAAAATAAGCGATGACATTTTCAATAGCACCTTCTTCAAAACAAGTTGAGAAATGAGCATTTGGACCATAGACAGTTAAGTAGGATGGGGTAATAAATAAGGCGTTCATTCCTGTAAGAACTATCGTAACAAACAATGAGATGATGATATAACCAAAGATACGATACTTCAATCCTTTGTTGAACCACTTGAAGACCTTGGCACAGATGAATAAGGATAAAACAAACATCAAGGAGGTAAATAAGGCAGTCAGATTACCAATACCTAAACCAGCAGTTGGTCCATGGACTGTCATATCCAAAGCAGTTTTGATCACCGCCACAGATAAGCCACCAACTAAGCCATACATCGCATAAGCAATCAAGACTGTCACCTCAGACAATTCAATCATCAGCCAAGGTGCCATCGGATACGGAATACGAGCAAACGCCATCAACACGAAACCTAATGCTGATAACAAAGCGATTGTTACCAGACGCGTCACGACTTCTCCACTACTTCTTCTCATTCTTTTGAGTCCTTTCCCCTCGGAAAATAAAAATTACCCCGAAGCAAAAGCGCCCCAGGGTAATCTCATATATCAAAAATTGAGATTTAGCTATTCTTCTATCCAGCCTTTACTGTCGCCTTCGGAATTGCACCGAATCCTGAGACCAAGTCTCTCGCGGGGTTTACCGCCGAGAAGGAATTTCACCTTTCCCTGAATCGCTATAAAAGGAATTATAATTATTTTTTTGTCTTTTGCAAGCAATTACGCTTTGTTTGAAGAAGAATACAAGACTATCCCCTGAATAACCATGACGAAGGGAGTTGTTGGTCTCTTCTTTTTGAAACAAGCATATTCATATAAGATGTTTGTATCTTTACGGATAAAATATCATACTTGCTTCATCATCTCCGCCTTCATACATAAGAAGGATGCGACCATGTTTTTTATCATAAAACAAGAAATATCCAAAATTTATATAAAAATGTTTTAGGTTTGTAATAATATTGTCGAAAGAAAAAGTTTCAGGCAAAGTTTGATATCGTTCCCAAGAGAAAAGGGTCTCAAGACACTCAAGGAAATATACCTTTGGTCTAGAATGGATTTCGTCTCTATATTTTAGACTATCGAAAAAGAATTGATTGTGACTAAATGGGGTATCAGACTCGCATCGATATACGATGGGATTCAAAGAAGGGCAATTATAATAAACATAACGAGAGTGGTCATACCGTTCTTTTTCATGCCATCGTTTGTCTTGATCTGTTTCATACGGCCAATAAATTAAGTAAAAGGAAAATAAATCAGCGAAAAACGATTTCAACTTCTCTTCCCCTTTCAAACTATTAACATGAATTCCCCTTTTTAATCCATAAGACTTTTCAATCAGAAAACATAAAGGAATCCTGTCTTGTGGTTTCACATCCTTTTTTAAATGCAATTTGACAATTTCTTGAAGCAAATCACTTTTTTGCTGTTCTTTTAAACTAAATGTAATCATAATCAGTTGTCCAAATAATACGGCAGCCCATAAAAAGAGTGATTAGAGACTCTGTCATTACCTGATTTTGCATGAAAGTGGTACAAAATGAGTGAAGAGTAACCCAATCAACAGAATAGCCTTACGATAATTCAAATTTCACCCTCCAAAAAGCTATACCGCAATTAATCTTCTTTGAAGATATATTAGATTGTAAAATATTTCAAGACAAAAGAAAATGTTTCATCTTGAGATAACAACTATTTTGTCATGAAATGTTTTATTCTATATGTCTTTTGCAAGCAATTGCTCTTCACTTCGATTATAATGAACCTACATACAGGAGGATTTCCCCTCCTGCATCATAAACAACTCGAATTATATGGATAAACTTGTCATACATCTTTTATCGCTGGAAGAAGTAAGAAAGCATGAAACCTTTTTGCTTACTTATGTTTCCCCTCAACGAAAAGACAAGTCTTTAGAATATCGCTTTGAAGAAAATAGATATCAATCTCTTGGCGCAGGTTATCTTCTGAAAAAATACACCAAAGGTGAAGACACCTTCAGTTATAACAAATATCATAAACCAGAAGGCGAGGAAGAATATTTCAACATCGCCCATTCTTATAACTATGTTGCTTTTATCAAAGCTGAGGTTCCTTGTGGTATTGATATTGAAAAAATCAAAGAAGCTAAAGAAAAACTCATCAAATATGCATTTGCTAGTCAAGACCAGAAACTGATCAAAACCAATGATGACTTTTTTAAGTACTGGACATTAAAAGAAGCCATAGGCAAAGCCCATGGCAACGGTTTAATCGATGAATCCATTCAAGATGTACCAGCCAAAGAAGGAAGAGTACAATACAAGAACAAATGCTACTTCACAAAGGCGTTCAAGTTAGATGATTATTATTTATCTATCGCTTTAGAGGATAAACTACCTGAAGATATCATCCTACAAGAAGAAATCATTTTAGAAGATTAAGCCTTAAAAAGCCCAATCGCCATCCTTGAAGATCTGTACTTCCTTATCATCTTCCGTAACACCGATGATGCTCATATCTTTCGAACCGATCATGAAATCCACATGAGACAAGGATTTGTTGATACCAAAAGATCTGATTTCCTCATCGGTATATTTTTCAAAGTCCGGATAGAGATTTGGAAAGCCTGTACCCAAAGCCAGATGACAAGCTGCATTCTCATCATAAAGCGTATTGAAGAAAAGAATGTTTGTCAAATTGATTGGGGAATGATAAGGGACAAACGCACATTCTCCAAGATATGCACTTCCTTCATCTAAAGAAAGAATGGAACGCAAGGCTTCCTCGCCTTTTTCGGCATGAACTTCAACTGCTTTACCTTCATGGAATTTCACATAGAAGTTTTCAATCAACTGTCCCTGATACGATAATGGCTTACTGGCATAGGCAATACCTTCAGCCACACCTTTTCTAGGAGAAGTAAAGCATTCCTCAGTAGGAATGTTTGGTGAATAGGTAACACCTTCAAGCGTATGTTCATCTCCACCTTCAAATCTCACACCAGGAATCAAACCGACTTTGAAATCTGTTCCATTAGAAGATTTTTAGCGCAATTCTTTTAAACGCAAAGAGTTGAGATAGGCGCAACGATTTTTCAAATCCTCGTTATGTTTCTTCCAATTCTCAATCCCATTACCATCATCCGCTCTGGAGGTATAGAGAATGGCTTTCCATAACGCTTCAATGGCTTCTTCCTGACTCAAGGAAGGGAAGACTTTCTTAGCCCAGGAAGGAGAAGGGACACCAGCGATAACCCACTGGAAATGATTTTCTCTCTGATCTCTGTACTTACCTAAAATCTTATGTTTAGCCTGTCTGATACGACTAGCTTTAGCATTATCAATACCAGATAAGCCATCGGGATCATCGCCATCCAACCAGATGAGAACTGGTAATTCATCAAGCATAAATTTATGAGCGTATTCTTCAAACAAAGGCACTTCTTTTAACGCTTCTTCAGAAGCATAAAGATTATCGACTCCGTCCATCTTGCTAGCCTGCCAGTGCACAAAGACTCTCTTTGCACCAGCCTCATAACACTTCTTAGCCACAATAGCAGCAAAGTCTTCTTCAAAAACAGCAGTACGAATCACCACGTACTGGCCTTTTTGAATGTTGGCGCCGGTCTTAACAATCAGTTCTGCATATTTTTCAATCAAGTCTTGATTCATTTCTCATTCTCGCTTTCTTTTCGTGAAGCCTTAGTGTTTTTGTTCTCAGATTCATCCTTCGTTTCATGGTCATGCTTTACCTGAATTGGTACAGTAAAAGTTTCTTTTTCTTCAATCACTTTGCTGTTATCCTTGCTTGGATCATAACCTGGTTTATCACAAAGGCATTTTCCACAATGAGGACAGATATAATGTTTGTGGCACTTAGGACATACCTTAGCCTCGCGACGATCAAATCTCTTAAAACACTTCCAACAATAATCTTTGTAATAGGCTTGTCTTTTTCTACGTTCTTCATCACCATATGTTGCCAAAGCCCATACAGCCAAACTTGAACCGATAGCAGACCCAGCAACACTACCAATGATTAAAAAGCCTTGCATCAAAAAAACCATACCAATGCAGAATGCAATCGTCAAAGTAATTGCGATGATAATCGGGACAAGTCGATTTTCAGCTTCTCCAATCACCCATGCATAGATGATAGTAAAAGCGACTAAACCGACAAAAAACAATGGCCAGGCACCCATAACGCATTCATTATACCAAAAATGCCCGTCGTTGACGGGCAAAGGTTTAGTTTTATCTGAAATGAACCATCACTTTATTCCTGATACTCAGGAATGCGTCTCAGACTCTTCTTCATGATAACCAGGATGTTCCTCAAGGAATTTCTGATGAAGCGTATTGACATCCTCATCATTTAACAAGCCATTATTATAGGCTTTTTGAGGATTATAGATATCACCATCTTGAGTACAGAGGCACAACCAATTTCCCCCACACGGAAATTGACAAACAATAATACCACTGATTTCGACATCAACAATCGCAGTTGTAACATCAATATCCGGTTGTGCAGTTTCAAAAGATACCAAATAGTTTTCATGGAATATACCAAAGTCCTTGGTAATGGTATACCACATCACAAAGGTATCGGAATAATGCTCACCATATCTTTCCTGAAGAAATGACTTTTTACATTTCTCATAGTAAGAATCACGGATGAAGGTGGCCTGCTTAGATGTAAGATTTCCAACAGCTGGATGATCCGCCATCACTTCCGGTTCTGGATAATAATCCAAAAAAGATGAAGAATTAGTGTTGCAGGAAAACAACGCCAAAGACGACATCAATATCGATAAGAACTTATGCTTCATAAAATCTTCCTCCTTTTCTTTACATACATGAAATGATGATGTTCATCAAATCGGTTGCATAAATTGTAAGGCACCAAAAGCAATAAGTACATATTTTTAGGATATTTTGCCTAAAAACAAACACTAAACCTTGTTCACAGATAATTAAATGTACATTATGTCCAATATTTCCATTAGAAATTCTATGTGAGAATCTCACTTTTTACATATTGTTTCAATCTTCGTAAAAGATTCAACTTTTTGTTTTCATCAAAAAATGCCCGTCGTTGACGGGCAAAGGTTTACTTATTTAAAGCGGCGGTAATCGCTCTTTCTTCCTTGGAAATCGTATTTGGTGAATACTCAATACCATATTTCTCACAGATTTCCTTAAGGATTTCCTGAGAATGAATGGCAGAGTCAGAATCACATTCCAATTCATAATCGAGATGATCACCATAAGAGTTCTGAGAAATATCCAAAACAGAATCTTTGTATTCTGTTTCTTTTCTGAATGTAGTCAGGGTAGCCAAGACTAAAAGTTCATCAGCATTGATCTGTAAGATATCTAAGAAATTACGAATGTCACCCTTAGGGAAGATATTCTTATCAATCAGACTTTCAGCCTGTTCTCTTGTTAAAGCCTGATTCTTTTCTAATAGGCCTTCAGAGAGAGGAGCTTTAAGAGTAAAAACAAAATTCTGTCCGCTTTCACGGATACGAAGAATCATGCCATATTTTTTCAAAACCTGACTGCGGCTATCTAGATAGTAGTTGGTCTGAACCAAACTGACAGTGGGGAATCTCAGTTCCTTGACAAGACGATCATAATTTTCCTTTGATAGAAGTACTTTTGCTTCGATTTCAATATTATTGCTGGACATAATAAACCTCTTTCAATGTCAATATATGATACAATAAAGCAGTCAAAATAAAAAGAGATAAGAGAACTATGAAACCCTGTCATTTCGCTGTATATTCCAAAATGTTCGAAAATAACTCCGTGATGATTGAAAAACTGAAAAAGGAACTTGGTCAAAACGGATTTGTTTATGATGAAAATAAACCTAGCCTGATTATTGTTTTAGGTGGTGATGGATCATTCATGAGAGCAATTCACGATCCAAAACTCCCACGTGGAAAAGATATCAGCTATCTACTTTTCAACACCGGTCATCTAGGATTCTATTCTGATTATGCCAAAGGAGAAGAAGATGACTTCATCCACGCTTTAATCAATCAAGAACCTGAGGTTGAATATCTTCCTTTCTTCCGTTTTGTCATCGACAAGAAGAAAGAGCATCACTTCATCAACGATATCGCCATACAGACTGGTGAAACCGTCTTTATGGATGTCTATGTCAATGATGAGATGCTAACCGAGAGCAGATGCAATGGTATTGTCATTGGTACACCGACTGGGTCCTCTGGTTATCTTCTCTCTTTAAATTCCCCTGTGGTCATCAACTCTCCTGATCTTTATCAGTTTTCTCTTATTTCTCCTTGTCATAACCGTTTATTTCCAAATACCATCACCAAAGCAATCATCGGTGGTGATCAGGAATTGAAAGTCATCATTCACGAAGGGAATTTCGATATCTATGTCGATGGTGGTCATAAGACCAAACTAAAGGGACATGAGTTTACCTTCTCTCATAAAAAGGATGAACTTGTCTCCTTGCTTCATCTGAAGAGCATCACAGTTGTATCACGTATCAGAAAAAATATTTCCGGAAAGGAAGATTAATCATGGAACCATATATCATTATCATCATTGTCGTCGCTTGTTTACTTGCCATCGCTTTAGTAGCCTTCTTTGTCATTTCCTATAACAAGAAGAAGAAAATTGCTGAATCAGAAGCTGAAGTCAATGAAAAAGTGGAACAGTCCGCTTCTAGATTAGCCTTGTGCTTTGGTGGAAATGACAACATCTCTAAAATCACCACGGCGGGAAGTCGTGTCACAGTCATGGTCAATGACCCTAGCAAAATCAACAAGGATGATATCAACAAAGAATTAGATAACGTCATGTTCATGGGCAACAAAATTGTCTTTGTCATCGGCTCAAAAAGTGAAGACTTCTCTAACCTCTTAAAAGAAAATACCGACAAAACTTCAAACTGATAAGCAAACAACTTAGATTACCTTTAAGGCATCGTAAAGATGCCTTTTTCTGATGTTTAAA
>OCTW011617418.1_pt1 | contig 12016 bp, 13 predicted proteins | sample 1539671 | NCBI WGS metagenome assembly OCTW01 (sample SAMN02144230, study PRJEB22623) | gut metagenome | biome: sheep rumen | host: Ovis aries | place: New Zealand | reverse complement strand
GGCATCTTCCAGCTCTATCCGGAAGAGAAGAAACGTTACTATGTAAAAGTTCCGGTATTCTCCTTCAACAAGCTGAAAGGTCTTGATGTCTATCTTTCACCTGAGATGAAATCCACCGGTGAGGCAATCGGATATGACGATAAGCTGAACCGCGCACTTTACAAAGCACTTCAGGCAGGCGGCATGAAACTTCAGAACTACGGTACTGTTTTTGCAACGATCGCAGATGAAGATAAAGAAGAAGCACTTCCTCTGATCCGCAGATTCTACAACTTAGGATTCAACATCCAGGCAACTTCCGGAACTGCTGAATTCCTGAAAGAAAACGGAATCCGCACCCACGTACTTGGAAAGATCAGCGACGGAAGCAGCGATATCCCGGATGCGATCCGTCAGGGACACATTGCATATGTGATCAACACACGTGCAGCCGGCGATATGTCTGATGACAGCGACGGTGCTAAGATCCGCCAGCTGACAGCAGAAAACAACTGCGTGATCTTAACTTCTTTAGATACCACACGCGTACTGCTTGATGTTTTAGAAGAGACTACACTTACGATCTCCACGATCGACGCATAAAAAGAGAAAACAATATGCAGGATTTAAGATTAACAATAAAAGAAAATAGACAGCTGACAGACAAGATGTGGAAGATGGTTCTTTGCCATCCGGATCTTGCTGTCCAAAAGCCGGGACAGTTCATCAACCTCAAGATTGATGGTTACTTCCTGCGCCGCCCGATTTCGGTATGCGATTATGCGCCGGGTGAAGTGACGATCATCTACGCCGTTGTCGGAAAGGGCACAAAAGTTCTTTCCGAAATGCAGATCGGAGAGACGGTTCAGGCTCTTACTGGTCTTGGAAACGGCTACGACATTTCCGAAGCCGGAGAGAAGCCGCTCCTTTTAGGAGGCGGCGCCGGCGTTCCGCCAATGTACCTGCTTGCAAAGCAGCTGCGCGCGGAAGGAAAGATGGTGACAGTCATCTTAGGATTTAATACAAAGTCTGAGATTTATTACGACGAAGAGTTTTACAAAATCGGATGCCGCGTGATCTTAGCAACCGCAGACGGAAGTCTCGGAGCAAAAGGTTTTGTTACCGATGTCATGCCGGAAGACTACTCCTATATTTATACCTGCGGACCTGAGCCGATGTTAAAAGCCGTTTATAAAAAAGCGGAAACCTCCGGCCAGTTCAGCTTCGAAGAGCGTATGGGATGCGGCTTTGGCGCGTGCATGGGATGCAGCTGTAAAACGATCACCGGTTATAAACGCATCTGCAAGGATGGTCCGGTCCTTAGAAAGGAGGAGATCTTATGGGAAGATTAAGCGTTGATTTATGCGGAATAGAAATCGATAACCCCGTAATTCCTGCCTCCGGAACTTTCGGCTTTGGCTACGAATTTGCAGAGATCTATGATATCAACTGTCTCGGAACTTTTTCCTTTAAAGGAACGACAAAGGATCCGCGCTTTGGAAATCCGACGCCGCGCATCGCAGAATGCAGCAGCGGCATGCTGAATGCAGTCGGCCTTCAAAACCCGGGAGTAGAAAAAGTAATTGAGGAAGAGCTTCCGAAATTAAAAGAAGTCTTCCACAAACCAGTGATGGCAAACATCAGCGGTTTCTCTGTGGACGACTATGTATATACCAGCGAAAAGCTGGACAAAGAAGAACAGGTCGGATGGCTTGAGATCAATATCAGCTGCCCGAACGTTCACGGCGGCGGCATGAGTTTCGGAACCGATCCGGAAGCTGCTGCAAGCGTTATGAAAGCGGTCAAGGAAGTAACGACGAAACCTGTCATCGCGAAACTGACGCCAAACGTAACGGATATTGTTTCCATGGCAAAAGCCTGTGTAGATGCAGGTGCAGATGCCATCAGCCTGATCAACACCATGCTTGGCATGCGTATTGATCTTAAGACCAGAAAACCTCTGCTTGCAAATACGACAGGCGGACTTTCAGGCCCTGCGATCTTCCCGGTCGCACTGCGCATGGTCTATCAGGTGGCACAGGCAGTTGATGTTCCGATCATCGGTATGGGAGGCGTCTCTTCTGCGGAAGATGTGCTCGAGATGATGATGGCAGGAGCAACGGCTGTTCAGGTCGGAGCCGCAAACCTCGTTGATCCGATGGCTTGTCCAAAGATCATCGAAGCCCTTCCTGAGGCGATGGACCGCTATGGAATTGAAACTTTGAAGGAGATATAGTATGGGAAAAGATGTAATCGTTGCCTGCGACTTTCCAAGCGCAGAAGCAACCCTTGAATTCTTAGATAAATTCACAGGCAAAAAACCGTTTGTAAAAATCGGTATGGAACTGTTTTACGGAGCAGGTCCGGATATCGTCCGCCAGATCAAAGCACGCGGACACAAGATCTTCCTGGATCTGAAACTTCACGATATTCCGAATACCGTAAAGAAAGCAATGGCGGTTCTTTCCGCATTGGATGTTGATATCTGCAACCTTCATGCAGGCGGAACGGTTGCAATGATGGAAGCTGCTCTTGAAGGACTTACAAGAGCTGACGGAACACGTCCTCTTTTGATCGCGGTAACACAGCTGACTTCAACAGATCAGGCGGCACTTGAAAATGACCTGCTGATCAAAGAGCCGATCGATGAGGTTGTTATCCACTATGCAAAGAATGCAAAGAAAGCCGGACTTGATGGCGTTGTCTGCTCTCCGCAGGAAGCCGGAAAAGTACATGATGCCTGCGGCGCAGATTTCCTGACCGTAACGCCAGGCGTCCGTTTTGCAGACAGTGCAAAAGATGACCAGAAGCGTGTCATGACTCCGGAGCAGGCAAGGATCAACGGCTCCGACTACATCGTTGTCGGCCGTCCGATCACCGCAGCAGAAGATCCGGTCGCAGCCTATGAAAGATGCTGCAGAGAATTTATTGGTGAATAAATAAAAGGAGACTCCTATGGAATTAAACAAACAGATTGCAAGTGACTTATTAAAAATACAGGCAGTATTCCTTCGTCCGGAAGAGCCATTTACCTGGGCAAGCGGAATCAAAAGCCCGATCTATTGTGACAACCGTCTGACGCTGACCGCGCCGGAAGTAAGAACACACGTGGAAAAAGGTTTAATGCAGCTGATCCAGGAATACTATCCGGAAGCAGAAGTTCTGATGGGGACAGCAACTGCCGGAATCGCACATGCAGCGATCACCGCACATATCTTAGGCCTTCCGATGGGCTATGTCCGCAGCGGTTCAAAAGACCACGGCCGTCAGAACCAGATCGAAGGAAAACTGGAAAAAGGCCAGAAGGTCGTTGTGGTTGAGGATCTGATCTCAACCGGCGGAAGCGCAATTGACGCTGTCACTGCTCTTCGCGAAGCAGGTGCTGATGTCCTTGGCATCGTGTCCATCTTCACATATGGAATGCAGAAAGGCCTTGACCGCATGGCAGAAGCCAATATTACAAATCACTCTCTTACAGATTTCGACTGCATCGTTGAAGTTGCAGCAGAAACCGGATACATCAAGCCGGAAGATAAGGAACGCCTGATCGCATTCCGCAACAATCCATCCGACGAAAGCTGGATAAGATAGGGAGAAACAAATGAGAAGTATTATTGATATTTTAGATCTTTCCGTCAGTGAGATTGATGAGCTGATCGCAACCGCGCAGGACATCATCGCATCACCGGAGCGCTATGCACATATTTGTGAAGGCAAGAAACTTGCAACGCTGTTCTTTGAGCCGTCCACGAGAACAAGGCTCAGTTTTGAAGCCGCAATGTATGAGCTCGGAGGACATGTTATTTCCATGTCGGATGCAGGTTCTTCTTCTGCAACAAAAGGAGAAAGTGTTGCCGATACGATCAAGGTCGTAAGCTGCTATGCAGATATCATCGCAATGCGCCATCCGAAAGAAGGTGCTGCTTTAGTTGCATCTAACAACACCGGCGTTCCGATCATCAACGCGGGCGACGGCGGACACTGCCACCCGACGCAGACAACGGCAGACCTGCTTACGATCTACCGTGAAAAAGGCGGCTTTGACGGACTTACGATCGGACTTTGCGGAGACTTAAAATTCGGCCGTACCGTTCACTCTTTGATCAATGCGATGAGCCGTTATGATGATATCCGCTTCGTGCTGATCTCTCCGAACGAACTCAAACTTCCAAGCTATGTAAAGAACGACGTGTTAAAGAAAAATAACATTCCATACAAACAGACGAACGATTTAGAAGAGGCAATTCCGGAACTCGATGTGCTCTACATGACACGCGTGCAGAGAGAGCGTTTCTTCAACGAAGAAGATTATCTTCGCTTAAAAGACAGCTACATCTTAACTCCGGCAAAACTGAAAGATGCCAAACGCGATATGATCATCATGCATCCGCTGCCGAGAGTAAACGAGATCAGCGTTGCTGTCGATGATGATCCGAGAGCATGCTACTTTAAGCAGGTCTTAAACGGTAAGTACATGCGCATGGCTCTTATCTTAATGTTATTAAAGGAGGCAGGTACACTATGAATGTAGATTCCATCCAGAACGGTATTGTGATCGACCACATTTCCGCAGGCAACGGCATGACGCTTTATGACCTTTTAGGTCTTGACCAGTTAGATGCCTCCATCGCGATCATCAAAAACGTGAACAGCAAAAAGATGGGCAAAAAAGATATCATCAAGATCGATGCCGATATCCCGGTCGACTTAGACCTCATCGGCTATGTTGATCCTGACGCAACGGTTAACGTGATCAAAAACGGAACTCTAGTAGAAAAGCGCAAACCGGAACTCCCGGAGGTTTTGACCGATGTTATCAAGTGTAAGAACCCGCGCTGCATCACCTCGGTTGAGCAGGAATTAAAGCATGTCTTCCGTTTAACAGATAAGGAGAAACGGATTTACCGCTGCATCTACTGCGAGACAAAAGCGAATTAAATTTCCAAAGCGTCACATGCCTCCTGCAGTTTCTTAAAGAACTTTCCAACATGGGTTCCATCCATTAAACCGTGATGTGTCTGGTTTGAAACCGGCATCAGGACATGCCCCGGATTTGTCGGATCTTTAAAATACTTTCCGAACGACATCTTCGGTGCATTATCCAGTCCGTTGTGTGCAATTGTGCGGATAAAGCCGGTATACTGAATCCAGGGAATGCTGGTGTAATTGATAATATCCAGTTTATTATGCAGCAGCTCTTCTCTTTCTTCTTCGGTCGCCTTCTCCATGTTTTCGTGCGTGATCTTACAGAACTCTATAATGTCATCGCATGGCCACGGACCTTCTCCAATTACAAAAATGTCGCTGTCTTTTTTCAGATGGTTGATTGTCGGTCTTGTATGGTCAATGATGAACGGCTTTCCATCGATAAAACGATAGCGGTAGTTCTCAATGGAATCCACCGTTTTATTCGTCAGATATACCATGACCAGATTAAAAGAAATACCGTGTTTCTTTGCAAATGCCAGAGGCTTTGTGACATCTACATTTGCTGTTAAAATGATATAGGGAAAATCTGTTCCGAGATAATTATAGAAAAGTCTCCTTCTCTCCCAAGTATCAATATCGATCCATTTGATCGAATTCGTTTCTGCATTATAAAACTGCAGCGGTTTGTCATTATTGTTTGCAAAACTGTTTTCCATTTTTTCTGCCTTTCCATTTGAAGATTTCCACTAATATATCACACTTTCTTTTCGCTTTCCCCATTTGCATTTCACTTTTTAACAGTTATAATCGTTTTAATGATTTTTGTTATTGAAAGGATGAATGATTATGATCACCAAATATGATGTACCGATGATCGTATATCCGAGCCGCACAGACTCCAGTGCTCGCTTAAGTGTACCGGACTGCTTCTCTTTATTTATGGATATCGCAGCTCCGCATGCAGCCCTCCTTGGCTGTGGAACAGATGATCTTGCGAAAAAAGATCTTTTCTGGCTGACAGTAAAATCCAAAGTTAAAATTCTTCGCAGACCATATATGAATGAAGAGATGGTTGTCTCTACCTGGCCGCGCATGCCGGAAGAGACCCGCTGCCTCCGTGAATATTCCATCACGCAGGGAGATAAAACTTTAGTTCTCGGAAAAACGCTTTGGGCTGTTATGAACATGAAGACCGGAAAGCTCAGCCGCGTAGATGAACTTTATCCGGAAGGATTTCAGGCAATCCCGGACATTGCGATCGAAGAAGACTTCACAAAATTCGACCGTGATTTTGGCGGCGAACCATTCGCAACATACACCGTCCGCTCTACCGATATCGACTTTGGCGGACATATGAATAACATCGCCTATATCCGTGCCTTTGCGAGCCTCTTCGGTGCAAAGGAATGGCAGGAGCTTAAGATTTCCGAGATGGAGATCGCATATAAATCTCCGTGCTTCGAAGGAAATGTTTTACAGTTCAATAAAAAGACGGTTGGTGATCATACGCATTTCTGCGCAACGCTGCCGGACGGAAAAGTCGTACTTTACATTTCAATGAAATAGTCGGTTTTTTATCAGATAGCAAAAGCGATGCCATATAGAGCATCGCTTTTTTTGGTAATACAACAGGCAATCGGCCGAAAAATTGGAGATACATAAAGACGCCGCTGCCTGTTCTCGGGTAGGAAAATAAGATAAAACTTATAGTTATTGGCCTTGTGTATATAATTTTTGTTTTCCGATATGGCGTACTTCGTTCGGATCATTCCAAAGTTCTTCTGCTTTGACTGCCCATTTTTCAGCCACCGGATCTGTTTTAGCCGTCAGCTCTTCCGCACTTTCCGGAGCAAGAAGGTCTGTAGAATGTGCGCCGGAATTTTTCACCATCATACGGAGTTTTTCCGGATTGTCCAGCATCGGACACGGTCTTAAATAGTTCTCATTAAATGGCTGATTTTTATGGTATTCCATAAACAAAGGACTCTGAAGCGCCTCAAGAAAACTGCATTCGTTGATGTTAACATTGCTGTAATGAATGAAGGCACACGGTTCCACATCACCATTTGCGTTAATGTGCAGGTAGTGGCGTCCGCCGGCAATACAGCCATTTACATATTCACCATCATTCCAAAAGTCTAAAAGGAAGCAAGGTTTTGTCTCCCTCCATCTGCGGATCGTGTGATACATCTCTGCTCTCTGCTCAGCTGTTGCCATCAACTCCGGAACGGCATCTCTGCCAACCGGGATATATGTAAAGTACCAGCCGAAAAGTGCCCCTTTATCGATCATGAGATCAATGAACTCATCTGATCCGATCGTGCCTAAGTTCTTGCTTGTATAGCATGCGGAGAATCCGAAGATGATACCCTTCTTTTTCAGGATATCCATTGCTCTGATAACAGCCTGATAAGTGCCTTCGCCGCGGCGGAAATCTGTATCCGCTTCGCTTCCTTCAATTGAAAATGCCAGCGCAAAGTTTCCAACGCGTTTTAATTCATCAGCAAATTCTTCATCCACCAGCGTTCCGTTTGTAAATGCAAGGAAGGCGCAATCCGGATGGCTTTCCGCCAGTTTGATCAGATCCTTCTTCCGCATCGTCGGCTCGCCGCCGGAGAAAATATAAGTATAAGTTCCAAGCGCGGTGCCCTCATTAATGATACGGTCAAGGGTTTCATAGCTTAAGAATGTATTCTTGCCATACTCTGCAGCCCAGCATCCGGTGCAGCGAAGATTGCATGCCGCAGTCGGGTCCATCAGTACTGCCCACGGAATGTTACAATGATACTTCCGTACGTTTTCCATACGCTCATTCATACTTGCCATTGCAGAATGAAAGCCGAGAGACATTGTCATGCTCTCAAGTACTTCCGGATCTACATTTTTGATCAGGTTATGAACAAGAATATTCCAGTTATTATTCGGATCTTCAAACCCCTTTCGGAGATTATCATAAACCACCTGATTGACATGCTTTCTGTCAGCGGCCTCTAACATCGAAAGCATTTTCGGGATATTTTTGTCCGGATCCTTGATAACAGACTGGACCATTTTACGTACTACTGTTCTGCTTATAATGTTGTCTTTCATCGCAAACTCCTGCTTAATTATATTTTTACATGTGTGCCTTTTTTTCACATCTTGATTTTTGCCACACATGTGCATTATAATTAAATATGAAAATAAATTAACGGACATATGCATCGTTTACTGATGCTAATTACACAGATTTTGTCAAATCGCGGAAATATTCCCCACGGATTCCGCAATCTGTTTACCAATATTGAGGGACATATGGAAAAGACAGAAAGAAAAACCGACCGAAGAGTCATAAAAACGAAACGTGCCATCCGCAATGCGCTCGCAACGCTTCTGACAGAAAAAGATTACAATGACATCACGATCAAAGATATTGCAGATACCGCGGATATCAACCGCAAAACATTTTACAATTACTATCGTGGTGTTTACCAGGTTGTGGAGGAGATTGAAAACGAGCTGGTAGGAAAGCTGGATATCATCTTCGGAGATATCAATTTTAAGTCTTATGTCGAAGACCCCTCCGATACGCTTAAAAAAATGAACGCCGTCATGAATGAAGATCTGGAATTCTATGAGCATCTGTTTTCGATCAAAGACGGTACGACCTTAATGCAGAAAGTTGTAGACACTTTGAAGCAGAAAACCAAGGAAAACTTTCTGAAGCAGGTTAAAGGCGTAGACGAAAGCCACGTCGATATTTTGCTTGATTTCATCCTGACCGGAACCATCGCCGTATATCATCAATGGTTCAACTCCAACAGAACCCGGAGCCTGGATGAGGTTTCATCGCTCGTCGGAAATCTCGCAGCAAACGGAGTCAGCGCCTTTATAAAAGAACATCTGGCATAAGAAAAAGGAGTCTCAGTCGAGACTCCTTTATTGTTCTATCTATAAGCTAGAAGCTGTGGCCACCGCCGCCTCCGGAGAAGCCGCCGCCTCCTCCGCCGCCACCGCCGGAGAAGCCACCACCTCCGCCACCGCCGGAGGATTCCACGTGACGCGTTCTTTTCTGGTTGGTCATGATCGTGGAAATACCACGTACAACAGAATTTCCTTGAGCTCTCTTATCATGGATCAATGCACTTGTCAGAGAATTGGAAGCTTTGCTCTTCTTTCTCTGTGAGGTGATGATAATAAAGTTGATAAGCAGCGCAAGTCCAACTGCAAAAGCTGCGTTCGTCGCATATCTCATCGGCGTTACAATACGGCCGCCTTCTAAAACAATCTTGATCTGCTTGAATGCGTTTGAAGCAGCAGCGTAATAATCGCCATTCGTCGCATATGTATAGATATTATCCGTGATCTCATTGGCCTTCGCCGTTGTGATCGTCCGGTACATGCTTCCGCCGGAGAAGATCTGGATCCTGCGGTTATACATATCGATCAGGAACAAGGTTCCATTCGTCTCACCAAAGAGTTCTATATATTTGCTGCGGGCAAGAGTTGCCGCATCGCTGTTATACTCCTCATTTGTTGCGATGCCCATGTTTCCATATCCCGTCAGTTCTTCGAGCTGCACAAGGAGGTTTTGCTCCTGCGTTGTAGAAAGCAGTCTTGCATTATCTTCAATCGCAACATGATAGCCTTCAGCGGAAGGATTGGATGTGATCAAAGAAACGCTGTCGCTGTTTCCTGCGATCAGTGTGTCCGCAGCAGTTTCCGTCTCTGCCGCCTCCTCTTCTGCCAAGCTCTCTTGCTGTGTATTCTCTTCCTGTGCAGGCTCTTGCTGCGCAGTCTCTGCTTGCGTGCTTTCAGCCTCTTTTGTTGCAATTATGGCGTTGCTGCCTTCTGCTGCCGTCTCGGCATCTGCATCAGCAGCTTCTGTGGTCTGGATATGTGCATCTGCTCCTTCATCTGCAAAAACAGAAAACGGAACAAGTGCAAATAAAAGAAGGAGCGCAGCGGTGATCGCTAAAAATCTATTTTTCATTGTTCGCGCCCTCCCTTCTGAAGAAGTTCGGCACAGGCCGCGTCGTCAGATAGTTGAAGTAATTGATCGCCGAAATGCAGTTTAAGATAATGGCGATCAGGCATGCAATTGCAGTGCCGTAGTACCAATAATCATAAGGCGAATTCGAAAATGCAATTATAATGCCGGCAAAGATAACCAGCGGTGCAATAATAGCAGGAATGATCGCCGTCTTTTTCTGGATACGTGATGCATTGATGATCGTAAAGACTGAAAATACCAGCTGTATCGGTAGTGCGACTGCGAAAATAAAAGGAAAGGCATTGCCGCTGCCGGAGAACAAATTTCCGATCAGGGCGAATCCGCCTTCAAATAAAATTGAAGCAAAGAAAAAGATTACAATATATGCGATCGGAATCAGCCAGCCGATCCAGCCATGGGATTTTTTCTTTTGGGTAGTTGTTTGAGCAGAAGCAGCTCCGCTCGCCTGCTTTGCTTTCATCTCTTTCTTCTTCGCCGTATGCGTCGTATCACCATAATCATAGATATGGCTTTCTCTAGCATAAATACGTTTGATCTCATTATGAAGCAGAATGCTTGAGATGATCAAAATGATCGCAGCAATACTGCACATCGTCTTCGGAACAATGAATGCCGGAAGAAGACTTAAGATGATGAACAAAACTGCTGCCGCCGCTAAAGCGAAAAGGAAGAACATCTTCTTATTAACCGGAATATCCATCGTGATCTTTCCGGTCTGTCCGTTCATAACGGAATATGCGACACGGTCTTTATGTCTCCAGGTCAAAAACCAGACCGGGAAGTAGGAGACTTCACAGTCGATCGCTCCAACCCCAAGCTGTGCTTTCTTTTCAGGCAGAGTATCCGGCTCGTCCACAGTGACCTTTCCCGCTGCCTTGTTGATTTCCGAATAAATAGATTCCACAGCAAGTTCTTCTGCGGCCTGGATATAAGTTGTGCCGGCAGTCGTTGCTTTATCCGCATATAATCCTGCGAGGTAGCCTTCGTGGAATTCTGTCAGATCCTTTTCCTGAAATGGCGCGATCTCATTTGCAAGCGTATCATCAAAAGCGGCTGAAGCATCAAAGTTTACATCCTGCGTCTTACCGCCAAGTGAAACGTTGACATTATAATCTTCATCATAATCATATTTTCCGCTTGTATAGTGGGCACTTCCGGTAAGCGCCACTTCCTTTTCCGGAACATGCGCCTCATAAGAAAAGTACGGCAGATAGATTCCGCGGAAGCCCTCTAAAAACTGAGGGTCCTTAAATTCCTTCGGCACATAAAGCTTGCCCTTAAGAGCCGCCTCATAAGCATTCTTTGCCTGCTTCTTTGTCTTCTTAAACGGAATGATCTTTTTCGGTCTAAGAAGCTCTTCATGCTTAGCAGAAAGCATCTGCTCGCTGCCGCAGTAGGAGCAATACGCAACCGCCTGCTCATCAGGAGCTGTCAGTTCCGCGCCGCAATTTCGGCAGGTATAGACGACCGAATCATAGGTCATCTTCTGCTCTTCCGCCTCATTGACCGATTTATATTCCTCAATGGTCTTTGTAGTATCGCAGTAGGCGCATTTGAGCATCTGCTTGCCGATATCAAAGTACATTTTTCCGCCGCATGACGGACAATTAATTCCCATATCGTATCCTCATTTTTATACTTGTGTCATCTGTAATAGTTGCTCTTTGTATTATAACTTTGACAAGAGGGCTTTTCAATAATGTGTGCGGCAAAACAGCATGCAGCAGAACCTTTAGAATCAGCGATTGAATACTCTTATAAAAAACGGCATAATATACTGCAACGAAAGAATAAGAAAGGCAGGCAGTAAAATGTCGGAAACAACAAGCCGCGAAGAATTAATAAACGCTGCAGCAACTCGTGAAAAAACAATCGTAAGGACCAGCATCTTAGGAATCCTTGCAAATGTTTTTCTTGCAGCATTCAAAGCCGTGATCGGTATTACGGCAAACTCTGTTGCCATCATCTCTGATGCGGTCAACAATATCACCGACGCGCTCTCAAGCGTTATTACGATCGTCGGAACCAAGCTTGCCGGTAAAGCACCGGATAAAAAACATCCGATGGGATACGGCCGCATCGAATATTTAAGCGCGTTGATCGTATCCGCCATCG
>OCTW013410758.1_pt1 | contig 12021 bp, 9 predicted proteins | sample 1539671 | NCBI WGS metagenome assembly OCTW01 (sample SAMN02144230, study PRJEB22623) | gut metagenome | biome: sheep rumen | host: Ovis aries | place: New Zealand | reverse complement strand
TGCAGCGTCTTGCCCTTGATTTTGCGGTCGGCACCGGGCAGTCCGCTGCGCGTTTCGGGGTCGTAGGTGCAGTAGATGGTGGTGACGTTGCCCTGAGCGTCGACGTCGCAGGGGTGCTCCTCGTCACATTTGATGATGTAGGCGTTCTTCAGCCTCACCTCCTTGCCGGGGGCCAGGCGCATGAACTTCTTCTCGGCCACCTGCTGGAAGTCGTCGCGCTCTATCCACAGCTCGCGGCTGAACTCCACCTCGTGGGTGCCGTCGGCCTCGTTCTCGGGGTTGTTCACGGCGGTGAGCATCTCGTACTGACCCTCAGGATAGTTGGTGATGACCACCTTCACGGGGTCCAGCACGGCGGCCACGCGCTGGGCGCGGCTGTTCAAGTCGTCGCGCACCACGCTCTCCAGCAGTGCCATGTCGTTGAGCGCGTCGATCTTGGTGTAGCCTATCTTGTCGATAAACTTCACGATACTCTCCGGCGAGTAGCCGCGGCGGCGGAAGCCGCAGATGGTAGGCATGCGGGGGTCGTCCCATCCGCTGACGATGCCGTCCTTGACCAGTGCCAGGAGGTTGCGCTTCGACAGCAGGATATAGTTCAGGTTGAGCTTGTTGAACTCCGTCTGGCGGGGGCGGTTGTCCTCAATATCGGTCGTTTCGCCGCGCCACTCCTTCATCCATGTCACAAAGAGGTCGTACAGGGGGCGGTGCTCTACAAACTCCAGCGTGCACCACGAGTGGGTGACACCCTCCAGATAGTCGCACTGACCGTGGGTGAAGTCATACATGGGGTAGGCGTTCCACCGCGAGCCGGTCTTGACGTGGGGAATGTTGAGCACTCGGTAGATCAGCGGGTCGCGGAACAGCATGTTGGGGTGGGCCATGTCGATCTTGGCGCGCAGTACCATGCGGCCGGGCTCGCACTCGCCGCTGTTCATAAACTCAAAGAGGCGCAGGTTCTCCTCCACGGGGCGGTCGCGGAAGGGCGAGTTCTGTCCCGGGCTGGTGGTGGTGCCCTTCTGTTGGGCTATCAGCTCGGCCGATTGCTCGTCGACATAGGCGCGCCCCTGCTTGATGAGCCATACGGCGAAGTCCCAAAGCTGCTGGAAATAGTCGCTGGCATAATAGACGTGAGCCCACTGGAAGCCCAGCCAGCGTATGTCGTTCTCGATACTCTCAATATATTCGGTGTCCTCCTTCACGGGATTGGTGTCGTCGAAGCGCAGGTTGCACTCGCCGCCGTATTTCTTGGCCAGTCCGAAGTCGATGGCAATGGCCTTGGCATGGCCGATGTGCAGGTAGCCGTTGGGTTCCGGCGGGAAGCGCGTCTGCAGGCGCCCGCCGTTCTTGCCCGCAGCCAGGTCGTCAATCACCTTCTGCTCTACGAAGCTTACCGACTTCTTCTCTTCATTCTCGTTCAGTGTTTTCTTTTCTTCCAACATCTTTATTTATTTTTACGATTTACAGTATTCTTCAATCTTCAATGTTCAATGTTCAATGTTCAATGTTCAATGTTCAATGTTCAATCTTCAATGTTCAATCTTCAATGTTCAATCTTCAATGTTCAATCTTCAATGTTCAATCTCACCTGATTCCTCTGGCGTTGAGGGCCTTGGCATAGCGGGCGGCATTGCGCAGGTGCTCGCTGTAGCTACGGGCAAAGTTGTGAGTGCCCGAGAAGTCCTCCTTGGCGCACATATACAGGTAGTCGTGCTTCACGGCGTTGAGCACGGCGTCGATGCCCTTTACCGACGCAATCTTGATGGGGCCGGGGGGCAGTCCGGTGTTGCGGTAGGTGTTGTAGGGGTTGTCGATGTAGAGCATGTCGTGGTAGATGCGTTTCAGCTCAAAGCGCTTCAGCGCAAACTTGATGGTGGGGTCGGCCTGCAGGGGCATGCCCGTGCGCAGACGGTTCAAATACATGCCGGCCACCATGGGCTTTTCGCCGCTGTTGGCCGTCTCCTCGTCGATGATGCTTGCCAGCGTGGCCACCTCGTTGGGCGTCAGGCTCATGGCCTGGGCCTTCTTCAGGCGGTCACCCTTCCAGAAGGCATCGTGCTCCTTGACCATACGTTCCATGAAGTGGTCGAGAGTGATGTCCCAGTACACCTCATAGGTGTTGGGTACAAAGAGTGCCGGTATGGTGGCCGTGTCGTAACCCCACCGCTGGCAGTAAGGCTCGTCGATGAGTGCCGAGGCAATGGTGACGGAGTCGAGTAGTAGTTTCTTGCTGAGTGAGGCGGCGAGTTTCTGCACTGTGCGCACCTCGGGAATGGTGAGCCTCACAGGATCTTCCAGACCCCTCTTCATCTTGTGTACTAACTTCCATGTGGTTATCTCCGGGGTTATCAGGTAGTGACCTATCGTCGGAGCGTCAGCATAGCCCGTATGGCGCATCAGGGTGGCGAAGCCCGTCAGTCCATGCTCCGTGGCTCCGGGGGTCAACTTGGTGAGTACGGAGTCTAGATTGTCATCTCGGTCAACGAAAACGGAGTAGGGCTTGTCCTGAACAGAGAATCTGGTCATGAAATAATAATAGCCCAGTCCTAAGATGGCTATCAGGCAGACGGCGGCTGCCACCAGCAGATATTTTGCATTAAAAGCTTTCATGATTATTGCTACTTTTGGCAAATATGGCTGCAAAGGTACGAATAAGCGTGCGAAAAACAAAAGAAAAAGCAGTTTTTCTTTCATTAATTCGCCTTTAATTCGCTTTGAACACCATATTCTTCTACTTTGCCGTTGTTAGCGATAATCTCTGAATTATGGCTAATTTTGCATAGATTATTAGGAAAGTTTATGAATAAAGTTTCTTTTCCAAACCTGCCTACGCATCCGATGACAGGCTTTGAGAAGTTAAAAACCACTATCAAGAAGCGTTTTTATTGGTGTAAGTGTCGTTAATTTGAAAAAAGTTTCGTACCTTTGTAGCCGCAAATCTGTAGATTTGCACCCATGAATCTATTTGAAATGGCAAAAAAGAGAAGATGGCACTGCCTGTCGGGGCAGGAGCCAACAGAGCTGGACAAACAGGTGATGTATTGGGAGCAGAAGGGCAAACTTGTGCCCACTCGCGACCTGATTAAGACCCCAGAACAGATTGAAGGTATCCGTCGCGCCGGCGTTGTCAACACTGGTGTGCTGGATGAAGTGGCTAAACATATCCGTGCCGGCATGTCGACGCTGGAGATAGACCAGATTTGCCGCCGTTATTGCGATGAGCACAATGCTATTCCCGCCTGCCTGAACTATGGCGGTGACGAAGAGACACCTCCCTTCCCCATGTCAGTGTGTACAAGCATCAATGAGGTGGTGTGTCATGGCATTCCCAAGGCTGAAGATATTTTGGAAGAGGGGGATATCATCAACGTTGACTTCACCACTATCGTCGACGGCTACTATGCTGACGCCTCGCGTATGTTTATAATAGGTAGGACCACGCCAGAGAAAGAACAGTTGGTGCGTGTAGCCAAGGAGTGTTTGGAGATAGGCATGGAGGCTGCCAAGCCCTTTGGCTTTGTAGGCGATATAGGCCACGCCATAGAGAAGCACTGCAAGAAGTATGGCTACGGCATTGTGCGCGATCTGGCAGGCCACGGCGTGGGGCTGCAGTTCCACGAGGAGCCCGATGTAGACCATTATGGGCATCGGGGCACGGGTATGCTGCTGGTACCAGGCATGGTGTTCACCATCGAACCTATGATTAACATGGGCACATGGCGCGTGTTTATCGATGCTGACGACCCATACGGGTGGGAGGTTATTACAGAAGACGAAAAGCCCAGCGCACAGTGGGAGCATACACTGCTCATGACCGACCATGGCGTAGAGGTGCTGACGTATTGAGAATTGAGGATAGAGTAGTTATGAAGATACTGAAGTGGGGCTTTATCGGCTGTGGTGATGTGGCCGAAAAGAAGAGCGGTCCGGCCTTTAATGAGGTGGCGGGCTCCAGTGTTGTGGCCGTGATGAGCCGTAGCGAGGAGCGAGCACGGTCGTATGCTGTCCGTCATGGTGTGCCCCGGTGGTACACCGATGCTCAGCAGCTCATTGACGACCCTGACGTGAATGCCGTCTATGTAGCCACGCCCCCGGCAAGCCATGCCACCTTTGCCATCATGGCTATGAAGGCAGGTAAGCCCGTCTATGTGGAGAAGCCTTTGGCAGCCAGTTATGAGGACTGCGCCCGCATCAACAACGTCTCCGAGCGCACGGGTGTGCCCTGTTTCGTAGCGTTCTACAGACGCTACCTGCCTTACTTCCTCAAGGTGAAGCAAATCATTGACGAGGGACAGATAGGTCGCGTGATGAATGTACAGGTACGTTTTGCTGTACCTACTCGTCAGTTGGATTACAGCCATCCGGAAGAGTTGCCTTGGCGTCTGCAGCCAGATATTGCCGGCGGTGGCTATTTCTATGATATGGCGCCCCATCAGCTTGACCTGCTGCAGATGTTTTTCGGCGTTATCCTCGATGCTCAGGGACTCTGTGCCAACCGTGGCGGGTACTATCAGGCTGAGGACACGGTGGCGGCCTGCTTCCGTTTTGAAAACGGGCTGTTGGGTAGCGGCATGTGGTGCTTTGTGGCCCATGAGTCGGCCAGCGAAGACTGCATAGAGATCATCGGCGACCGCGGCAAGCTCTTGTTCTCGGTATTCGATTTTGCGCCCATCAGGCTCTATAACAGTGAGGGCATACAGCAGCTGGAGGTTCCTAATCCGCCCTACGTGCAGTTTCCGATTATCAAGAGTGTCTGCGAGCACCTGCAGGGGCTTGGCATCTGTTCGTGCACCAGTCTCTCGGCTACGCCCGTCAACTGGGCTATGGATCGTATTTTGGGTAAGATTTAAATCTGTGTTCATGGTGCTGAGTAGGGGGGGGCTGTTGGTGCTCATGATGCTGGTCGTGGCTGTGAAAGAAATCTCAGCCACAAGCGGTATAGGGTTTTCTGCTGATGACCATACCGGCACTATTACATCTGCTGACCTGTCTGACATTGATGCACCAGTCGACACCACCTTGAACCGCAACCAGAAAATGATACGTGCTGTGCGTGAGGTGGTGCGCGAGTTTGATCGTTTCGAGGACGAATACATAGAGCCCCCTCACTATGAATTTGCCGTAGAGATGAGGTTCACGCGCAACTATGAGGACTTCATTCTCAGCAGCAATGGGCAGAGCATCATGTTCTCGCCCGACCAGCGCATCAAGGTGGGGCCTTATTTCGGATGGCGGTGGATATTCCTTGGCACCACCTTCGACCTGAAGAATATCCGACTCTTCGGCGACAGCGGCAAGCGTGAGTTCGACCTGGCCATCTACTCTTCACAAGTGGGCGTAGACCTGTTCTACCGTCGCACGGGCAGCGACTACAAGCTGCGCGAAGTGCGCATGGGCTATGGCATAGACGGTGGACTGTTCGACGGGACTCCCTTCGACGGTATCAGTGTGGGCATTACCGGCGTCAACGCCTACTACATCTTTAACCACCACCACTTCTCTTATCCCGCAGCCTTCAGTCCTGGCGTGTGCCAGAAAATTAGCTGCGGCTCGTGGCTTGCAGGAGCAGGCTATACCCAGAACACCCTTGAACTTGATTTCGATAAACTGCAGCAACTCGTTGAGCACCGTCTCACCGGTGGTCAGCAGGCAAGGCTCGACAGCGGTATGATGTTCAACAGCGTCAGGTATCACGACATCAGCCTCTCCGCGGGCTATGCCTATACCTGGGTACTGATGAAAAACCTCATCTTTTGCGCCTCTGGTCAGGCCGCCGTGGCCTATAAGACCAGCAACGGCCATACCGTTGGCGAGCGCGATGGCTTCAGTTTTAACAAGGTAAACCTCGACGGCATTGGGCGCTTCGCCTTGGTGTATAACAATATGCGGTGGTATGCTGGGGTGAATGCTATCCTGCGTACTAACAACTATCACACGTCACGATTCGCGGCCAACAACATCTTTGGCTCTTTTAATGCTTACATAGGCTTTAACTTCCTGCTCAAGGAAAAGTACCGCCAGAGCGGTAAGTCTATCTTCTAGTCATTACTCACGAAAATAGCTACCCAGATGAAAAGACTCACAATAATTATAATAACTGTACTGACAACGCTTAGCGTAAGTGCTAATCGCGCTGACAGCCTGTTTATAGTGAAGGCGCTCAGCGAGGCTCGCCAGCTGCCTCCGTCGACTAACTTGCCGCTCCATTTTGCGCGTCTGTTTCTGGGACGTCCCTACGTGAGCCACACTCTGGAGGTCAACGACCGTGAGCAGCTCGTAGTGAACACCCGCCAGCTCGACTGCACCACGCTCGTGGAGAATGTTACGGCGCTGACGCTCTGTGCCCGCCGTCACCGCTACACCTTTGCTGACTTTAAGCAGGTGCTCACACTGATGCGCTACCGCGACGGACGTCTTAACGGCTATGCCAGCCGTCTGCATTATTTCTCCGACTGGATTATCGACAACGCCCGTTGCCAAATCGTGGATGAGCTACAGCAGCCTAATCCTCCCTTCACTGCCGTTCAGACCATCAGTGTTAACTATATGACTACCCATTCGCAGAGTTACAAAGCCTTGAAGGCGAATCCCGCTCTTGTGCCCCTTATCAAGCGGCAGGAGCAGGCGCTCAACGGGCGACGCTTCCGCTATATTCCCAAGGCCGCTATCAATAATAGCCAGTTGCTGCGCTCCGCCGTCAGTGATGGCGATATCATTGCTATCACCTCTGGCAAGCCCGGCCTCGATATTGCCCACCTGGGCTTCGCCGTATGGCGTAGCGATGGTCTTCACCTGCTTAACGCCTCACAGCTGCACAAGAAGGTGGTAGAAGAGCCGATGACCTTTGCCCAGTATCTCAAGCAGCACCCTTCCCATACGGGCATTAGGGTGATAAGGATTAAGAATTGAAGAATTGAAAAGTTAAAGAATAGAAGACGATATGGAGTTACCTGATTTCATGAGTTATGCCAACAAGTTCTCGCAGAGCGAGTTTGTTGAGAAGATTTCCAAGATTGCCAAGCGTGCCGGTTCCAAGCTGGTGTATGCTGCGCTGATATTGTTCTACACCCTGCAGAGCGATAAGGTAAGCGCCAAGAACAAGGCCCTGATTATAGGCGCCCTAGGCTACTTGATAAGCCCTCTCGACGTGGTGCCCGACGCTATACCTATCGTGGGCTTGAGCGACGATCTGGGCGTGCTTATCTACGTGCTGAAAACGGTATGGACAGATATCGACCCCTCCATCACCGACCGTGCCAAGGAACGACTGTCCAAGTGGTTCGATGAGGATGAAATCAGCGAAATTGACAATCTCTTTGGATAAGCGGTTGTGACTGCGTGTCCTTTTTGATAAACGATTGTGACTGCGTGTCCTTTTTTGATAAGAGGAACACGCAGTCACAAAGATGACGTATTTTCTTGCGTTGTTACGTTATCAGTCGAAGAATCCCGGCTGCTTGTAGGCTAAGCCCAGTTCGCGGTCGACGGTGGCCAGGATGCCCTGTACCTGTCCCAGTGCGAACATACGTCCGAGGAGCGTATAGCCCGCGTTGTGGCCGTGGGCCGACTCGTCCATCACGCCGCCGGGCTCGTCGGTGAACGTCATGCCGTGGTCTACGCGCATGGGCAGCCCGGGGTTCTCTCTCTCAAATATGCGGCAGAGCTCTATGATGTCGGCACGCCCGCCCAGGTGGCTGGCTTCGGTGAAGTCGCCGTTAGGGAAAATGTGGCAGGAGCGCAGGTGAACGAAGTGCGTGCGTGGGGCAAACTCGCGCGCCATCTCCACCACGTTGTTGTAGGCTCCGGCGGAGAGGCTGCCAGCGCAGAAGGTGAGGCCGTTGTGCTTGTTAGGCACGGCATTGAGGAACCAGCGTATGTCGTCGGCAGTGCGCACGATGCGCGGCAGTCCGAGAATCTCGATGGGAGGGTCGTCGGGGTGTACGCACATGTTCATGTCGCACTCGTCGCACACGGGCATGATGGCTTCCAGGAAGTATTTCATGTTCTCGCGCAGCTGCTGCTTGTCGATGCCCTTGTAGAGCTCAAGGAAGTCGCGGAACTTCTGTATTGGTGCCTCGTCGTTTTCCGAGAAGTTGCCGCTGACGAATCCTTGCGTCTTGATGATGATATTCTCCACCAACTTATGGTCTTTCTCCGGCGTCATGGTCTTGGCCAGCTCGTCGCACTCCTGGAGCACGTTGCGCCCTTGGCCCACGCCGGCGGGGAACTCAAACTGAGCCCACTCCTCACGGGCGCCTTCGCGCTTGAGGATATAGATGTCGAAATAGGCAAACTCGGCGTAGTTGAAGTAGAGGTTCGTCGAGCCGTTGGGGTTCTGGTGCAGCAGGTCGGTGCGTGCCCAGTCCAGCACGGGCATGAAGTTGTAGCAGATGCAGTGGATACCCTCGGCGGCGAGGTTGCGCAGGCTCAGCTTGTACACCTCTATCTGCTCGTCGCGGTCGGGGCCGCCATACTTGATGGTCTCTACCACGGGCAGGCTCTCGACGACGCTCCAGCGCATGCCGTAGCTCTCGATATACTCACGCAGGTCGCGAATCTTCTCGCGCGTCCACACCTGGCCTAAGGGCACGTCGTGCAGGGCGGTGACAATGCCTTCAACGCCGATTTGTCGTAACTGGGCAAGGGTGATTTTGTCTTTCTTGCCAAACCATCTCCATGTTCTTTCCATAGTCTTGTTATGTTTTAGATTTGTTCAGGGTGCAAAGTTACTCATTATTCCGTTAACCACGCATTGCAAATCGTTCAAAAACTTGCTTTCTTGTAGCGTTTGAGCCATTTCTTGCGCTGCTTCTTGCTCCAATCATAGAAGTGCGGCGGTATGCGGGTGTCTTGCGGTGTCTGCGCCTTGACGCTGCGCACCGGCTGCCGGCTGCTGTCGCTATAGATAGGCATGCTCTCATTGCCGTAGCGGTCGATGGCGGTAACTGCGTAGTAGAGCGTCTGTCCGTTGGTGTGCGGCACCTGCATCTGCTCGCCCCGCAGTCGTGTGGCTATGAGGTTGCGCGGCTCGCCGGTGTCAACGTCGGGCGTCGTGGCGGCATATATATTATATATTAGGTATGGCGCGCGTGAAGCGTCGGTGGCTCCCGTCCACGCCAGGCGGTCGCTCATGGCGCCACGCTGCAGCTGCAACTGTGTGGGAGCCGTCGGTGCCTGGTTCCACGCCCACGTCATGGGCGGGATGAGCGCCGGCGCCTCGTCGAAGTTGCGTGCGAAGTTGTAGATGCCGCGGGTGTTGTCGGTGAGGAATCGTGAGCGGAAGTAGCAGTGGCCGATGCCGTTGTGGCGTGCGAAGCTCATTTCGCGGGTAATATCGTCGAGCATCCAGCCCGCCTCGCGCGGCGAGAGGGAGTAGATGCCCAGTCCGCTGACGATGGTGCGGCCGTAGGAGCGCTCCTGCCAATCGAGGGCAAAGGGATAGAAGTTGTTGCCACGGAAATACTGCATGGGGTAGAGCTGGTCCATCAGTCCATCGCGCAGCCAGCCCTGGGCATCTTGGTGAACTGCGCTGTAGGCGTTCCATCCGCCGGAGCGGTAGCGGGCGAGGTCGCCCGACTTGCCAATGGGCGAGCACGACAACTTCACCCACGGCTTGAGGCTCTTCACGGCACGGTGAATCTTGCGCACAATGGCGGTGATATTCCCTCGGCGCTCACTGGCGCTGGTTTTCTTGTCCTTCTTGGCGCCTTTATATTTGCTCCAGGTCTCGGGGTAGCGGATATAGTCCAGGTGTACGCCGTCAATGTCGTAGCGCCGCGTCACCTCGGCACAGATGTCGGCCAGATAATCGCCTGTGGCAGGAACTTCGGGGTTCATGTAGCCGTCTTCGCCAATGTTGATGGCCAACTGCGGATGGCGGCGCTTAAATTCCTTGAAGCGCTGCTCATGGGTCTTGCCAATGGGCAGGGTCACCATCCAGGCGTGACACTCCATGCCGCGCTTGTGACACTCGTCGATGATAAACTGCAAAGGGTCGTAGCCCGGCGAGCGCCCGTGGGTGCCCGTGAGACATAGGTCGAAAGGCTCTAAGGCCGAGGGGTAGATGGTCGACGCACGTACGCGCGTCTGTATCAGTACGGTGTTGATGTTGACAAGTTTCAACTGGTCTAAAATCTTCGTCATCTCCCGCTGCTGGGCGGCGGCACTCTTGGCCGTGGGCCAGTCGAGGGCGCCGATGGTGGTGAGCCATACGGCTCTTACCTCGTGCTTCGGCATCTGGGGAGCGTACTCATCGTGCTTCTGTGCTTGCAGTGTCATGCACCACAATAGTGCCAGTAGAAATGTTATTTTTGCTTTCAATTTGCTATTTTCTTTGTATTTTGCCTGCAAAATTACGATATTTTTTTCATATATCAAATAATTGTAGTAACTTTGCACATAATTTGGAAGGAGTTTTTGGCAGCATCAAACGCCAGAACTGAGTGATGGAGACATTAAATAATAGTAAATAGACAATGATTACCTTTACCCTGAGCCTTATGGCTCTATTGATTGGCTATCTGCTCTACGGCCGCTTCGTAGAGCGCGTATTCGGTCCCGACGACCGCGTGACCCCCGCCGTAGCAAAAGCTGACGGACTAGACTACATCGTGCTTCCCAACTGGAAGATTTTTATGATTCAGTTTCTCAACATTGCCGGCACGGGCCCCATCTTCGGCGCCATCATGGGTGCTAAGTTCGGCCCCGTGGCATACATCTGGATAGTGCTGGGCTGCATCTTTGCCGGTGCCACCCACGACTACCTTTCCGGCATGCTCTCCATGCGCAACGACGGTGCCGGTCTGCCCCAGCTCATCGGCAAATACCTGGGACAGACCACGAAGTCGGTGATGCTCGTGTTCACAGTACTGCTGCTCATCATGGTGGGCACGGTGTTCGTCTATTCGCCCGCAGAGATTCTGCACAGCATCGGCGGCGATACGATGATGTGGGTCGTCATCATCTTCCTCTACTATATCATTGCCACGATGCTGCCTATTGACAAAATCATCGGCAAGGTGTACCCCCTGTTCGCCTTCTCCCTGCTGTTCATGGCCGGCGCCCTGATGGTGTGGCTCTTCATGCACTGGCCTACGGTGCCCGAGCTGTGGAGCCACTGCTATAACCTTGGTGCCGCCACCCATCCCGACACATGGAAGGACAACATTTTCCCCGCACTGTTTATCACCGTGGCCTGTGGTGCCATCTCCGGTTTCCATGCTACGCAGTCGCCGCTGATGGCCCGCTGCGTGAAGTCAGAGTACATGGGACGCCCCATCTTCTACGGTGCCATGATTACCGAGGGCGTGGTGGCGCTCATCTGGGCTACCGTCTCGGCATGGTTCTTCTACGGCGAGCCGGCTCCCGGCTATGAGCTGATAGAGGCTGCCAAAGCTGGCTTCAGCACGTCGGCACCGGCAGTGGTCAATCTGGTGTGCAACGACTGGCTGGGCGTGGCCGGTGCCATCCTGGCTATACTGGGCGTGGTGGCTGCCCCTATCACCAGTGGCGACACCGCTTTCCGCAGTGGACGTCTCATCGTGGCCGAGTGGCTGAAGATGGACCAGCGTCCCATCGCCAAGCGCCTGATAATCTGTCTGCCTATGTTTGCATGCTCCATTGCCATGCTCGTCTGGCAGATAGAAAACCCTGATGGCTTCAACACCATCTGGCAGTATTTCGGATGGAGCAACCAGGCGCTGTCAGTGTTCACGCTGTGGACACTTACGGTCTATCTGGTGCGCGAGAAGAAGCCTTTCTGGATTACCCTTATCCCCGCCCTGTTCATGACCACCGTCTGCAGCACGTTCCTCTTCGTGTCGAAGCAGGCTCTTGAGCTGGGCACCGTAGGCTACTACCTTGGCGCGCTGTGCTTCGTGGTGGCTCTGGTGTGGTTCTGCGTGTGGTACAAGAAAGAAACAAACAAATAATAATACCTTAATTGATTATGAAGAAAAAGATTGCTTTGTTCATTACCGGTCTGCTGATGGCCGTCAGTGCTAACGCTCAGTTTGAGCAGGGAAA
>OCTW013395060.1_pt1 | contig 12022 bp, 7 predicted proteins | sample 1539671 | NCBI WGS metagenome assembly OCTW01 (sample SAMN02144230, study PRJEB22623) | gut metagenome | biome: sheep rumen | host: Ovis aries | place: New Zealand | reverse complement strand
CCGTCGTCATTCCGCTGGGCCCGGTAGGTCCAGGTGGCCCGGCGGTCGGTGAAGGTCTGTTCAAAACGGTCTCCTTTGGGAGTCCTGTATACCAGGGGCCTGCCCCCGGGAGAGACAGGGACGGTTTCCCCTTCCGGGAAGAGGCGGAAGTTGCCGCCGGTGACCATGAAGCGGGAATGGTTGTTGCCGATGAGGAAGCGTTCCCCGGCAAGCAATTCACCGGAATACTCCCCGGACTCGATCCGGGTGTCGCAGGCGCCGTTCACGCTGCCGAAGCCGGCCAGGCGGTTCCCTTCCCCGTGGATCCGGACGTCGGAATCCCTGAAGACGGCTTTTGCTTCCCCGCTGAAGGTGCCCAGGATGGCGCCGGTGTCGCAGTGGACTTCCGAAATGATCCGGCAGGAGGAGAAAAGCATGTCCGCCGTTCCGTTCATGGTGCCCACCAGCGTGACGCGCTCACAGGCGGCGGAGAGGCGGTAATCCCCGGAAAGCCGGATTCCGGCATCCCCGGAGAAGCTGCCGATGAGCAGGACATCGTTTCCCTCCGCATGCAGGGAAAGGTGAACGTTCTCCAGGTCCAGCTGCGCTTCGCCGACGGAGGAGCCGATGCCCACCACGCTGATGCCGCTGGCGTCGAGATCCAGGGTGCCGCCGCGGATCCGAACCCCCTCTCCGGCACTGGTGCCGCCGCCGATACAGACCGTTTTGTCCCCGGAGGAGCGGATCACCAGCGTGCCCTCCATCTCCAGCAGGATGGTGCCGTAAGGATCGTTATAGTTGGCGCCGATACCCACGGAATAGTTCCGGGCGTTATGGATGAGCAGGTTGCCCTTTCCCCGGACGGTGAGCCGGGAGGAAGGGGGAACCAGGATTCCGTCCCGGTTCAGGGTGTTCTGCCCCTCCAGGTTCAGCAGGAGGGAAGCGCGGTTTCCCAGGCGGATACAGGGCTCGGTGGGGCCGCTGAGGTTGATGTGGTGCAGGTTCAGGGTGGCCTGCGCCCCGTCCCGGGTCCGGATATACATATCCGTACTGTGGGATTTCTCGCCCCGGAGGGTGTATTCTCCCTGACCCAGCAGGATGCAGGAGTACCTGCGGAGCGCAAGGTCAAGCAGGTCCATGGTTTCACCGGGCTCCGGCTCATAGACGCGCAGCTCCCTGCTGCCCTGGGAGGCCAGGAGGTTTTCATCCCGGATTTCCCGGAGCACTTTTTCCGAAACGGAGCGAAGGGGAACGTCCGAAGGACGGCCGGTATAGAATCCCTGGATCAGGTCGACGCCGCAGTCGATGACCGTACGCAGCTCATCCGGGGTTTCCACGCCTTCCGCCAGGGCCCGGATGCCGTTCTGATGGGCGAAATCGATGGTGTTGCGGACAAAGAGGCGGCGGTTTGAATCCGTGGAAATTCCGGAGATGAGGCCCCGGTCGATCTTGATGATCTGGGGGGCATACCGCAGCAGGTTCAGGATATTGGAGTGGCCGGTGCCGAAATCGTCGATGGCGATCTGGGTCTGGGCACCGGGCTTGCAGATGCGCTTGAGGCGCTCCAGCTCCGCGTCGGAGGCGGGGCTGTCCTCCGTCAGCTCAAAGACAAAACAGTCCAGGAATCCCTCGTATTTGCCGATGAGGGCGTTGCAGTCCTCCTCGCTGAGAAAATGGCCGGGGATGGTGTTGATGAACACCTTGCGTCCCTGGAAGTCCGTGTATTTGCGGACATACTGTTCCATGATGCCGAAAAGGGTGGCGTGCTCCACCTCGTAGAGGCGGCCCTGTTCCCGGGCGATCTTCAGGACTTCCAGCGGGGTCAGGTTAATGATGGAATCCGTGCGCATCAGGGCTTCATAGGCATAGATGGAGCCGCTGTGGGCGTCGATAATGGGCTGGAAGTGGAAGCGGAACAGGTTCTTTTCCATCAGGAGATTGAAGGCGCCGAGGAGACTGCTGCCGGCCGGGTCCGCTCCGCTGCTTTCCCGGGGCTCCGCGGTGCGCAGCCGGTTGAGGTACAGCTCGCCGGTAGCCATGGAGAGGAGGCTTTCCAGGGGTACCGGATTCCAGTTCCTGTCCAGGTGGGTGACGCCGCTGCTGACCTCCAGGTAATAGGGCTTGGTGGTTCCGGAATTGTACTTTTCGATCTGGCGGAAGAAGGAGGAGCTGCTGCGCCGGATGAGGGCGTCCAGCTCTTTTTCATCCGTGGGGGCGTCCACCACGGCGAACATATCCTCGCTGATCCGGGCAATGTGCATGGCCTCCGGATTGGCGGAGAGCAGCGCCCGGGACACGGTGCGGATCACTTCTTCGGTCTCGGCCATGCCGTAGGTTTCATAGATCCAGGAATAGCGGGACAGCCCGTATACGGAAACGGAGAGGATCCTGCTCCGGAAATTTTCCTGGCCGGCGAAGCCCTCATACCAGCGGGTGAGCCCCTTCAGGTTGGAAATGCCGGCCACGCTGTCCGTGTACAGGTTATTCTCCAGCCGGGCTACCAGCTGCTGCTGGCGCATGCGGCCCAGCTGGATGGAGGCAATCAGGTTCAGCACATCCGACAGCCGCTTGATCAGCTGGGCGTCAGCGGTGAGGTCCCGGGTGTGGGCGGCGAAATAGCCGCAGACCCGGGTGTCGGAATGAACGATGTTCAGGATGGTTACGCCGGTGGAGGCCGGGCAGGGCAGGGGCAGGTCCCGGAGATACACCTTTCGCAGGGCGGGAGGCTGGTCCGGGTCGCTGTGGGGAATCATGAGCAGCTCCTCTTCGGGATGATCCGGCATATGATCCATGTCCGGATTGGTCTCCAGGAGGCTGCGGTTGAGATAAAGCGCAGAGCCCGGAAGGAGCATTTCCGCCACCTTTCCGAAGAAGGGGTACATCTCCTTCTCCTCCAGCATCCGGTCCACGTCGTAGTACATGGTGTTTTCATGCGTGAAAAGGACCTCCGCCTGGCGCAGGGTATGCAGGACATTGAAGCGCTCATGCAGGACGGCGGGGCAGCCGCAGGATTCGGAGAAGATATTGCTGTAATGGTGGGTGAGGACGGCAGGTTCCTCCTCCCGGGAGGGATCGAAGGAGAGGATGCGGTCCATGACAATCCGGGCCAGCTCCGGGGAATTGCTGTCACAGGTGGTCAGCTGGGGCTGGACAAGGTAGGCGGTGGGGGTTCCGTCAAAGCCGGTGACGATAACGTCCTCCGGGACGCGGATGCCGCTGCGGATCAGGAGGTCGCATACGGCGGCGCCCATGCTGTCATTGGCGCAGAAGATGGCCCGGGGAAGCTTTTCCCGCTCCTGCATCAGGGAACGTACGATCTGCACGGCAACCGTGTCCAGGAAATTCCCGTAAGCGAAGCAGTCCTCCCCCGAAGGAAGGCCGAACTCCCGCATAACCTCCTGCCAGCACTTCAGCCGCAGGCGGGAATTATCCTCCTCCGGCAGGCCGCCGATGAAAAAGCTGTCCCGAACCTGATGCTCCCGGAGAACATGGCGGATCAGCTCCTTGTAGGGAGCTTCATAGTCGTCGATCACGCTGTCGCAGAGGGGATGGCGGCCGCCCAGGTACAGCACGGGGATCTTCCGGCTCCGGGCGCCCTGGATCAGGCGCTCCAGCTGGTCCGGATCATAGATGTTCCCGTGGAGGATCACCAGGGCGGAAAGCAGGTCATACCGGACCATGTCGTAGACACAGCCGGTGACATTTCCGCCCCGGGTGGACCAGTACCAGTCCATGGACGAATTGAACACAAGGACCCCGAAGCCTTCCGCTTCGGCAGCCTTGCCGAGCTCGCAGAGAAAATCTTCCTTCAGGAAGGTATGCGCCTGTGACATGCAGACACCGATCCATTTCGGCCTGTCGATGATATCGACTTTTTCTTCCATGCCATCCTCCGGTAAAAAAGATACACTGAAAAAACAACAAAATATAAGAATGTAATCAGGCTGGGAAAAGTATAGCATATCCGCGGAAGAAAAGGAACACCGGCATTGCGAAAAGCGGGGAAATAAGGTATACTGCCACCTGCATTCAATGATGCGGTGAGTTCGAAACCATCCTCACCGGGGAATCACTCCGGCGTTCCCCAAACAAAACTAAGGAGCAGAAAAAATGAAAAACAACAAGGTACAGCAGATTGCTTTCGGCGGCGCGGTTGCCGCCCTCTATGTGGTCCTGACCTGCGCGGCCGCGACATTGAACCTGGCCAGCGGCGCGATTCAGGTGCGCTTCTCGGAAGCGCTGACGATTCTTCCGGTCCTGATCCCCGCCGCGGTTCCGGGGCTTGCCATCGGCTGCCTGCTGGCGAATCTCCTGACGGGGTGCGCCCTTTGGGACGTGGTTTTCGGATCCCTGGCCACGCTGATCGGCGCGGTGGGAACCTGGCTGCTGCGGAAGAAGCCCTTCCTGGCATGGATTCCCCCGGTGGTCAGCAATATGGTGATTGTCCCCCTGGTGCTCCTGCACGTATACGGGGTGGCGGACTTAACGGTATTCGGGCATACCTTTGCGGGAAATTCCCTGTTCTGGATGCTGATGGTGACGGTGGGAGCCGGCGAGGTGATCAGCTGCGGCGTGCTGGGACTGCTGCTGTATCATTCCCTTCGGAAGATTCCCCAGCTGAAAAAATAACAGAAGGCCTGAACAAAGGAGGTCACACCGGATGGGCAGTGTTGTGATTCCCATGAACCTGGGAAAAGACAGCTATGACATCGTGCTGGAGCGTGGAGGCCTCGGCCGGGCCGGGAAAATACTGAACCTTCGCCGGAAGGTCATGATTGTGACGGACAGCGGCGTGCCGGAGAAATGGGTGCGCGCGCTGGCGGAGCAATGTGACACGGCGGAGGTTTTCTGTTTTCCCCAGGGGGAAAAAAGCAAGAACCTGGACACCTTCCGGGACCTGCTGCGCCGGATGCTGGCCTTCGGCATGCGCCGGGAGGACTGCGTGGCGGCGGTGGGCGGAGGCGTATGCGGGGACCTGGCCGGGTTTGCCGCGGCCTGCTATATGCGGGGCATCGAATTTTACAACTGTCCCACCACGGTGCTGAGCCAGGTGGATTCCTCCATCGGGGGAAAGACGGCGGTGGACCTGGACGGAATCAAGAACATCGTGGGTGCCTTCCACCAGCCGGGGAAGGTGCTGATTGACCCGGAAGCGCTGGGGACCCTGCCGGCAAGGCAGACGGCCAACGGCCTGGCGGAGGCGGTCAAGATGGCGCTGTGCTTTGACGCGGAGGAGTTTTCCCGCTTCGAGACGGAGGACGCCGGGAGCCGGATGGACGGAATCATCGAGGCCGCCCTGCGGATCAAGAAGAGCGTGGTGGAGCAGGACGAAAAGGAGCACGGGCTGCGGCGGGCGCTGAACTTCGGGCACACGCTGGGGCACGGGATCGAGGCCCTGCAGGGGGAGAACGGCCTGTATCACGGGGAATGCGTTGCCCTGGGGATGCTGCCCATGTGTTCCCCGGAGATCCGGGTCCGGCTGGAAAAGGTGCTGCTCCGGCTGGGGCTGCCCACCCGCTGCGGCGAGGAGGCATCCCGGGTGATGGAGGCGGCGCTGCATGACAAAAAGGCGTCCGGAAACGGAATCATCGCCATCCGGACGGACCGGGCCGGAAGCTTCTATGAGCAGCGGATGACGCCGGAAGAGCTGGCGGAGCGGTATACCGCGGTATTCGGGAGGACGGAAGCATGAAAAACACCTACGGCACCAGCGTGTGCGTTACGCTTTTCGGGGAGAGCCACGGCGCGAAGATCGGCACGGTGATTGACGGGCTGGCCCCGGGAATTCCGGTGGATGAGGGCTTGATTGCAAGGCAGCTGGAGCTGCGCCGGCCGGCGGGGAGCATTTCCACCGCCCGGCGGGAACAGGACCCGTTTGAGATCGTAAGCGGCGTCTTTGAGGGAAAAACCACGGGCACGCCCCTGACGATCCTGATTCCCAACGCGGACACCCGGAGCGGGGATTACCGGCGGGGAACCCTGCGGCCGGGCCACGCGGACTTTACCGCCCGGGTGAAATACCACGGGTTTGAGGATTACCGGGGAGGCGGCCATTTCAGCGGCCGGATCACGGCGGCGCTGACGGCGGCCGGCGCGGTGGCCGTCGGGGCCCTGGCGGGACGGGGCATCCGCATCGGAACCCATATCCTCCGGTGCGCGGGGATCCGGGACGCGGATTTTTCCGGAACGGATGAGGAAATGGACCGGCTGAACGCAGCAGCCTTTGCCGTGCTGGATGCGGAGAAGGGGGCGGAGATGCGCGCCGCCATCGAAAAAGCCGCCCGGGAGGGAGACAGCGTCGGCGGCGTGCTGGAGACGGCAGTGACGGGGCTGCCGGCAGGCGTCGGGGAGCCCTGGTTCGATACGCTGGAGAGCCTCCTGGCCCACGGCCTTTTCGCGATTCCCGGGGTGAAGGGCGTGGAATTCGGCGAGGGGTTCGCCCTGGCGGACATGCGGGGCAGCGAAGCCAACGACGCCCTGGTGCTGCGGGACGGCCGCGTCGTAACCCGGACAAACCATAACGGCGGGATCAACGGCGGCATCAGCAACGGAATGCCGCTCCGGTTCCGGTGCGCCGTAAAACCCACTCCCTCCATCGCCCTGCCGCAGGATTCCGTGAACGCGGAGGGAACCCGGGAGGAGAAGCTGGCCCTGACGGGGCGGCATGATCCGGCCATCGTGCACCGGGCGCGGGTGGTGGCGGACAGCGTGACGGCGCTGGTGCTGTGCGACGCGCTGGCGCTGCGGTTCGGCACGGACTGGCTGAGGGGGGATCCGGAATGATTTACGGGCTGATCGGGGAGCACCTGGGCCACAGCTTTTCCGCGGAGATTCATGCCCGGCTGGGGGAGGAACCCTACGAGCTGCGGGAGCTGGCCCCGGAAGAGGTGCCGCTTTTCCTGCGGGAGGGAGAATTCCGGGGGATCAATGTGACCATCCCTTACAAGCAGGCGGTGATCCCCTGCCTGGATGAAATCAGCGAAACGGCCCGGGCCATCGGCGCGGTCAATACCGTCGTCCGGCGGAATGGAAAGCTTTACGGGGACAACACGGACGCAGCGGGGCTGACCCGGCTGCTGCAGCGGATCGGAGCGGACCTGCGGGGACGGAAGGTGCTGATCCTCGGAACGGGCGGAACGAGCCTGACAGCCATGTACGCGGCCAGGGCCCTGGGCGCGGCGCAGACGGTCCGGGTGAGCCGGAGCGGCCGGGACGGGGCGGTCACCTATGAGCAGGCGGCGGCGGAGCACCGGGACGCGCGGATCCTGATCAACACCACCCCCTGCGGCATGTATCCCCGGACGGAGGAATGCCCGGTGGACCTGGAGCGGTTTCCGGAGCTGGAGGCCGTTGCGGACGCGGTATACAATCCCCTGCGGACCAACCTGGTGCTGGAAGCCCGGAAGCGGGGAATTCCGGCGGAGGGCGGGCTGTATATGCTGACGGCCCAGGCGGTGCGGGCGGCGGAACTGTTCCGGAATACGGAATATCCCCCGGATACGGCGGAGGAGATTTACCGGGAGCTGCTGCGGGAAAAGGAAAACATCGTGCTGACCGGCATGCCCGGCAGCGGGAAGAGCACCCTGGCGGCAGAACTGCACCGGCTTACGGGAAAGCCAGTGGCGGACACGGACAAACTGATTGAGGAAAAGGCCGGGAAAACCATTCCGGAGATTTTCCGGGAGGACGGAGAGGAACGCTTCCGGGACATGGAAAGCAGCGTGATCGCGGAGGTATCCGCCCGGGGAGGACAGATCATCGCCACGGGCGGCGGCGCGGTGCTGCGGGAAAAGAATGTGACGGCCCTCAGGCGGAACGGGAAGCTGGTCCTGCTGGAGAGGGCGGCGGAGACGCTGGTTCCCACGGAGGACAGGCCCCTGGCGGACACCCGGGAGAAGATGGACCGGCTTTGGCGGGAGCGGGAGCCGGTATACCGGGCGGCGGCGGACTGTACGGTGGCCATGGAAGGAACCCCGGAGGAAACAGCCCGGGAGGTTGAAAGCAGGTGGCAGGCATGAAAATACTGGTGATCAACGGACCGAACCTGAATATGCTGGGGATCCGGGAGCCGGGGCTTTACGGACAGGAGTCCTACGCGGATCTCCTGGAGATGATCCGGAAGCACGCGGAGGAAACGGGAACGGAGGTTTCCTTTTACCAGTCCAACCACGAAGGAGACCTGGTGGACGCTATCCAGGGGGCCTGGGGAACCCAGGACGGAATCGTCATCAATCCCGGCGCCTATACCCATACCAGCGTTGCCCTGCTGGACGCCCTGAAGGCGGTGAACCTTCCGGCGGTGGAAGTGCACATCACGGATGTGGATGAACGGGAACCCTTCCGGAAAATCAGCTACATCCGGGCGGCCTGCCGGAGGACGATCTCCGGCCACGGGCTCCGGGGATACCTGGAAGCCATGGACGAACTGACGGGAGGATGCGCGGATGCGGGTAAGGATTGAGCCCGGTTCCCTCCGGGGGACAACGGCCGCGCCGCCCTCCAAGTCCATGGCGCACCGGATGCTGCTGTGCGCCGCCCTTGCGGAGGGGGAGAGCCTGGTACATCCCATTGAGCTTTCGGAGGATATCCTGGCCACGTCGGACGGACTGCGGGCCCTGGGGGCCGGCATCCGGGAGGAAGACGGCGGCCTGCGGGTGACGGGGTGCCGCCCGGAGGAGGCGGGAAGCGCGGAGCTGAACTGCCGGGAGAGCGGGAGCACCCTGCGGTTCCTGCTGCCCCTGTGCCTGCTGGGCGGAAAGGAAATGACGCTGACGGGGAGCGAACGGCTGCTGTGCCGGCCCCTGGAGGTGTATGAGAAGCTGTGCGCGGAGCGGGGATTCCGCCTGGAGCGGGGCCCCCGGGGAATCCGGGTGCAGGGAAGGCTTGCCGCCGGGGAATACACGGTGCGGGGGGACCTTTCCAGCCAGTTCATTACGGGGCTGGCGTACGCCCTGAGCCTGGCGGAGGGGGAAAGCCGGATCCGGATCCTGCCGCCCATTGAGAGCGGCCCCTACCTGGATATGACGCTGGAGGCGATGAACGGATCCGGGGTCCGGATCCTGAGGCCGGAGCCGGAAACGCTGGTGATCCCCGGCGGAGGGGGATTCAGGAGCGGGGAAAAAACCGTGGAAGGAGACTGGTCCAACGCCGCTTTCTTCGAGGCGCTGGCCGCGGCGGGAGATCCGGTACGGGTGACCGGCCTGCGGGAGGACAGCCTGCAGGGAGACCGGGTATGCCGGGAATACTTCCGGAGGATCCGGGAGGGAAACGCGGCGGCGGACGTGACGGACTGTCCGGACCTGGCACCGGTGCTGATGGCCTTCGCGGCCATGAGCGGCGGGGCCCGGCTGACGGGAACCCGGCGGCTCCGGTTCAAGGAGAGCGACCGGGGAACGGTTATGGCGGAGGAGCTGGAGAAGTTCGGCGTCCGCGCGGCCGTGGATGAAAATGAGATCCGGATCGGCGGGGAGCATCCCCACGCCCCGGCGGAAGCGCTGCAGGGACACAATGACCACCGGATCGTGATGGCGCTGGCGGTGCTGTGCACCCGCACGGGAGGCGTGATCGAGGGGGCGGAAGCCGTGCGGAAGAGCTTCCCGGGATTCTGGGACGCCATGAAAGCCCTGGGCGCGGGAGTGACGGTTTTATAAATCCGGCAGGCGGATGCGGAGGTGTCGGGATGGAATGGATCACGAAGAAGAATGTGCTGATTGTCGGCCTGGGACTCATGGGCGGAAGCTACGCCCGGGCCCTGTCACGGCTGGGGTTCCATGTGATGGGAGTGGACAGGGATGAGGAGGCCGTCGCCTATGCCCTGCGGGAGAAAATCATTACCGAGGGATCGGCAGGAGAAGCGGAGGAGCTGATCCGCAAGGCGGACGCGATTATCTCGGCGTTGTATCCGGGGGTTTTCCCGGACTGGGTGCAGGAGCACCAGCACCTTTTCCGTCCGGGAGTGATGATGACCGACGTGACGGGGGTCAAGAGCGGGATCGTGTACCGGATCCAGGAGCTGCTGCGGAAGGACGCGGAGTTCATCGCCGCCCATCCCATGGCGGGAAAGGAACTGAGCGGGATACAGCACAGCGACGACCGGATTTTCAGGGACGCCAACTATATCATTGTGCCCACGGAAAAGAATACCGCCAGGGGAATTGAATGGTGCGGCATGCTGGGACGGCTGCTGGGCTGCGGAAAGATTTCCGTGCTGTCGCCGGAGGAGCATGACGAAATGATTGCCTTCGTTTCCCAGCTGACCCACTGCATTGCCGTTTCCCTGATGACCTGCAGCGACAATACGCACCTGGCGGATTATACGGGGGATTCCTTCCGGGACCTGACCCGGATCGCCCGGATCAACGACCGGATGTGGAGCGAGCTGTTCATGATGAACCGGGAGCCCCTGCTGCGGCAGATGGATCTCTTCCTCGGGGAGCTGACGGAATTCCGGAACCTGCTGGAGAAGGGGGACACGGAAAGCATGCGGGAGAAAATGCGGCTTTCCACCCGGAGGCGGGAAGCCTTCAACAGGTAAAGCAAAAGGGCGCGGCATCTGCCGCGCCCTTTTTGCGTCGGAAGGATTTCAGCGGTGATAAAGCTTGTGGCTCTGGTAGCTGGGATCGCAGGTGAGGTTCAGGCCCAGCCGGCGGAAGGTATTGTCGTCCACCGCCGGAAGAATCACCGTGGAGTGGGCCTCGCAGTTCTTCAGCAGGGGGAGCATGCTCAGGGCCTTTGCCGCGTTGGGATCGGAGGCGGCGGAGACGGACAGGGCCACCAGCACCTCATCAGAATGCAGGCGGGGGTTATGGTTGCCCAGGTATTTGCATTTCAGCTCCTGCACGGGCTCGATGACCTCCGGGGAAATCAGGTGGACGCTCTTGGGAATATTGCCCAGCCGCTTGAGGGCATTCAGGATCACGGCGGCGGAGGGCCCCAGCAGGTCCGTGGTTTTGCCGGTGACGATTTCCCCTTCCGGAAGCTCGATGGCCAGGGCGGGATTGGCGGTTTCCTCCGCCCGGTCCCGGGCCGCGGCAATGACCGGACGCAGGGAATCGGACAGGTCCAGGTGCTTCATCAGGAGGCGGATCTTTTCAGCCTCCTCCTTGGCGGCGTGGCCCTGGAGGAAGGAGCAGCGGGCCGCGTAATAGCGGCGGAGGATTTCCATTTCGGCTGCCCGGCGGCAGACCTGGTCGTCCGTGATGCACATGCCGGCCATGTTGACGCCCATGTCCGTGGGGCTCTTGTAGGGGGATTTTCCCCATACGTGCTCGAAGAGGGCGTTGAGGACGGGGAAGATTTCAATGTCCCGGTTGTAGTTCACCGTTGTTTCCCCGTAGGCTTCCAGGTGATAGGGGTCGATCATGTTCACGTCGCTCAGGTCGGCCGTGGCGGCCTCATAGGCCACATTCACCGGGTGCTTCAGGGGAAGGTTCCAGATGGGGAAGGTTTCAAACTTGGCGTATCCGGCCTTGATGCCGCGGCGGTTTTCCTGGTACAGCTGGCTGAGGCAGGTGGCCATCTTGCCGCTGCCGGGGCCGGGGGCCGTAACCAGCACCAGGGGGCGGCTGGTTTCCACGTAGTCGTTGCGGCCGAAACCGTCATCGCTGACGATATGCTCGATATCGGTGGGGTATCCTGCAATGGGATAATGCCGGTAGGTACGGATTTCCAGGGAGTTCAGCCGCTGCTCGAAGGCGATGGCGGCCGGCTGGTTGGCCCAGCGGGTCAGCACCACGGAGCCCACATACAGCCCGATGCCGCGGAAGGCGTCAATGAGGCGGAGGGTATCCAGGTCGTAGGTGATCCCCAGGTCGCCCCGGACCTTGCTCTTCTCGATATCGTCCGCGTTGATGACGATGAGGATTTCCTCCTGGTCCTTGAGCTTCAGGAGCATCTGCACCTTGCTGTCGGGCTGGAAACCGGGAAGCACCCGGCTTGCGTGGAAATCGTCGAACAGCTTGCCGCCCAGCTCCAGGTAAAGCTTGCCGCCGAACTCGTCAATCCGCTGGATGATCCGCTCGGACTGCATCCGCGTATACCGATT
>OCTW011554495.1_pt1 | contig 12023 bp, 7 predicted proteins | sample 1539671 | NCBI WGS metagenome assembly OCTW01 (sample SAMN02144230, study PRJEB22623) | gut metagenome | biome: sheep rumen | host: Ovis aries | place: New Zealand | reverse complement strand
AGGAAGCTCTTGCCGGACCCGTAGCGGCCCACAATAAATCGAAAGGACGCGCCGCCCTCCGAGATGATATCCACGTCGTGAAGCAGGGCCTCGATCTCACTTTTGCGCCCTACCGTGATATAGGGCAGGCCGATTCTGGGGACCACGCCGCCCTTGAGTGAATTCAGCACCGTCTGCGCGATTCGCTTGGGTACCCTTTTGTTTTTCTCTGCCATCAAATGTCTGCTCCTGTTTGTTCTATCAAGATACCTGTATGAAATAATACACGAAGCCTTTACTGCTGTATTATGTCACCACAGCACTTCCCGCCCCTCAGATTCACCCCAGTCAAATTCTGTATAAGGACCAAGATTGCCGCCGAATGCCTTTGCACGCTCCTCCAGGGACTGATGCCTGAAGGCGTCTTTCTCAACAATGGTCTGCTTTCCCGTGACCTCCAGACAAGATTCGTCATTCTTCTGCGTATCCGGTTTCTGCGAATATATCATCTCTGAAATCATCTATGAATTCCCTGTCATGTCAGCGCCCTGTACCTGTCAGCTCCTCGAGATCCTCCAGGTAGTCCTCCACAATGGTCAGGCTGTCTCCGTCGCACTCGAGCACGATGTCTCCAATCTCGTCATATAAAGCCTCGTTGATCGTGTCCGCCACCATGGAGGGCATCAGCCGATTTTCTCTAATCAAAGTCTCCGCAGACTCACCGCGGACCATCGTGCAGAGGATCTGTGTGTGCAGGTTGTCCAAACCTTCGATGAGGGGTGTCTGTCGGTTTTCCGGCATATCTTCTCCGGCTGCTGTTATGATTTTGAATTGTTCTTCGTTTGCGGGCAGTATGTCTACAGGCGGGAGGGCAGTATCCTCACTCAGATTCGCCCGCACCAAGGCAGCCGCATCATCCTGCGCCGGCAATGGAAAAACAGCCGACAGACTCGGCCCGACCCCGGTCTCCTCACTCTCCGACATCTCGCTCTCAGTCAGGAGGCTGTCCCTGGTCACCAGGGCGTCGCGGCGGATCCTGTCCAGGCCGGACAGGTCAATGGTGATCTTCGCCATCGCGGCCTCTTTTTCGGCCTCGATCCGGGCTTTTTCCTCGGCCTCCCTGTCTGCGGCGATGACTGCTTCGATCCAGGGCTCCGCCCACTCCTCCTCTTTTTTTGCACGGAGATAGTGGCCGGTCTTGAGATATCTGCGGAAGCTCTTGTCAGCGGCGTGCAGGAGTCCCTGCAGCCTGTCGCGGGCAAAATAGGGATTCTCGTAGCGCTCCTCGGTCCACTCCCCCTCGTGACAGCGGTAACGCCGGCAGGGATTCAGCACGTACTCTGCCTCCTGCGGCTTGTCCTCCTCCCAGTGAATGGCATTGGTGAGGGGCGTCCAGGAATGGGACTGCCGCGCCCCGAAGCAGGCGGTAAAGATTTCCGGGTCATGTTCCGGACCTTGTGCGGTCGTCTGTTCAGCTGTCCGGTCAGTTGTCCCTGTGCGATAATGCTCTGTCAGGTAACGCCAGAGCGCTGCGAACAGGTGCTGTCCCTTTTCCTTATTTCCCGTGACGACGGGGGACTGTTCGGTCTTTTTCCCGCCGAATGCACACAGGGCCAAAAAGATCTCTTCGTCCGTGTGCCGTTCCGGCTCACGGAGGACCGCCATCTGCCGGTCCCGCTGCGCGACAGCAGGAATCTCGGACAGCTGCGCCGTCTCCAGGGGAACGTTGTGGATCACTGCGTAGTCCAGCATCCAGTGGTGGAGATTTCTGCGCATGAAGGAATCCCCGATCCCTGAATCGAGGAAACCTTTTTCAAATTCCTGCATCTTGTGCAGGCTGTCCTCCGGCGAGGATGCTCCAATCCCGCAGAGGAGCTCGTACACATACATGTAGGCCAGGGACGCGGCGATCGGGCGGAATTCGCCCCTGCGGACGGCCGTCCTCCAGGTAAAATATCCCCGCAGCTGGGGCAGGTGCAGGTCGTGGTAGGTCGTGAAGTAGCGGCGGTACTCCCCCGTCCAGGGGGCGTCGTCCTCGTAGTCCTCCATAAACTTGCCCTGCCGGTAAAAATTGCGGCACTTCTCCTCGATGGACTCGCCCCTGTACTCATAGAGGCGGATCATCTCCCGGATCTTCTGCGGAACCTGCGGGATTGCCGTGGAGGCATAGCCGCCTGTCCGGAGGCCGCTCGTATCGATCGTAAAATCATGATAAGCTGCCGGCGTGCGCCGGAGCCCGTCGTAGCCGAAGTCCTCTGTGGAAGAAACCTGCGAGGAGGACAGGCGGGAATCCCGTTCTGCTTCGGAGGATTTCTGTCCTCTCTTTCGGTCAGGTCTTCTCTCTCTGCGTGGCGGCAGCGCCGTGTCGTGGTAGAAGCCGTCGATGTACCCGGTGCTTTTTTCGTCAGCGCTCGGGACACTGCCACCGCGATCAGTTTTCCCCAGTGCGTCTGTGTTCCGGTCACTTTTGCCCTGCGCACCTTTATCCCGCGTATCCTGATTCGATTCCTCCGGCCACTGATAGTTGCCCCGCAGGGGCTCCAGCTCGATCAGATATCCCCGGCGGGGATCCGGACGTGAGACGTCACGGTTCTGATGTCCCTCTTGCGGAAGCCGGTTCTGTCGGGAACTCTGCCGGGAATCGTGGATCCCCCTCTGCGAAGCACTGTTCCGGTGCAGATCATCTCCTTTCGACTGCTCCGGATCTGCAGAAATGATCCTCCGCGGAATCCAGTGCCCCGGCTGCACGTCATCTCCCGCCTGCGGCTCAAGCTCCATCAGGTGTGCCTGGCGGCGGTTCTGCTGGGCAACGGAGGCGACCGCACGGTCAAAGAGGCGGCAGACGATCTCCGGATCCGTGTCCGGCCCGAAGACGACACCCACCCAGTTGCTTCCCTTCATGCGGAAGGGAAGGGCCAGCCAGGAGACATGGATCTCAGACAGGCACTGCCGCCCGCACTTGATATCCGCCCGCTGCAACTCCGTTCCACTCTCCCCGTCCCACTGACGCATGAGAAGAGCGGCCCACTTGCCCGAGCCGGGCTCTGCCAGAACCGAAAAGCCGGGAAAGTCAGCCCACTTGTGCTGCTCCTCTATATGGTATTTTTGCCCGGCGTAGGCCGACAGTTCCGACAGCTCCAAGCGCTTCTCTCCTCCTGTTGACGATTTCCGCCTGTTTCGTGACGGGTCTGCTGCTTCATAAAGTTCCACGGTGCGGCCCGTGAAGTCAAAAAGTTCTTCTCACAGATTCCACGGGATGGTCCCGATCTCTCAAAAATCTGAACAGCAAATTAAAATGTATCGAAAAGAACCATCTCCGGTGACTCTGAACAATAAGCTTGCATGAGTCAAAAAGATACGTCACCGGTGACTCACACGTCCCCGGCGACTCACAGCTGCACTTCTTTTTTCTTCCAGCTGCACACCCGCTTTTTCATGGTCTCGACGTCCAGGACACCCAGGGCAAAGCCCTTGCGGACCAGGTCCTCCGGGACGTATTCGTCGTATTTTTCGAAGACGGGGACTTCCTTGGGATAGACCAGCTCCATGGGGTCCAGGTCCTTGTCCGCCTCCTCGGTGACGATCTCATAGAATTCATCTTCGCTGACCTGCATGGTGAACTGCAGGTAGTAGGGCCGGGAGGGGTTGAGGCCCTTGAGGCCCAGGGCCCGGCCGCAGCGGATCTTGAGGAAGCGCTCCAGGGCCAGGAAGGGGTAGCTTCCCAGCCAGGGGAAGAGGGCCCACATCTTGCCGCCCAGATGGACGAGGGGGCGGTAGGCCATGCCGGCCTTGTCAAAGCTCTCCCGGGCGTCCCGCAGGCGGCAGACGGCGCGGCGCATGAGATAGGGATAGGTCTTCTCCTCATTCAGGACGCCGAACATGCGCTCCAGGATCCGGGTGTGGATGTCGCCCGCGCAGTCGCCGAAGTAGGCAGGGATCCTGCCCTTGACGAGGGAGCAGTAGACCTCCCGCTTCTTGTGGTCGACCTCCTCGACGATCCAGACCCTGCCGGCGATGGCGATCTTGTCCCCGACCGGCGGCGGCTTGACGATGGTGCCGAGCTCCTCGGACCCGGCCCGGACGGCGTACTCGATGTTCTCCTGGAAGACCGCGTAGAACTTGTAGTTGTTGACGATCCGCTCCCCGGTCAGGCCCACGATCAGGCCGCCGCCCTCCGTGAGATTGATGTGGTCGATCTCCAGCAGGTGGCGCAGGAGCAGGCGGTAGTCATCCTGTGAGATCCTGTGAAAACAGGACAGGGGCAGGACCCGGGAGGCCAGCTCGGCGGGGGTCATCTCGCCGCAGGAGGCCAGGGTGCTCATGGTCTGGTGGTAGAGCAGGCTGTAGGGCAGGCGCTCCGTCCGGGGAGGCTCCACAAACCGCTCCTCGATATAGAGCTGGATCAGGGCGATGCCCTGGATCAGGAACCAGGGGATCATCTCCGGCAGCATGGCCCGCGGCTCCGGGTGGTCCTCCCGCATGACGAACCACATCTCGGACGGGTCCCCCCGCCTGCCGGTCCGTCCCATCCGCTGCAGAAAGCCCGACACCGTGAAGGGGGCGTCGATCTGGAAGGCCCGCTCCAGGCGGCCGATGTCGATCCCCAGCTCCAGGGTCGCGGTCGCGCAGACGCTCATGAGGGAGTCGTCGTCCTTCATCTCCTCCTCTGCGCTCTCCCGGTAGGAGGCGGACAGATTGCCGTGGTGGATGAGGAAGCGCTCAGGCTCGTGCATGGCCTCGCAGTACTGGCGCAGGCTCTGGCAGACCGCCTCGCACTCCTCTCGTGAATTCGTAAAAACGAGACATTTTTTCCCGCTCGTATGCGCGAAAATATAGCCGATCCCGGGGTCGGCTGCCCTCGGGACAGAATCCGTGGCCTCCTCCGGCGCGGAAAAGGCAGGGATGTCCGCCTCCGTGCGCCCGTTTCCATCCTGCACGGACCCGGACTGAATGCCCTCGTCCGCCTGGGGATCCGAGTTGTAGAAATGCTCCATGGACAGGCGCCATACTTCTTTCCCGCTCTCAAACCGCGGAATAATGGTCTCCCGCCCGCTGCCGGCGGCAAGAAACCGCCCCGCCGCCTCCGGATTGCCGATGGTGGCCGACAGGCCGATCCTTCGCGGCGAGCAGCCCGCCAGTTTACAGAGGCGCTCGATCAGGCAGAAGGTCTGCATCCCGCGGTCCCCGCGCAGGAGAGAGTGGATCTCATCGATCACGATAAAGCGCAGGTCCCCGAAGAGGGACGGGATCTCCATGTGCTTGTTGATCATGAGCGACTCCAGCGATTCCGGCGTGATCTGCAGGATACCGGAGGGCTTTTTGAGGAGCTTGCGCTTGCGGGTCTGGGCAACATCCCCGTGCCAGCGCCAGACCGGGATCCCCTCCTCCTCGCAGAGCTCGTTGAGGCGGCCGAACTGGTCGTTGATCAGGGCCTTGAGCGGGGCGATATAGAGCACGCCCACGCTGCGGGACGGCTCCTCCTCCAGCAGGGTCAGGATGGGAAAAAAGGCCGCCTCCGTCTTGCCCGAGGCAGTCGAGGCGGTCAGCAGCACATTTTCATCCGTCCCGAAGATGGCGTCGCCCGCGGCGTTCTGCACGCCGCGCAGGGTCTGCCAGCCGGAGCGGTATATGTAATCCTGAATAAAAGGGGCGTATCTGTCAAAGACATCCATGTATAAAAAATATCCTTCGCGTGGCTTTTTGTCTCATGTACGGGGGTCCATCAAATGTCTGCACGGATGTACTTGCAGGAAGCACATCCGTGCTGCATCCGCTTGATGGACTTTTATTATAACACGTAAACACACGTTCGCTCAACTGTCAAGCAGATGATGCCCGGATGAACAGATATAAGAATGTGTTTGTGTCGTTTATCGTGTTTTCTGGTATAATATTAGTAGAGCAGTGCGCTAAAGTCGCAGGGCCGCAGACCGGTCCGACTGCCGTTATTTTTTCTTATCGGAAGTCCGTAGACAGAGACGGATTTTCGTGCTTTTAAGACTACAAGACAGCCTGCGCGCCGGCATGCCGGAAGGCGTCCGCAGGCATACATCGATTTTCAAGGGCGTCAAACAGGCGCGATGTACATCGATTTCCACCCTGATCTGACCGGCGCAGCCTAAAGCAATATAAGGAGGGGGTGATCCCTATGAACAGTACGTGGTGGCACGACAAGGTCGCCTATCAAATCTATCCAAAAAGCTTCTATGATTCCAACGGAGACGGCATCGGGGACATCCCGGGCATCATCGCAAAGCTCGACTACCTCAAGGACCTCGGCGTCGACATCGTCTGGCTCTCACCGGTCTACCGGTCCCCGCTGGCCGATCAGGGCTACGACATCTCCGACTACTATAACATTGATCCCCGCTTCGGGACCATGGAGGACATGGACCGGCTCCTCGCGGAAGCCAAAAAGCGGGACATGTACATCGTGATGGACCTGGTGGTCAACCACTGCTCCGACGAGCACGCGTGGTTCAAAAAGGCCTGCGAGGATCCCGAGGGCCAATACGGTCAGTATTTTTATCTGAGAAGGCTGAAAAAAGCCGCGGCTCCCGAAGGCACCGCGTATGCGGTCACCTCCCCCGACGGCTATGTTCTCCCCTGCAACTGGCGGTCCTATTTCGGCGGACCGGTCTGGGACAAGCTTCCCGGGCACGAGGACTGGTACTATCTCCACGTCTTCCACAAAAAACAGCCCGACCTCAACTGGGAGAATCCCAGGGTCCGGGAGGAGATCTACACCATGATCAACTGGTGGCTGGACCGGGGGCTCGCGGGCTTCCGGATCGACGCCATCATCAATATCAAAAAGGCCCTGCCCTTTAGGAATTACGCCCCGGACCGGGCGGACGGCCTCTGCAGCATCCACACCATGCTCCGGGAAGCCACCGGCGTCGGCGAATTCCTGGGGGAGATGCGCGACCGGACCTTTGCTCCCCACAACGCCTTCACCGTCGGTGAGGTCTTCGGGGAAAAGGAGGAGGAGCTGCCCGATTTCATCGGCAAAAACGGATATTTTTCGACCATGTTTGACTTCTCGGAGGCCATCTGGGGATCCTCCCCGGCGGGCTGGCACGCCAACCAGGGCATCACACCCGATGCCTACCGGTCCTGCCTCTTCTCCGCTCAGAAAAAGTTCAACGCGGTCGGCTTTATTTCCAATATCATCGAAAACCACGATGAGCCCCGGGGCGCGACCCGCTACATTCCGGCCGCGGACCGGAAACAGATGGACGAGCGCATGCTGACCACCGCAAAAAAGGCCCTGGCGACCGTCTATTTCCTCGCCAAAGGCCTCCCCTGGATCTACCAGGGCCAGGAGATCGGCATGGAGAATCTCCCCCTGCACAGCATCGACGAGGTGGACGACGTCTCCTCCATCGATGCCTGGAATGTCATGCGGGAGCTGGGTGTTTCGGAGGCGGACGCCCTCCGGGCCATCGAGCGGAACGGGCGCGACAACGCCCGCACCCCCTTCCAGTGGAGCACCGCTGAAAATGCCGGCTTCACGACCGGAAGCCCCTGGCTGCGCGTCAATCCGGATTACAGCCAGATCAATCTGGACCGGCAGCAGCCGGATCCCGACTCGGTCTATAACCACTACAAAAAGCTGATCGCCCTGCGGAAAGACCCGCAGTACCGGGATCCGCTTGTCCGCGGAAGCTTTGAACCCTGGCTCGAAGACGAGCACAATGTCATCGCCTACCTGCGCCGCAGCGAAGTCCCGACCGGCCAGACCATCCTGGTGATCTCCAACTACCAGCTGCAGCCCCGCGTGCTGCCCCTGCCGGCGCCGGCCAGACGGGTCCTCCTGAACAACTGCACCAAGCCCGTGATCCAGCCCGGTAAAAGGCAGGTATCGCTGGGCGGCTATCAGACTCTGGTTCTGGAGCTCGACATGTAAACGATTGAATCCGCAAGCCCGCATGGCCCGCAAAGACTTTATCCTTTTTTTAGAGGATATAAAAATTTCCGTAAGAAACGCCTGCTAGACTGTCTTTATGTGCGGCGGTGATCCCGGATCACGAATCCATGTTGAACGGACTTTTCCAGCCGACCTGCTCCCGCAGGGAGGGCTGTGTCCGCACACAGATCCTTATTCAACGGACTCTCCAGCCGACCTGCTCCCGCAGGAAGGGCTGTGTCCGCACACAGATCCTTATTCAACGGACTCTCCAGCCGACCTGCTCCCGCAGGAAGGGCTGTGTCCGCACACGAACTGCCGGCGCAGACCGATTGCCAGTTTATCTCCGATCGTCCGGCCGGCTCTGTGGAGGTATGCGGATGGATAATTCACGGAACAATACATATCAGAAACTTGCTGACCTGCACCCCCTGTTCTCCGCCGACGCGGCCGCGCGCCAGATACACGGCAAGGGAGACATCTACGGTGCCGAGATCTACAACTTACAGCGCATCCTGCGCACACTGATGGAAAGAATCGAGGATCTGCGCGCCAGACTCCGCGCCCAGGACATCGATCCCATCGAGCACTGCCTGGGCCGCATCAAGGACGGTGAGAGCATGCGGGAAAAGCTCCGCCTGCAGGGCTTTCCGGAGACGACGGAGTCCGCCCTCACCAATGTCTATGACGCCATCGGCGTGCGCGTCGTGTGCGCCTTTTTGAACGACGTCTACATGGTTCGCGACTATATCCTCGCAGCGGACGACATCGAGCTCATCCAGGAGAAGGACTACATCCGCCACGCCAAGCCCAACGGATACCGGAGCCTGCACCTGATCGTCCGCGTGGAGGGGCGCTATTATGTCGAGATCCAGCTCCGGACCATCTCCATGGACACCTGGGCCGCCCTGGAGCACCACATGAAATACAAGAAAAACCTCACCGGCAATACGGACCTGCTGGTCAGCGAGCTCAAGCGCTGCGCCGATGAACTGGCCTCCACCGACGTCTCCATGCAGACCCTCCGCGACATGATCCGCCAGGCGCAATAATGATTCAGACCCGATCCGGCAGGGGCAGTGAAGGACTGTCAACACCGGTCAGTACTGGCCGGAAGCCCGGTATCACCTGTATCTCCAATATAGAAATCAGAGGAACCATCAGCCATGATCAAAATATTACTCGCAGAAGACACACAGGACCTCAACCGGGCCCTGACCGCCCTCCTACAGCACGAGGGCTATGACGTGGACCCTGTCTTTGACGGCGAGGAAGCACTGGAAAATCTGCGCGCCGGCGCCTATGACGCCGTGATCCTGGACATTATGATGCCCAAAATGGACGGTCTGCAGGTCCTGACCGCCATGCGCGCGGACGGCAACACCTCCCCGGTCCTGCTGCTGACCGCCAAAGCGGAGGTCGACGACCGCGTGGCCGGCCTCGACGCCGGGGCGGACGACTATCTGACCAAGCCCTTCGCCATGAAGGAGCTCCTCGCCCGCATCCGGTCCATGACCCGCCGGCACACCCAGTACAGCTCCGGCGAACTGCGTCTGGGCAATATCACGCTCAACGCCGAGCGCTTTGAGCTCCGGGCTGAAAATGCCGTCCGTCTCTCCATCAAGGAATTTGAGCTCATGCAGCTGCTGATCAAAAACCACGGCCGCGCGCTTGAAACCGACTACATCCTGCAGCAGATCTGGCCGGGCGACCCCAGCGCCAACGCTGACACCGTCTGGCTCTACATCTCCTACCTGCGCAACAAGCTGGTCGCCGTTGCCGCCAAGCTCGTCATCGAGGGCGTTCCCGGCGGCAGCTTTACACTGAAGGAAGACACTCCATGAACGCCGAAGCCATCCGCAAGCTGCGACTGAACTTCATATCGATCTCCATGTTTTCCTTCATCCTGGTCATGCTCTTCACCGGCGGTCTGATCAATCTCGCCAACGACCAGAAGATCCGCAGTGACATGCGCGCAATGCTGGACTACATCATCTCCCAGGAGGGCAATCTCTACAATGAGGAGACCGGCGGCAGCTACTCTCCCGCCTCCGGCCAGTCCGGATCCGGGGCCGACTCCGTGATCGAGACCTTTCCCTTTCTGGACTACGCCCCGGAGCTCCGCTACTCCACCCGCTATTTTGCCGTCCTCTACAACAGAAGCGGGGTGATCAGCGACGTCAAGCTCAGCCACATCCACACGGTCAGCCGCGACGAAGCCATCAAGGCTGCCAGAGAGGTCCTGGAGCGGCGCGCCTCCTTCGGAGAATACGGGGATTCCTATTATTACAAAAAGGGCGAGCTGCCCCATGACGGGTCCATTGTCGTTATGATCGACGCCTCGACCCTGATCAACCTCAACCAGAGCGTCACCAGGTCCACCCTCATCATCTGCGGCGTCGGCCTGATCATCACCTTCCTGGCGGTCCTGGCCCTGTCCGGCCGGATCGTCCAGCCGGAAATTGAGAACGCCCGCCGCCAGAAGATGTTCATCACCAATGCCAGCCACGAGCTCAAGACCCCTCTCGCCGTCATCCGTGCCAACACGGAGCTGGAGGAACTGATCAACGGCGAGACCGAGTGGACCCACTCCACCCTCCGCCAGGTCGACCGCCTGAACGGGCTCATCCAGAACCTGGTCATGATCGCCCGCGCCCAGGAGGCGGAGGACCCGGGCACCCTGACCGATGTCGACGCTTCCGCCGCCATCATCGACACCGTCCGTCCCTACGAATCCCTGGCCCGCCAGGAGGGCAAGACCCTGTCCCTGGACGTGGTCCCGGACCTGCACATGACCGCCGACGAGAGCCGCCTGCGCCAGCTGGCCACCATCCTGGTCGACAATGCCTTCAAATACTGCGATGAGAAGGGAGACGTCTCCGTCGCCTTCTCCCGCACCCGCATTGGCCGCCAGATGCGCCTGACTGTCTCCAACAGCTATGCCGCCGGCAAGGACGTCGACTACAGCCGCTTCTTTGAGCGCTTCTACCGCGAAGACACCTCCCACAACACCAACCGGGAGGACCGCGGCGGATTCGGCATCGGCCTCTCCATCGCCGAGAGCATCTGCACCCAGTACAAAGGTACCATCCGCGCCTCCTGGAAGGACGGGATCATTACCTTCACGTGTCTGCTGGGGTGAACCTGTTAACAAAAATGAATCAGACTATAACGACAATACGGCTGTGCTGCCATTGGAGCAGTCCAGCCGTATTGCTCATTTATGCTGTTCCATGATGCGTTTTCCTGTAATCCTTCAGCGCTTCTTCATTATCAGGCCTGCGCCTGCAAAAGCTGCGAGCAGGAAACCGAGAAGGTGGATCAGGGCAGTCCCGGGGCCGCCGGTAGCGGGCAATTCAACGCCCGGGTTGTTCATGATACGGTAATAGATGATTTCCTGATTCGAGTTTGCAGCCACCCCGCTGTGCGTCAGGTCGACGGTGTTATCGGCATTTGTCTGTTTTACACCGGCCTCAGCCCTCAATATCAGCGCGGCCTTCTGGGTCCAGTCATAGATCCCCGTCTCCGGCTTCGCGGTCTGTGTCACAGCTCCCGGCTTGGGTGTGTATTCATCCGATATGCTCAGACTGACCGGAACCGGTGCGATCGTATTATATCCATCGGGCACCTGCGTCTCCACAAGGTAATACTGTTCGCCCTCTTCCGGCTGCTCGATCTGCTCCTGTACCGCAATACCGGTCGCGCTGGTGTCCAGCTCCGCGATCTTATGGTATTGCCTGCCGTTGATTTCCATCAGGTCTGTTTCACCGTCCCTTGCCGTGCGGTAGAGCGCAAATTTCGCCCCCGTCAGGACCCGGTCATCGAGGTCCACCTTCGTGATCTGGAGGCCCTTCGCATACACATTGATGATGTGTGTGTTATTTTTCAGGATATTGCCGGCTCTGCTTCCGGACATACCAGAGCCATAGGAGCCGGTGTGCCAGTTGGAAATGTTCGCGCCCGCCGGCCGGTAGCTGACGGTCAGCGTATACTTTTCCACCTCATCTCCCGTGACGGTCGTGTCGTGCGGAGACTCTGTCAGATCTTTTTCACCGGCCTTGACTTCCTGCGCCAGGCTGACCATGACCGTGCCGACTTTTGCATGGCCATAGGCATTGTAGTCAAAAATCTTTGC
>OCTW011470198.1_pt1 | contig 12023 bp, 10 predicted proteins | sample 1539671 | NCBI WGS metagenome assembly OCTW01 (sample SAMN02144230, study PRJEB22623) | gut metagenome | biome: sheep rumen | host: Ovis aries | place: New Zealand | reverse complement strand
GAAGAGGCCACACCCGATCCCATCCCGAACTCGGAAGTTAAGCTCTTTAGCGTCGATGGTACTGCATGGGTGACTATGTGGGAGAGTAGAGAATCGCCGGCTTTTTTTGTTTTTTTCGATTTTGACGGGCATCTGCGTCGTCAGCTGCAAAAAAATCTGCCAGTTACGTACGAAGTACGCGCCTGGCAGATTTTTTTTGGCTCCTAGCATCCATCCGCGCAAAAACAAAAAAAGGGTAGATGTTTTGTGTACGCTGTGTCATTCTTGTCGCAGCGTTGTTGGTACACACCTAAGTATCGGGTATAACAATATGAAAATCGCTTATATATTTGATCAGATTCTGCCCTATATCGAAGCGGATGTCGCACAGGTGGTGGATACCGTTTCAGCCATGGCGAAACAGCCGGATGTCGAAATGACGTTGATTTTACCGGCCGATAATCACAAGACCAATACGGATGCCGAAGAAATCCGGCAATTCTTTCATGTGGACGGACCGTTTAAAGTTGAGCTTTATCATTCGTTGTTTCCGTGTAATCGCATTATCGAAAAAATAGCTCATCCTCTCGTCTGTGCACGATATTGGCGCGTCATGCGGCAATTTGATGCCATTTACACGCGCAACATCCCCGCTGTATGGATGGCCCTTGCACTCAGAATTCCCGTGGTATTGGATGCTTTCAGGGACTATCCGAAACAGCACCCCGCACTGGGGCCAATGTTCCGCCAATTCTTCAGAGACCCATGTTTCCTCGGCATGACCTATCATTCGGATTATGCCCGTCAGCACTATCTCGAACTTGGGATCGATGAAAAAAAGACGTGTGTTGCCCATAATGGATACGACAAATCACTTTTCGAACCGGTGCTTTCCAAATCACAGGCGCGAGAAAAATTAGGGCTTCCCGTGGATGTAAAAATTGCCATCTACTCCGGACGTATGGTCATGCACAAAGGCTTGGACCATTTGATCATGCTCGCCAAAGCCCGGCCGGATGTGCATTTCGTTTTTGTGGGAAGCACGGGGAGAGGTGAGTTTGAATCCATCGTCGAAAACATGCCCAACTGTCATGTTGTGGGATGGAAACGTTTTGACGAGATGGCACCTTATTTGTATGCCGCTGATATTGTAATCATCCCGCCAACGCTGAAGCCCCTTACTGAAATCGGGAACACGGTACTTCCTATCAAATTATATTCCTATTTCGGGGCAGGGCGCGCAATTTATGCACCAATTGCTCCTGATACCGCCGAATTGCTTGTACATAATAAAAATGCCTGGCTTGTGAAGCCCGATGACGAAGAGGCCGAATTGGCAGGCTTTAATGCTTTGGTGGATGATGATGCTCTTCTCGATCGACTGAGCGCGGCAACCGCACAAGATGCCAAGTCCATGACCTGGGATGCAAGGGCGGAGTGCGTCGTGCACTTTATAAAAGAACGTCTTAAATCATGCTCCTGAAACTAGATGAGGAATAATTATGAGATTTGCAGACATTAAAAAAGACATACAGAGCAGAATTAACGATCACTCACCATTGGACCATATTCTTTACGCACCTTTTCTGTCTCAGCTCATTGTGACGCGCAGGTGCAATCTAAAATGCGGTTACTGTAATGAGTTTGATCATACCTCCGATCCTGTGCCGGCTGACATTTTGCGCACGAGAATCGACAAACTTAAAGCATTGGGTACACTTGCGCTGGAATTTAGCGGCGGTGAGCCACTTCTCCATCCGGAAATCTTCAGTCTGATACGCTATGCCCGTGATATCGGTATTCCCGAAGTACAGATGATTTCTAATGCCACGCTCTTTACCGAAGAGATTGTGGACAAGTTAAACGATGCGGGTCTGCAGCACCTTCAAATCAGTGTGGACGGTGTCAAACCCAATGATGTTACGGTCAAGGTTTTGGACAGACTTCGCGATAAACTCGAAGTCGTTGCCAGTCGCGCCCGGTTTAAGGTCGTCATGAGCGGCGTCATCGGGTCCGCCCCCGCTGAAGAAGTACTTGAAGTCATGCAGTTTGCCATCGATCACGGTTTTACGCCACGCGTTCTGCTGCTTCATGACGGATCGGGACAGCTCAAACTGAGCCCGGAAAATATGAAATTGTATGAAGATGTTCGTAGAATGATGGGTCATCATTTTCGCAGTGCACACGACTATCGCACGGTGATGATGAAAACAGGTTCGGCCGATTTTAAGTGCCGTTCGGGCAGCCGATATCTTTATATCGATGAGTTCGGCTTGGTCCACTGGTGCTCTCAGCAGCGCAATTTGTTCTCAAAACCGCTTGCAGAATACACATTTGAAGACTGCAAAAAGCAGTTCTACACACCGAAAAAAATGTGTTCCGCCCATTGTACAGTAGGGTGTTCTCGGTCTTGTGCACAACTCGACGAATGGCGAAAACAGTGATGAAAGGCAGCCTATTGGCTTGCAGCCAATACGGCCTGCCGGGGCCGCTATTGTGTAGCACACAATACGCGTCCCCAACTTATCGCATGCGCGTTAAGGAATAAGAACCTGATTCGGGTATTTTTGCATCCATGCCGTCGACATGCAAAAGAAGGTCCCATTGGATTTTTATGCTGTATTCTATGGGTTTGGCAAAACGTGATGCGACATTGCGTTGGAACGTGGGTAAATTCGCATACGGATCGGAGGGAACCGGATCGGCTGTGTTCATCACGAATTCTGCGCGGTTTCCCGAGGTACTGTCATCCGGCGCGACAATTTTCTGGCGCGCATCAATCTCATAACTGTAGTTCTCTTCGTCGAGCCAGGTGTCCAGTGTGGTGCGATCGATATGGGTCGATGAGAGAATGGGAACTCCCTGCCAGGCGACAAACATAAATCCAAATGGCTGCGCCTGATGTTTCTGATTGGGGACATAATATCGGAATTCGACGAGGAGATCGTCCGATCGTTTTCTGTAATCGGCAACCTCATCGAACATATCATAAACTGCCATTGTCGTGGCATAGTGATTGGCGTAGGCCTGCCCTTCGTTGCGGAAAGAAACGCCGTCTTCGACGACCACTGATGACGTGACGGGTTGATGATAGGTCATGATGGCGTATTTAAAGATGTTTTTGGAGGAATCGCCAAAAATGACATTGCCCGTTCCGGGTTTCCAGTAATTGGACGGTATGACGACGTCAAACGTTCCCTTTTCGTAAAGCCCGGTCAGATGAAATTCGTTCGTAGCCTGATCGAGTGTCAGCGTGTAGTCACCGAATTTCAGATTTAACGAATCTTTCGAGGCCGTCCATTGCGAACTTTTGTAGGATTTGGATATTTTGTATTCCTGTACTGCGTTGCCGTCATCCCCAAATTTTTTGACGTATCCACTGACTTTGCCTTCATTTTTGCTGAAAGCAAAATTGGAGATTTCAAATTTGATGCGGATTTCGTAGGGACGCGTATAGATATAAAACTCCCATTTTTCGACATACCCGGAAGAATCAGAGAGAATTGGGAAAATATCTTCTGTCTGAACTTCGGGCGATCCCTGGGTGTACACCGATACTTCGGCCAATCCCGTCAACGGAAACAGCAACAGTGGAAGTGCGAACAATAGTGCGTAAAGTCTTTTCATGCGGCAAACCTCGGTCTGTGATGGCTGAAAACAGCCACATGGCATGGTAGCACGTTTTCCCATTCCCTACAATCCGATTGAGGGATGAGGATTGAGGGATGAGGGATGAGGAGTATAAAAAGTTGAAGCAAAATGCACTTGTGGTTAAATCGCCCTATTGAGGTGTGCCGCATCCTCTGTCGATTTTTTCATCATTCTTTTTTAAGTTAAAAATCATGCCCGAATTATCTCCACATCATACGAATCAAAATGCCGATCCAATAGATCAGACCGAAATCGATAAAGAAATCGAGGCGCTGTTGTCTGACAATTCAGAGCAGCCTGCGAAGACACCAAAAGTACAATTAAAAGACGATGATTATCGGTCGAAAGCTGTTGCCATGGATCTGACAATCGGCAGCACGGGAATCTCCGATGACACGCCTGCAGTGTCTAAACCTTCAAAACTCTACGCTGCTCGCCATCCCTTTGCCATGCTCCTGACATTGCTCGTTGCTGCTGGCGGAATGGCTGCGATTTTTTTCGTCTCGCTCAAAGTCGGGACATGCATGATCCTCGCATCGCTATGCATGCATCTGGCCTGTCTCTGTTTTTTGGATGGCAAAAAACTCAAGCTCCTTTTGCTCATCTGCACCATCATTCTCGGTTGTGTCGTCTATTTTTCGCTGCCCAAAACTAAATGCTGCGACGGCACTTATTCGTATTCTACGGGTAGTGGGACATGCTCATACCATGGCGGCATGGCAAAAAATGGTTGCGAATACCGCGCAAAATGCTGCGATGGCACTTATACGACGACGAAGGGGGCTGGCGCATGTGCCCACCATGGCGGACTTGCCAAAAATGGTCATTGCAATCGCTGATCTCTATATTCTTCTAGCAATTCTTTACTTTCCCACGTCATTTCCCCTGATCTGTAGATATTAAGGAATGCATCTCGAAGCTTATTGGATGCGCTAATTTCATAGTTGTTATTCAGATAGTGTTCGATTCGAATGAATTGACTTAGCATTTGAGGCATGTCGTTCAACTGGTTTGCGGGTGTCTCTGTGAGATATTGTGCTAGTATATCTGCAATCGTTTCAATGAGTGGCTCGGATTCATCTGATTTCACTATATATTTAATCCCTGAATTTACTATAAATCTAATTAATGAATCGAATTGTTTTATACAATTATAATGTATTGAAATAAAAGAGGTTGATTTTATTTGTAAGTAACTTTTGAAGGTATGAATATATGCATAGATGTCATCGAGGTGATATCGGTTTGCATGATTAGATGATTCGCGTTCAGTATAATCTGATCCTATGAAAAATTGTGTAAATTCTTCAACAGAAGAGGTCTGTTTAAAATCTAATCTTTTGATGATTTGATTGAGTTCTTCGAGCGATTGAGCACAATTTAATTTATAGATGGTGGATTGCGCCTCTGCCGAAAGCGATACATCTATATCGATTTGAGGATGTATAAATGCTGATTTTGAGTGATCAACGACCAATGACGGTTCCACCAAATCGTGCAGGGGAATGGGATAAGGTATGCTGTAGACGACATCCTGCTCTTTAAGGGGTTTAATGTAGTAGAGAATGGGGAGCAGATCCCCCGGTTTCTCACTAGGAAGCTCATGCGTCGTATATTCATGGATAATATCTTCTTCCCGCAGATCATCGGGAGGATTAAATCGATAGCGAATGACAAATTTGGGATGGGGCTGCAGCGATTCCAGAGGAATTTCCCGTGGGTTCGAATGGGCAATAACCCAATCGTCCGGAATGGGAACGTATTGGATATCTATAATGGTAGCAATTGTTTTTCTGCCTTTCTCTATGAGTTTTAAGATTTGGCTGGAATAGATTGAATAGTCGGATTCGTTTAAATGTAGTTTGGATTTTGAAAAAGCAACGTTCTTGTCCTTGGGATTAACTGCGTCTAAACTATATAATATAATAATTGTAAATATTACCGAAAGGATTATATCAAAAATAAGAACATCGATGTTTTTTATCCACCCAAAAAAACGGCTCATTAAGAAACATAAAATGAATACGATTATTGCGATACATGTGGGGCGGATATATTTGCAAAAGAGAACAGAGCAATTCTGCTTAATCGTATGTTTGAAAATTTGTAGCCGGAGTTCAGCGGTAATCGATCCTGTGACGTTCTTTAGCTGTTGTTGATATGCAAATGGGACAAACCTCGGCGAAGTATCGGGGAGATCCTTCCAGAGTTCTATGGCTCCCGGTTCGAATACTGACGTGAGCTCGTGAAGTTTGTCTTCGTATTCAGCATTCAGTGCATGCCCGCGTTTTGTCGCAATAAGGTAATTGCCGAGTTTGAATTGTTCCAAACGTTCTCTGATGGTCTGAATATCCGTAAGCCGATCTTCTGCCTTGGGATTGAGCATTTGGCGCAATAGCGAGACCAGTTCGTGCGGTTTGTTCTGCATCTCCGGCTCAAAAATGAGCGTGAAATCTTTCGTCGGCAAGTTTCCCGGCGCAATCCCCGTAAACAGCTGCACGCCCACTGCGGCCAGGGCATAGATATCAGATGCAGGCGTCGGCGCGCCCATGAGCTGCTCGGGCGGCATGTAACCATAAGTACCCGCCATCGTCGAACCGCCCCCCTGCACCTGCGGATTGGCCACCGCACCAAAATCGATGATCGTCACTCGATAGGATGAATTCACTTTCGATGGCGTCAGCATCAGATTCGATGGCTTGATGTCCCTATGGATGATCGGCGGTTCGTGGCGATGCAATTTTTCGAGAATTTCGAGCGACTGAATGAGGATGTCGTAGACTTCCGCCATCGTAAAGCGATGACCTCTGTTCAGCATTTGCTGTATCGACTTGCCCTTTATCCACTCCTGTACAATGTAGGAACAAGGCGGCTCATCTTCGAGACAGTCAATGGCTTCGTAAAATCGGGCAATACCGGGAACGTCCAGCGACTCGAGCACCGACGCTTCACGATGAAAGAGCTCGTAATCCTTCCAGTTCTTTACAGAATGGACATTCAGCTGCTTGATGGCCACATCGTTGCCGTCTTTTAAGCGTTTTGCCCGATAAACGGTACCCTGTGATCCTCGCCCGATGATCTTTTCGAAGCAATAGCGATCACACAACGATGGCGGTGTGATGATATCCGTTTGTGGTTTCTGCTTGTTCTGCGGCGCAGACACAGAAGCTTGGGGGGGAGGCGTTTTGCTGGCTTCTTCGAGAGCAGTGTTCGAAAAGGCCACATTTGCGTTGTTGTATTGAATCGTTTGCATCGTAATAAGGATAGGTTACGCTATTTTGAATGATAGATATCATGCTTTATCAGCCGTAGATCATCTTTGAACAAATGCGTGGTGTTTTCAATCTTTTTTATCGCTCGCCTTTGCGCTTTAGGCGCATGCGGCTCACTGGCGCGGCTACCGTTGCACGGTACGCCGCTTTGCCTGTGCTATTGACTTTTGGCAAGTTGGTTTTCACCCTTGCCAAAAGCCAATACGCACCGGCTCTTTTGAGTCTGGCAAAGAATTTCCATCGGTCGCCAGCTTGCCGAGGCTCGCCGGCAGAGTGTTTCCTGTGGTCGCCAGCTCGCCGAGGCTCGCCGGCAGAGTGTTTCCTGTGGTCGCCAGCTCGCCGACGCTCACCGGCAGAGTGTTTCCTGTGGTCGCCATCTCGCCGAGGCTCGCCGGCAGAGTGTTTCCTGTGGTCGCCATCTCGCCGACGCTCGTCGGCCAAGAATAGCTTTGGGGGCGCGGGGCGTATTGGGCGAGATGTTTTGGCGAAACATCTCTCGCCAATAGCCACGCGCAAAAGCGGCGTATCGGCAGCAGGGGCGGCTTGCCGGCCTTGCTGCCGATAGCCGCGCAGCCTTGCCGTATGCGCCAACGGCGCATAGGCATGGCAAAAGAAAAAAAAATGCGATAACATATCGCGTCTTTTGGTTCGATAGGAGGCGTTATGAAAAAATTGCATCTGGCACAGGCTTTGGGCGACGTTCGGGCTGATTTGGTTTTAAAGCACTGCTCGCTTGTCAATGTCCTGAGCGGTGAAATCGAAGAAGATGTCGAAATTGCGATTGTCGGCAATGAAATCGTCGGTGTAGGGCAGGGATACGAGGGTGAGCGGGTCATCGATGTCGCGGGAAGATATGTGTATCCGGGGCTGATCGATGCGCATATTCATCTGGAGAGCACAAAGCTGACGATTCCGGAGGTGGCGCGCATGATGGCGCGTTTTGGGACGGCGGCGGTGATTACCGATCCGCATGAAATCGGCAATGTGGCCGGGCTCGATGGCATCGTGTATCAGATGGATTCGGCCAAAAATAATGGCTTTATCGATGTTTTGTTTGTTGCGCCGTCGTGTGTGCCGACGCTGACCGATGCGTCGATCGAGACTGCGCCGTCGGTGCTCGGTGCCGATAAACTGCGCATGGTTGCAGAACATCCGGATGTCGTCGGATTGGGCGAAATGATGAATGCAGCGGGCGTTTTGATGGGGGATGCGCAAGTGATCGAAAAGGTGCGCGATTATCGGGCGCGCGGACTCGTCGTCGATGGTCATGCCCCGATGATCGGTGGAAAACCGCTCAATGCCTACATTTATATGGGCATTCAGTCGGATCATGAGTCGACGCAGCTCGAAGAGGCGCGCGAAAAACTGCGGCGCGGCATGGTGGTGATGATTCGCGAAGGTTCGAGCGAAAGAAATCTCGATGATTTGCTGCCGCTGAGCAATGGGTACAATACCGGGCGGCTGATGTTTGCCTCGGATGACCTCGATCCGACGGATTTGCAGGCACGCGGCCATATTAATCATTTGATCCGGCGAGCGGTGGCGGCTGGGGTGCCGCCCATGACCGCGATTCAGATGGCGACGCTGAGCCCGGCGAATTATTTTGGCGTTTCCGACCGCATGGGGGCTATCTTTCCCGGCGCACGCGCCAATATCGTGATTGCGCTCGATTTGGAGCGGTTTGAACCGGACGTCGTGCTGCACGAAGGGAAAGTCGTTTTCAGGGATGGACGTCTCGTCGATGACGGCGTGAGGCCGTCTGTGGCGCTGCGTCCGATGATGCATGTTTCGCTGCCTGCGGATATTTCAGTGAAGGCAGAAGGCAAGCTTGCGCGCGCCATCGAACTCGTTCCCGGGCAGATCGTGACAAAAGAAGCCATGTTCGAGCCCAAAACGCACGATGGGTGCATCGTCGCCGATGCTTCGCAGGACATCGCCAAAGTCTGCGTGTTCGAGCGCCATCGAGGGAGCGGCGCATTTGGCGTGGCGTTCGTGCGCGGTTTTGGGATGAAGCGCGGTGCCATGGGATCCTCGGTGGGACACGATTCGCACAACCTCGTCGTCGTCGGGATGGAGGATGAAGAAATTCTAAAGTGCGCGGCGGTGATTCGGGATATGCAGGGCGGACAGGCCGCTGTGCTGGGCGACGAAATGGCGCGTCTGCCGCTGCCCGTGGCTGGCCTCATGAGCGACGATTCTGCCGAAAATGTCATTGCCATGGAAAAAGCTTTGGATGCATTTTGCGCACAGCGCCTGGGCGTGACTTCGCCAAGGCCCATGGCGGCTCTGAGTTTTATGGCTCTGCCCGTGATCCCGACATTGCGCATTACCGATCAGGGCTTGTTTTACATCGCCCCGGGGGGGTATCCGAAGAAAGTTGGGATTTTGGTTAATTCGTAATGCGTAATGCGTAATGCGTAATGCGTAATTGTTTTGAATGAGCAATGAGCAATGTGCAATGTGCAATTAAATTGCAATTCTCCAATAGAAATAGATACGCCTGGAAGGCGTTTCATTCATAGAAAATAGCCGGGGGTGCCGCAGGCGCGCCCGGATGAGAATGAATGGACAATGAGGGGGTGGGGGATTCGCAATTGCAATCGAACAAAATAATAAGGACAAACAAATATGGTCATGTACATTACAACCGGCGGGTTTAAAGCGCTCAAGGATGAATTTGAATATCTCAAGTCGGTGGAGCGTCCCAAAGTGGTCAATGAAGTTGCCGAAGCTGCGGCACAGGGCGACCGCAGTGAGAATGCCGAATACATTTATGGTAAACGCCGTCTGCGCGAGATCGATCGAAGAATGCGCTTCTTGAACAAGAATTTCGCAGAAATGCAGGTCATCGATCCCAAACTCCCGCGCGGTGAACGCGTCTTTTTTGGTGCAACTGTGACGCTTTACGACGAGGATTTGGACGACGAAGTGACGTACCAGATCGTGGGGCCGCTCGACACGCTGGACGATACGCACATCAGTTATCAATCGCCGGTGGGGCAGGCGCTGCTCGGCAAGGCCATCGACGACAATGTCATCATCAAGACGCCCAAAGATGTGCGCCATGTGACCATCATGGATGTGAAGTACATTTAGGTGCGCGGCTATTTCGCTGTTGGCGAAATACGCCTTGCGAACGCGGCTATCCTCATAGCGACCATATAAGGTCGCCTTTGCGGATACGCCGCGTTATATTATTTTGTGGAAGTCAAAATCCCGTTATTGCTGCATGCTCTCGAACACGATCTGACTTTTTCCGCCGGATTTGGTGACTTCTTCCATGGGAATGCCAAGTTCGCGGTGTAAGATTGCCATGACACGGTGCATGCAGAATCCCGACTGGCAGCGGCCCATTCCGGCCCGCGTTCTGCGTTTGACGCCATCGAGCGATCGTGCCCCCAGTGGGCGGTGGATTGCATCGAGAATCTCCCCCTCGGTAATAGATTCACATCGGCAGATGATGGTGCCGTAAGCGGGGTTCTGTCGAATGAGTTCGTTGTGTGCTTCGGGCGTGAGTTCTGCGGTTGCGACAATGTCTTTGCGCGTGCCAATCCAGTTTTCTTTATTTGCGGCGTTGAATTTGGCTGCAATGATGTCTGCGACATGAACACCGATGGCGGGTGCAGCAGACAGCCCCGGCGATTCGATCCCCACGCAGTCGATAAAATTGGGAACATCCTCGGGTTCGCCGATGATAAAATCGCCGTTGTCCTCGTGTGCGCGCAGTCCCGCAAAGGATGTAATGACCTGCCGCAGGGGAATGTTCGATACGGTGCTGGCCGATCCCGTCTGAACTTTTTCGAGTCCCTCGCGCGTCGTGTTGGTGTATTCGGGATTGTCGATATCTTCGGCATTCGGGCCAACGATGAGATTGCCATGGACCGTCGGCGTGACGAGGATGCCCTTGCCCATCTTTGTGGGCTGCGGAAATATCGTGCAATGTACGTGGTTTCCGGCTGATTTGTCCAAAAGGCAGTATTCGCCGCGGCGCGGAGTGACATGGAGCTTTTGGGCACTTACCTTGTTGTGAAGTTCACCGGAATACACGCCTGCCGCGTTGACGACACATCGCGCGGTGAAATTTTTGTCGGGTGTTTTGAGGGTAAATGTGCCATCCGACTGGCGGCGAATATCCTGGACAGGGGTGTCGAAGATGAATTCGACGCCGTTGGCATAGGCATTTTCGGCGAGTGCGATGGTGAGCTTAAAAGGGCAGATGATGCCGCTGTCGGGGGCATGCAGAGCGGCGACGGCATTGGGGGAAATATTGGGCTCGAGCGCGTGGAGTTCAGCGCGTTCGAGAATGCGGAGGTTTTCGACGCCATTGGCTTTGCCGCGTTCGAGCAGCTCGTCGAGCTGTGGTCTCTGAGAAGCATCGACACAGACGACGAGCGCGCCATTTCGTTTAAATGGGACATCCAGATCGCGCGTCAGCTGAGGCATCATGCGGCTTCCAATGACATTAAAATGTGCCTTTTGTGACCCAGTCTTTGCATCAAATCCGGCATGTACAATGCCCGAATTGGCTTTGGATGTGCCGGTACAGACATCTTCTGATGCTTCAATCACGCAGACATTCAAATGATATTTTGACAATTCCCGTGCAATGGCGCATCCGATTACGCCTGCGCCGATAATAATGACATCTTTCATTGCAACTCCCTGAAATGAAGTAATGTTGGCTATGCTATGCCATAGGATGAATCATGCCATAGAGAGGGCATCTTTCGCAATGAGAATCCGGGAATTTAGTAATTGATAATTGATAATTGAAAATGCGGAATTGTTTTGAATGTGCAATGTGCAATGTGTAATTAAATTGCAATACTCCAATAGAATCGATACGCCTGGAAGGCGTCTCATTCGCAGCAAAAAGCCGGGTGTGCCGCAGGCGCGCCCGGATGAGAACGCATGCGCAATGGGTAGTGGGGGAACTCGGAATGCGGAATGACGTTAAAATGACGGATGGACGTTGGAATTTATCGACGGCAAAATTGTTATACAAAAAAAATGCATTTTTTTATTTGACATGGATCCCGATTGCGCGTATAAGCCCGCCTCGCCGACGGGATGGGAGACATCCTGAGGCAAGATTGAAAATCGAAGAAGAGAGAGAATATA
>OCTW013370179.1_pt1 | contig 12024 bp, 12 predicted proteins | sample 1539671 | NCBI WGS metagenome assembly OCTW01 (sample SAMN02144230, study PRJEB22623) | gut metagenome | biome: sheep rumen | host: Ovis aries | place: New Zealand | reverse complement strand
CTCCATCTGGATGGTGCCTATTTCCGAACTATTCACGTTCACATACTTGGTACGATAACCGATGTACGAGAATCGCAGAATGCAGCAGGCGTCGGTAGTCATAATCTGGAAGTAACCATCCACATCGCTCGTTGCACCTTGTATATAAGTAGAGTCGGCCGTAAGCAGGGCCACACTTACAAATGGCAGAGGTTCACCCTGCATGTCAATTACTCGTCCACCAACATCCTCGGTCTTAGCATCGGCTGTTAAACACATCATCATTGCAGCTGTCATAGCTACCATTTTCAAACTGATCTTTTTCATTTTTCAAATTATTTAATGTTTTGCCAGTTGGAAGCTGAAAAGGCATAAAATAGTTGCAATTCACCCCATTTCTGGGATGAATTGCATATTTTTGTGACGAATGGTACAAATTTTGCGCATCCATATTCGGATGCGCCGCATTACATTGGCTAAATGTCAAGCTCACTCATTAACCTTCGAGAGCATCATCCGAAGACTGAGCAATGACGGTGAACCAGACCGTGCCACCATGATAGACTACAAGGTTGTGGTCAGCTGCTACATTCAAACCCGTGAACGAGGCACCATTGGCATCGTGGCTGGTGGGGTTGATGGCATCGCCCGTGCCATCGATTTTAGCTGTGAAAGCCACCTCGCCCAGATTGGTGCCGCTGACGACTACGCTGGTGATAGGTGCCGTGGCAGTGACGCTGCCGCCTGCAATGCTCTGGGTGACACCGTTGATACTTGCAGTGGTGTTAAAAGATGGTTCACCTGGCTCAACGCCACCACCTCCGCTGGGAGAAACATCTTCGGTCGTTCCAGTACCTCCAGATGCGGCATTGTTGAGATAGAACTCCGACTCCATGTCGATGTCGTAAGTGGCGTAACTCTTCTCTACAGCCTCAGACAAGCTGCAAAGGTCGCTACCAAAGCCTGCCTCATTGAGCACGAGCTGACAGTTGCTGCGGAACCAACCACCACTCTTGTCCTTGCGGCTGACGATGATGCCGGCAGCCACCACATCGCCACCACGACCCAGCACAAAGTTGAAGTGGTCGTTGTCGAACTCAAACGTCGAGAAGTTCAGCTGGTTCTTCCAGTTAGAGCAAGGAAACTCCCCCTGACTGTCAACAATCTCAGTAGTCATAGGAGCACCGCTGCCGTCGGCATTGCGGGGGTTGAGCACGATGCGTGCATAGTTCACTTCATACCTACCCTGACGCTTCTGAACGGTCACGAAGGTCACCTGGTCGCCACGCTGTAGTCCCCATGAGTTGACAAAGTCTGCGTAAGTACGGCTGGTCGAGTTGACATACGCCTTGTGGCCACCTTCTGCATCAATGCTTACCGAGACCTCGGGCAGATGACCCATTGAGATGATAGCGGCAAAAGGACTCCACTTCTCACTCTGAAGCGGCATGAACTGATAGAACTGGTTCAGGCTCTGTCCCAGGCTCTGCAGCGTTGCCGCACGCTCACGCAGATAGCGTAGGTTCACCTTTTTGAACTTGTTCATACACTGGAAGCCATTGGTCACACCCTCGAAAGAGTGGTTGCAGATGGCCTTCAACATGGCATAGCATAATGCTACAACCTTCACCAACACGCGCTGTAATGTCTGCGCTGTAGTTTTGGGATTCTTTACTTTCATAACTTTAAATATTTAAAAAACCTTCATAAATCCTACCCTTGGAGACTGTGGTCAATTAGCGTTCAATTAGAGTCCAACATGAGTTCAATTAGAGTTTAATATGAGTTCAACATGAGATCAATTAGAGACCAACATGAGTTAGACATGAGCAATCAATGACTCTGACCAAGTATCATCCATCTCGGGATCTTTCGCTGCAAAGGTACGGAATCTTTTCCAACCCTTTTTACGATTGGAAAAAACACGGTGAGCGTGTGGAAAAAAAAGTGAAGGCTCCACGTCGAGTCTTCACTGTATGTCATATTTAGAAAATACCGTCTGGCTGGGATTATAGATAAAAATCGTTCATACGTTTTCTAGTATCCCTTAAGTACTTAAAATAATCGGAATTGTGGAAATTGTAACCAATATCTTGGAAAGCATACAAAAGCTGTTGGAGCGGCTTATTCGATTTCGCATCTTTCGATGGGCGAAAATCGAAATTAATCTCGTGCATCTTCTTGTCTGTGAATTCCTTTTCCTCGTCTTCGTAAAGTTTGGCAACGTTATTAAATGTCTTGTCGGTGAATGCTGCCCCATCCTTTAAAACACTCTTTCGCACATATTCACTAAAAGGCTGACGCGCATTGGTCTTCATAATACCAATACGCCTAAAGTAATAATGTACAAATAGGCAGAATTCATGAAGTTTGAAATCGTGACCGTACAGTTTACATTTATCGCCATTACCGAAGTAGTCGGCTATTATCTTCATAAAGCAATCCGATAAACGTCCTTCGTCAATCGGCTCGTAGAAAAGCGCACTCTCAGAGGGCGGGTCGCCACCAGGATTGCGACTGAGCCTGCGATTAACAGAATACATGTCATCAGCGGTTTGTATCACCTGCTTTGCCAAGGTTACCATCGCGGTGTACAGTTTCGTCCCCTCACTCTCGACAGCTATAGTTCCCGATGGTTTCCTTACGAAGCGAATGACACCGTCCCTTTTAGCTGGACGTGCCTGTCGCTTTATCTGGAATTTGAGTCCCGATGACCGTCCACCACCACCGCGACCAGGGGCAGCCATTGCCATTGGTGTTTCAATTAGCGATACGGCAAACCTGTCCTTGGGGATAGCATTGATTTGCCCCATCGTCAGCCTTTGTACCACGAAGGGTACGTTATCATTAGGCAGAATTGCTGTCCGTCCTGCCAACGTCACCTTAGTTCCCAGTGCGCGAGAATTTGGAGGGCCTCCCGCAGGACCACCTATGAAATCTACCATATTACCTCAGTTTTGTGATGGCAAATATACACATAAAATCTGATACCTCCATGCATTCAGAACCATTTTCGGCTAAAAACGTAGATGTTTTATAACTTTTTTATATTTCCTCTGCTCTTATACGATGATATGCCTCTACCACCTCACGCATTGACATGATGTACATTTTAAGTCTCTTGCCGTCGAGAGGTGTGCGGTGACCGTCCATCCAGCTTAGTTCCTGGAATTGCATGCAGAACTCATCATAATCAATCTTGCCCTGTTGGTACCAGAGTAGCGCATCGGCATATACAGAGAAGTACAGGTTGCAAAAAGGTTTGAAGAAGATGAAATGCTCATCGTCCTCATAGACCGTCTTACAGAACTGATCCACGATAGCTGGTTCAAAATGCTCGTCGCTATACTCTGCCACGAGTTGTTTGTATTCCTTGTAAACATCTATGGACTCATCCGTACTCTGTTCCTGAGTATGTAGGAAGTCCGTTGGCGACGAATGGAAGACGGTCATCTTATTCATCATGTCAGCCGTTCTCTCCGCTTGCTGGAAAGAAGTCCGTTCCTCGCTCATGGCCAACTGTCTATGGAGCATCATCAAGTGATATTTACCATACGTCAATGTCAACTTACAAGCCAAAGTGACATCAAGTGAACGTTGCAGATTCTTTGTAGACATTCCCTGATATGATCTTAGATGATTGACAGTTTCTATACAAAAATATTTCATCATAAATATTTTAACTTTTAGCATTCTCTCTTAATTCACCAATCATCACATCCCACTTCTTGATGTATGAATATAATCTAAAGAAATAAAGATGGGCTATATTACGCATATAACGTTCTTGATAATCAAAATAAAGTATAGGATTTCCATTGACCATTATTTTTCTGCTATTCATTGAAACGTCAAAAGAAAGAACTTTGATTTCATTTATTTCTGAGTTATTTGAAGCGTGAGAAAAAGGGTCTCGATAATGATGCAAAAAGAATAGTAGTTCTTCACCTTCTTTTTCTGTTATCATTTTGCTTCGTTTAGCTGAGCCGATAGCCTTAAAGACATCTTTTGCTAAATATTTTTTTGTTCCTTTTCGATACAAACCTTCGAAATCATTTATGTTTTCAATTAGTTTTCCACCAGATTCCCAATATATAAGAGTCAACTTCAAACTTGCTTCAAACAGATAGTTGGTCAAAGTAAATGCAGCAACTTCATGTTTTGCAATCAAGCAATTGCAAATTTCATTGACAGCAAACTTTAAGGGTTTCAATGCAAATAATTGTTCTTGTTTGACTTTCTCTAATTCGTCGACCATTTCTTTATTTGTTTGCTTTTGTTCCATATTCTATATCACCTTTTTGATTTCATATGTGAGCAAATCTCATCCAAAATTCCCCATTTATGTGCCACATCGTATGCTTTACGAGAGCCTTTATAAAAATCGCCTCTGTACTCATACTTTCTTGCTTCAGCTGCAAGCATTTCGTATGTCCATTTAGTCCTTAATACTACCATATGTAAACATATCTTGTCCAGTATGCCACGTTTCCATGCTACATCATATGCTTTTGGGGAACCTTTACGAAATTCCGTCTTGCTTTTGTAATTTGATGCTTCATTAGCAAGCATTTCGTCTGTCCACATTGTTTTACCAGACACAAATTCTTCCCTGATTTTGTCGAGAATATTCATATCACGAGCAGAATCATAGGCTCCAGCAGAACCTTTATGAAACTCACTCATAGTTTGGTAACCTTTAGTTCTTATTTCTTCGTAAATTTTCTCTTCTGTCCAATATTTATATCCTTCTATACGAACTCCATCAACTTTTCTATTTTCTGCTGCAAGCATTGTATGCTCATCTTTATATCCATGATATGGCATATCTTTACATAGATCGTCCAGGAGGTGTCTTCTTAACGCCATTTGATAGGCTGTGTTAGATCCATTCTTGAATTCTTCTCTACTAGAATACTTTGATGCTTCGAAAATAAGTTTTTCGTTAGGAACATGCCTCGGGTTTGTAGGAAAGAGTTTATCTACAATACCACGTTTTTTTGCTTGCCTATATGCAATATTATTCTTCCTATCGAATTCGTTTCTTGTAGAATAACTACTTCCTATCTCAAAGAGTTCTTCATCTTTGTACCAAAATGATACTCTTCGATCTTTCATACGCTCTATAAAATCGGCACTAAGTACTTTTGGAACTTTCGTCTTTCTAAATCCCTTCATAGGGATAAATATGTCTCCTTTTCTCTTACCAAGATATTCTTCTAAGATGTCAAACCAGTCATGCTCAAAACAAATTCTGTATGCATCAGGGAATCGCTCTTCGAACTGTTTGAAATCTTCGCAATATTTAATTCTTTCTGTGCATGCTCTTATTTGTGAATAAATAGTCCCTCTACATCCTATGCCTCCCGTGCCAGTCCTATTTAGAGAGACCCACCCTTTGTCTTGGTAATCGCGGAGTATTTCACCTTCAAGTTCTTTTGCCTTGATATAATCAACATAATCATGCTTGATATACAATTGGGGGTTTAATCCTGTTTCTTGTATATGTAAATTCACCGATGAATTTGTTTCATTACGGTGTTCTCTCTCTCGTCTCTCAACATTGCATGTCAGGCCTACATAAACATGATTATCAGGGAACTCGAATGCATATACACAACGTTTACTCATGTCATGCATTTTAAGCATATCTTTACATACTTCATCTAACAAATGATGAGTGACGACATATCTATACTCTCTCGGAAATCTGATACGAAATTCTTGACGTAATTTGCATTTAGCGGCAGCATCTTTGGCCGATTCTATTGTTACAGGTTCAAGTTTTGGTAAATGAGAGAATATTTCTTTCAAAAAATGATGACTACTTGCATAAGAATATTCTTTAGGATGGTTTCGTTGCATTTCTGCTTGTGATTTACAAGACAAAGCTATAGCAGCACATTTCTCATATGAATGTGTGTAGTCCAAGATTACTCGCATCTCAGAAAAAGCTTCTTCCCAACCATTTTCCAAACAATTTTGATAGGCAGTTGGCGAATTACGTGCAAATGCTGTTCGAGTTTCATATTTTCTTCCTTCATTTACACATCGTTCTTTTGAGTTCCAATAACCATAAGGGGCTTTTAACCGTGTCATGTGTGAGCATATTTCAGACAGCCACCCCATTTTATATGCCTTCCCATAAACATATGGGTTACTCTTGTTGAAATCTGTAGTATTAGAATATTTTTGAGCTTCCTCGCGGCACCTTTCTTTATTCCAATAACCAGCATCTTTTGAACCATCTTTCTTCATTTCTAACCCTCCTTAAATTTGTCATGTATATCATCTAACCAACCATTTCGCCATGCGATTGCATAAGCACTGGCACAATTCTTTCTGAATTGAGAAAATGTTTTATTCTTTCTCGCCTCTTTAATACATTTTTCTTTAGTCCAATACCCAGCAGGTTTTGCTGCCCTTGCCATATGAGAACATATTTCAGCAACCCAACCATTCTTCAACGCTGCATTATAAGCATAGCTATTTTTTCTGAAGTCTTTAAGTGTTTCATACTTTGCAGCCTCTTCTTTACATCGTTCTTTTGTCCAATAATAGTTTGAGGGTGCTGGTCTTCTCATGTGACTACAGATTTCGTCAAGCCAACCATTGTCAAGAGCAGCAGAATAGGCTCCGCTGCTTCCTTTTTGGAATAGTTTCCTTGATTTATACTTTAATGCTTCATTTATACATTTTTCTTTAGTCCAGAAATGAGGTTTACGCGTAATCCATGTCATGTGATGACAAATATCTTCGAGCCAGCCATGACTTGCAGCATAATTGTAAATAATGCTATTATTTCTTTTGAAATCAACTCTGTATTGATATTTCATAGCTTCTTCTGCACAGAATTCTTTTGTATATTTTTGTGGCCCATAACCCAAATCACCACCTGGCTTCTTATTAATCATTATCCAACCATTATCGGCATATTTCTTTATCCATTCATCTTCTGCATTGGCAGCATCTTCTTTGTCCATAAAGTCAGTAAGTTCCTTAAAAACATAACTGCAGCCTGTTTTCTGAATGTATTTATAGACGGCAGAACGCTCTTCTTTCAAATGTTGACGCTCTCTACTCTTTGGGTATTGGGCTAACCCTACATATGCATGATGGTCTGCAAACTCAAAAACATATATCTTGCGTCGATGCAGATTTCCTTGATGCTCCATATGCGAACATATTTCTTTCATAAAGCCATGACGTATGGCCCATGAATAATAGTGTGGAGATTTATTCATAAAGTCGATCCTTCTACTATATTTTTTTGCTTCCTCATAGCATTCTTTTTTCGTGAACTTATGGATCTTTGTGTCCATGTGTCCACATATCCCATCAAGCCAGCCATGTTTATAGGCAGCATTATATGCACTTGGAGCCCCATCTTTAAACGCAGTTCTCGTGTGGTAAGTCGCAGCCTCTTTAAGGCATCGTTCCTTTGTCCAGTAACCATTTGGTTTAGTTGGTTCGATCATGTGCGAACAAATATCATCTAGCCATCCCTCTCGATGGGCTTTACTATAAGCACTACGACTACCTTGCGTAAACTCACTTCGTGTCGAATACTTTAAGGCTTCTGATTGACAACGTTCTTTCGTCCAATAGCCGCGAGGTTGTTGTATAAGTTCCATGTGAGCACATACTTCGTCAAGCCAGCCTTGTTGACATGAGGCTTTGTAGGCTCCAGGTGCTCCCCTGCCAAATTCCTTCCTCGTAGAATACTTTTTTGCCTCCTCCAAGCATCTTTCTTTTGGCCAAAAGCCTCGTTTGTAATTCTTCTTCTCCATGACAGATTAGATACAAATTTGTAAATTTGAATATACCAGATATTATATTAAGCACGATTATGTATTAATTCGACTTTGCAAAGATAGATATATTTTCACTTAGAACGACGTATTTTGCCGTTAATAATTATTAAATAGACGATTTTCCTTCAATTATTATGTTTTTACCACATTTTTTTATTACCTTTGCGGTCAGTTAGCATCAAGAGTGGCATAATGTCCACCAACCGGCCTATACAGATCGTTGGCAGCGGTGGTAAAAGGATGTGAGTGAATGTTTAATCCACTAAAAATAAACGATTATGGAAATCAAGAAGATTGAGAAGAGTGACTTTGTGATGTTCCCACGTATGCAGCATCGTGGACTGGAGTTCAGACATGTAGAGCGCAATGCGTTCAAGGCAGAACTGCGCCATGTGGAAGGGCATGGTGACTACTGGCTGATTCACCAGCAATCGAAGCCACATGTAGTGGCTCACGTCCAACTGCCCAAGACGGAGGCAGAGTTTGACAACATCCTTGGCTGGTGTCTGGGTCAGAACCATTGGTGCGAGTACATCGAAGGTGATCTGTCGTTCCTCTGCGTCATTGCAGGTTTCAATGCCGCCGAACTCACCCACAAGTACCCTGACTTCATCAGTGAGCGCGTCTATGCCCTCAGCGATGCCACCCGCTGGTGGTATGAGTATGGAAAAGAGGCTCATTTATTAAAAGATGTGTAATTTCTGTTGTATTTCATTTCGCTCTCACTTTTTTTTCGTATATTTGTAGCCTAGAAAACAAAGGATCTGTTATGGATATAGAATCTCGAATTGGAAAGAGGGGTAAAGAAATGCAGTTTGATATTGATGCGATACCTCCCGAAGTAAATGAACGGATTATCGAAAATAGTAAAGAGAATCCTGATCATATTGCTATTCATGAGACTGAAACGACAAGTAATACTCAAGAAACAAATACAGAACCTCTAAAAGAAGAGAGCAACGATAAGTTGCAAGAAACAATAAAGAAGCTTGGAGAGATTTTCCCTGATGCTGTTAAGGACGGAGAGGTAGATTTCGACAAATTGAAAAAAGTAGTTGATAAGAATGAAGAAGTCCTTCCTGTCATCCCTCAGAGGAAAGAATCTGTTATTATGCCTCTTAAAGATGATATACCAGCCCCCATCGTGGTGGTCGCCCCCCGTCCCACCGAGCGCGAGCGCAACGCCACCGCGCGTAAAAAGCGCCGAATGGAGCGCGAAGCGGCACAGCGCAGAAAGTATGAAGAACGACTGGAACGCGAGGCCCAGGAGGCGGAGGAATATGCTCGCCAGCAAGAGCGTAGGAAAATATTTGCTGCTATTGGTGCAGTGATAGTCACTCTTGTATTGATTTATTTCTTTGGACTTTTAGGACCTGCTGTGTTTGGTCTTCTTGCAAGTGGTCTTTTGGCTAAAAAGTAATTTCAATAGCCCTTTCTACAATTATGGTAAACAATATGAAAAATAGGAAAAGGAAGTATTGGCAAATTGTAATTAAAGAGACTTGCCAGAGGATGTGGCATGAAAAAATTGTGATTACCATATTACTTCTTTCTATCATATACACTTCTATATCTATCTACATTTCCAATTATTGTCCTATTGAGTGTGAGCCTTACATCGCCAATGTAGGTAATACTATAAATGAAATGGTTAAGAACGTATGTTTTAGTATAATAGCAGGTGTTATTTTCTATTTGATCAATGATGTTTACAAGAATATATTTAAGGCTGTAAAAGGGTATGATGAAATGGTTCACAGACTAATGTTGATGCATAATTTGGTAAGTATTCTCATACAAGATCTAATCGGTGATAAATATGATAAGACAAATATTAGGGAAGATTTATACATATTCATTATGTCAAGCATATGTGGAAAGGATTATGAATATAGTTTTTGTGGAAGTCTTTGTACAACACGTCAGATTAGCATAGATAATTTAATCTTTCTTGTAGAAAAAAGAAAAGATTTTGATAACGAACGAATAATATTCCTTGATACTTATAGAGATCTGCTAAAAAGAGATGAGGTTTATAACCTTAATAGATTTGGAGAAGGCTTATATAATGATATAACTAGGAATATTGAAATATTAGTGTCGAGAACCAATGATACAATAATAGAGATTGTCGATTATGATATTTCGACAATTGTTAGATGGATTGTAAATTATAAAATAACCCTTGCTTCTTTGTTAAAGAAGTATATGAAGTACTCATATACTCCTGGCTATTCCGATTCACCGTATTGTGAGGAAGATATTCTTTGATCTCAAAGTCGGCATCAAGAAAATGACTGAGCCTGTCACTTGTCTGAACAGGCTTCCAAAGTTTGACAATGGTCACCGCCAACCTGCGAGACACCGTGGCGGGTAATATGCTGCGTATTATGGTTTACTCTTTTATTATCCCCTCCTTTATTTCATCTTCGCTATTCACAGTTTTCTCCATTACCCAGTAATAGATGGGTGGCCTTGCATCAATCATGTGCGTTGAAACTATTTTCCATCCAAATTTGCCAAGATAGTTTGCTGCATCAGTAAGAGTTCGTGGATTGACTTTCTCCCCCTTGCTGTTAACAATCCACATTTGCTTGTCTTTATCAACACCTGTAGGGGTGTCTTCACCAAAGTTGGCCCATACTTTAATTTTACCGCTGGCACCATGTTGAGCGGTTAACTCACAATAAACCTTGTAAGTTCCCATTTCTTGTGTTTGAGCTTGAATCGCTACCGTTGTGATAAAGGCTGCGATAATAAAAATAATCTTTCTCATCATACTTCTATTTTAGGATTAAAAACTCTATTACGAAAGAGTATCTCTACCAATCTTCTACATTGGTAGGTTGCTGTTGTTTGATATTCTTATTCAGATAGTCCAGGAAGAAATAGGCATAGTTCATACATTTGCTATTGGCATTAAGAAAGGCCATAGCGTAACTTTTCTTATGGTCTGAGTTCTCGTTGATGGGGAAGCAATCTGACACATATACCTGTTTTGAACTGCTAACTGTAACGGATGACAGTTTCAGGACTTTGTAATCTTCGACTTTAATTGCAAATCTAACCCTATTAGGCTTAAAGCGAATATCAAGATAAATGCTGGCATCCACCTGATTGTACTCAAAGCCGGAATTATACCCACCAATCTTTGGAATAAACCCTTTGAAGATTATACCATCATCTGGGCTACTAGTTTCTATATCTGCACGAGTGGCATTGCTGACATTGAAATGCCTGGCGATAAAGTCAAAGCCGATTTTACGCATGGTTGGAATACTGAGACTGTCTGTTGTAGTCATGATATAAACGTACTCAAAACTACCATTGACATCCATCTTATAGATTCCCTTGTCTTTTAATTCAACCGCTCTTTTGGTGTCAGAGCCCTTAACGGAGTTCCAAACCTTAGCATCTTCAAAAACTTTTGGACATTCGAATGTCTGGGCTTGTGCTTGTAGGACTATACACATCATGGCTCCCAATAACAGTCTTTTAATTCTCATAAATGTTTTACTTTTAAATTTTTGCTATTAGTTGAAACAAAATAAAAACGTGGACAATCACTTCGCCTACGTTTTCCGGGTATCGCCAAACACCCAAACTGCTTTGAACGAGTAATGTGCCCACGCTGAGCGTGAGCATCCATCTTTACTCTTGCAGTTTTCTTCTATTTGGCGATTTCGGAAAACAAGATAGAAAAGCGGACGCTATTCCCTATGTCTTTTTATCTTTTATCTGTCCATTGGCGTACAGTATTTCGTTAAACTTGGCTACAAAATTAGTCAATCTTTAGCAAATAACCAAAGAAAAACACTTAAATAAGATAGTTTAAGATGATATTGCATTGTATTTTGGAAAAAAAATGCTTAATTTTGCAAGCATAATTTAAGAAACCCATATGATGAGAATTAAAGAATTTGAAATAAAGAATCTCTATAGTAAGTATTTCATTAAATCTCAGCTTGATGAGAATCCTTTTGCTCCATCTGGCATATGTGGCCATCTCTGGCGTACGCTCCGTCACATCATCATAGAAGGCGATGATGGCATCAAAGTCGTTTTGTGTTGCTAATTCTAACCTCATTCCCTTTTCATCGTCATCTGTTGATCTTTTGCCATCTTCTCCGCGAAGGCATCCTCTCCGTTTTCGCGGATATAACGGATGCAGGCGGCTCTGTCGCTATTGAACAGGAAAGCAAAGATCTTGCCGACAAAGTTGTTGTGAATC
>OCTW013367566.1_pt1 | contig 12032 bp, 12 predicted proteins | sample 1539671 | NCBI WGS metagenome assembly OCTW01 (sample SAMN02144230, study PRJEB22623) | gut metagenome | biome: sheep rumen | host: Ovis aries | place: New Zealand | reverse complement strand
CCATGTCCGATACCTACCTTACGGTCGTCAGCAACAGAACCAGGGATGCAGAATGACTGCAGACCGATACCGATTGCCTCGGCAGCCTCAGCAGCTGTCTTGCAACCCTTCTTCAATGCAATAGCAGAACCTACTACGTATGCCCACTTTGCATTCTCAAAGCAAATCATCTGGGTTTCCTCACATGTCTTGTAAGGGTCGAGACCTGCCTTTTCACATATCTCATTTGCTTCCTCAATAGAAGAAATACCATTCTCGTTCAGAGCAGCAAGTATCTGCTTGATACGACGATCTTGTGACTCAAATTTTACTTCGCGAATCATATTTTGTTCCTCCTATTAGTTTTTACGTGGATCAATAAATTTAACTGCTCCCTGCTCTGGCTTTGTACGGCCGTATGTGCCAGTAACAGACTTGAGTGCCTCATTAGCATCCATGCCCTTCTTGACAGCATCCATAAACTTACCCATGTGAACGAACTCGTAACCACAAACCTCATTATCCTCATCGAGATACTGCTTTGTGATATAGCCTTCTGTAAGCTGGAGATAACGTGTACCCTTAGCCTTTGTGCCATAGAGAGTACCGCACTGAGAAACGAGTCCCTTACCAAGGTCCTCAAGACCAGCACCAATAGCCAAACCGCCCTCAGAGAATGCAGACTGTGTACGTCCGTAAACAATCTGGAGGAAGAGCTCGCGCATTGCCGTATTGATAGCATCGCATACCAAGTCAGTATTGAGTGCCTCAAGAATTGTCTTACCAGGAAGAATCTCACTTGCCATAGCTGCCGAGTGGGTCATACCAGAGCAACCGATTGTCTCAACAAGAGCTTCTTCAATAACGCCATCCTTAACATTGAGAGAGAGCTTGCAGCAACCCTGCTGAGGAGCACACCAACCAATGCCGTGGGTCATACCGGAGATGTCCTTAATCTCCTTTGCCTGAATCCACTTTCCCTCTTCAGGAATTGGAGCAGGACCATGGTTAGGACCTTTTGCAACAACGCACATGTCGTTGACTTCTTTTGTGTAAATCATAATGTTTTTATTTTTGAAAATTAAATAAAATATATGTTCAGGAATCAAGTATTCACTTTTGTCCCATTTGAGCGCAAAGGTACATAAATTTATATAAAAACACAAATTTTATAACACCTTTTTTGTTATATATAAAGTTTTTTTCGTAATTTTGCACCAAATATTAAAGTAGGATGAACAAAGAACAGGAACTTTTACGAAAGAAAAGTCCGGTACAGATAAAGAACAAAAAGGCAGCTTTTGACTACCACTTTGTGGATACTTATACCGCCGGCATTGTATTGACGGGAACTGAGATAAAGAGTATCCGCATGGGAAAGGCGTCGCTGGTTGATACCTTCTGCTACATTCACAACGACGAGATGTGGGTAAAGGGTATGAACATCAGTCCGTATTTCTATGGCTCATATAATAACCACGAGGCTCGCAGAGACAGGAAACTGCTGCTGAACAAGAGGGAAATACGCCACCTGAAAGAGGACACGAAGGCTGTGGGATTTACCATCGTCCCTATCCTGCTCTTCATCGATGACAAAGGACGGGCAAAATTAGACATCGCATTGTGTCGGGGCAAGAAGGAATATGACAAACGCGAGACCCTGAAACTGAAACAAGACAGGAGAGAGATGGACAGGGCGGTGAAGAACTTCAAGATTTAAGGGTGAAAGGAAGAAGGAAGAAAGTTTAATACTGACGACTCCCACAAACAAACTTTCATCCTTCATCCATAAACCTTCATCCAAAATTAAAAATGTCTAACACACTTCTCGATAATGCAGTAGAACAATTTGCAAAGCTTCCAGGAATAGGACGCAAGACCGCCTTACGCTTGGTGCTACATATGCTGCGTCAGGAGGAGACCGATGTGGTGGCATTTGCTGATGCCCTGACAACACTAAAAAGAGAAGTAAAATATTGCAAAAAGTGCCACAACATCTCCGACAGCGAGCTATGCCCCATCTGTGCCGACAAGACGAGAGACGGCTCTGTAATATGTGTGGTTGAAAATATTCAGGATGTACTGGCAATCGAGAGGACGATGCAGTATAAAGGTCTGTATCACGTGTTGGGCGGCATCATATCACCGATGGACGGCATAGGGCCGAGCAACTTGGAGATAGAGTCGCTGATAGAGAGAGTGAGAAACAGCTTTAGCGGCAAGGATGGCGAACAAAAAATAAACGAAATTATTTTTGCATTGGCAAGCACAATGGAGGGAGACACGACAAATTTCTATATATCCAGGAAGTTGCGAGAATTCCCAGAAATAAAACTTAGCGTCATTGCACGCGGTATCAGCGTAGGTGACGAGTTACAATATACTGACGAAGTAACCCTTGGACGCTCTATTCTTAACAGGACCCCACTTTAAATCTTTGCCCCGAGGTTAGAAAGTCTGTTATACAATTCCTCTTTTGTGAGATTCTTTAATGCCTCGTTGGGTAAATAACGAGCCGTATCACCTTTTTCATCATGCACCAATTCTGCAAGGAAATGTATATCTTGCAGGTCGGACAACAGATTTTCAACTACCCTCATCGGCACTTTCTTTTTACTGCCGCGAGCAACAGATTCGGCATTCAGCATCTCTTTTATCTCTTCTGCCGTATATTCCTCCTCACCATCTTTAAAACGCTGTGCCACATGTTCCATAATAATCCATGACTGCTCAAACCGTGAGTTAAAAGAATATGCAGAATTGAAGTTCGGTTCACTGGAGAAGAAGTCTTCAGAATTCTGTTTGCAATAAGCCAGTTCTGCTCCCAGAAGACATATTATCCATGACGTCTGTAGCCATAGCAGGAAGAATGGTATCATTGCAAACGAGCCATAGATAGCATTATAATTGGATATCCATATCTGAGAATTGATATACACCATCTGGAACACCTGCAAGCATACACCTGCCAGGACTCCTGGCCAAAGGGCGGAGCTGAACCTCACCTTCGTATTAGGCATAAAGACATACAGACATACGAAGCCTGCCGACAGGAGAACGTAAGGCGACGCCTCTATTAAAAAGGTCATGATAGGCCCCAATACTATCACATCGCTAAGCTGATCCTGCAATGCCGTTACCCAAATAGACAAGCCCGAGCTAACCACGAGGAATATAGGCAACAAGAAGAACATGGACACATAATCAGTAATGGTACGGAAGATGCTTCGGGGATGTTTTACATGCCAGATATCATTGAAAGCACTTTCGATGTTGGAAATCAGCATCAGCGTAGTCCACAACATAAAGATAAGACCGATGCCGAGGAACATTCCTTTTTTCGTATGTACCAGATAGGAGTTCACAAATCCAATAAGAGTTTCTACCGCATCAGGTTGGGATGACAACTGGTCACGAAACCATGTTTCTATATACACGGAATATCCGAACCCTCTTGCCACTGCAAAGAAAACTGCCAAGATAGGCACAAAAGCAAGCAACGTAGAGTAAGTAAGATTACTTGCCGTAGCGATAACGCGCTTTTGATTGATATCCATGACAAAAGCGCGAATAAAAGTGTAGATAGTATTAAAGATGCGCATGCAAGAGTTAAAAGCAGAAGTTAAAAGGGAAATGAAAGAAGAAAAAAATCAGAAAAAAGAAATCAGTATCTCTATAAGCCGGGTTCTGTCCTGGCAAAGCCAGTGTCCTATCATTTATCTAAGCGTTCTACCCTCCAACGTATTCCGAAGAATTCGGGCGAGCAGCCCTATCATGACGATGGTTTACACGAACTTGCAGCCTCCAGAAAACACAGCATAGTTGTCACCAACTATCTGGTGGTCTCTTACACCACCTTCTCACCCTTACCTGCGCACATTATCCGACCTTGTATTCACTCAGCAAGAATTATGCGCCGGCGGTTATTTTCTTCTGTTAACACCTACTGTCACCAATAGCTTGTATTTTCGCAAGTGGAGCGCTCTACGCTGCCCGGACTTTCCTCTGGCACAAGAATGCCAGCGATAAGACCAAGATACTGATTATTTTTCTAAAAAAACTTCTTCTTTTTTCCGAATATTTTGTATAGTTTCCAGCCAAGTATAGCTCCGTCGATGATGTTGGAGGAATTTGTCACCCACGACATCACACGCTTTGTCGGCGATAGGACGACAGGCTCCTCATTGACCAAGGAATCCCAATTCTTCTTGAGTGATGTCTCCTTTGCAACAATATCTGTTTGCATAGAATCAGACTTCTTCTTCAGCTCATTGGGAGCCAGTTCAGAAAACAGACGTGTCAATGGTGTAAACAACCACATTTCACGGGTGGCGTATGCGAGTATCAGCAACAACACATAGCACGCGCCAACAAGCAAAAAGCCTGCAGTCTTTGACCCCACTACATCCTCAAGGGAGTAGGCAACAGCGATAGAAAAGCAGACGAGTACCAACATCAAAATCAACAGAAGTACAATAACAAAGAACAACGTTCCTACAATGTACACCAATTTGTGCAGCACATCAAGTCGAGTCTTTTCAGACTTCAACTCCGCCCACCCCTTGGAATCCTCAATCAGGGAGACTATCTTCTTGACATTTGCGTCACTGGAAATCATGCCTCAATAACGTCTTCCGCAAGTTCTTCTACTTGGTTTTTAGAAAGTTTGATATTATACTTATCGCAGAAGTCCTTCACCTTGTTCTGGATGTCCTCTGCAGTCTTTTTAATGTCAATTTTGTCATAGCACTCTTTTGCATAGCCCTGAAGCTTTGCACGTGTATCCTCACCCTTTTCCGGTGCAAGTAAAAGTGCTGCTGTTGCACCTGCAACGGCTCCGCCGATGACAGCTGCGATGTAACCTAATGTCTTCATAGTTAAAATTTTGATTTGTTGTTAATAAATTGGTTAATAAATATAACAAATACCTTTTCAAATGCAAAAGTAATAAAAAAATACAGTAAAACAAATTTTTTTCACATTTTTTTTCGTACCTTTGCAGCGAATTAACAGAATTATATCACTTTATATAATAATAACTCAAAATGAAAAAGATTTTCTATTTCAGTGCATTAGTATGCACAGCAATTGCATTCACAGCTTGTAGTTCTTCAAAAGAAAGTGCTTATCGCAAGGCTTACGAAAAGGCAAAGGCTCAGGAGCAGTATGCACAGCCAGCACAGCAGGAATATCAGGCACCTGTTCAGACGCAAGCTCCTGTTACTCCAATGGTAGAGCAGCCAGTACAGCAGACCACTACTGTTGTTGACAACACTCCTGTTCGCAGAGAGAACGTCAACGTTGTTAGCGGTGCGGGGCTCAAGGCTTATTCAGTTGTTGTAGGTTCTTTCGGTGTACGTGCAAATGCCGATGGTCTGCAGAATACTCTGAAGAATGCTGGATATGATGCACAGATTGCATACAATAGCGAGCGCAACATGTATCGCGTAGTTGCAACTACACACGATGACAGGAGTAGTGCTGTCAGCACAAGAGAATCACTCAGAGCTACATATCCTGACGCATGGCTTCTGATGAAGTAAATGCCTAGGATTCTTGCTATAGACTACGGAAAGAAGCGCACCGGGCTTGCTGTAACAGACGAATTACAGATAGTGCCCGGTGCGCTTGATACTGTAGATACTCATAAACTATTCGAATATCTTGAAAACTACATTCAACGAGAGTCTGTAGAACGGATAATAATTGGAGAGCCAAAACAATCCAACGGCATGCCATCTGAGAATATGGCGCGAGTAAAAGAATTTGAAAACCGTTGGCGAAAAGCCCACCCTGAAATCCCCATTGAGGGATATGACGAAAGATTCACATCCGTATTGGCTCACAGAACAATGCTCGACGCCGGATTACACAAGAAGGCAAGACAGGACAAGGCTCTCGTTGACAAAGTTTCTGCAACAATAATATTACAAGACTATTTAAGCCACAGATGATATTACCCATCTATACATATGGTCAGCCTGTTTTGAGAAAGACAGCTCAAGACATTGACGCCACATACCCCGACCTGAAAAATCTTATTGCAAACATGTGGGAGACCCTTGCCAACAGCGAGGGCATCGGATTAGCAGCACCACAGATAGGGCTTCCGATACGACTGGTCGTCATCGATTTGGACCCTCTGAAGGAAGACCTGCCAGAATATACTGGATTCAGGAAAGTGTTCATCAATGCACACATCGTAGATTATGACGACACGAACACTGAAAGTTCTTCAGAAGGATGTCTGTCACTACCGGCAATACACGAAAACGTAACACGTCCGACACGAATACATGTAACCTATCAGGACGAAGATTTCAAGGAGCACGACGAATGGGTGGATGGTTATTTGGCACGCGTAATGCAACACGAATTCGACCATCTGGACGGAAAGATGTTTATCGACCGCATCTCACCATTGAGGAAACAGTTGATTAAATCAAAGCTAAAAGCATTGCTGCAGGGACGTTTCAGAACAGGCTATAAGGTTAAGGTTGCCAAATAGGAGAAAATGCTAAAGCGTTTACTGTATGTCATATTATGTCTGTTCCCCATATCAACCGTATATGGGCAATATAACGTTGACAAACTGATTCTCAGCGGACGCATAGCATTACATTATGAAGACTACGTCCTCTCCATACAATATTTCAATCAAGCCATAGCAGCAAAGCCCTATCTTTGGGAGCCTTGGCAACTACGCGCAATAGCGAAGTATTACCTCGACGACTGGCAGGGAGCAGAAAACGATGCCACGGAAGCTTTGAAACTTAATCCCTACGTTACAGAACTCTATGACCTTCGTGGTATTACCCGCATCAGGCAAGAGCATTTTACGGATGCCATAGCCGACTACACCCAAGCAATTTCACAGGAGCCTGCCAACCAGAATTACTGGTACAACCGCGCAGCATGCTATCTTGAGAACAAAGAATATGATGCCTGCCTGCTGCAGTTGGACACTGTAATACAAAAGTGGCAAAAAAATTCCGGTGCCTACCTTATGAAGGCTGAGGCGCTCATGAACCTTGGTGACACAATCGGGGCAGAGACATGGATTGACAAGGGACTGGAACTTGACGAGCACAATGCCAGCGCCTGGAGAGTAAAAGCAATGTTTGCCTTCAACAAGAGCATGTGGAAGGAAGCAGACGAGTACTACACCAAGGCTTTGCATTACACGCCTAAAGACGTAAGATGCTACGTCAACAGAGCCCACGTCCGACTAAAATACAACAATCTACGCGGTGCAATGAACGACTACGACACTGCATTGGAATTAGACCCCAACAACTTCCTTGCCCACTACAACAGAGGTTTGTTGAGACAACAGGTCGGGGATGATAACAGAGCTATCGAGGACTTTAATTATGTTCTCAGCCTGGAGCCTGGAAATATCATGGCATTGTTCAACAGAGCAATACTTGAAGACAGGACAGGAGACCTTAGAAGTGCCATCCGCGACTACTCTATTGTAATAAAGAAATTTCCCAACTTTTGGACAGGTCTTAAATTCCGTGCTGAATGTTATCGTCGCTTAGGACAGACAGCGAATGCCGAGAAAGACGAATATCGCATCCTGAAAGCCCAGATGGACAAGCATCTCGGTGTCCAGAACAGATGGTCATCAGCCAAGTTGCAACAGATGCGCAAGCTCTCGGATATAGACCTCGACAAATATGACCAGATTGTGGTAGAGGACGACGCCTCACCAGAACCGGAATACAAGAGTGAATATCGCGGAAAGATACAGAACAAGCAGATTACAGAGCACTACCAACCATATATCGTGATGCAACGTGACAGTTTGGTTGAAAAGACTGAATACGTAGAAATCAAGACGCCTAAGACTGCACAGGACTACTATAACATTGGTACCCATCAAGCACGCGACAGCGTCTATACCGAGGCGATAGAAAACCTCACTAAGGCAATTGGGATAGACCCATACTTCTCACATGCCTATTACAACAGAGGTCTTGCATATCTGCATATCAACGAAATAGAGAAATCGCAAGCCGATTTGTCTAAAGCCGGAGAACTGGGGCTATACTCTGCATACAGTCTCATGAAGCAAAACAAGAAAAAGAAGAACAACAATAAAAAGAAATAAAGGTGTGCCAAAATGCTGAAGGCACAAAATCCCAATTTGCACTATGAAAAGACTATTTTTTGCAATAATACTATATAACTGCTTTTGCACTTTTCCCGTAATGTCTCAAACTCTTACAGAAATATACGAGAGCATCCCAGACACCATAATGCCAAAAGCAGGAACCCAGCCTGAGATTACACAGCAGAGTGACAGTCTCATGCTTTTCACTACAGACAAGGTGAAGTATGAACTCGCCAGACTTTCTGACGACAAAGTTGTACTGCTCATTACCCTACCCCTTCCAGAACCAGATACGCGCGCATACCTTTATAATATTAAGAGCGATGCCGCAACTTCCGGAAAGATAATATGGCATTTGGAAAACACCCACGATTTCTCCAATGGGACCTTCCGTTTTGCGGAAGCTACAATCACTTCCGTATCTCCATTGTTAACGCAAGTAACACAAAGAGAGCCATTTGCGCCATCTGACAAGAAAGAAGAGCCTATTTTGTTAAAAAATACAAAAGTTTTTTAGTCTGAACACAAAAAATTTGCAAATATAGAAAATAATACATACCTTTGCATCGTGTTTTTCATGGTATTAGATTATTAAGGTTAAAATGAAGGTTGATTGTCGTGAGACAATCAATTTTTCCTTTAAGGGCTGACATTTTTAATGCCAGCCCTTAATCTTTCCCACTATCTTTTGATTATTATCTTTTACGCTTATAGGCATATACTCCATCGTCTCCCTCAAGTATCAGGGAATCGGGAGTCAGTGCTAGGATATCAAACGTATCAGTATTGAGTATCAGTTGACAGTTTCTCATCTGCCATGATGTATAAGGTTTTGACTCGATATTGTTTTTGGCTTCTATCACGCCGTTTTCCTTCATCGTAAAGTTACGGTCAAGAGAGGTCCAATGTCCCAGCAACGACGTAAGGTTCACAGCCTTGGCAACAACCTTCATACCCCTCCCCGGGTCAGTCGGGTCGGGCATTGTTGTCACACAAATATTATCACCGGCATACAAGCCTCCCTGTATATCTGAAGAAATAGTATCTTGATTCATGGCTACAGCCATCTCACGACCATTGTCAGTGACAATCGTCAGCACATGCATACTCGTTGCATCACCCACAGTGCCGTATATCGCACTATCGGGAACTTCCACTACGTCATCCTCAATGTCCATGTTAGGCTTTGTTGTGTTAGCACATGAGGCAACGACAAGAATTGTCATAATACACAGCAATACGCTTTTTGCTTCTTCCCAAAACTTTTCCATCTCTCCAAGAGTTAAATCTTTAATGTTACGTCCCATTGACTTTGCTTTTTCCTCTATATATTCAAATCGTGTGATAAACTTACGATTAGTATGTTCCAAAGCCGTATCAGGATTTATATGATATAATCGTGCAGCATTTACGATAGCAAAGAGCACATCGCCAAGCTCCTTCTCTGCCGCTTCTTTGTTTCCATTTTCAAACTCCGCCTTCAGTTCTCCTATCTCCTCATACACTTTCTCCCATACATCCCCCTTCTCTTCCCAGTCAAAGCCTACATTATGTGCCTTATCCTGTATGCGGTATGCTTTTATCAGTGACGGCAGCGACTTGGGTACGCCAGAGAGGACTGTCTTGTTACCATCCTTCTCTTTTTGCTTTACCTGTTCCCATATCTTACTTACCTCGTCAGGATTAGCGGCTGTCTTGTCGCCATAGATATGCGGATGTCTAAAGACCAGTTTGTCGGCTTCTTTCTGCAACACATCTCCCATGTCGAAGAGTCCCTTTTCCCTGCCTATCATGGCATAGAAAACAAGATGCTCCATGACATCACCCATCTCCTTCTGTATCTCCTTTGAATCATCAGCGAGGATGGCGTCGCAGAGCTCATATACTTCCTCAATAGTATGAGGTCGCAGCGATTCGTTTGTCTGTTTATTGTCCCACGGACATTTCTCGCGCAACTCGTCTTGTATGTCGAGAAGACGGGAGAAGGCTTCTAATATTTCAGCTTTAGTATGCATTATTCTTTACCTACAGCATCGCGTGCCGTTTAAGCACGTTCCGCAAATTTCGTTCACAAAGTTAATGTTTTTCCGCAAGTTTTCATCCATTTTGCACATTTTTCTTGCAGAACATGTTTATTTTTTAACAAATTCAGGCTATGTGGCACCTTATCTTGCCATAATTTTGCTTCAGTCAAAAGAAAAACAGGCTGATTTTTGATGACAATAACCTTTGACCTGCGTAGGCGAGAGTTTTTTAGGATTCGGAACACCGGCCCTTGCAGGCATCCCGATTTCAGAGAGAATTTACTGCAGTGCACTCGAAAACTTTTTTCAGTGCACTGGAAAAATTTCTACTCTGCACTGTAGTAAAAAGGTAGTCCGTAGGTTAAAATGTTCTTATACATATAGTAAGGAGATTCAACTTTCGCAAGCCTCAGTTGAGGGGGGAGTGAAAGAGAAGTGAAAGTGAGCAAGTTGAAAACTTAGGAAACTTAAATATATCGATATATTATATTTTCAAGTTACGCTTGTTTCACAATACTCAACTTTTCAGAAGTGAGAGGTAAGAAGTGAGAGGAGAGAGATTACCGCAGGTTAAATTCTTCACTCTTCACTCTCCCCTCTCACTCCCCTTCTTTACTTACGTCTCCCTGCCAGATATTCAATTGCCAATACAGGCCATAGAGGCACCTTGCGTATGTTTGTCCTTACAGCTGGAATGTCGCACAGCAAAAATATGGAAGCCAGAAGCAGAGAGAACCAGATGACGTAACCATAAACCTGCTTTATCGCCACAAGCATCATGGAGTGCAGATAGCCATTGCCCATGAATTCTCTGAAGTTGAAGTGTGAGAGGTCGAGGTTTGTGAGTGTCAGCTGGCGGCCGTAGTTCATCATGTCCTCGTTAAGAAAATGCGAGAAGATGGTAGTATAGAAACCATAGCCCATGGCACCGCCCAGATACATGTGGGGGATATTGAACACGAACAGCCCCATGAAAAACATCTCAAGACTCGGCACCGATTCGTCTAATGCCCACATCAGGGTCGGTGCGAGAATGCCATAGCCAAAGCCGCGAAGCATGATTGCCAGCCGGTATTGCTCTATGTTCACTGCCATGCCTACCGTGGCGTACATGAGCAAGGCGTATGCGCTGATGGACAGGAAGCCGATGCCTATCAGTTTCCATATCTTCCACTTCCGGACCTTGAGCCAGTAGAGGTCGAGCCCTATGCCAAGAAACATTCCCGGCAGTGCCCACATGTACTGACTCTCCTTGGTCAGTTCTTCAAGCCCGACGACCTCTGTGTAAAGTATCTCCTCAAGTGTATGCTCGGCACCGAAAGCCAGTTCTGCCAATATGGTAACGATGAGAATGGGCACTACGTTGCGGCATTTCAACAGACGAAGCTCGACGTAGGGATAGCAGTTGCGAGTCAGCCGGTAGAGGGTGAGCCCTGCAAAGATGAGTGTCAGAGCCCCCACCATTCTTATGTGCCGGTTTGCAAACCACCTATAATGATCGCCATAGACAAAGACATACGAGAACAGGAGCATCGTTACGCAGATGAGCAGTGCCCCCTGCCAGTCAGTCCCCTTCAGCGAGAACCTGTTAGGCATCGGACAGAACGGGCGGCACAGGACTATCTGTGTAAGCAGTACGAACGACATGGTGCCCATAGTGAAAGCGTGCATCATCTGCCATGTGAAATGGTGTCCCATCCATGCGGCAAGCCATCCGCCACCCTCGATGGCTGTGAGCAGTATGATGTGGAGCACAGGGAAGAATACAGCGAAGTCGCGCCTTGGAGTAATCCATAGCTGTATGTTGCTCATACACTCGAATGTGCCTTGAATCTTGGCAATTCCTGCAATGAAGCATGCCACAACGAGTACAGGCATCGACTGGCTATGCATCGTGATGACATTGCAGA
>OCTW013384382.1_pt1 | contig 12035 bp, 12 predicted proteins | sample 1539671 | NCBI WGS metagenome assembly OCTW01 (sample SAMN02144230, study PRJEB22623) | gut metagenome | biome: sheep rumen | host: Ovis aries | place: New Zealand | reverse complement strand
CACAGTCTGAAACTTTGGTTAACTGAATAGCTGGTCTCAGCTTTTTCAGGTCATTCGTCGCAATTTCAGCTTAATTGAATGACATTGGGTCACCCCCCTCCTTTCTAGATACCGAACATTAAATCAACGTAGTTAGGCATTGGCCAATCTTTTTCATCAACTAATGTTTCTAACTTATCAGCAGTAGCTCTTAAATCAGCCATTGCTGTTAAGACTTCATCACGCCAGAAAGCAGCGGTTTCCTTGACGTCTAAGTCTGCAGATCTGACAGTATTGATCTTTTCTTCTAAGGTTGCCATCTGGGCATTCATCTTCGTTGCTAAAGTGGTTAATTCTTCTAAGTTCGCTTTTAAGAAGCTGTTATCAACGCCTAATTCCGCTAAGTCTTTTGCGTCTTTAGCGACTTTACCGATGTATTTAACAACGGCTGGATAGATTTCATTTTTCGCCATCTTTAAGGCCGTTAAACCTTCAACCTGAAGGGTATTAGAATAGTTTTCTAACATGATTTCATAACGTGAGTCTAATTCGACTTTTGTATAAACACCATGTTTAGAATATAATTCTACATTCTTTTCATCTAATAAGCAGTCTGCCGCATCAACGGTATTCTTGTTGTTTGGTAAGCCACGTCTTGCTGCTTCTTCTTCCCATTCCTTAGAATAGCCATCACCATTGAAGATGATACGTTTATGTTCAGATAAGAATCTCTTGATGATATCCATTGGTTTTTCACCAGCATCAATGGCATCACTGATCTGATCAAATTCTTCAGCTAAGATGGTATTTAAAACAGTGTTTGGACCAGCAACTGACTGTGCTGAACCAACGGCACGGAATTCGAATTTATTACCTGTGAAGGCAAATGGAGATGTTCTGTTACGGTCAGTTGTATCTTTAGAGAAATCAGGTACAACGGCAACCCCCGTTTTGAATCTTTCTTTCGTGTTATCACTTAAAGCAGTGCCATTCACGATGGTATCTACTAAGTCATCTAATTCTTCCCCTAAGAAGATTGAGATGATAGCAGGTGGTGCTTCATTCGCCCCTAAACGATGATCGTTACCAGCGCTGGCAGCGGACATTCTTAATAATTCAGCGTATTCATCAACACCTTTAATAGTTGCTGCTAAAGTAGCTAAGAAAGGTAAGTTTTCAATTGGGTTTGGACCTGGATTGAATAAGTTCACACCAGTATTTGTCGTCACTGACCAGTTGTTATGTTTACCAGAACCGTTCACGCCATCGAATGGTTTTTCATGTAATAAGCATCTTAAACCATGTTTCTTAGCGATATCCTGAGCGATCTGCATTAATAAGTGGTTGTTATCAGTAGTGATATTCACCTTTGCGTAAACACAGGCAACTTCATGCTGTGCTGGTGCCACTTCGTTATGTTTTGTCTTTGAAGGAATACCATATTTCCATAATTCACGGTCTAAGTCCTTCATGAAAGCACCGACTTTACGTTTGATTGAACCAAAGTAATGATCTTCAAGTTCCTGTCCTTTAGGAGCCATTGAACCATATAAAGTACGGCCAGTTAAACGTAAGTCCATACGTTTCTGATAATATTCATCAGCGACTAAGAAATATTCCTGTTCAGCCCCTACTGAAGCAGATACGCTTGTTACGTCTTCCAAGCCTAATTTCTTTAATAAACGTACTGATGATTTCGATAAAGCATCAACAGATCTTAATAAAGGTGTTTTCTTATCCAATGCTTCACCGGTATAAGAACAGAATAATGTTGGAATATATAATGAACCATCTTTTACAAAGGCTGGTGATGTACAGTCCCAAGCAGTATAGCCACGCGCTTCGAATGTTGCACGTAAGCCGCCTGAAGGGAATGAAGAAGCATCAGGTTCACCTTTTCTTAATGTTTTACCACTGAATTCTAACACCGCACTACCATCGTGAGTTGGTTCTAAGAATGCATCGTGTTTTTCAGCTGTTAAACCAGTCATTGGTGTAAACCAATGTGTAAAATGGGTTGCCCCATGTTCAATTGCCCAGATCTTCATGGCATTGGCAATTACCGTTGCCACTTCTTTAGGTAAAGCTTCACCATTGTCTAATGCTTCATGGAAAGCTTTGTAAGTAGATTTTGGAATACGTTCTTTCATGACATCATCACTGAAAGTCATACAGCCATATTCATCGAGTAGGTCTTTCATCTCCATATTTGGGTTCCTCCTTAGCGTTTCAGATAAAGAATTCTCTTCTTTATGGGTACCATTATAGGTAAACATGTCTCCCATGTCAATAACATGTGATAAATTTTTATCATTTTAAGTTTTTATTATTCTAGAGTTATGACGCGCTTTGCTTTATAATAGGTTTTAGAGGTGAATATTATGTTAAACCAATTAACCGTGACCCTGATTCATGAAGATCCCAAATTCAGTGCTCAGCTGAGCGCTTTATTAGAAAGTCATCAGATGCCCGTGACCACGATTAGCACGATTGATGATCTTGATGAAAACAATATCAACACATCGATGATCATCATCCATGAAACCTTTCCGCGTTTAAATCTCAAGAAGCTTTTGATTGCCAATAAACTGCATCGCAATGCCTTAACCTTAGTGTTAACCAATGCTGTCTCTGGCAGCTATTTAGAAAGCCTCTTAGATAGCGGTGCCGATGATTATCTGACGCGTCCTTATACGATTGAGGACATCTATCAGAAGTTACTCTCAGTGTACCGCAATGGTATCTTAAAGCCAAGAAATATCTATCGTTTTAAAGATATTATTTTGGATACGACAACCCGCAGCGCTTTCATTAATGATCAGGTTTTATCTTTAACCGAAAAAGAGTTTAAACTACTCACTGTCTTAGTGAAACAGCCTTACCAGCCACACTCTAATACAGCGCTTTTTGAAAAGCTCTGGGGCAATGCAATCTATGAAGATCAGACATCCCTGATCGCCATTATGAACTCACTTATTAATAAATTAAATGCGGCGGGATCATATGATCACTATATCCGTAAATTTGGGGAAGAAAGCTATATGATGGATGTCAGATAGCATCTTCCCCTTTTTTGAATTTAAAAAGATACACCGCAGTGTATCTTATGCTTTGCGACGATCGCGTCGCGCTCTTTTTTTAATGGTCCGATGATGATCGGTATACGCAGCCACATTGCAGTGAATACGTTTGTTCTGTGCTAATACTGCTCCCGTAAAACCTTCTACATCCTTTGGGAAGTATTTATAACGTTTCTTATTTTCATCATAAATTTCAATGGCATGCGGACGCGTAATCAGATCGGCCATCCGCGGCACGGCATCGGTAATATTTTCGGCTTTTAATAAGTCCAAGTGACTAGCTGGGAATAATCGTTTTTTCTTAATGATTTCCTTATTCGAGACAATATACTGATAAGGACGACAGCCTAAGAAATAATAGAACATCCCTGCTAAGAATACGATATATACCCAAAATGACGCTGCAGTCATGAAACCATAAATAAACTTGTAAAGATAATAAACCCCCATTAATGCTAAAATAGCTAGAAAAATACCAACCGGGGTATTGGGTTTGACATCAAATTTCTTTTCTTCCATACGCTTTCTCCTCTTGCATATTATATCATGATTCCCTTTCTCTCACCACAAAAGTATGGTATTTTTCATGGCCCAGAGGTATAAGAAAAGGAAGGCGAACCTTCCTTTATAGTTTTTTGTTATTCTGCAGCTGCAGATTCTTTGTTCTGCTGTCTTTCGTAGATAAATAAGAAAGGTGTGTAAACTAAGAATGATACAGCAATTACGATTAACTGTGAGATGGCACCGAAGATGTTGCCGCCAGTAGCGATAAAGCCGAAGATGACTGGTGGACAAGTCCAAGGAACTTCCACAACGATTTTTGGACAGAAGCCAATGTTAATTAAGATATAACCAACAATTAAACATACACAAGGTGCTAATAAGAATGGGATATCTAAGATTGGGTTTAAGACAAGTGGAATACCAAATGTTACAGTTTCATTAATATTGAATAAGCCTGGAACAAGAGAGATACCAGCGATTGTTCTGTTATCTTCACGTTTAGAGAAGATTAAGATCGCGATAACTAAACCGATTGTAACCCCAGAACCACCGAATTCACCAAACATCTGTAACATTGTTAAGTTGAAGACATAAGGAATCTTTTCGCCTTTTCTGAAAGCTGTTACGTTAGCGTAAAGTAATGGTCTGAAGATTGGTTCCTTAACACCAGAAACCATGTTGTTACCATGGATCCCAACGCACCAGAATAATGAGATAATGATATAAAGTACACATACAGCCACAATATTGTTACCAATGATGTTCTGTAATGGTTTTTGTACTGAGTTGAAGATTAAAGCATTTAATTCAGAGCCAGTTAATAACTGAACAACTAATTCAACTAAACCAACAACGATACAAGTTAAAACAGTAGGAATTAAAACTTCGAATGCTTTCGCAACTCCAGGTGGAACCTGTTCAGGCATCTTGATCTTTAAATGATCATTTTTACGGAACATGTTATAAATTTCCAAACCAATGATCCCCACTAATAAAGCAGTGAACAAACCAGTTGCCGCAATGTAAGAGGATTCAATTGCTGAGAATGAGCCAACCGCTTTACCAAAGCTCTTGGTCGCGGCATCGATCGCGCCCGTTCGATTGGCAGCGATATAAGAAGCTGCTTTCTTCTTTGTATCATAGAAGATTGAGAAGTTTGTAGGTGTTACCATTAATAATAAGATAAAGCTTAAAACTGCTGGATAAGCACCTTTTTCACCGTTAGCTTCGGCAATTTCCTGCCCTACTAACATACAAATACCAATTGAAATACATCCAATTGTGGCGAACTGCATAGCTGAGAAGATAGGATTTAAAACTTCCAGAACCATAATTCCGCTCCAGAATTTTCCTAAACCTGTCTGATTGTTAACTAATACGTTACACCATAATACGCCAACTGCACCGGCAATGGTCGCTGGCATGTAGTTTTGGAACGCGTTCTTAATGGCACCCAAATATTTGTTTTGGCCTGCCCAAGCACCAGCACGTCCCAATGCGTCTGCAAAACCGTCCATATTCTTTTTTCCTCCCTTTGAAATATTTTCGACAACCATAGTATAAAATCTCAAATGACAAATGTCAACGCTTTCTTTAACAAAAGTACGGTATTTTTATTTTAAACATCTATGTCTCATTAACAAAATAAAAAGCAAGGCAAATAAATGCCTTACTGACTGATAATATTGGTTTTGAACTCATAGCTTTTATAGTGGAATCGATCCATCGTATACTCTAACACTGAGCCATCGGATAAATAAGAAATACAGGCCTCCTGAATATAAGGTTCGACAGCTTTTAAGCCAAGAAACTGCTGCTCATTATCCCCTGACACATCGGCCGTGATCACCACGGAAGTTGACTGCACTTTTAGCTTTAATGCAGAGACAACATATTCATACAAAGAATGACGCAAAATATCAATTTTTAAGTTTGGTATCAGTGCTAATGGTATATAAGAGATCTCGACAACATAGGGTACGTCGTCTAAAGAGCGGTTACGAATAATATGGTAGACAAAATCCCCTTCTTCAATATGCAGTTTATCTGCGAGAAACGCATCACAGGGAATAACCTCAAAGGTGATCACATCGGTCGTCACCTTTTTGATACCTTTATAGCGAATCGTTAAAGAGCGATTATTCGTCCGCGTCGATAAATTTTCCGGTTTCGTATCCTTGACAAATGTCCCCGCTCCGCGGCGGCGGATAATATAGCCTTCCTTAACAAGGATATCCAAGGCCTTTTTCATCGTTTCTTTATTGCAGTGATAAGTTACACAAAGAACATATTCATAGGGGAGCTTCTGCCCTAATTCATATTCGTGGTTTAAGATTTTCGCTCTGATCTCATCCGCGATTGTTTTATATTTAGGCATTTTCCCTCACCTCATAAATATAAAATACCATACTTTTAAAGCGTTTTCACCATTTTTTATTGATTAGTCAATTTTTCTTTGTTCCAAAATCTCATGAGCGAGGTTATAACGGGTAAAAGTTTCATTTTCATAGATGAGAAAACCATTCTGTCCCTGCTTCGCTAGGGAAATAGAATTCGGATTCACTTTATAATAGCCATGATCTTCAAAGACCGGAACATGATAATGACCATAAAGATACACATCACCTTTTTTAAGATATGGCATATGCTTTTCATCATAAAGATGACCATGCGTGATAAAGAATGTATGCCCATCAATATTTTCTAAGGCATAATCACTACGCATGGGGAATTCTAAGACCATCTGATCCACTTCCGCATCACAATTCCCCCGCACCGCTAAAATCTGGTCCTTATAACTGTTAAGCAAAGGAATACATTTTTTAGGCGCATAACCAGCTGGCAGATCATTGCGGGGACCATGGTAAAGCAGATCCCCTAAAATAATCAGCTGATCACACTGCTTCTCTTCATAGAAATCTAAGACATTTTTGAGACAGTCATAATCCCCATGAATATCAGAAATAATCATTATTCTCATAGATTAACCTCCAAAGATACCGGGCAATGATCACTGCCCATCACATCGGTATATATTTTAGCATCGCGGCAGTGTTCAATAAACCGTTTTGAGACAATAAAATAGTCAATGCGCCAGCCAGCGTTTCTTTCTCTTGATTTGAAGCGATAGCTCCACCAGCTGTATTCCACTTTATCAGGATAGAAGTAACGATACGTATCAATGTATCCATGACTTAATAAATGCGTCATCGCTGAGCGTTCTTCATCACTAAAGCCCGCATTTTTATGATTGCTCTGGGGATTTTTTAAATCAATTTCATGATGTGCCACATTTAAATCACCGCATAAAACAACTGGCTTTTTTTCATCTAAAGCATCCAAATACGCTAAGAAATCCTTTTCCCACTGCATCCGGTAATCCAGTCTGGCTAATTCATTTTGCGAATTAGGCGTATAACAGGTCACAAAATAGAAATCTTCAAATTCACAGGTAATAACTCTTCCTTCCTGATCATGCTGTTCCATGCCAATGCCATAAGTCACGTTTAAAGGCTCTTTTTTAGTAAATACGGCGGTCCCGCTGTAGCCCTTCTTCACGGCTGAATTGGTGTACATATGATAATCTGGAAAATCTAAAGCGATCTGCTCTGGCTGCGCTTTGGTTTCCTGAATCGCAAAAATATCTGCATCCGCTTCTTTAAAGAAATCTTCAAAGCCTTTCTTAACGGCGGCTCTGATGCCGTTTACATTCCACGAAATAAATTTCATAGGATCACCCTCCTCTTACCTACTACTTTACCAAAGATTTTACCCTTTGAAAGCAATTATGCAAACAAAAAACAAGAGACTTACATCCCTTGCTCTTCTTCAATCGCATATCTGATGATGGTTTTTAGTTTTTCTTCATCAACTTTTTCTTCATCCTTCAGATAAATTTCATGATGGAAGCCTACGAGCTTCATATTTTGAATCGTGATATATTCCATCAGCTTCTTCGTATCTTCAATCTCGGTATTATAAGGACCGCGGTGGAGAGTCTGGACACATTCGCCTTCACAGTATTTCTTCAGATACACATCAACGATGTAAGGATTATCCTTTTTAATAGCCGTACGCTGTTTGATCATTTCGAAGGTGGCTTCATCAAGCAGTTTTGGCTGGGCCATCATTAACGTAAAACGAATCATCTTTTTACGGGTCACGTCAAAGCGTGAATTATCATAAGTATCCCATAACCCTTCTAAAGGGGAAATAAGATACAAAAGGTCTTTTTCTTTTTTGAAATATTCACGTATCTCCTGTGAGAGAATTTTTAAAGCATGTTTCTTTAACTTAAACTCTTCAACCTTCGGGTTTCCGATTCCATCGACCATAATAAAGTTAAACTCTGGGACCTGGACAATATCAATCCGCTTTGAAGAGGCATCGTAGACCTTTTTATATTCTTTACGAATTCCTTCTTTCATCAGAAAAACCTCCTACTGTTTAATTATATAGAATTTGCACATAAATTTCTATAAAAAGCTTGCATATTATCTATATTTTAAACTCAATTGATGGGAATTCCACAAATATAAACAATTACATTTATATTTAGTCTACAATTCTTATTTCTTTAATAACAACATCTGTCAATGGTTTATCATTTGGACCTGTTGGCACGTTCGCAATTTTATCCACTTCTTCTAAACCTTCAGTCACCTGACCAAAAGCTGCATAATCACCATCTAAGAATGGATAATCCGCATGCATGATAAAGAACTGTGAGCTCGCTGAGTTATAATCCATTGCCCGCGCCATTGAGATGACCCCTCGTTTATGTGATAAATCATTCTTGAATCCATTAGCATTGAATTCACCTTTGATCTTTTTCTTGCTGCCGCCGGTTCCATTTCCTAATGGGTCACCGCCCTGGATCATAAAACCAGGAATGACACGGTGGAATGTTAAACCATTATAAAATTGTTCATGACATAAATTAACAAAGTTATCGACAGTTTCTGGAGCTACTTCAGGATATAATTCCCCTTTCATCACAGCTCCATCATTCATTTCAATTTCGAAATTAATTGTTTTCATCTGTTTCTCCTTTTATTTTCGTTTTTTTCTCCAGCTTGCGCCGCAATAGCCATCGCACAAGCACAATCGCAATCACGATGACGACCGCCACCCCTAAAAAGATCATAATACTTTTGATCTGATTAAAGGTATAAGCTAAGGCCACGGCAAGACATAAGCTTAATATATTAAATATGCCGGAAAATTTAGCTTTATCATTATACAGGAAATCTAATGCCATTGCATTAGAAACAAATAATAAAATCAATAAAATCACTGCAGGATAATTCATATTTGTTCTCTCGCTTTCTTATATAAAGCTTATTGTATCACTATTAGAATGGTCAAAAAAGCATTTTCGTCTTTCTTCAAAAAGTCATAAAAATTTTTTAAGAAAATGCTGGAAGCGTTTTCCTTTTTAAATCATTGTGCTAGAATGGAATCAGAAAGTTTCTTTATTTAGTAATAAAGCAAAAAGGAGATGATAACATGAGAAACTATCACTCCAACGAAATGGGCACTGTTGCGGTTCTCGGACACTCAGGAAGTGGCAAGACATCCGTAATTGAGGCCATGGCTTATCGTAGTGGTCAGATAGGCCAAGTTGGAACAATTCAGCGCGGAAACACGCTTTCCGATTATGATCCCGAAGAAGTCAGACGTCAGTCTTCAATTTCTTTGACCCCTATTCCTGTGGAATGGAATAACTGTAAAATCAATTTACTTGATACCCCGGGTGCTTTTGATTTCAATGGTGAAGTCGATGCAGCCTTAGCGGTATCAGAAAGTGTTTTAATCATCGTCCCAGCCACCAAAGGCTTGACCACCGGAACTAAAGAAGCGATGTATAAAGCACACGATAAAGCCCGCATGATTTATATCAACGGCATCGATAAACCAAATGGCAATTATCATGAAAAGCTGAAAGAATTACAGGATACCTATGGCAAAGTCATCGCCCCAATCCAGGTGCCAATCATGGAAGGCGATAAAATGGTCGGCTATGTCAATGTCGCGAAAATGGAAGGCCGTCGTTTTGAAGGTGATCAGACCCATCCTTGTCCTATTCCTGAAGGTATGGATGATCTCATTGAACCGGTTAAAGCGATGATCGACGAAGCCGTCGCTAACACCAGCGATGAATTATTAGAGAAATATCTCAATGAAGAACCATTTACACGTGAAGAGATTTCTCAGGCTTTACGCCTTGGCGTAGTCAATAAGACCTTGATTCCGGTGCTTTGCGGCACTGATCAGATTGGTATTTCCATCATTTTAAATTCGATGGTAGCGTTCTTTAGCGCCAGCGGTGATATGAGCAATTCCTTCATCATTCATAATAATCTGACCGATGAAGATGAAATCATCGGTTTCGATGAAAAGCTGCCGCCTGCAGCGCAGGTTTTCAAAACTTATTCTGACCCATTTATCGGTCGTATTTCATTAATCAAGGTGTTAACCGGGACGATCCGTCCGAATATGACACTCATTAATCAGCGTAATAAAGGGGAAGAAAAATTAGCGAAACTGTATATTATGCAGGGCAAGAACATGATTGAAGTTGATGAACTCAACGCCGGTGATATCGGGGCCATTCAGAAACTCGATCATACCAAGACCAATGATGTCTTATCCGATAAGAACTTCCCAATCGAAGTCGAACCGATCAAATTCTCACAGCCATATTATGGCCGTGCTATTCGTCCGCTTGGCAAAACGAACGAAGACAAGATCTCGGCAGCGCTCGCGCGTTTCCTCGAAGAAGATCCTTGCCTGCGTTTTGTAACCAATGCCGAAACATCTCAGCAGTGCCTCTATGGTTTAGGTGATATTCACTTAGACTCAGTTGTCTCTCGCTTAAAGAATAAATACAAAGTCGAAGTGGCTTTAGATGATATTATCATCCCTTATCGCGAAACCATTCGTGGCGAAGTCACCCATCGTACAAAATACAAGAAACAATCTGGCGGTCATGGCCAGTATGGTGATGTCGAAATTAAATTCGAACCATCTCATGACTACAGCACCGCTTATGTCTTTGAAGAACAAGTCTTTGGCGGCGCCGTCCCTAAGAGCTATTTCCCAGCTGTTGAAAAAGGCTTACAGGAAGCCTGCAAGCATGGTGTTTTAGCCTCTTATCCAGTTTTAGGCTTAAAAGCCACTTTACTCGATGGTTCTTATCACTCTGTCGATTCTAGTGAACAGGCCTTCAAGACAGCCACGATTATGTGCTTCAAGGAAGCATTGCCAGAAGCGAAACCAGCTTTATTAGAACCATATGTCACGATCAATGTTTATGTACCAGAAGAATTCATGGGCGATATTATGTCGCATTTCAATAAACATCGTGCCCGTGTCATCGGTCAGGAAATCTTAGATGACCGCATCATGAAGATTACCGCTGAAGCGCCACAGACAGAAATCATGAACTATGCGATTGACTTACGTTCGATGACGCAAGGTCAGGGCTTCTTCGATCAGGAATTCTTAGATTATGAATTCATGGATTCCACTTTACAGCAGCGCGTGATCGCCGCTCGTAAACCAAAAGAATAAAATGAAAGGCTGCCGATAAGCAGCCTTTTAATGTACTAATTTTTTAGCTTCATTTTTCATCACTTTCATCAGAATCGGGGCACAGATGAGATAGAAAAAGAAATTGCCTCCAGCATGCAAAGCATCAAAACTCAGCCCGGCGATGTAGTAAGGAATAAAAAGACCCCAGCCGCCATAAACAAACTGTTCAAAAGAGACGACAAAACCAAAGACAAAGCCCATCGCGGCACTGTAAATGGCCATCGGTATTAACGGCGGTCCATGTTCTTTCCGACGATAAGGAATCATTAATAAACTCGTCAAAAGACAAATCACGCTCCAGGCCAGAATCTGAAACACCGTCCATAAGCCAAGGCCTAAAAAGACATCAGAAACGATCGTTGTGACAATCGTCAGTTTTAAGCCAAAGGCTAAGCCAAAGAGCATGACTGATAAAATAATAATCGCGGTCACCGGTTTAATATTGGGCAAAAACTGCAGGAATAATCGCGAAGCGATATTCACTGCAGCTAAGATCCCAATTAACGCAATTTCTTTAACCGACGGGAATTTAATAATTGACATAATACCATGTGACTTTCATATTAGCCTTCAGCTTATAAGCATTCGCCCCCACATTAGGCGCTTTTTTCCCAACTTTATACATCCAGCCTGAAAGATTGCCATGCGTCTTTTCCGCCAAGCCATTGATTGATGAAACATAGAGGAACGGCCCAAAGCCTTTGGTTTTCAGTTTAAGCTTACTGCGCTTTAAAAGCGTATAAGCTGTTTCTCCTTTTTTATAACTCAGTTTTTTGTTGTAAAAAGTTTTATGAATACCAATAACTTTTAGCGTCACCATAGCCTTTTTCTTTTTCGCACTGACCGGACTGATCACTAAGCCGAGTGCTAACATCA
>OCTW011262421.1_pt1 | contig 12039 bp, 5 predicted proteins | sample 1539671 | NCBI WGS metagenome assembly OCTW01 (sample SAMN02144230, study PRJEB22623) | gut metagenome | biome: sheep rumen | host: Ovis aries | place: New Zealand | reverse complement strand
CCGCTGTCGCCGAGTGTCAAACGCCTTCCACGGAAGACGGAACCGCTGTCGCCGAGTGTCAACCCCCCTCCACGGAAGAAAAATCGTCTGTCGACGAGTGTCAAACGCCATCCACGGAAGAAAGATCGTCTGTCGACGAGTGTCAAACGCCTTCCACGGAAGACGGAACCGCTGTCGCCGAGTGTCAAACGCCCTCCACGGAAGAAAGATCGTCTGTCGACGATTCAGGAACAGCCGATTGTGGTGAAAGAACCTCTGTCATCGATTTGGGAACATCCAATCCCGATGAAAGTACGTCCGACACACAGGAGGATAAAACATGAAACCATTCCTCCGCGATATACTTTCCCACTTCTGTTTCTGGCGCACGTTAGGCAATGAGATAAAATTCAGCATTATCAAGGTCTTTCCGCTCTTTATCGCGCTGGCCATTCCTATCATTTACCCCCTGGTCATGTCGCTGACCTATTCGAACCAGTCGGTCGTCGAACGTTCGGCGGTCGTCCTCGATCTCGACAATTCTGCCATCAGCCGGGATCTCGTCATGTCGATCGATGCGACGCAGGGAGTCATGGTCAAGCGCACAGTCGATGATATCGAAGAGGGCATACAGGCCATCATGTCGCGCCAGGCCGACAGTTTTATCTTCATTCCCGAAGATTTCTCTTCGCGCATCAAGCGATTCGAACAAGGAACCGTAAAAATCTACGTCTATGCGACGAACATGATGCTCTATGCCTCCGTGCTCGGCGGTGTCCAATCGACGATCCTCGACAAGAATGTCGAACTCGCTATCGAAAATGTCGCCAATCCCAAAGGCATTACAGGCGAACGTGCCACCCACACCATGGATCCCATCCATTACGATCAGCGCATGCTCTACGCACCGACACTCGCCTATTCGTCGTATCTGTGTCCCATCCTGTTCGTACTGATTTTCCACCAAATGGCGCTCATCATCATTGGGTTTACCATCGGGCTTCACCGCGAACTGGACGAAAAATTCCGCAAAAAGAAGCTCTGGTTTATCGATATCTTTTGGCGCTACCTGTGGTATTTGCCGTTTATCTTTTTGGGGACCTTCTTCGTTTACTATGGTTACTGCAATTTCTTTGGCTGGCCGAACGGCACGCCTTACGAAATGATGAAGCTCATCATGCTGCTGGTCTGCTGCCAGATCCCATTGGGCATTGCCATTGCGTCGTTGTGTTACGACCGATTTTCGCCGTTCCAATACCTGCTCGCCTCTTCGCTGCTTTTCTTCACCCTGAGCGGCTACGTCTGGCCGGTATTTGCCATGCCCGACAACATCGTACCAGTCCTCGACTACCTCGGCATCGAACCTGCCGCCTCGGCCATGCGCAAAATTACCTTTAAAGGTGCCGATCTCGTCGATTGTCCGCGCGAAATCAAAAAGCTCCTCTCACTGTGCATCATCTATACGATTGGTGCGCTCATCGTGGTACACCGCGATTTGCCGCTGCGTCCCATAAAAACATGGTGGGCTAAACACCGCGCCGCTAAAACGCTCGAAGCGTCGAAAGACGAGGCCGAATCATCAGAATCTGAACAAACGAAGGCAGAATCTGACACACAATCCGATGCGGTTTAAATATTGTGGCGCGCGCTATTGCCTGATGGCAATACGCGCTGCGGCTTCGGCTATCCCGGCTGATGGCCGTGATACGCCGAAGCATGCATGATGCTGTGATTAGATGTCGCGGCTTTTCATGAATTCTTTGCAATCCTTAACAAAGGCATTGCACTGACCATCCTTGTTGACACGGTCTAAGAATTCCTTAGAAACGGACTCCCTGGTCGCACCTCGCGGAGATTCTTCGCAATGGTCAATATTGTCCTGAATCTTATCGAATAAAATAAAGGCTGCCTGATAAAACCCCGAATTGGTTTGATCGTGCGTGAGGGATTCGAGGCTTCCATTCTTTTGGTAGCTCTCGTTGTACTCAGAGCAACCTTTGGCCAGGTTTTTGGGGTCTACAGATTGGACTATAGCGCTATTCAGATTGGAGCAGTCCCTTTCCGTACCGAATTTGTCATACATTTCGCTGACGTATTTCCATATTTCCGGCTGGACACGTTCGTCCGTTTTTTCTTCCTGACAGGCTGATAATGAGGTGATTCCAACACCGATCATGGCAGCACATAGAGCGATAATTCTTAATCGTGTCATATCATTATCCTAATGTTGACTATTCTCAGGTGGGGCGGGTGCGACGTCCGGATTGGTTTTGATGCATTCGTCATCGACACAATATTCATCGGGCTCGCAATCACACATGGATATTGAGGTTTCTTCGTCGCTGCATGCATCGCCTAAAAAGGCGAGCAGCAGCAAAAAAGCAGATAGTTTCTTCACGGGAATTCATCCTTAACCCAGAGGGAATCCGGCTGTATTGGGAACGCCTGGGGAGTAGAGGTTTTTGACGTCTTCTCCATCGGGGATAGTTGCAATGGGGATGGTATTGTGCGGTACGAGCACTTCATACACATCGTCTGTCTTCGAGACAGTGCCGCGTCCTGCCGAAATACCATTGTAGGCATCGGTATTTGTGGGCTCGATCTTTACATTGTCAATAATGGCAAGGCTCTCTTTGTTCTCGAGTTTCATGAACATTTCACTGGTATCAATGACATCCAGCGAGACACCAGCCTGAGTGGCATCGATATCCAGGGATTCCAGTTTTTTATCGGCTGGATAGAGGACGTGGTAGGTCTTTCCATCCATACATCCTTTTAGGGGGATGGTGGTGTTGGCGCCATTTTTGGTGACGATCAGACTGAGGTTATTCAGGCTTATTCGTTTGCTGGTTGGATTGTAAAGCTCGATGAATTTCATTTGATTGCTTTCGGAGTGCATCATTTTTTGGGATTCATCGGGGCGAGTAAAGACTTCGTTGATCACGAGTTCATTTTCTGCAGCAGTTTCGCAGCCATCGCCTGCACATACTTTCCCGGTAGCACCGCTGCTTGCGACGCATTTCCAGGATTTGCAGTCATCGTCTACGTTGCAGTACTTATCCATTCCGCATTGTGGGCAGCTGCCGCCGCAGTCGACATCTGACTCGCCCTCATCTTTTGTGTTGTTGGAGCAGGTCTCGGGGATCGTCGGCTGGGGTTTGGCCTCACATGTACCGGATGTGCCACATACCCCTGAGGCACAATCGGTTTCTGAGTTGCAAGCCTTGCCGATTCCGCATTTGGGACAATAGATGCCGCCGCAGTCCTCATCGGTTTCTTCGCCGTTTTTCTTATTGTCGATACATGAATTGCAACTGCCATCCGTGCCGCAGCGTGAATCTTCACCACAATCGAGATCTTTGCTGCAGCTACTTGTAGAGGGGTTGCCACCGTCTTCTTGTTCACATATCTGTGCTTCGCTGCAGAACTGGCTCTTGCAGTCGGTATTGGCTTCACACCTTTGGCCATCTTCACAAAGGTCACAGCTTCCGCCGCAGTCCGTATCGGTCTCGTCGCCATTGATGAGTGAATCGCTGCAGGTCATGCATAAACCGTTTTTACCGCATCCATGCATGATGAAGCCGCCCGAGGATTTGCATTCATCTGAAGTTGAACATTGGTAATCAACGCATACGTTATCTTCGCATTTGCCGGTGGCGCAGTCATTGTCGCGTTTGCAGCCTTTGCCGACTTTGCATGCCGGGCAGGTGCCGCCGCAGTCGACGTCGGTTTCATCGTGATTTTTTTCGCCATCCTTGCAGGTCGGCTCGTCAGCCAGAGCACATCCACCATTTCGGCATACATAGGTATAAACGTTCGGACAATCGTTGGCTGTGTCACAGCTGCCGATTGCATCCCCCTTGTCGCATCCGTGGCTGCTTATCGCCATGAGCATGACTAAACCGAATGAATAAGCATAACGTGTTTTCATTACAACCTCCCAGACAAAAGAAAACCGGAGGTAGTTTAGATGTATTTTTAGCAAGTTTAAAGGATTTTTTTGGTATTTGTGATTTCTGGGTAACTACTCAGCCGGAGGCTGAGCTTTTTTCCAAAAGTCAATACAATAACAAGGCATGAGGCATGAGGCATGAGGCATGAGTTTGCCAAACACATTGGCCAAAAAAAAACCGCCCCAAGGGGCGGCTTTCGAATGGTTTAGAGCGGATTATTTGCAATCGTTGCTAAAGAGCTTGCCATTCACGCAATAGCCGGGGGAGGCTTTCACATTATTACTTTCTGTAATTCCCGAATGCAATACCAGTGCATCGGCTTTTACCATGTCTGTGGGTAAATTCACAGATGTTCCAGCATTTGTATTATCTACAACGGGAACCGTGACATGTGCACCCTCCTCACTCCCGCATGTAATATATGCTTCACCATAAGCAGACTGGGCAAGATTGCTAGCATTAGACATTTTAATACCAAGCGCACCAGATGGCAATGACAGCTCACTACAATTATGAACAACAACTGGCTGTTTCGCCCCAACTGTGCCGCTCAATGCAGTTGTGCTCTTTTTCTCGGCGTCTTTACGCTGAATGGTTATCGAACAGGATGAAATATCCAGATCGTCTGATGAAATATTGACTATCTCGACAAACTTACAAATAGCACCATCTTCATTATACACAAATGTGGATGCTCCCTTTTTATCGTTGAGCATGACCTCATTGACAAGAAGGTCACTTGCAGTTGCCGATTTGGCGATATTACCGGCACATACGCCGCCTTCACATTGACCGGTCACGCAGTCCTTGCCATCCGAGCATTTCTTGCCGTTTTCGCAGGGTGCGCAGATGCCGCCGCAGGACTCGCCATGATTGCCGCAATCCACCTTGCATCCCGAACTGAAGGTGCCGCCATTGGCGCAGTAGCCGGGTGTGGCATTGAACGAAGATTTGGTGCTGTGTAATACCATTTCTGCCGAACCATCTCCGTCAACACTGCGATTTTCTGAAACACCACTGGTTTGTTTGCCTATCATGACTGGTTTGCCATCATCTGAATTATTGGAAAGCCATAAAACATAATTATCAGCACTATTGGTTATTGCACTACCTGGCAAAACATTGGAAGTTGCGTCATCGGGCAAGGGGATGGGATTGGAGCAATTGTGAACAACAACAACGCCATCTGCGGGTATGGTTCCCGAAAGCTCTGCGGTTTTATCTCCTTTTTCTTTTATCTCATTACCCTTTGCGAGATTGAGTGTAATGCCTTCTAATGAAAATGCTTTATGATTTGTATTGACGATTTCAACATATTCACATTGTTTGTTCTCGACTTGGGGTGGAAGATCAAAGTTTCCAGAGGGAGAGCCCATAATTTCATTGATGACCAACGCATCCAGAGGTGCCGAATCCGGTTTCTCGCCTGTACACACACCACCCGTGCATTCGTTGGTTTCGCAGTCCGAAGCCACTTTGCATTTTTGACCCAATGCACATACTTTGCAAGAACCGCCGCAGTCGACATCGGTTTCGTCCTGATTTTGTTTCTTATCATCGCAGGTCGGTTCGGTTTCGCACATCCCCGTCTGTGTATTGCAGCTGCCCGATTCGCATTGGTTGTCTTCCGAGCATTTCGAGCAAACATTGCCCCTGCAGACGCCCGACTCACAATCGGATTTGACCAGGCAGTTCTTGCCCAATTCACAGGGGGTGCATTTGCCGCCGCAGTCAACCGCACTCTCATTGCCGTTGAGCAGGTTATCGCCGCAATGATCCTGGCAGTTCAACGAAAGCAAGCCGCCATTGGCGCAATATCCCGGCGTGGCAAACTTCTCGTCACTCCCTGTCAGCGACGTCGTTTTTACCATTGGCGAGGTAGGTTCAAAATCCGTCGCGTGATTCATGGATGAACTAAAATCTTTTGCTGTGGCCATAAAATCAACGGCATAGGATTTTTCACCGTCTTTGTCCTCAAGATAAATATTGTAATCACTTGTCGTAGTAAACAAAGATGACTTGTATTCTACGCGAGCGTCATTTGGTGGATAATCAAGACCATCCTTGCAGGAGTGGACCAACAGAATCTTTTTAGCGTCCAGAGCACCTCGCAGTTCAACATTTGTGGCTTTTCCGTCCCCATCTCTTTTCTTGATGACGAGTTTGACGCCTTCCAAAGAGATATTGCTATCCGAAACATTGCCAATTTCGATGAAGTCACACGTTTGATTGTTCCGATTATAGTAGAAGCCAAGTTTGAAGGAGGAGGATGAATCATAAACCTCGTTGATCACGAGGGCGTTGACATCGGTTATACCGGGATCTGTGCCGGCGCATCTGCCATCCTCGCAGACGGTTGACATACAGTCTGCCCCCGATCCACAGATTTGTCCTACACGACATGTCGATCCACATTTGCCGCCACAGTCGATATCGGTTTCGTCCTGATTTTGCGATTTGTCATTGCAGCTTTCTGGAACGGCACAGTAACGAATCGTCTCTCCTGTGGGCTCGCCAGTTTCGTCCAAGATGTCCTCAGAGATGCATTCAGCGCCGGATTGCTTGCAGTGCTCAGGCTTTTCACAAACTTTGCATGTGCCGTACTCGGGTTCGGTATAGACGCCTTTATCGTCTGTCGTACCATCTTTGGGATCTTTATAGCAGTAGCCGCCTATACAGTCACTCCAAATCTTGCATTCGCCATCTGCCTTGCATTTCTCGCAAAGCGCACCGCCGCAGTCGACGCCACTTTCGTCTGCGTCCTTTTGACCGTTGGCACAATGCGTAACGCAGCCTTCGTGGTAGAGGCCGCCGTTGAGGCAGTAACCCGGCGTCGCGGATGCCGCATTCTTGCCAATCGCCGTCGTCTTGTTCATGTTTGCATTGATATTGAAATCGATTTCGCGGTTGTACGACGACACATATTGGGCAAACTTGACCGTCACCTTATCGCCGGCCGTTTCGCCCGAAATGAGACTAAAGCTGTAGGTACCGCTGCCGACGATCGAGAGATCGGCTGATTTGACGGCGACGACTTTTTCGGGCAGTGGCAAGGACTCGCAGTTGTGAACGACGACGAGCGATTTGGGCTGAATCACATTTCCGGAAAGATCGATTTCGTAGGCGCCTTCTTTGTCCTCGCGCTGTACGCCGAGTTTGAGGCCGTCCAATTTGTAGCCTTCGTCGTCGGGGTTGGCGATTTCGACGAATTCACAGGCCTTCACGTCGTTATTGAGCGCAAAATTTGGGGTACTCTTCGAGACATCCAATACTTCATTGATGACGAGCTTTTTCGGATCTGCGATCTTGAATTCTGCAGCAGCACAGACATTGCCGACGCAGGACCCCGATTCACAGTCGGTGGCAACATTGCATTTCTTGCCAATCGCGCAGCGTTTGGAACTGGCTGCACACATACCGCCGCAGTCGATATCAGTTTCATCCTGGTTTTGTTTTCCATCCGAACATGACACACAGGTATTAGCTTCGCAGGTCTCGTCTGCACTGCAATCAGAATTCGTTTCGCATTTCTTGTCCTGGCAAACGTTCCCATCGCAAATGCCCGATTTGCAGTCGTCGTTGACGATGCAGGTTTTGCCGACATTACATGTTTGTCTGTAATCCTTGTTTTGTGCTGTTGCTACATAAGCTTCCGAAACGCATGCACCGCCACAGTCCTCGGCAGTTTCGAGCCCGGTGTCTGTTTTGCCATTGCTGCAATGTTCCGGAATAAAGCGTTTGCAGCTCTTGGACATGGCATCGCAATAAAAATGGTTTGGATTCCCGCAATCCTGCTCTGCCGTCGTGGGCGAACAGCTTCCGGATTTATCAGAGTCTTCACCGCATCCCGTAAATGATAAACCCAGTACAGCACACAAACATACCAGATAGAGACGATTTTGCTTCATATTTACCTCCCAAAAGGAAAACAAAACGGTATTAGTTTAAATAAACTATCTGCAAAATCAAAGATTTTTGCAAAAACAATGCACGCCTACATGTCGCCATAAAAGACAAGTGCCGCGTATTGCCAACGGCAATAGCGGCACTGATTGCGCGGCGTATCGCAGATAGACGCGCAGCATCCTAAAAAGATATCCGATGGATTATTGGCACAACGTATTAAATTGTTTGCCATTGGCACAATAGCCCGGGCTGTTCTTTTTATCGCCGATAGTATTGTGCATGACGAGGTCTTTGGAAGAATCCAAATCGACGTATCTCGTGAGAGAAATGCCTTTTTTACTGCCGGGAGCAGGGTATGTTACCAAGTCGCCCAAAACGGTTCCTCGACGCAGAACCAGACGGTATTCCATATCATTGGTGATTTTGATTGTGGCCTTTAAGTGATGGGCATCTGAGGGCAATGTCATGCTTTCGCATTCCGAGAGGATTAACGCCTCATTGCCTGGCAGTATCCCGGTCAAAGCAATGGATGTCGCGGTATCGATCGTTTCGGTTTCTGATTTGTATTTGAGAAGTTCCAGGCCATCGAGGCGGAGTTTGGCATTGGAAAGATTGACGATTTCGATGAATTCACACTGATTGTCGGATGATGTATCAAATATGCTTGCTGTATCTGGCTGTCCCATGACTTCATTGATGATGAGATCGGCTGGATTTGCGTCAAGGATGGCACCGCCTGAACACTTGTTGAATTTGCATTCATCCGAAAGACAGTCGGCATTGGTGTGGCATGCTTTATTGGCACCGCACTGAGTGCAGCTGCCACCGCAGTCGGTGTCGCTCTCATCCTTATCTTTGACGCCATTTTCGCAATGGGGAACGCAGCTGTCGACAAACAACTCGCCATTGGTGCAATAACCTGGAGAATGCTTGAGTTCAGTATTGATATCATTGTGATTAACGAATGACGTGCCGGAGGCTTCATTCCAGACCTCGGGGACGCGCGAGACCTGAGCGTTGGGTTTGACCGATTCTGTGAGTGCATGTAAGACGGTCGAACCTTGTAATAGGCTCATCTTGTAATAGCCTGTGTTGACAAATGCGCCAGAATCCTTGATGCCAACGATATTGACGACGCCGTCGGGCAAACCATTCAAAGCACTGCCCGAGACGACGACGGCCTGATGCGGGGGAACGCATCCTTCGAGTTTTGCTGTGACGTTTCCGGTTGAATCCTGGCGTTCCCCTTGGATGGTCACATCCCGCAGACTGATTGGGGAATTGGTCAGATTGGCAAATTCGACGAATTCCACCTGCGTTTGAGTGGCCGTCTTGTCGTAGACAGACATCGAAGCACTGGGGGAAACGCTGTTAAAGAATTCAGTCAGGACGAGATCGCCGGCTTTGGGATCGGCGCATTCGGTGCCATTACAATACCCGGATTGGCATTTGTAGGATTTGCAGTCGGCATTCTGTGTGCATTTTCTACCGTTCGGGCAGGCATTTGCACACGAACCGCCGCAGTCGATGTCTGCTTCATCGCCATTTTGTTTGCCATCACTGCACGAAATGCAGGCACCTTCAACACAAATGGCGTCCCCGCCGCATTCGGCGTCACTCTTGCACTTTGCTTTGGCACAGGTGCCACTGACGGTGTCACAATTCTCCGACAGGCAATCCTTATCAGAGCTGCAATTTTTGCCGATATCGCATCCGCCGCATTTGCCGCCGCAGTCGATGTCTGCTTCATCCTCATCCTGTTTGCCATTGGTGCATGTCGTCATGCAATTCTGGTTAAACAACCCGCCGTTTGCGCAATAGCCCGGCGAACTGTTCAGTGTGCTTACTTGCTTGTGATAGACGAGAGGCGAAGTAAGAGAGAGGTCTTGAGCGCGTGTTTGTGACTGGCCTTGTTCAGCGGAACCCGTTCCCAGACGGAGTACCGGTTCTGTCTTGTCGCCTGCTTCATTTTCGAGCCAGAGATGATAATCCTGGGCATTGACAAATTGGTTCTTCCCGAGTGTGATGTCCTTCATATCGTCGGGCAGTGGCAGACTGGCGCAATTGTTGGCGACGACACCGCCTTTGGATGGAATGACGCCCGAAAGCGGAACAGAGACCGGTTTGTCTACGAGTTTATCGGTGGCTGCATCATATTTCTGGTACTTGAGGTTCCATCCTGAAAGCAGTCGATCGCCGTCGGCAACGCTGACGATTTCGACAAATTCACATTGTGCTGTCGTGGATTGGGTGCCGAAATTAACGCCGGATTTGGGTGCTCCCATGACTTCATTAATGATGATTTCGTTGGGCTGCAAGGGGAGGAGGGGATCGCCTTCACAGATGAAATCCTGGCAATGGTATGAAAGACAGTCGATATTGGCCTGACATACTTTACCGCTGGCACAGGCACCGCAAATCTGTCCACCGCAATCGATATCGGTTTCGCCGCCATTTTTTACGCCGTCGCTGCACGAGGAACATGCACCCGAAGCGTCGCAGATACCGTCCGGACAATCCGCATCAGAAGTGCATTTGACCGTACCGCATGTCCCGTTGTCACAAAAACCGCTCGTACAATCGATATTATCGAGACACGCCAGGCCGTTCTCGCATGGCGCGCACAAACCACCACAATCGACATCGGTTTCGCTCGGATCTTTCTGCCCGTTGTCACAAGTCACTTCGAGCGACATACACACACCATTGCTGCAGCTTTGTGAGATGCAATCCGAATTCTTGGTACATTTAAGGCCAAGCGCGCAGGCATTGCATACGCTGCCGCCGCAGTCGATATCCGATTCATCGCCCGATTGAACGAGATCATCACAGCTATGACACGTTCCAGATATGGCATCGCATGCCTGGCCATTGGCACATCCGGTTTTGACGCAGGATTCTGGCTGGCAGACGTTGTCTAAACAAGATCTCGAAAGACAGTCGTCATGGGTGAGACAGGCTTTGCCTTCGGCACATTTGCCGCAGATAGTGCCGCCACAGTCGATGTCGGTTTCTTCCTCATTCTTCAGTCCATCGTGGCACAAGGTGTCGCAATTGTTCTTATAAAGTCTGCCATTGGAGCAATAACCGGGCGAATGATTGAGCGTGCTGATCGAATTGTGCTGCAGAAGTTCTATTTCGAATGGTGTGTATTGTAGTTCGGGCAGCGCGGCCGATATTCCGGCTTTTTCCACGGCAGGAACCGTTACTGTATGAAAAATCTGCTCTGAGCTGTTTCCTGTACTGCCGGGGGGCGTTTGAACGAGTGTGCAGCGATATTCGCCGGTATTGGCGAGTTGATTGGGAGCACTCAAAGAAAGAATGTTCAGACCACCAGCTGGTACGGGAATGTCCGTGTCCGATAGGACTGCCACATCCATGGAACCAAGACATCCGGACATTTTAAACGATACCGATTTGGCATCTTCCGCATCCAGTCGCTGACAGCGCACCGTTATTGTTCCAAGGTCGACTTTCTTGTTCGAAAGGTTGACGATTTCTATAAATTCGCTTTGCTGGGTGTCAACACCGTCGAAAGTTTTGTTGACGGCTGCATTGTTCAATACTTCGGTAATGATTAGATCGCCTGCCACGGCTTGTTCGCAATCTGCTGCATAATCCACACATTGATTGTTGACACACAGATTGAGCGCACAATCAGCGTCTCTATTGCATTTCTTGCCAACCTCACAGAGGTTCGGGCAAACACCTCCACAGTCAACATCCGATTCTCCGTCTGACAAAATTCCATTCAGACATGGATTGAGAACGCAATGGCTGTCCCGACAGATTTGATTGGACTCGCATTGCTCCGAGACATTGCATGATTTCGGCTCGATGGTTTCGGCACAACCCGCAGCGATTGCTGTGACTGCTACCATGAAGATTAATGCGCGCTTTCCATTCATAATGTACCTCCCATAAGACAAATGCCTATTCTACATTATGAAGTTTTTTTTAGGGAATATCCAATGCAATTAGCAATGAGCAGTTAGCAATTAGCAATTGAATGACAATTCTCCAATAAATCGACACGCCTGGAAGGCGTTTCATTCGTAGAATGATAGCCGGGTGTGCCGCAGGCGCGCCCGGATCGGAATGAATGCGCAGTTAGCAGTTAGCAGTTAGCAATTAGCAATTGAATGACAATTCTCCAATAAATCGACACGCCTGGAAGGCGTTTCATTCGTAGAAGATAGCC
>OCTW011583779.1_pt1 | contig 12042 bp, 13 predicted proteins | sample 1539671 | NCBI WGS metagenome assembly OCTW01 (sample SAMN02144230, study PRJEB22623) | gut metagenome | biome: sheep rumen | host: Ovis aries | place: New Zealand | reverse complement strand
GTCCCAATGTGGCCGTTCACCCTCTCAGGCCGGCTACTGATCGTCGCTTTGGTGGGCCGTTACCCCGCCAACTGGCTAATCAGACGCGGATCCATCTCGCACCGATAAATCTTTTACCTCTGTCCCATGCGGGACCGTGGTCTTATGCGGTATTACCAGCCGTTTCCAGCTGCTATCCCCCTGTGCGAGGCAGGTTATCCACGCGTTACTCACCCGTCCGCCACTAAGTTAAAGGTCCATCCGAAAATTTCTCTTTAACCCCGTTCGACTTGCATGTGTTAGGCACGCCGCCAGCGTTCATCCTGAGCCAGGATCAAACTCTCATGTTAAAAAAAGGTTGTTCTTGCGAACAACTTTAAGAGCTCCGCTACGCAGATCTCTGAAATTCAAGTTTAATTCCAGTCACAGTTCAAACGTTAACGTCTAAATCTGCTCCGTAATTTGCTTGGTTTGGTTCGTTCTGAAAATATTCTGTAAGGCCGTTCTTAAACGATTTGTCCCGGCCTTTTTTAAAGGAATATATTCAGGGTTGCATTTCTGTTAAGTTGTCATATATTCGGTTTTTCTGGTGTTTCGGAACCCCGCATGGCAGGCGTTCCGTTTTGCTCTGATCAGCACTTTTTGTTAAGTCCTTTTCAGAAGCAACTCTTATATTTTACATCAGGCCGTTCCGATTGTCAAGCACTTTTTTGAAATCTTTGAAGCGGTCTGGCTCGTGATCTCGTTTTGTGTTTGCCTCTCTCTCAGCGGCGAATGCTATACTACCACTCTCGAAACACCTTTGCAAGTGTTTTTTTGATTATTTGCAAATTTCCAAAAAAAATAGAACTTGCGAATTCTACAGCCGCCGTTCATCCTATAATCAGAAGCATTTAATTCTTTGATGATTCAGCCGAAGGAGTTATTAATGTACCAATATCTTCTGTTTGACCTTGACGGCACCCTCACAAATCCAAAGGAAGGGATCACCAGGAGCGTGCAGCATGCACTGCGCCATTTCGGAATCGAGGTTGCGGACCCTGATACCCTGACGCCTTACATCGGCCCGCCGCTCATCCCCTCTTTCATGGAATTCCACGGACTCACCCAGGAACAGGCCCTGGAAGCGCTTCAGGTTTACCGCCAGCGCTTTGTTTCTGTCGGCTTATTTGAGAACGAAGTATTGGACGGCGTCCCGGAGATGCTTCGTGCTCTAAAACAAAACGGCAGGTTTGTCGCAGTCGCATCTTCCAAGCCTGAGCCGTATGTTATCAGGATCCTGGAGCATTTTGACCTCCTGCAGTACTTCGATGAGGTCGTCGGCGCAAGCATGGATGAAAAGCGCTCCGCAAAAAAAGATATCATCGAAGAGGCCCTGCGCCGGATGGGAAAAGCTCCCGGGGACCGGGACATCCTGATGATCGGGGACCGCATGCACGATGTTGAAGGCGCGCAGCTGTGCGGACTTGACAGCCTTGGAATCTACACGGGGTTTGCTCCCGAAGGCGAACTGGAAAATGCCGGTGCAACTTATGTGTTCCACACGATCGGGGATATGGCGGATTTTCTGCTCCGCAATTAGATACGCGGAGCTTTGCAGCCGCGGACCTTTGCAGCTGCAGAGCTCTGCAGCTGCATACTTATTCTTCGACAGACAGAGGAACTCGAATGAAAAACAAAGATAATCCCAAATATCTGCTTGCGATGATATGGAAAGCACTCCTTCTTGCGGTCGGTTTCTGGGGACTCCTCGATGGCGCGGGCATCACAAAAGGCCGGTATACGCCGAACTTTCCGCATATGTTTACCAACATCTCCAATCTTTTTGCCTGGGGCTATTTTGCCCTCGCACTTATATTCATGATCCGGCACCGCAATGAAGAGGAATGGCGGATTTTTGCACCGACGGCAAAATATACCGCGACGATCTCTCTGCTGGTCACCATGATCATCGGTCATGTCTTGCTGTCCGGTGCTCTCGTGCAGGACGGTCACATTGTATGGCATCTCATTGTGCTGCACTACATTGTCCCTGTCATGAGCTTTTTAGACTGGCTGTTTTTTGATCCCAAAGGTCGTATGCCTGTGTGGGGTCCATTTGCGTGGCTTTCGCTTGTTCTCTCCTATCTGGCATTCACGATGATCGCCGTGGGCGTGTTCGGTATCTATATGGGCGGCGGTACAACGGCTGACCTTACCAGTTACCCTTACACATTCCTGGATCCGGGAATCGTCGGCGTCGGCGGGGTTGTGCGCTTCTGCGGTGCCATGCTGGTCTTGTTTATTATTCTCGGATATATTCTGTATGGCATCGACCATCTGCTTGGAAAACGATCATCGATTTTCTGAAAGATGTGTCTGCGCACTTTGACCATTGAGCATAGTGAAGAAATCATTGTAAACCGAAAATTCATGCGTTTTCTAAACTGCAGGGCAGAAAAGCCCTGCAGTTTTTTATATTACAGAGGTCGAGGTCAACAACGAGGTCGAGTCATAAGGTGATTAGAAATGGTGTAGGGGGAAAAAACGAAGCAGGAGCACGAAGAGTGCACTTGCCGTCAGGCAGGAGTTAACAATAACCGCTCACCACATGTCCTTCTTTTCGTTTCCGGTGGAAGGCAGGATGCGCTGGGACATGTTTCCGACGAACATCACAAAGAAGATGATCAGGATATACGGAATTGCGCGAACGATTCTCATAGGGCTCATCTTGAGGTAAGTGGAGAGATTCCATACCTGATAGTTGATGCCGGCAAAGCCTTCAATAAGCCAGAGCCATGTGAATACGAAAACCGCAATGATCAGGGCCATAATGAAGCTCTTGGCGGGCTTGGACCAGTCGATCTTTGTGTCGCCGTCCGCGCCGAGGGCGTAGTCGCCCAGTGTCAGGGGCCTGCCTGCGGCCTTGGCCTTGCCTGCGCGGATCACCATCCTGATGATGCCGATCACTGCCAGCACAACCAGCCATGCCATGATTCCATTGAGGTTTGCGGAAGGCAGTATTTTGACCCAGGGAGTGCCCATAAAAACTGCCACCAGACAAAAATCTGATGGCAGAAAATTTTGTTTTTTTATTGTCTACTTGACGGGGAGCAGTCCATTTCACCATACCCGCGACGCAAGCTCAATGATGATATTAGAAAGAGTTATGTCCCGGAACATGGGTTGGTGTCGCAAAGGTTCCACAACCACTCTGATTTTACCCGATCGATCCATTGTAATCACTCCCCATCCAGATTGCTTTACAGCTTGAGCGGCTTCAATCATTTCTGGGCTATCAGGTACCGCTATATAATAATAATCGACAAATTCCATGAACTCAGACAATTTTTCATCGCAGAATAAATCATATCTGCTGTTCTTTATCACTATTCCCCTTAAGGCAACTGAGTTGCGGTCAGTTTCCGTAAGGTTTTCTGTCACCAGTATATCCAAGCTTCTTGTACGCAAGCCTCTGCTATTTTCTAACTGGCATGCCGACAAAACGCTATAGATACAATCATAATTTTCATCGTGTTCCGCAGATTTTAACCAGCTGCTTTCCTTTAGTGCCTTTAAAATATTAGCTGCCACAATGCTTCCTTCCGGATCGCAGGCCTTCTTCTCGTCTCCTGCCAATAATCCTATATATCCAGATTGTAGTATTCGATTTCTCGCGTAACGGATCGGTTTCCTTCTTCCTGAACTGTCGCAAATTTTGCGACAGTTGAAGAGTCCACCTCTTCACGAAGTGCATTACTGATATGCTTGCCAATGGTCTTAACATCTCTTTCAAATAGCTCTGCCATCTGGCTGCGATTTAACCATACTGTATCCCCGGTCATACGGACCGGCAAAATTATACTGCTGTCTTTTGTTTCAAACAGCACAATATCACTTTTATTCATACATTCCATCCCCATGTCATGTGAATATCAATTTATACGTTAGAAACTGCAGCGCTTAATGACTCAATTGAAAAATATCGTTTACGCTTTTTCCAAAGAACTCCGATATCTTCATAGCTAATTCCAATGTCGGATCATACTTATCATTCTCTATTGCGATGATCGTCTGTCTGGTGACTCCAAGTATTTCTGCCAGATCTTCCTGCCGCAATTTCATGTTCTTCCGGAGTTCTTTGATATTATTCTTCATCCTTTTCCACCACATCGGTCATTCGCCTGGTTTCATATATTTTGATCCCATTGTAAATCAACATTCCAAGTATTCCAAAGATAAAAACAGGTGATGGAAATACCCCTGTGATAATCCTTTCCACAATGCAATAACACATAATAGCTATTTCCAAAAAGCCAAAGGCATACCTGGCAGCTTTCAGATTGATCGCCATTTCCATTTCATCTGCCTTTTTTAGGACCACCTTCATATTGAACCCTCCAGAAATGTTAAAATATTTTTACATTTTTATATTATATTCCACCACGCAAAATGTCAATATGTTTTAACATTTTTATGTTTGCCTAAAAGAAAAGACGTTCACTAAGGAACGTCTTTAAATAGGCTTTTGTTTACCACCTCATTAAAGTACGGGTATGCGATGATATGCCCTTCCACATCTACTATATCGGTGACTCGCACATTGTGCGGCGTGTTGTTACCAAACGCGATGCTCAGGTATACCGGACGTGATCCGGGCACCGTTCGGTCTTATACCGGAACAGTCTCGTTTTCTACTTTATATATATAGGATTTCCTCCGGATTCCTGCATTTTCAGTGTCCGCGGATGACTCGGATGCATTTATCAGCCAAAAGAGCATGTTTTCCGAGAGATTCTTGCACAGGATGATTTCTGTGATTTCACCGGATACAGGTTTAAGATGCGTCAGATCACAGTATAAGAAGAATCCTCCTTAAAATCCAATTTCCGATATTCCAAATCCGAATATCCGGAAATTCAAAATAGCAATTGGACATTTCTCCGTGTTAACGGTATTCTTCCATTAGAATTAGAAAGAAAACATTTCTCAAAAGAAGGAGAAACATATGAACTTCACTCCCGAAAAGAAACTGGGCTTCGTCCTCATGAGACTGCCTCAGAACTCACCAAATGCGGCAGATATCGATCTGGAACAGGTAAAGCAGATGGTGGATTTGTTCCTGGAAAAGGGCTTCACATATTTTGATACCGCCTGGATGTACAACAGCTTTGCCAGCGAAAACGCGGTAAAGAAAGTCCTGACCTCCCGCCATCCGAGAGAGTCTTTCACCCTGGCGACCAAGCTCCACGCCGGATTCGTACACTCCCTTGAAGACCGCGATAAGGTTTTTAATGCACAATTGGAAAAGACCGGGGCCGGCTATTTTGATTATTACCTTCTCCACGGCATCGAGGCGGGAATGCTCCCGGCTTATGAAAAATATGACTGCTTCTCCTGGCTGCTGGGCAAAAAAGCAGAGGGCCTGGTAAAGCATGCCGGATTCTCCTTCCACGATCAGCCGGAGCTTCTGGACCGGATCCTTACAGAGCACCCGGAGATGGAATTTGTCCAACTGCAGATCAATTATCTGGATTGGGAAAGCGAATGGGTAAAGAGCCGCGCCTGCTACGAAGTTTGCGTAAAGCACGGCAAACCTGTCATTGTCATGGAGCCGGTAAAAGGCGGGACCCTGGCAAATGTACCGGAAGAAGCAGAGAAACTGTTTGCTGCCGAAAATCCGTCCATGTCTGTCCCCAGCTGGGCGATCCGCTTTGCCGCCTCCCTGCCCAATGTGATGGTGGTTCTTTCCGGAATGAGCACACTATCGCAGATGCAGGACAACCTGAGCTATATGGCGGATTTTAAACCGCTGACAGATGCGGAAAAAGACGTTTGTTTCAAGGTTGCCGACATCATTAACAACCAGATCACAGTACCCTGCACCGCCTGCCACTACTGCACGGAAGGATGTCCCATGAACATCGCCATCCCGGAGTATTTCTCCCTGTACAACGAGGATATGAGGGAGAATCTTGAGGAGAAGGGCTGGACGATCAATTTTACAAACTACGCTCATCTTTCTGAAAAGAGGGGGAAAGCGAAAGACTGTATTGCCTGCGGCCAATGCGAAAGCGTATGTCCCCAGCACCTTTCGATCATCGACTTCCTCAAAGATGTTTCCGCGCACTTTGACCATTGAGGAATCGGCAAATCGAAAATCCATAGTTTCATATGATGGCAAGGCCGAAAAAAGCACCTGACGGATCATTGATCCGCAGGTGCTTTTATTTGTCTTTCATTATGATGCGATTAATCTATTGCATTTTTCTTTCTCGGAACCTTACTTGTTCTCCTTCAGTGCGGGGAGCACATATTTTGTAAAGGAATAGACAGTACCACTCATGATCGCATTTGCAGACGCAAAATAAATGGCGTTATCGTTCAGATACTGCATAAATCTCTGTCCAAGGCTGCGGGGCTGCTTAACTGTTTTCTTCGCTTCATAATATTTTAATGCACTTGCTGCTGTCATTTTCTTTTCCTCCTTATATTTACGGATCTCGTTAAAAGATCCTGTCGCTTTTCAAGTTGCAAGTGAGATTTTAGTCTCAAACCGGGATTTAGAGAAGGAAAGTATTTGACTTATTTTTGTGCGTTTTTGACCATGCCGCGATTGCAGCATTTACTGTCGGAAGCATTTATGAAAGGCGTCCCGGAGATCTACGGAACTACAAGCTAGTCTTTTTTATGGCGCCGGGCACCATAAACAAGCGCTGCCAGTGTGATGAGCGATACAATGAGGCCCTCTCTCATATAGGGCGTTCGGTAGCGAAGTTCCACTTCATGGCGGCCGGCCGGAAGGACAATGGCCGTATAGAGGATATCCGATCGCATTGTCTCTACTCTTTCCCCGTCAATGAATGCCGACCACCCCGCGCTGTACGGGACTGCGAACTGCATGATCCTGTCCTGCGGCGCATCGATCTTTCCGGAGATTCCCCTGCCGCTCACGCGCACGTTCCGGAATTCGTCTTCTGCGAGCGCGCGGACGCGCTGCTCATAAGAATCCATGGGCACCGCCCAGAGCTTTATGGAATCATAAGTAAAACTGCTCTGCTTGGAGAAGACCAGCTCGATTCTGTTTATGCCCGGCGCCCCGGTGCCGAGATTATAGGTGATGCCCTCTCGCATGACCGGCCAGTTGTTGGAGAGATTGGTCAGTTTTCCGCCTTTGCTCATGCGGTAGCCCGCCTTATTGTTCCTGCGGACGACAGTGATGTCTCCACCGTCGGGATGCACGATCTCCGCCCCTTCAATCTGAAGATAGATCTCCGCGTTGTCCGGAATGTCCGCCTTCAAGGGCACTAACGCCTTAGCGCGGTCGGCTTCCATGGTATGATCCGTGATCACGGCATCTTCCGGTGTCCCGACTTCAAATTCGAGCTGATAGGCCCCGCACTCCGGCACCGACTCTTCAAAGCGGCCTGCTAAAGCTTCACACGAATCCTCTTCGAGCACCACGCCCTGCAGGATCGCCTCCTGCCTCTCGATGGAGCTGAGCGCATCAAACTGCCCTCGGCTAATAAAGCTTCGGAAGGTATAGCCGATCGGCAGCGCATACTTGTTCTCATAGAGCGTATATTCCTCGTCGGACATCTCCGGAACATATCGGTACCCGTACGGGACCGTCACCTTATCGGAAGCCGGCGCCGTGTAATACCGGACCGCCGCCAGTTCCAGCAGCGCGGCTCTTGTATCCAGGCCGGAGAAGTAGCAGTTCTGCACGATCGTATTGGCATCGAAACTTGTCAGGTATTCGAGCATCGATCCCGGAAGAAGGCTCCACCATGCGGCCGTCCCATTCACGTGATTGATCCCATTCACATTGACTGTATACTCCCTGCTCTCCACCCGAAAGAAGTTCTCTTCTTTGGAAAGTCCCGACACGAGCATGGAGGAATCGCTGAAATTGTAGTCAAAATCCGCTGCCTTCTCAAATTCCGCTGTGTAATTTCCGGCTTCCGGGGAATAGAAGTAATAGCACTGAAAGAAAACACAGACCACCGTCAGGATCAACAGCGCCGCACGTGTGAGGCGCCTCATGAAAGGACCGCTCAGACCGCTCAGAAGATAAACGCCCAGCGTGATAAGGAGCAGAATCATGGCGGCGTCTTTGTAGTCCCCGTCAAAGGCGTCTTTCATAGACCAGGCCGCCCACACGTAGAGAAGGCCCGCTGCAACAACAAAAAGCCTCCTCGGAACCGTCCCTTCACAGAGTCCCTCGAACGACTCCGTCAGCATGAGAGCCGCGACAAAAGCCACCGCGAAGTTCCATCGGTTGGAGGCGTAGCCCATCCCGTTCATGATCCGCCCGGCCATCATGATCACCATACACAGGCCGTAGATCCTGAGCGCCCTGCACCGGCCGGAGGCGTCGTCCCTTCTCTGTGTGCAGAAAAAGAGGATCGCCGGAAGGCACACGCTCAAAAGGCAGACGACCGTCGTATAGCCCAGCCATGCATATGGGACGAAAACAGTCGCGAACAGATCCCTGTAAAACTGCGGCTCATAAGAAAGCGCCGAATCGGTGTAGCCGCTCAGGCCGCCGACCCGCGGATTCTGCAGATAGGCATAGATCGTGGGAAGGAAGGAGAAGGCCCCCAGAAGCGCGCCGGTCGCGCACACGCCGGCTGCTCTGAGATCCATCGCGAGTTCCGCTTTGAACACGGCCGCTGTTCGCTCTTTTGACCAGGCAGCGATGCTCCTTGCCAAAACATAGAGCACCAGAAGGATCGCGTCTATATAAAATGTGTAGAAGCTCACCAGGAGGTTCATGAACACGGCGAACATAAGGAGTGCCTTTTTCCTGCCTTCCCTGTAGAGCTCATAGCCGCCCAGCATCAGGGGCAGAAAGCACGCCCAGTTGATGTAGTTGGGGTGCCTCGCGAACATGAAGAGGATGCTTCCCGAAAAAGTGTACGCCAGGGCGCCGCAGAGCACAGATTCATAGCTTCTCTTCGCCGTGACGAAGCAATAGACGGAAAACGCTGCACCGGCCAGCCACAGCTTGGCAAAGATCATTGCGGCATATCGGTGCGCCCTTGTCAAAAAAAGAAGAGACGCGCACAGCCAGCTGACCGGGTCCGCGAAGTCATAGCTGTTGAGTGTCGTAAAAAGATCGGCGCCCTGCAGGATCGAATAATTGAACGGAAGGAGCCCGCTCAGGTCGCGCTGCCCGCCGAAAACCGACTCCGTGATCTCACAGATATAGGAAAAGGCGGGGAAATGCTGATAGGCGCCGTCGTTCATCCACAGCATATTTCTTCCGTCCGCATGATAAAACCGGTGAATAAAAAGGGAGCCTGCCAGAAAGAGGATGGAATAGAATATCAAGTAAATAACTTTACTGCTTCTCAGCTTCCTCATTACTGTAGTCTCCCTTACACGGTTCTGTTTGTTTTTTAATCAGTTTTTTGATTGCGATATTGATCGCCATCTTCTTCGCCCTGCGCTATTTTAGCATACTTCTGTTCTCATTTCTGCAGCAAAGCAAAGAAGAATCGTTTCAACTTATCATTACTGATTACATGAATCGGTTTGATCTGGTTCGGCGAGGCGCCGTCCAGGATCTTCATACTATTTCCGCTGCGTAGAAATAAAAATGATATCCGCGTCACTTTTTTGCAAAGAACGGCGCATATTTTGCGGCAAGCAGGATCGCTTCCGCCATGCTGATCTCGCTGACAATCCCTTTGCCGGCAATGTCGAACGCCGTGCCGTGATCCACGGAGGTGCGCAGGATCGGCATACCGTTGGTGATGGAGATGGTGCGGTCAAAATCCAGCGTCTTTGTGGCGATGTGCCCCTGGTCGTGATACAGGGAGAGAACGCTGTTATAGCGGCCGATCGCCGCCTGATGAAAGACAGAGTCTGCGCCGATGGGACCTTCCACCGGATAACCTTCCGCCTTCAGCTCTTCCACCGCCGGCGCGATCTCGTTGACTTCTTCCCAGCCGAACAGGCCGTGCTCGCCGCAGTGCGGGTTGAGTCCCGCCACAGCCATGGTACCCTCCGTGACGCCCAGGCGCCTTAGCGCCGCAAGGCTCTCCTTGACACAAGCCTTGATATTATCTTTGGTAATGTCATCGAGCATATCGCGCAGCGATTTGTGCCGGGTCAGGAAAAAGACGCGCAGACCGTTCGTCTCAAACATAGTCAGCGGATCCGGCGTGCCGGTCAGGGCGCCGAAGATCTCCGTGTGTCCGATGTAGGGAACTTGCGCGGCGTGCAGCGATTCTTTATTGATCGGGGTCGTGGCGACGGCATCCGCCTCGTCGTTCATGGCGAGTTCTATGCTCTTTTTGATATATGCAAACGCGGCCTTTCCGCACATGGCCTGGACGGTGCCAAAGGAGAACTCGGACTGATCGATGTTATTCAGGTCGATCAGATTGAGGATTCCCCGTCGGTAATTGCCTTCTTCCGGCTTTTCCACCACGTTAATCGTAAGGTCTGTCCCCACGATGCGGATCGCCCTTTCCATAACTTTACGGTCTCCGATGACGATCACATCCGCCGCATCGGTCACCTTGTCAAGCGCGCAGGCTTTTGCCACGATTTCCGGCCCTACGCCGGCGGGATCGCCGATCGGCACTGCTATAACAGGTTTCTTCTTTGCCATACAAATCTCCGTTCCGCCGCCTTATTCCGGCGGCATTTCATTTCTGCCTCCGTTCTATCTGTGCTGAAGTTTCTTTTATTATAACAAATCTGCGTAAATGGTGGGAAAATGTGACGTTTTGCCGGAATCGTTATATTATACAAATGGTATTTATGAGATGACTGCGGATGATGATAAGGAGGCGCTATTCATGGACCGGGCAAAAGCCGCCAAGATATTTGACACATATGTAAGTAATTACGACCGCGATAATCCCAAGATATTCCTCAAAGCCTTACATTCTTATAAAGTTGCGGAGATCTCTGCGCGCATTGCACAAAGCCTTGATCGGGAAGAACTGGTGGATTTTGCCTGGCTGCTCGGACTTTTGCACGACATAGGGCGGTTTGAGCAGGTAAGGACTTACAATACCTTTATCGACTCTCAATCTGTGGATCATGCCGAGCTGGGCGCGGATATTCTTTTCAGAGATGGACTGATCAGCAGCTTCCCGACAGAAACACTTCCTGAAGGATGGCAAAAAGCCGCCGAGACTGCAATTCGTCAACACAATAAACTGGCACTTCCGAAAGGATTGGATGAGTATACGAAGACACTCTCGAATATTCTCAGAGACGCTGACAAAGTCGACATTTTCCGCGTTCTCGTCGAGATCCCTTACGCGGAGCGAAACGGAGGAAGGGCGCCTATTGGGTCCGGCGAATCTGATTTGTCACCCGAGGTTATGAAATGTGTAAAACAACATCGCTGTGTTCCAAGCAATGTTCGAAAGACTGTTTTTGACAGTCGAGTGTCCCACTGCTGTCTTGCCTTCGAACTGGTTTATGAGGAGAGCAGAAAGATCACCAAAGAGCAGGGATATCTTAAGAAGCTGCTGACTATGCAAGACGGAGACGGTTTATCCGCCAGAGAAGATAGGCATCTTGCCTGGCTCGCCGTGGTGGAAGAAGAGATAGAAAAAACATGGAATATTTAAAGAAGGGAGAAAAAGATGGAAAAATATAAACATACCGTCCATTATTACGAAACGGACCGAATGGGATTTACCCACCACTCCAATTATGTGCGCTGGATAATTCTTACGTCTTCGTCGGTGCGTTTCACCATTCTTTTTTATATCCCGCAAATAGCAGTCCCGCAAATCCTGCACATAGCAGAGAAGCGGTTAGCATGATCCCTGACCGCTTCCTGTCCTTCCTGAATTCGGAGACCGATACAGGAATTCCCAGCAGCCCTCCGGCCATCAGCGCCCCAAACCCGCGAAAAAGTCTTTCTCCCGGAAGCACCCGGTCCAGACCTGCGATTCGTTCGCTGATTAGTTCGCAAACTCCGATCAGCATAAACACGGCGGGCACGATTGTAGTAATGCTGCGTATAACTCCCTTCTCTCGGATCTCCTTTACTGTACACATAAGCCAGGTGATCCAGCCAATATTTCCGGGGATATCATAGGCAATCCA
>OCTW013399375.1_pt1 | contig 12043 bp, 14 predicted proteins | sample 1539671 | NCBI WGS metagenome assembly OCTW01 (sample SAMN02144230, study PRJEB22623) | gut metagenome | biome: sheep rumen | host: Ovis aries | place: New Zealand | reverse complement strand
ATAAAATCGAGTTTAAATCAATGGCCATCTTCGTCACCTCTCAGCACATCCAGCAGTCCCCGGCAGCCTTCCTGGACATCGTCCCAGGTCTGCTGGAAATCCCGCGTATACCACGGGTCGGCTACGGGACGGGGATTGGCCGTATAATCCATGAGGAGGCTGCACTTCTGGTCCGGGTCGCCGTGGAAGATGCGTTTCATGTCCCGCAGGTTCTCGTCATCCATGCCGATGAAATAATCATAAACATCATAATCACCAGCCGTCAGCAACGCCGCCCGCTTCTCACTGGGATCCATACCGTGGGCTCGGAGCAGCCGTTCCACCGGCGGATAGACGGGATTGCCACAGCCGTTCCATATCTCTTCATCTGTCGTAGCCGCCGAATACACATCGAACTGATTCGCCAGACCTTCTTGTCCTGCCATTTGCCGGAACACAAACTCCGCCATAGGCGACCGGCAGATATTGCCGTGGCAGATGAAAAGTACTTTAATCATAGTTTTGTTTCTCCTTGTTTGGCCCTGGAATGCCCTGTTTGGCAAGGTTTTCTGGTTGTTTTGTTGTGATTTGCAGCAGTTTACAACTTTTTGAACAAATAAATATCGCGTAACCACACCTTTGAAGTATAATGAATCTGCTAAAACACATCATCTCAAAGGAGTTACGCGATGAATTCATTATACCTCGAAAATTCGATTATTGGTAGTCTGTTTCGTTTCTTTTCTCCATATTTTTCTGCGGCGACACGGCCCACGCAATTCCTGCTGACCTGGCTGGTCATAGCCCAGCTGGCCTTGCCGTCGTTTCCATCTCTTCGTTTTCTTCACCGGAATTTCTTGGCCCAGGTGACGCATCGCTGCTTGAACAGCTATTACCGGGCTCTTCAGAATGAAACGGTGACGAGCCGTTCTCTCCGCCTGCAAACGGCGGAATTGGCGTGCAGCTTGATTCCAGCAGCTTTACAGAATGAGCCGGTCTTCCTCAGTGTCGATGATACGACGGTACCCAAATTTGTAGAGCGGGTTTTGCAGTATCCCCACCTGGCCTTCATCTGCAATGTCCGCAGTGATTCGGCAATGTATGAATTGCCACCATTGCCTAGCGGCAAGCCAGGACGTCCGAAAAAACGGGGAAAACGGATTCATCTGGATGATTTTACGCTGTCCTGGAACATGGACGGCATGAAGTTCGGTCATCGGATCGTTTTGACCCATATCTGCGGGAATCGCCGTATTCATGCCTATGTAAGCTGCACCGCATCAGGTTCCCGCCGGCTTTTCTTCAGCACCTTGGACCCAAGTACCCTGCATATGAGCTGCGCCTGGCAGGAACGAAAGATATTACGGGACGCACCGGCAGAGGGCATGGACTATTATCCTTTGAAGCTGTACAAGCTGCGTTGGGCCATCGAAACCAACTACTATGAGCAGAAGACCTTCTGGTCGCTGAATGCCTACCGGATTCGCCGCCAAAAGGGCATTGAACACATGGTGAATCTGGTAAACCTCGTTCACAGCAGCCTGAAAATGCTACCGTATCTGGACGAGCATTTTGCAAAGTACCAAAACACCAGTCCGCAGGAGCTGCGAAGCCATATAAGCTGGCAAATAACTAGCTTCGTCAACTTCCGAGGTGGCGTAAAAAAAGTTGTAAAGTGCTGATTATATTGACTTATCCAATATAATGGTGTTTAATAAATAGTTTTATGTTATTATTCTTATCCTTATACTTGTGCACATTTACTCAGTGTAAGTATAAAGGAATTTAGAAAGGATGATTTTGAATGAAGAAAAGTAAAAAAGTTCTCCTGTCTGCAGCCATTGCCGCTGCTATCATGGGTTCTGTCAGCGTACCACAGATACAAGCTATGAACATTACTGGGGACGTGAATGTTACCGGTAACGCTCAGGCTAATACAATTAATGCTACTAGTGCTATTTCCAGCAACCAAATCAACGGCACTACGGTTAACGCTGTTACAGTAGATGCTAATACTACCAAAACTGGTTCTTTACAAGTTAGCGGTCACGTTGATGCTAATACAATTAATGCTACTGGTGCTATTTCCAGCAACCAAATCAACGGCACTACGGTTAACGCTGATACAGTAGATGCTAATACTACCAAAACTGGTTCTTTACAAGTTAAGGGTGATGCTCGTTTAGAAGGTACTACATTGGCTAAAGAAATTGGTGCTGGCAAAGTAGTATCAGACGAAATTGAAGCCGGTAAATTGACCGTTGGAAATATCGATAATGTAGAACAAGCTATTACCGATAACAAAACTGCTATTTCCGATAACAAAGCTGCTATCACAAACGAAACGAATGACCGTGTTGCTGCTGATGCCAAATTAAGCAATCGTATTTCCGATAACAGCTCCGCTATTCAGTCCTTACGTCATGACGTTAGCGACCTCGGTACTGAAATCGACAACGTAGGTGCTATTTCCGCTGCTTTGGCTGGCTTGCATCCGCTCGATTGGAACGGTTCTGGTTCTAAATTCCAGCTCTCCGCAGCTGCTGGTACCTATGACGGCAAACAAGCTATGGCATTGGGCGGATTCTATCATCCAAATCGTAACATGCTGCTTTCCTTAGGCGTTTCTTCTTCCCTCGGTTCTGATAGAAAAACTGCTGGCAATGTCGGCATTACATTCCGTGTCGGCAAAGGCTCTAACGGCACTGTTTCCGATGACGTAGCTGAACGTTTGGCTGCTATGGATCAGAAGATTTCCCAGTTGGAATCTCAAAACCAAAAACTCACTTCTATGCTCGCTATTGTTGACCCATCTTTGACGAAAGAATTCCCGGATGTTCCAGCTAATCATTGGGCATATGAAGCTGTTTCCAAACTCGCTGGCAACGGTATCGTCGAAGGATATCCTGATGGCGATTTCCACGGTGATCGTACGATGACTCGTTATGAAATGGCTCAGGTTATCTACAAAGCGCTCAAAAAAGGCGGTACAGTAGATCAGAAGCTCGTTAAAGAATTCAATAAAGAAATCGAAGCTGTCAAAGCTAACGATGCTCAATAATTACTAGTTAGATAATCCCACTTTCATCAAAAGAACCGCAGTTCAAATGAACTGCGGTTCTTTTTTTACCCTGTAGCAACTAGTAGTATCTCTTTCCTTCTCCGGCAATGGATGTACATAAATAGCTTCCCTTTTTCGAATTTTCTTTTCCTATACAAAATACTATCCGAGTCAAACGATATTACTATTCCGAGAACCACTGGCTACTTGAATAAAAACGATTTTATCTACCGTGTCGGATCATATATTTGCTCTACTATACGATATGGTATTTTTAGACCAAGTAGCAGTAGTCTCTGTTGAATTCTTACCGGTAGTAGGATCATATCCTTCAGTGGACTTACCAGTTACAGTAGCTTCAGACCCGCTACCGATAGCTACGCCGCCCTCGGCGCTGACATGACGTTGTTCTTCTGATCCGTCAGTTCATGATTGTCTCCGAAGACGATATTGGACTGATTCTTGTCTGTGCTGTCTCCGCTGACCTTGTTGTTCGAACCGATGATATAGTCATGTTTGCCGTTAGTCAGTTCGTTCTGGAAGCCGTCGACGTAGTTGTACTGTGAAGACTTTTCAGAGTCATAATCCTTGATATCTGTTTTAGATGTATCAGTAACCCATTCGTTTTTATCATTCTTCGCCTGATTACCTTTGACAGTATTTCCGACACCGACAACCTGGCTCATATAGGCACTTTCGACGTTATTGCCGCCGCCCATGACCATGACCTGTCCTTTCCTTGACGGCATCCTTCATGAGCTTTCTCAATGCTTCTGGATCGTGTCTATTCGTTAAAACTTCTATAGGATCACTCGTTACATCACGATAGGAGTTGGAAATGGTGTTGCCTGCGCCAATCGCAATAGCTGCATTAGAATCCGTCACATCGTTGACCTGGCCGATAAGGCTGTTGGCCGCACCGCTGGTCGTCCCCGACTGGGCAGTACTCTTATTTATATTGCCTGTACCATAGGATACAGCAGCCGTACCACGAATATCAACGCCAAGTAAATATGGGACAGAACCTTCATTGATAACACCTGAATAGGATCCGCCAACCGTAGAAAGAGTGCCGTCTGCTTCCGTGCTGAAACCGGATGCCAAACTTCCCATGCCTTTTGCATCCTTATTATCCGAATTGTCGGCAAGACCTTTCACAGTAGGCAAAGTCTTTGGTGCGAGACTGATGCTGTTTTGGTCATTAACCGAATAATACTTGATGTTATGGGTCTTGTCATTCAGCTTATCTGCATTGGATTTGACCTGTGCATCGAGAGCACTCAGATTCTGGCCTGTCGTGTTGTTTTCCGACACATAATTCAAATTCTTGCCAGTTTCTGCAACCGACGCATCATAGTTGTACAGCGTATTGCCCATTACCAGCTGATCAGACCCTTTAGCGGTAACAGCAGTTAACGTGCCTGCGCCAAGAGCCTTGCCCCAGGCGTCTTTATTGGCATTCTGAACCGTTGTCGTACATTCTGAACCGTTGTCGTAGCATCTTTATCTTCGATGGGCTTTTTGTTGTCATCAAGTTGCACGTTGCCATTTTTATCTGTCTTATAGACCTCGATGTTGTTGCCAAGATTTGATGCATCTTTTTCAGCGTACTGCTTCAGCTGTTCCATGACGACGACATCGTGGTCATCAATACCATCGGCAACTTTGACAAGACAGTTGTAGTAAGCATCTTTATATGTCGTAGGAGTTACAGATTTCGGAGCTTTGGTATAATCATTAGTCGTTCCATCAGCATTGACCTGACCTTCGGGCAGTTTGTTCCATTCGATGGTATAGCCGGAGATATCGCCTGCATCATGGCCGAAAGCAATGGTATTCGCTTCATCCGTCGTAGCCTGATAGCCGATGGCCGTGCCATTTTCCGTGGTGACGACTGCCTGATGGCCAGCTGCCAGATCACCGATTGCGTTTTCGCCGGTAGAACCGCCAGCAATGCCTACAGAATAACTACCTCGTACCGCACTGTCGTAGACGACTTCACCATTCGCATAGCCTCGTCCCAAGCCGCCAACAGCAGTAGCGTTTGTTCCCAATACGTAATTATTGGAACCGCCAATGGCAGTTGCCTGCTGACCAACAGATGCATTCATGATACCACCACTGGCCGTTGACGCTATGCCTGCGGCCGTGTTATCACGTCCACCGAATACAGAAGACTGATTGCCGATAGCATCATTATTGTCACCACCAACAACCGTGGCATTGACACCAGAAGCAATATTATCCATGCCACCGGGACACTACCCTTCCCAGAGGCCAAGCCGTTCATGCCGCCAACTGTGACAGAATCATCACCTGTAGCGCCATATGTTACTGCCGGATTGTTCTTGTTCTCCGCATCTTTTGCATAACCACCCAGAACCATTCCCGTATCATCTACTGCTACAGTTACCTTTTCATCGCCATTATGAGCTTTATCCGCATAGTTGGTCCCCAGGTTGCGGTTCAGGCTGATGACGTTTTTCTTAGTTACCTTTCCGGTGTTCGGGTCTTTTTCATCAGCAATATTGATTCCTCAGCCTTCATTGACACCTGCTTTATCAGACAGTTTCTTCAGCTGGCCGACTGTTGCAACATCCGAATCAGCAGCACCGTCGGCGACATTGGTAAGTCGGCGCAACGTAGTCGTAGTAGTCGTTTTTTGCGTCTTAGGATCGGTTGTCGTAACAGTACCACCACCTACGGATACATAAGAAGATACTGCCGCCTGATCTGTCAAGTATGCTTTAGCTGTTGAAGCCGTAGCAGTAGCTACTAATCCGGCGCCGATGGAGATGTTACCGTCTTGGGAATGAGCGTTATAGCCTAAAGCGACAGAAGCTCCCTCGATTGTCGGATTTGCTTCTATGCTATAAGTATCGTCACGTACTGTACCGGAAGTATTAGCATTTCCGTTCTCTTGTACGACCCATTTATCCGTCTTTGAATTTTCAGCTATTGCATTGGAGCCAATGGCAATAGAACTCCAGCCAGTTGCATCAGACTGAAATCCGACAGATGTTACATAGTTATTTTTCAGCCCAACCGGAGCATTATCCCCATTATTATATCCACTATATTCACCGATAAATACACTGCCTTTTGACTGGCCGGCATTGCGATCACCAATGGTGACGTTCTGCTGTCCTGCCTGTGCATATAACCCCGCAGTGATGGCGCCAGGTAACTTTGCGCCGGCTCCTTGATAGTTTGGTAAGTCGTGCCGTAAACGATTATTAAAGATATCCGTTGCTTTATATTGATATGTTTTCCATTCCTTAGCCTTTTCGTCATAATACCAATAGTAATCATTGGCTCCCACAAAATCATTATTCAGTAAGCTTTCATCTGCCTGCACTGGAGGCATCCCTACAAACGAGAAAGCTCCCAATGCCAGCAACACAGCTGCCGTCAGGGCTGTTTTGCTTCTGACTGTGTGACTTTGTGTGGTTTTGCAATGACTTTTTGCTAGTTCCGAGACGACAACGTAGCAATGTCTGGTTTTGCTGTAAATGACTTTAAATATCTTGTTCATAATTTTGCGCATTCTTTACTTATAATGACTTCATCTTATATACCATGTAAGATTTTTTCGATGCACCGCCTTTCACTATATTGCATTTTTATGTATTTTATATGGTCTTTTCGTGGTATCATTATAGCACTTATTTTTATTAACAAAATATGACAAAAAGTTTTACAAAAAAAGAGCACTTCATGAAAATCCTCGCTTGAGGGGTTCATAAAATGCTCTCTTTTTGTATATAGACATGGGACAATTTTGCAGGGAATCTGCACAGAAAAAAGGCCGTGCATGATGAAACCATCATACACGATCCCGTTAATCCGTTTCTGGCCCTAAATCCCAAAATCCAGTTCCCGTTTTCGGATCATATTTCCGCCGAATTCGTCCGCCAAGGACGGGCCGTAGTTCGATTTCAGCCGTGTACAGCACCTCTATCGATTTGATGTGCCCTATTTCTTCTCCAAATCCCGCCGCAGTTTATCAATGACCGGGTTTTTCAAACCCGACAAAACTGTCTGCAGCTATGCTTGCCGTTCTTTTACGAAATAAATAGCATGACTGCCGGGACGACGATGACGAAGAGCAGCGTGCCGATGGTGACTAAGTTGGCCGCATAGGTGACGTCGCCCTTGCCCTGGGTCGCCAGAATCGGCAGGACAGCGATGGTCGGCACGGCGCTCTGGACGATGAAGGTCTGGCTAGCAATGGCCGGCAGGACGCCGCCAAGGCCGGCGGCGATTCCGAAGACGGCAGCGGTCAGGGCCGGGCTGAGGACGAATTTGCCGAGCATGGCTACGACCGTATCCTTATCGAAGCGGATGCTGGCAAGGCCGGCCACCGAAAGGCTGATACCAATATAGATGAGCGACAGGCCAGTGACCATATTGCCAAGATAACTGAGCGTCGAAAAGAGGGGCTTGGGAATGGAGATGCCAAAAAGGAGGACGAGAAAGGCGGCGACACAGCCAACCAGCGGCGCCTGAAGCAGGCGTTTCGGCTGGAAGCGGGCTCCCCCGGCCACAGCGTCCGGCGTGCTCGGATCATTGAGCACCAAAGTGGCGCCAACCGTCCAGATGGAAAGCAGGCTCAGTACATAGAAGACGAGGAAATACGTAATCGACTGGTCGCCAAACAGAGCCGCGTTCAGGGGCATGCCGATGAAAAGGCTGTTCGTATTGACGATGCCGTTGATGAAGCTGCCCCGGCGGCCGTGCGGGACACGGCAGACTTTTACCAGAACGAAGCTGATGAGATAGAGGACGGCCAGTATCACCGCCCCGGAAATGAGAGGCCCGGTCAGGTTGCCCAGTTGGGAAAGGTCGAGGGTCTTGATTACCGAAACGAAGATGGACGACGGCAGGGCGATGTTCATGACTAAAAAGGCGAGGTTCTTGTTTAAACCGTCATCGATGAATTTTTTCTCACGCAGAAAATAGCCCAGGACCATCAGCAATATAATAGGCAGGATGTCTTCAATGATTTCCAGTAACAGCATTTCTTATCTCCCCTCGTGGTCAGAATCAGGTGCCGCATACTGCGTTAAGAAGCGGGGCGGCACTTTTTTTGTCAGCCAGACGCCGTTGACGGAACAGTAGAAAGTGAAGCCTTCTTTTACCATTTTACCGCTGGCGACGGTGTAGATGACAGGTTTGCCGTGGCGCTGGCCGACCTTTCGGGCCGTCACGGCATCGCCCGAAAGGTGGACGTAGAGGCGGCTCTTGGGCAGCAGGCCCTGGCGCTCGATAGAGGCCGTGTATTTCTCGCCCGTACCGTGATAGAGGATGGGCGGCGGCGTGACCACGGGCAGCTCGACGTCGACGGGAATGGAATGGCCCTGATTAGCCCGGATCTTCGTCTTCTCGTCATTGAAGGAATAGCGCTGCTTGTTGTCTGTGCGCACGATTTCTTCTAAGATTTCTTTATTGATAGGATACTTCCTGCTGACGCCGGCCAGCAGTTCTTCCACATCGGCCCAGCCGTGCCGGTCCAAAGTCACGCCGGCCACCCAGGGCTTATGGCGCAGGATGAGGCTGAGGTAGCGGCTGATACGCGTTAAATCCATGATGATCACCTTTTCTTTTATAAAAAACTCCGTACCTGATAAACTAATATCTTTTCTTTTTTGTCGTCACCGTCAAAGAGATCGCGGCAGTCGATGGGCTCTTCGGCGATGAGGCGCAGGTGCTGGTTGAGGAAGTGCTCCGTATCTTCATAGGGATAGTAGAAAAAGAGGCGCAGCGGCCGCGGTTTGCGTTCGAGAGAGTCGAAGATTTTCCCGAGGACCCGCTTCAGCGTGTGCAGGGCGAAAGGATTGAAGAAAAAGCAGCAGTCTGCTTCATCGGAGATCTCATAGGCCGCCGCATCGGCCAGGACGAAGGAGACGCGCTGCCGTGCCGCCGGGCTCTTGGCGTTGAGCATTGCTTTCTGCCAGAGCCGTTCGTCGTATTCGATGCCGAGAGAATGGCAGCCCGTCTGGTAAGCCAGGAAAATACTCACCCTCCCCTTGCCGCTGCCGTAATCGATGAGGGCATTCTTTTTGCGGATCAGGCCACTGTTGGCCAACCGTTCAAGGACGCAGTAATCCGTCGGTTCGTAGGGATGGTGTTCCCCATCCGAATGACTGTCATCGCGCCCAGAAGTCTTAATCCCCAGCAGCTCTTCCCATTCCTGTTCACGTGTCGCCATAATGCACTCCTTTCTATTAATGTTGCAATACAATAATTCTATCATATACCGCTCACGGCAAAATAACAACTGCGTCGTTCGAAGGAAAACCCCCGGACATCTCCCGCGCCGGTGGTTTTTCTTTAGGCCTGACAGGACTCGACAGCCACATTTCAATGTTAGTATGAATTAACAACCACTAACCCCTAGCCCCTGACTGCTAACCCCAAAAAAAAAGCTGCCGGATCATCGGCATGGGTCTTATTCGTCTTCCTTTTAGAGCCAAAGCTCTGATAGACGTTGAATAAGGTATTCTTGGCTACGACATAGCTGCCGCCGACGCCCCAGGTCTTGATGTTGTTCAAGAAGACAAGAGTGTCCACAAGGTCAAATTCAGCCTGAAAAAAAATGCCCCGGCTGAGCAAGAAAGCCAAATCTGGTTCTTCACTCTGCCGCAGGCATTATAATTTCAATTCAATCTATTTCTTCCAAAAAGCCTCTGCGTTGGCGATGTTCTGACGAATCGTCGCGCAGCAGGCTTTAAATTTTTTCAGTTCGTCGTCAGGCAAGTTGTATTCGATGACTTCTTCGATGCCGTTGGCGCCGATGACCGACGGGACACCGCAGAAGATGCCCTTTTCGCTGTATTCACCGTCCAAAGGAGCGCTGGCGGCCATGATTTTCCGTTCATCACGCAGGACGGCGCGGGCCATGGTGGCACCGGTCATGCTGATGCCGTATTCCGTGCAGCCCTTGCCGGAGTACGTGACCCAGCCGGCTTTGATGGTCTGTTCCTGGACCTTGTCTTTATCGAAGACGTAGTTCGGATTTTCTTCCAATTCAGCCAGGGGCTTGCCGCCAAAGTGGATCAGCGACCAGGGGACGATCTGAGAATTGCCGTGTTCGCCCATCATGTAGGCCGAGAAGGAATGGTGGTCCAGGCCGGTCTGCTGGGAAATGGCGCTGACCAGACGCGAGCTGTCGAGACCTGTGCCCGTACCGAAAACGTGCCCCTTGGGCAGGCCGCTCTTCTTGGCGATGAGGTCTGTAATGACGTCGCAGGGATTGGTGATGTTGATGATGATGCCCTTGAAGCCGCCGGCCATAACTTTCGGGATGTAGTCGGCTACCTGAGGTACCGTGAAATGCATTTCATCGTCACGGTTGCCCGAAGCGCAGAGCTTGATGTCGCCGATGGCATTGACGATGACGTCGCAGTCCGCCAGTTCTTCATAGCTGGCAATGGTATAGTTGACACGATGAGGCATAAACATAACGGCGTCCATGAAGTCCTGCCGTTCGCTGACCAGTTTATCATGGTTGACATCACAGAGCTTGACTTCGTCGGCAATGCCTAAGACCCCCAGGTTGAAGGCCACATGGGCACCGACATGGCCCAGACCGATGACACCGACGATACGTTTTTTGAAACTCATAAAAATCCCTCCTTATTCTTATTATATCTATGTTATCAGGAAATCGTCCTGTTGTCTGTTGTAAATACTACGAAAAGTAAAGTGAACTTATACTTTTTTATTTATTTTTTCGGTGTCATCTAATTCCTTATGGTCATAACCTCAAATTCCCACTCCTCTCCTGCCTTGTCACAGATGGATTCTACGCAGGCACAGTTGTCAAACTTCGCCCCTTCCGGTAAATGGATTCCCTGCGGAGGAAAATATTTTTCCGGATCCTTCAACCATTTCAGGATATTCAGCCGCGTTTCATGCTTTTATTATATCTATTTTTATTGATATATCAATATATAGATTTGAAAAAATCAAAAAAAGTTGTACAATAGAGAAAAGTTATCAAATCAAGAAAGCAGGTGCTTCTACTATGACAAAAGAAGAAAAACAAAAAGCTGTCACGGCTGCCGGCAATCCAGCCAAACCGACAGGCGAAGCGGGCGAACAGATGCTGGCCCGCATGAATGAAAGCCATGCGCCCCTCACAGCCTGGGGCCTCTCGCACTTCACCTGGCGCGGCGATGAAGCCGTCCTCGACATCGGCTGCGGCGGCGGTGCCAATCTCCATCGCATGAGCGCCCACGTGACGACGGGCCATCTGACGGGCATCGACTATTCTGCCACGTCCGTCCAGACTTCGCGCCAGACTAATGCCGCTGCCATTGCCGCCGGAAAAATGGAAATCTATGAAGGCTCCGTCGAAGCCTTGCCCTTTGCGGACAACACCTTCGATAAAATTACGACCGTCGAAAGCTTCTATTTCTGGCCTAATCCACAAGAAAACCTGAAAGAAGTACGCCGCGTCCTCAAACCAGGCGGCACGTTCCTTCTCATCGCTGAAATCTACGGCCACGACGGCCTCAGTGCTGAAGTCCGGGAAAATATCAAACGCTACCACCTCTATAACCCGACACCGGAAACCTTTGAAACCATTTTCCGCGATGCCGGCTTCCCCTCCGTCCAGGTCCACATCGAAAAAGACCACCGTTGGATCTGCATCGAAGGACAAAAAAAGCAATGACCCCTAGCGTTTTTGGCAACCATCCTGCGAAGAATCGCAGGGGCGTGCACGTGGCGCGTCAGTCTTAAGGATATGGTATAATAAAAAGTAGTATAAAAAAACAAAATCACTATGCTAACGATAGGAGGCATTCATCACTATGATGCGGCTTCCCTCCTTTCAATAAAAACAATAGATTTTCAGCAAAATAGTTCTATAATAATTTTGATGAAGTAATATGTATTTAGAAAGGAAGGTGAGAAATAGTGTCTAACCTAACTAAAACAATAAAACTTCGTATACACGTTACTCCCGAACAAGAGACGCTGTTCCGTCAGATGACG
>OCTW011576820.1_pt1 | contig 12044 bp, 4 predicted proteins | sample 1539671 | NCBI WGS metagenome assembly OCTW01 (sample SAMN02144230, study PRJEB22623) | gut metagenome | biome: sheep rumen | host: Ovis aries | place: New Zealand | reverse complement strand
GCTTATCTTTACCAAAACAAACAGTGGTGGTACAGATAAAGTTTGGTTCTATGATATGAAAGCTGATGGTTTTTCACTTGATGATCAGCGCAAAGCGATTTCTGAAAATGACATACCTGATGTGGTATCACGTTTTCATAATCTCGAAACAGAGGAGAATCGAACCCGAAAGGAGCAAAGTTTCTTTGTCTCTGTTGAAGAAATTCGTCAGAATGACTACGATCTTTCTATAAATAAATACAAGGAGATTGAACGTCAAAAGATAGAGTACGAACCAACAAACGTCATTCTTGCACGCATAAAGAATTCAGAAGATGATTTCATAAAGGGCTACAACGAATTGTGTAATATGTTAGAAGAAAAAGCATGAAAGAAAGTTGGTTATATAAAAGGCTGGGAGAAGTAGCTTCGTTTATCAATGGCTATGCATTTAAGCCAGAACAATGGACTTCATCTGGAACTCCAATTGTAAGGATCCAAAATTTGAACAATCCCGATGCTCCATTTAATTACTATGATGGAGAGGTACCAGATAAAGTGAAGATCAAAGATGGTGATTTGCTGATATCATGGTCAGCAAGTCTAGGTGCATATATATGGCAAGGGGGTGATGCTTTTTTAAATCAGCATATATTTAAGGTTGAGTTCGACAAACTTGATATTGATAAAATTTATCTAAAATATGCTGTTATTTCAAAGTTGAACATGATGGCTGGGTTAGTCCATGGAGCAACTATGAAACATATCGTAAAAAAGGATTTTGATAATACTTGTATTCCTTATCCTCCTATAAATGAGCAGAAAGATATTGTTAGAGAACTTGATAAAATCAGCGAACTAATTTCAATAAAAAAGACTCAGCTCTGCGACTTAGTTAACCTCTCTCAATGTATTTTTTTTGAGATGTTTGGTGACTTAAACAATACACCATTCACAGTACAAACTTTGAATGATACATGTGAATTTATAAAAGATGGTACTCATCAAACTCCAACATATACAGATGATTGCGTTAACGGTGTAAAGTTCTTGTCGGCTAAGGATGTTGTAAGTGGTTATATTAATTGGTTAAACATTAAGTATATTCCTTATGAACTTCACACCGAATTATACAAAAGAATAGCTCCAAAGCGCGGTGATATATTATTGTGCAAAAATGGAACAACCGGAATTTGTGCCATAGTAGATACAGATGACGTATTTGATATATATGTTAGTTTGGCTCTACTTAGACCCAAAGTAAACTGTTTGCCAGAGTATTTGCATTATGCAATTAATAATCCACACACTAAAAGACAATTCGATGATTCTTTAAAAGGAATTGGTGTTCCTAATTTGCATTTAGGCGAAATCAAGAAAACAAAAATAATTCTTCCTCCAATGGCTCTTCAACAAACCTTCGCTGAAAAGATTGAGGTTATTGAACGTCAGAAAAAATATATAAGTTCATCTATACAAGAACTAGAAGCACTACTTGCATCCAGAATGCAGTATTGGTTTGACTAAATAATAAATGCATATGAAGAATTTCGACTTTATCCAGCTTTTGGCTCAGCACATACCAGACTTCAGTCAACTGCACGCATACTGCGATAAGGCAGAAATATTCCAAAGTTCCTTCCCAGAGGAATCGGCCACCAATGCTCGCAAGGCATTGGAATGGCTGGTAAAGAACCATCTGGCTATGGCTTCAGTAACTCTCGAAAAGCATGAGACGCTTAACGAGATGTTGAAGCGTCCAGAGATAGATGCCTTTATCGACTACGACTGGGAATTTGAACGAGATATACGCACCGTTAAGAAGATAGGCAATTATGCTTCTCATACAGGTGCACAAGAGATTAAGAAGAATGATGCTTTCATCTGTCTTCGTTCTCTGTATTATGTCGTTAGTGGTTTTCTCTATCGATGGAAAGCGTTGAAAAGCATAAAGGCATTTGATGCGACCCTTGTGCCACAGGCGTTCCCTGGCGTACATGTCGTATCGACTGATGAACCACAAGTTGCTATAGATGTGGTGAACAGTGTTCCACAATCTGCAATTCAGAATCCGACCAAACCAGGTGAGAAACCGAAAGAGTCCCTTGCCAGTGAAGCTATTACCAGAAAGTGCCTCATTGACTATATGCTCAATGAAGCGAAATGGGACATCCTTACGGTAAAGGGTGACATACAAGGTGGCAAGGCCGGTATCGAGATAAAGGTGGAAGGAATGCCTACGCCAAGTGGTATAGGCTATTGTGACTATGTTTTATTCAGCAAGGGTGGAAAGCCTCTGGCTGTGATTGAGGCAAAGAGCACAATACAGAATGCCGGAAAAGGCAGAAAACAAGCAATCATGTATGCGGATTGTTTGGAAGCCAAGTACGGTGTTCGTCCAGTCATCTATTATACCAACGGCTATGTAACTAAGGTTATTGACGGTTTGGGCTACCCAGACCGTGATGTAATTTCATTCCATAGCCACGATGATTTGGAATATCTGATTCAAAAGCGTGGCCGTGCTGACATCACAGACTTTACCATCGATGATGCCATAACAAATCGTCCATATCAGAAGACGGCTATCAAGAGCCTTGTGGAATGGTTGAACCTGAAGCATCGACGTGGCTTACTTGTGCTTGCAACTGGTACGGGAAAGACTCGTGTCAGCATTTCGCTTTGCAAGTTGCTTGCCAATAATAACTGGATTAAGAACGTACTGTTCCTTGCCGATCGTACAGAATTGGTTGGTCAGGCACGCGGTAACTATGAGAATCTGCTGCCAAGTGAGTCTATGACTTCGCTCTCTGATGATGATGAGCCAGATTTGGAAGCCCGTTTCGTATTCTCTACCTACCAGACGATGATAAACTATATCAATGATATTGATGCAAAGTTTAGTGTCGGTCACTTTGACCTTATCATTATTGACGAGGCACACCGCTCTGTTTTCGGTAAGTATGGAGCTATCTTCCAGTATTTCGATTCTCTATTGATAGGCTTGACTGCAACGCCAAGGGATGAGATTGACAAGAACACCTTCAAACTACTTGAACTGGAAGATGAGCCAAACTTTGAGTACACGTTTGACGAAGCAGTCAAAGATGGCTATCTTGTTCCCTATAAGGCAAAACGTCATAATTCAAAGATGATTAACAATGGCATCAAGTATGACGAGTTGACAAAGGAACAGCGTGACGAACTTGAAAAAGTATGGGATTATGAGAAGATGCTGAAGGGTATTGACCCCAATGCAGATTATCACCGTGACATCGAAGGTAACGAGATTTTTCGTTATCTTATCAATGATGATACTATCGATAACGTTTTGTCGGAGTTGATGGAAAGTGGTTTGAAGATTAAGAGTGGCGAAGATATTGGAAAGACTATTATCTTTGCCTATAACCACAAACATGCTGAGAGAATCGTGGAGCGTTTCCATGCTTTATATCCAAATCGAGGTGCCGATTACTGTCAGCTGATTGACAACCAAGTAAAGCACCACGATAAGATTATCCGCGAGTTCAAGACTCCTGAGAAATTGCCACAGATTGCTGTCAGCGTTGATATGCTTGATACCGGCATCGATGTGCCAGAAGTTCTGAATCTGGTCTTCTTTAAGATTGTGAAGTCCAAGATTAAGTTCGAGCAAATGATTGGTCGTGGAACCCGTCTGTGCCCAAATGTCTTCGGAGAAGGCAAAGACAAAGAATTGTTCTATATCTTTGACTGGTGTGGCAACTTTGACTATTTCTCTAAGAATCCTGACGGCATAGACCCATCTAATAGTAAATCACTCACAGAGAGGCTTTTCTCTTTGAGACTTTATATAGCCAAGGAGTTACAGAGTGCCGAACATCAGGAAAAGGAATTTGATAAGAAAATGCATGATGACCTGAAGGTTCTCTTGCACCAGCAGGTTAACGGTATAGTGAAAGAACGTAAGGATGCCCGTCCGTATTGGAATATCATTGAGCCTTTCCGGGAAAAGGAGAAATGGACTTATCTTTCTGACGTTGATGTACTGCGTTTAAAAGAGATAGGAAAGCTCATTCCCCAGGATGACGATGATGAATCTGCAAAGAAGTTTGATGTCATCATGCTTCACCTGCAACTGGCTCACATTGATTCTACTGTTCGCGTAGGACAGTTCCGGCAAGTGGTTGTTAATATTGCAGCTCATTTGGAGAAGAAAGGAACTGTTCCGGCGGTGATGACCCGCATCGATACTATCCGTAAAGTTCAAAAGCCTCAGTTCTGGGAGAATGAATCTCTGGACAGTTTGGAAAGTGTGCGTACCGAATTGCGAGACCTCATCAAACTCCTTGAAGAGACACGTAAGACAAAGAAATTTATCATAGACATTGAAGATCCTTACGAAACCGTAGAAGGTGGTGAGGATGTTATCATTCAAACCACATATAAGCAACGAGTCGTTGATTACTTAGCCCAGAATACGGATAATCCGACCCTTCGTAAGATACAAGATTTCGAGCAACTCACTTCTGCTGATTTTGCAGAGTTGGAGCGAGTTTTCTTTGAAGAGCTTGGTTCTAAGGATGACTTTGAAGAACTGGCAGATGGCCATCCTTACAAAAGCAATGTGGCAGCATTCATCCGAGTTATCAATGGCATAGACCGCAAGAAGGCACTACAGATATACCAGAATTTCATTGAGGGCAACAATTTGACCTCAGAACAGGAACTTTATCTAAAGAACATTTTGGACTATGTAAGTGTCAATGGTGATATTGAGACCAGGAACTTCATGGAGTACCCATTGAAGGCTCTCAATTGGCGTGTCACCTTTGGCGACAATTTCGTTAAGTTGAAGGATTTCGTGAAACAAATTCATCAAGTGATTTTAGCAACAGCATAATTAAATTTAGTTTGACATTCAAAAAAATATATTAAAGTATATGAGTCTAATTATTAACTGGTGGAACATTGTAGTACTGGCCCTTGGGTTGATTGCTACATTTTGGTGCAACAATAAGTATAACGAAACAAAATCTAGACCGTTGTTAACGAGCCTTCCTGGAGTATGGACATCACTTGGACTTCTAGGAACATTTTTGGCAATATGCTTGTCACTTCATGATGTTAAAACAGAGGAGGGCGTAAATGCGGATATTTTAGAACTCATTAGAAGTCTTGTTCCTGCTTTCACCACATCTATTATAGGTTTGGTAGGTGCCCTTGTTGTTACGATATGGTCAAAAATAAAGTTCGCACAAGAAGAAGTAGATGACAACAGCAAACTCGGAAATATGACTCCAGAAGAGTATATTCGAGACACTGCTGTTAATACAAAGATGTTAACCGATAATCGAACGGTTTGGGCTAAACACAACGAATTGTTATCGGAATTGATTCAGCTACACAAAGATCAAGAAGAGAAGAACAGGGAATATAACGAAAAACTTAACGACAACATTAGTCACCAAAGTGAGATTCTTAAAGAATTTATTGATGGCTTTGTTAATCGCATGGATGAAATATTCAAGCAGATGCATGGTGCCATCCAGCAGCAAGTCCAGAATTTTGGAGAAGAACAATTTACCAAAACAAGTCAGGTTCTTACTTCAATTACAGAGCGTTTGAGTAATGTGTCTAATGAAATCATCAATAACCAGCGTCAGTCTGTCGAGACGATGATGAATAATACAAATACCGAGATAGGCACCATTACGACTTCTGTAACAGAGGTTCTTGGCAATCTTACTTCTAAGGTTCAGGAATCACTTGCTGCTTTAAATTCCCAGCAATCAGAACGTCTTAACACGATTATTACGAACTATGATGCCCTCGCTAATAAACTGTCTGAGCAGAATTCTGATTTTGCGACAAAGCTCACAGAACAGATGCAAACTGAATACTCTAAGGTACAAGAGCACAATGTTCAGAGCCTCCAGCAGATGGTTGACCTCAGGACGGCATATCAGGAGGCAACTTCTGACATGCTTACAAGCACTCTCAACATGAATGAGAAAGCAACGGCAGACCTGAGAGAGTCCATGTCGGGATTTGTTGCAAACATCCAGAGCTTGATTGCCACACAGTGCTCAACTCTTAGCACTGCTATTTCAACCAATGTAGAATCACTTAATTCTGCATACAAGTTTATTGAAAGTCTAGTAGCAGAGATACGTCAGAACTACGACCAAGCAGTACTTGCCTATGGTGATGCTGTAAGTGTTGCTCACAGGACAAATGAATCTTCTGAGAAACTTATTGCAGCCAATAATAAGAGTCTGCAAGCTGTTGAAGAGACAAATAATAAGATTTCGGAGATTCTTGGTATTCTCGAAGAACGTCAGGAGAATATCGAACAACTCACTAAACAGATTAGTTCTGTGAGTGGAGCTATTGTAGAGTTGCAGAAATTGGAATCAATGCTTAATAAGATCACAAATAACAGATGAGTAAATTTTTGTTCCGTGATAACGGAGAAGAACATAATTTCTGGCAAAACTACACTGACCTAATGTCAGGGTTGTTAATCGTGTTTATAATTGCCAGTATAATCGCTTATAACAATTTCAAAGAAAAGGAAAAACTTATGAGCACCCTGATAGAGATGGCAGGAGGCTCTAAGACTGGTGACTTGTCTGATGTCGATAAAGAGAAACTTGAAAAGCTTGTATCAAATGCAGAATTGTACGAGCGGGTCAAAGAATTCGATAAGGCACAGGAAGCCTTAGAACACGAATATTATCATTTTGATAGTAAATACCGGCGATATGAATGTATTATTGATGTTCCATTTGCAAGTGAAAGTTCTACGATTCCTCAAAGATTCAATGAAAAATTAGAGGCAGCGGGAAGGGAGTTGACTAATATATTGGAAAAATTCCCTTCAGAAAAGAATGTTGGATTCAAAGTCGTTGTTGAAGGACGAGCAGCTCAGAAATATGGGACGACTCCCTCATGGCGTAGTATTCAATATGCAGATACATTGAGTTATAGGAGAGCACGAAATCTCTATTACTTATGGAAGAAAATCGGGGTTGTAGATCAGATTGAGAAACTTGGCGGAGAGGTGTTTGTTTCCGGCTCTGGTTACTATGGTAAAGGTAGGCATACTAGACAAACAGACCCTCAAAGTAACGATCCTGAAGGTTTAAACAAGCGATTTATCATTGAAGTTGTACCCTTTATTAAATTCTAGATATGACTATTCGTGACCTCAATCAGTATATCAGGGCTCTATGTGGCGAAGAGACCTTGAATTTGCTTGGAACAAACAAGGAACTTCTATTACAGAAAATATATGGTCAGGATCCTTCTTCTGATCAAGTAAAAGGTGTTATCCAAGATGTTGCGAGTTTTGCCAGTAACGCAGAAGAACAGTTGTTCTATGAGTTTGTACAGAATGCTTATGACGCAAATGCAGACTCTCTATTCTTCTATGCCAATAAGAATTATCTTGTGGTGTTGAATAATGGAGAACCATTCTATACTGATTTTGACATATTTGAAAGTGAAAACATCCGTGATGGACAACTCTATAATTTTCTTGCAAAGGGAAAATCTCTGAAACGTAGCGACCCTGGAAAGTTTGGTAAATATGGGCAAGGTTCAAAACTTCTGTATACCCTATTAACTGAGGTTAGTGAAAGTGAAGGTAATGAAGAACTTTTAGTCAAGACGCTTTACGAAGAGAAAAAAGGCCCATATCTTATCTCATGGTATGACAGAAGGCAACTTGCAAATCTCTTACAAAAGCAGGGCGTATGGACTCCGGCTCAGGGCGATGACTACAAGGAGAATATCCTGTTTGCCAAGATTCTTATGAGTTATTATCCTATTGCACCCGGTACTTCCGAAGAACTTTTTTCAACAAAGGAAGCATTGGATGCAATCGATGCTTTTGATTCTCTTGTTGATCCAAGACGCAATCTTAACTTCCTCAATAGAGGAACCGCTTTGATTATACCTCTTGGTGAAGGGAAATATGAAAAAATAACTTCAGAAGCAAATCTGGAACGGGTTAAGACCCGTTTAGGTGGTTTTGCATCCATCACAAAAGCCCAGGAAAGAAATGAAGGTAAGACGGTCGACCATATTTATGTCATGGGGGAAGAGGTTGAGCAGCATGACGTTCAATCTGTTTTTGTAGACTTTAAGGTCGATGGCAAGCCTTTCTTCTATCATTTTGCCTTCAATCCTATTTTTGCAGAGAAGAATTTCGTCAATCTTTTTAAGGGACTACCGATACTTGAAACCAAACTAAGACTTGGTTTTATTATTGATAGCCAAAAGTTTGATGTAGACAGTAGCCGTCAGCGAATAAGTGATAAAGACAAAACAAAGGGTCAGTTAATAAGGGCGTTTAAAGAACTTGTTAAAGAACTGAGAGAAATAAAGAAAACCAATCCAGCGAAGTTTGACTATATCTATAAGTCTATTGCTGCCACTAAATATTTGGAAGGTGAAGACTTTAAGTTTATTAAAGAAGCCTTCCAGGAGGTCTTTGTTCCATTCTTTGAGGAATTTGTTCTCACGTCAACAGGCGAATATGAGAGAAAGGAGAATGTACGTTCCTTCGCTGAAGAATACAAGATTCCACTGAAGGAGATAGGAATAAGTAAGTATAAATGGATAGATGACAATATCAAGAAAGACCTTCACCGGCATAAAGTCGATGTTGAGGTTATAGATTTCTCAACGCTTTTGTCTGATGCAGATCCTGCAAAATTGGCTGCCTGGATTAAGTCTTTGTCAATTCATGATTATAAAGACTTTAATGAGGTATGTGATTCCCATAAGGCTGAGAGCGGTGTACAGAACAATAAGATATTCCGTTCAAACATGGGCAATCTCTATAGTTATAATGAACTGAGAAGTGCTGCTAATATATATTATCCTTATGAGGAAGGGATGAAGTTTGGAGAATGTGAGCATATCAGCGAGATTCTATCGGATGTTGATGTGTCCAGTTATGTCTCAAACTTATTTGAAAAGATAAAAACCAACATTGAGTCTTTCAGACTAACTGACTCAACAAAGGATGATGCTGCAAATCTGCTGGAGTGGATAGCAACAAAGAGCGAGTATTATGGGGCAAAAATAAGGAGTGAGATTTACCTTCTTCAAAACTGGCACGACAATTATGATTCTTTTGAAAACATCTTGTCTGAACGCCCCAATGATACCATACTCTTTGACAACTATTGTGTTAAAGGCTATGTCCCTGAAGCAGTAAAGAAGAACGGTTGGCTGTTAAATCCTGCTAAAGCAAAGAAATCTTGCTGGCAGTGGTTGTTATCTCATTGGGAAAATCTGAAACAAGATGAAGATTGGGGCGAGAACACGCATAAGTATATAGCAGATATAAAGAAGGTGTATAAAGCCGTGGGTACAGATACCCAAGGAAATATAGACAAAACGGAGATAACTCTCTATCTTGATGAAGAAGGAAAGCCAACTTCTCAGTTACGTGCCGTCGTTAATAATGTGTCTAGACTTTCTGAAGAGGAATACGACTATCTTGGTGAAAAAGTAACACACCTTCGATTACTTCCATACGAATACCATAAGGAGCTTATGGAGGCACCTTTCCGTGTGGACACTGTTCAATCCGCTAATATCGTAAATGAGTCTTTAACAGCGGATGAGAAACTGTTGCGAATCTTTATTAAGATTACCGATGCGTATCTCCAACTCTATCGTACTCAGGAAAATTCTGGTAAGTATATTATTACCAAAACTTCCAGTGGTTTAAACTATATTGATTCTGTACCTACTGATTTGCAATCAGAGCTTCTTGCTGCCAATTTCTATCGTATTCCAGACAAAGTACAGGAGATTTTACAAACAGAAAGTGGCAAGTATAAGTTCGCGTCCAATGAGACGATGTTATTGAGAGCTATAGAGCGACTTAATAACCCAATAAAACTTTTCCCCTTTGTAAAACTGGCTAATGCCAATGTCGTTGCGTCTTTCTTCAATTATTTGAAAAATATCAATATTGATAGCAAAATCACTAAGGAAGACTTGAAATGGCAGGTCATTGAATTTGCTGCACAACGTAACACAGAAGAAAACGGGTATATTGACACAGTATTTGGACTTATTAGGCATAAGGATAATGAACTTCCTGAATCGATAACTCAACAATATGTAAAAGTTGGTGAGAATGAATATGACGTATATGTCTTGGACGAAGATTACAAAAAAGATAATCAGACAATAGATTCTTTCCTGAAATGTCTTCCTTCGCAAAAGGAGGTTGATTATTTCAAGGAACAATACTATGAGGGGAAAGAAGCAGAAGTCTCTACCGAGGTTCTTTTTGATGAATTAAGGAACCTATATCTTACCATCGAGCAACTTCGTTTCTGCATAGACTATGCTATTGCAAACGATGAGGATTGTGATGATCTTGAAATCAAGAATGAGTTAAGACTCACAGACGCTCTTGATATGATTTTGAAAAACAACTTTATCGGTTTTGATAAACATTTCAAGATGGAGAATGTTGATTTTGATGAACAGGTCTACGCAAAACATGAGATACTTCTGGAAAGCGAATATTTACCCGATGTGCTACAAAAATGGATTGACAACAATCCAAGTTCTTTGTTCTTATTCACTCAGTTGACCACTTCCTCGAATCCTTACATAGCGGTTCGTCAAGCATTGCTCGACAATGAGCCATATAGTGATGTTTCATGTTTCGCAGATGTTGAGCATAGAGGTGAAATCGACTATGCCATAAATTGGGCTATAGAGAAGAAACTCACTTATGCATATTTGTCTGAGAGGTATAAAACGATGATGGCAATAATTGAAAAATTGCCTTCTGATTATACGGTTATGCCTTTCCTTAGATATACTGGTAACGTGGCTCCTTTGGAGAATGAATTTGAAACGCCTAAACCGCTCTTCACATTGGAAAGGTATCAAGATGGCGGTTCTTTCCTTTCTTGGTATTCCTGGGCTGGCTCTCAATTCCAGGATAGACTTAATGGTAGCAAGAAGCTGGCAAAGTTCATAAAGGACAATGTTGTATATATCTACGGTGATAATGAATTGCTATTCAATCATGGATTCAAGAAAAATCCGCGATGGAATGTGCAAACAGCTGTTGACATAAAAGATTTTCCAGAGCATGACGATCCCGTTTACCGAATTTGGAAGAAATCAGAGGAATCCAAAGGTATCACAATACACATATCTGATAAGCCCATTATGATTAATTTCAATATCATGTCTTCAAATGCAAGTATATTTGCAGACAAGATGCATGATAGTGAATTTGGTTATGAGCCGGGAAAAAGAGTCGTTATTCAGCAGCCTAATAAAGATGGTCTTAGCTTGATGAAGACTATAGCCAAGTATATTGGCAGCATGGAATTTTTCAAAGAACCGTTTATCGCCCTGCAGTCTTTGTATGTTGATCAATGGGAACTCTTACAGCAAGGTGGTAATGGTGGTGATAATGAAGGTAACGGAAAGTCCAACATTGACCTTACAAACAGTTCGCTCACAGAGGAACAGGCACAAGAGGCTATAAATAAGATTTCAACAGAAACTGCAGAGAACATCGACCAAGTTAACAATATTACCAAGCAATTGAATGGTGAGGAACTTGACAAACTCAATGACGTTGCAGAACCAATCAAGGAACTGATAGAGGGGCTTGACAAGGAGGATTTAGAGAGACTTGCCGAGAAGAAGGATAAGATTCTTCAAATGATGGATGACTTAGCTGAAGCCGAGGAAGAAGAAAAAGAATCTCAGGTAAGGCAAACCATTGGCTTTATCGGAGAGCTCATCTACAGCCATTATCTGGAGAACAAGAAGCTGGTCAAGGATAAAGATTTCGTTCATGCAGCACTTGATGGTGTTGGCGAGTATGATTTTGAAATAAAATCAGAGAAGATGTTTGTTGATGTAAAGACAACACTCTATAGTTTGAAAGATGGTACGGCACCATTCTATTTGCATCGCTCACAAAATGTTTTCATGCAGAAGCACCCGGATTCCAAGTACCATATCGTTCGTATCTCTCTGATTGACCTTAATCTGAAGAAGTCATATGAGGAATTACGTGA
>OCTW011473102.1_pt1 | contig 12044 bp, 11 predicted proteins | sample 1539671 | NCBI WGS metagenome assembly OCTW01 (sample SAMN02144230, study PRJEB22623) | gut metagenome | biome: sheep rumen | host: Ovis aries | place: New Zealand | reverse complement strand
CTTCTGACTGTTCCTGGTATGCTGCTTGGAATTTATCCGGGTATGGTTTTGACGGATGTAATTATCCGGTCCTGTGAGTCAGAAACAGAACGGTATTATGGGATCGTTCCTCTGCAGACCATAGCATTTTCGTGTGCGGTTACCTTGGTTTTCTCGCTTTTGATTCAGTTCCTAATAACGAGGAAAATTCGGAAAATGAGTGCTGTAAAGATTTTACAAAGTCCAGAATAAGAGGCAGGGCCTTTTATATAGGCCTCTACAAGAGTAGAGGAAAAGGAAAAGTGCAATGGAGGTGTGTAGTCAAGAATGACGAGAAAAAGAACGTATCTGCTGATACAAACACTTCTGTGTCTGCTGGCGGCAGGGTATCTGATCTTCACGGCTGTGGATATTTATCTGACAGGTGCGCCGATTAAGGCCAATGAGGATGTGTTTTATTCCATTTTTACAAGAGAGAAAGTCGTTGAACGGATTGCGCCGGTTCTGCCTGTTTTTCTGATCGCGGTAGGGATAGGCATAGCCGGTTGGATCCTGGGAATCGGAGGTGACCGTGTACAGGTCCAGGATTCAGAAATCAAGAGAAATCTGATCTGGGCACGCATTCAAAGACCGAGCAAGCCCATGCTCAAAGAGCGCAGAGTGCAGGGGGTATTCTTCTGGGGTGGCTGGATTGCATTTATGCTTTGCATGGTTCCCATCCTGCTGTATGTACTGAATGGAGCACATTTTGACAATGCGGCGGATACAGAAGCAGACTTTTTTGCCCTGCTCCGGGTTTTGGTTCCATGGACGGCTGCAGGTCTGGGCTGTCTCTGCCTGGCAGCTTTGGGCCGGGAAAAGAGCCTGCTCCGGGAGATAAAAGCCGGAGAAGAACAGTATGATCTGGACAAGCGGGCAGGTCTCAAAATACAGCCGTCATTCAGCCCCCTGGGAAAAGAGCTGAGCGGCAGGGGAATCTGGATTCGGAGGATACTCCTGGTTGCGGCTGTGGTGCTCATTCTGGCCGGTATTTTTAACGGTGGAATGTGGGATGTATTGAAAAAAGCGACTTTAATTTGTACGGAGTGTGTTGGAATTGGGTAAGATAATGGAATGGTGGAAAAACCACAGACCTACGACCCGCAGATTGGCACAGGTATACGCAGCGCTTCTGTACAATGCCAATCTGAAGGGGTTTATTGAGGGTGAAATCTATGACGGTGCTGCGAAGGCCGTCTGTGTTCCCGGATTCAACTGTTACTCCTGCCCCGGGGCCATTGGGGCCTGTCCTCTCGGCTCGCTTCAGGCGGCACTGAATGCGTCAGGGCACAGGGCACCCTGGTACATGATGGGAATCCTGATGCTCTTTGGAATTATGCTGGGACGAACCATCTGCGGCTGGTTTTGCCCACTCGGGCTGATTCAGGAACTGCTGCATAAGATCCCGACACCGAAGATCAGGAAAAGCAGGTTTACAAGGGCTCTGTCTTATCTGAAATATATCATTCTGGCCGTTTTTGTAATTGCAATTCCGGTATGGTACGGGGTCAAGCACGATCTGGCGATGCCGGGCTTCTGCAAATATATCTGTCCGGCGGGCACCTTTGAAGGTGCGGTCGGACTCCTGGCGAATGAAGCCAATAAAGATCTGTTCGGCCAGCTGGGGATGCTGTTTACACGAAAATTTGTGATCATGACGGTGATAGGACTCGCCTGCATATTTTGCTATCGCTCCTTCTGCCGCTTTGTCTGTCCTCTGGGTGCGATTTATGGCCTGTTCAATAAGTTTGCTGTGGTGGGAGTAAAAGTCGATACTGCCCGCTGCAACGGATGCGGGGCATGTGTATGCAACTGCGGTATGGATATCCGGCATGTAAGCGACCATGAATGCATCTCCTGCGGAAAATGCATTTCGTCCTGCGCACAGGGCGCGATTTCCATGAAATGCGGCAAGCTTACCCTGAAAGGACCGGAAACAGGAAAGAATGCAGATCCGAAACCGGTGGTTGCAAAACGGAAACTGATTGGCCGGATTCTGTGGACCCTTGCGATTCTGGGACTGGCAGTGGTGCTGGCCTGGTTTAATGTCATTAAGCCGCGCAGGCTGGCAGAAGCCGAAGCGGCACTTGAAAAAGCGGCCACATCCGTTTCTGAAGAAAAACCGGCTGTAGAGGAGCCGGCGCCTGAAGAAACACCGAAGGCTGCAGAATCTGTGGCTGCAGCAGCTGAGCCTGCGACAGTGGAAGAAGACTACAGCAGCGAGGCTGAGGTAGGCTTTGAGGTAGGGAACCAGCTGGCGGATTTTGAGACCCCGCTGATCGGCGGCGGAGAATTCCATCTGGCGGAGCATCGCGGGAAGGTGGTATTCATCAATCTGTGGGCCACGTTCTGCAAGCCCTGCGTCGGGGAACTGCCGTTCTTTGAACAGCTGAAGGTAAATCATCCTGAAATTGAGATACTGGCCATCCATAACGGGGCATTTACCAAGGAGCCGGAAGTTGTGGAGTACCTGCAAGGACGGGGCTGGGATCATCTGAAATTCGCCCTGGACAATCTGGACCAGACGCTGTTCAAGGTGGTAAACGGGTCAACAAAGATGCCTCAGACTGTCGTGCTCAACAAGAAGGGGGAAGTCATTTTCAATGAAAGACGCTCCATGACCTATGAAATGCTGGAGCAGCTGCTGCAGAAAGCGGAGCAGTCAGAGTAAATGAAAAGCGGTAGACTACACCAGGAAGGGGTTTTGAGGAATCCCTTCTTTTTATATTTCGGCCGGGCAGGAGCTCAGCGTAAAGGGACAAAAGAAAGCCCTTCCGGAAAGAGGAAGGGCTTGGGATCATACCTTGTGACAGGCCACAAAATGGCCGGCCTCTACTTCTCGAAGCTTCGGCAATGCTTCACGGCATTGATCGCAGGCGAGGGGACAGCGGCTTGAAAAAGCGCATCCCTTTGGCTTATTAATCGGACTTGGAACATCGCCTTCGATGATTTGCCGCTTTTTGGTGGTTTCAAGGTCCGGATCAGGGACAGGAACCGCCGAAAGCAAGGCTTTTGAATAGGGATGAAGTGTATTCTGATAAAGAACGGAGCTTTCTGCAAGCTCAACGACGCTTCCCAGATACATGACAGCAATCCTGTCTGAGATATAGCGTACGATATTCAGATCATGCGCAATAAAAAGATAGGTCAGGCCGAGTCGGTTCTGGAGGTCGCGCAGAAGGTTGATGACCTGCGCCTGGATGGAAACGTCAAGAGCCGATATGGGTTCATCGCATACGATGAATTCCGGTTCAATGGCCAGGGCGCGGGCGATGCCGATGCGCTGACGCTGACCGCCTGAAAATTCATGAGGGAACCGGCTGGCATGTTCCCGGTTGAGACCAACGATATCCAGGAGCTGTGCAACGCGTTCGCGCCGTCCGGCTTCGTCATGCAGGCCGTGGATTTCCATCCCTTCTGAGATGATGGAACCTACGGTCATGCGCGGGTCCAGGGATGCGTAGGGATCCTGGAAAACGATCTGAGCTTTTTTGGCAAAGGCAAAACGCTCTTTACGGTTGGAAAGGTTTACGGGCTTTCCATCGTAATACAGAGTTCCTTTGGTAGGGGGGTAAATTCCCATCATGGTTCGTCCGAGCGTTGATTTGCCGCATCCGCTTTCTCCGACGAGGCCCAATGTTTCTCCTCTATGGATTTCGAGGCTGACGTCCTCTACAGCGTGCAGGATTTTTCCGCCGGAGACTTTGAAATATTTGCTGATATGGTCGGCGCGGACAAGGACTTCGTTTGTCATAAGCGCTCACCCCTTTCTTGTGCAGAGGGGCAATCCGGGTGAAGAAGCCAGCAGGAGGCGGAATTGCCTTCATTATTCAGCTGAAATACGGGAGGCTGAACTTCCTTGCAGATCTGCATGCAGTGCCGGCAGCGGGCGGCAAAACCGCATCCCTTAGGGGGCTCCAGAAGGTTTGGAGGGGTCCCGGGAATGCTCATCAGCGGTTCTTTCTTTGAACTGTCCACCTGGGGCAGACTGCGGAGCAGTGCCTCGGTATAGGGGTGACGGTGTTCATAGAATATTTCGCGGACGGTGCCGGTTTCTACGATCTTCCCTGCATACATGACAGCCACACGGTCCGCAATTCCTGCGACGACACCCAGATCATGGGTTATGAGAATGATGGCGGTGTTCATCTGGCTTTTGAGCTCGGTCAGCAGGGACATGATCTGCGCCTGAATGGTGACATCGAGTGCAGTGGTCGGTTCGTCTGCAATGAGCAGCTTCGGTTTGCAGGACAGGGCCATGGCAATCATGGCGCGCTGGCGCATGCCGCCGGAATACTCATGCGGATATTGTTTGGCCCGTTCCACAGGGTTTGGAATATGGACCTGGGTGAGATATTCAACAGCCTGCTCCTTAGCCTGAGCCCGCGTTACTTTGGAATGAAGACGAACAGACTCTACAACCTGCTTTCCGACCTGCTTTGTCGGGTTCATGCAGGTCATGGGGTCCTGGAAGATCATGGCGACTTCTTTGCCGCGGATTTTCTGCATTTCGCGTTCGGAGGCGGCAACGATATCATGACCGGCCAGATCGATGCTGCCGCTTGCAATTCTTGCAGGGGGCATCGGATTGAGTTTCATAATGGTCTGCGCCGTAACGCTCTTCCCGCAGCCGCTTTCGCCGACAATGGCAAGAACTTCGCCTGCATCTACGTGCAGTGAAACGCCACGTACGGCCTGAACTTCTCCGGCATAGGTATCGAAGGATACATGAAGATCCTGAATGGTCAATACACGCTCTGCCATACTTACCTCCTGAGCTTCGGGTCAAAGGCATCGCGCAGACCATCGCCGAACATGTTAAAGGCGAGCATGGTGAGACTGATGCAGACGGCGGGAATCATGAGCTGGGACGGATACATCCGGAAGTTTTCAATGCCCGCCTGAGCGAGGGAGCCCCAGGAACACATGGGAAGCGGAATGCCTAAACCGAGATAGCTGAGATATGCCTCGGAGAAAATGGCGGCTGGAATGGCGAGGGTTACGCGGACAATAACGACAGAAAGGGTGTTCGGGAGCAGGTGGCGGGCAATGATGCGCGCCGGGCTGGCGCCCATTGCCTCTGCTGCAGAGATGTATTCCTGCTGCTTGAGCGCAACAATCTGTCCGCGGACCAGCCGCGCCATTGGAATCCATCCGACCAGGGAATAAGCGATGATGATGGTGATCATTCCCGGGCGCATGATCATCATGAGAAGAATGACGATGATCAGGTAGGGAATGCCGTTGATGATCTCCAGAAGCCGCATCATGATGATGTCCAGGGTGCCGCCGAAGTATCCGGAGATTCCGCCGTAAACGCTGCCGAGAATGAGGTCGACAAATGCGCTGACAAGTGCAATGGTCAGAGAAATGCGCCCACCCATCCATACGCGGGTGTAGATATCCCGGCCCAGGGTATCCGTGCCGAAAATATGCTTGTGGCCAACTCCGGGAGCGGATTCTTCGTTGCACATGGTGCCCATAGGAGCGTTTGTGTGGGAATAATGCTGCTCTCTGTAATCAAAGGGGGAAAAGAGCGGCGCAAAAATGGAAAATGCAGCCAATATGACGATAATAATGAGGCATATGAAGGAAACCCGGTTTTTGACAAGACGCCGCATGGCATCCTTCCAGAAAGTAAGCGCCGGCTTTCCGATAGCCTCCCTGTCGTGTGCGCTTTCACCGACCCAGGTAAAGCGAGAAGCATCGATGTGTTCCATCTTCATCCCTCCAGCTTGACGCGTGGATCGATAAACCCGTAGAGAAGATCCACAATGAGTGTACAGAGGATCAGAAGTCCTCCATAGAAAACGACAGTTCCTGAAATCATCGTATAATCCAGGTCCTTAATGCTGATGACAAAGTATTTGCCAAGACCTGGAATATTGAAAATACTTTCAATAACAAAGGTGCCTGTCAGAACAGAGGCAACAGTGGGACCCATAATCGTTACAACCGGCATAATGGCATTGCGCAGTGCGTGCCGGGTAATGATTTTGCGCTGTGACAGGCCTTTGGATTTAGCGGTTTTAATATAGTCCTGGCTGAGAACATCCAGCATGCTGGTACGCATGAGACGGGAAACGGTTGCAAGAGAGCCGAGCCCTAATGCAAAAGCCGGCAGCAGGGTATGCTGGAAGGTGCCCCAGCCCTGAATGGGGAAGAAAGTAAAATGGAAGGCCTTGCGCAGCTGAAGCGCAAGAAAGTATTGGAGCAGCGCACCCAAGATGAAACTGGGTACAGAAACGCCGATCATGGCAATGAACATGGAAAAGCTGTCCATGAAACCGCCGCGCCAGACAGCGGCGACAGCACCTAAAAGGATACCGATGATGACGGCAAAAATCAGCGCACGGATACCCAGATCAGCCGAAACCAGGAAGGATTCGGACACAATGCCGGCTACATCTCTGTTATAGACGATAGACATGCCCAGATCGCCGCGCACACAGTTACCGATATAGGTAAGATATTGAATAAAAACGGGTTTATCCAGTCCGTATTTGGCATTCATATTGGCCAGTGTGGTGGGGGAAACCGTTTTATCGCCAAGAAAGGGATCGCCCGGAAGCATGCGCATCATGAAAAACGTGAGTGATATGAGCACGAACAGGGTGAGCACAGCGTAAGCCAGACGCTTTATGATATATCTGAGCAATGCTATACCTCCTCAATAAGATGACAAGGAGAGCGGCGCGTGCCGCTCTCCTTTTTTTAAAATTCGGTTATCAGAAAAGATCAGTCGGCCAGTTTTGTATAGATGAGATTGAGAGCCTGGAAGGGTTTGCGGGCGAAGCCTTCAACCAGTTTCTCGGAGGCAACATAGTCTTCATAGCGCCAGTAGACAGGGATGACCGGGAGATCGCGCTGGATGATGTATTCTGCCTGAACAAAGATCTGTTCGCGCTTGACGGCATCCAGTTCTGTCTTTGTGGATTCGATAAGAGCATCATACTCTGGATTGGCGTATCCGGTATGGTTATTGCCATTGGTCGAAGTAAAGAGCTCCAGATCTGTCATAGGATCGTTGTAGTCCGGACCCCAGCCGCCCATGAACATATCAAACTCAAGTGCATTGCGGCGAGCGCGGGATTCGGTGATGGTGAGTACTTCGATGCCGAGCTCAATGCCGAGGGCTTTGCGGACCTGTTCCTGAACAACCTGGGACAGGAGTTCGTTCTGCGTGCCTTCAGAGGTCATGAGAACGACATTGATCTGGGAGGGATCGGTGTATCCGAGCTCTTCGAGAGCAGCAGGGAGGAAGCTCTTAGCGAGTTCAACGTCGGCGTGCTCTGCATACATTCCTTCGCCATTATTGGAAGCCAGAACAGCGTCGGAGAAGGCTTCTGTATTGACACCGCTGATGCCGTAGGTCAGGCACGGGGAAACCTTGTTGTCGTTCTTATGGACGGTATCGATGATCTGACGGCGGTCAATAGCAGCGCTGATGGCTTTGCGGAGACTCAGGCTGCGCATATCGCTGGAGTCAGTGGTGTTGACCCAGAAGAAGTAGGAATATCCGCCGGGATAGTTGATGGTCTGATAGCCTTCAGCCTGGAAGGCAGCGCGCTGATCACCGGTGATATCGGTGACATCGAGTTCGCCGCCCTGGAAGGCGTTCATCTGGGCATTGGTATCGGTGTATTTCTGGAAGATGATCTTTTTAAGTTCAACATTTTCAGCATTCCACCAGGATTCGTTCTTGGCAACAGTGATGCTGTTTTCGAGAACCCAGTCGGTCATGTAGAATGCGCCGTTGTAGAGCAGGGTGTCGGGGCTGGTGCCGAACTTGTCTGCGCCGACTTCCTTGTAGAACGGCTCGTAAACAGGAGCCATTACTTCAAATTTAACATACTGCAGGAAGTAAGGGAGGTAGTTCTCAAGTTCGCATACGAGGGTCAGATCATCCACGGCATGGAAGCCGACCTGATCGAGGGTGACCTCAGGAGCACCGGCAACACCGGATGCATAGTCATAATATGCCTGCGCATTTTTGAAAACTGTGGCAAAGGCATAGTACTCGGCTGCGTTGGCAGGATTGAGGAGCTCGCTCCAGCCGAATACGAAGTCATGAGCGGTAACATCAGCAACAACTTCTCCGGTGGAGGTAACCCACTTCATGCCCGGGCGGAGATGGAAGGTCCAGGTAAGACCGTCTTCAGAGGTCTCCCAGCTTTCAGCTGCGGCGGGAACGATGCTGTTGTCTTCCGGGCTTAATTTGACAAGGTTGTCAAAAATGTGCCGGTCGATGGAGAATTCGTTGCTGTAGGTCTGAAGAATGGGGTTCATTTTGCTCATCGTTGTAATCTGAACGGTGATCGCCCCTTTTTCAGCTGTGCCGGGATAGTATCCCATGCCGACATTCGGATTGACATCCGCAAGCGCGGCAAAGGCCATAACCATCAGCAGTGCAAAGCAGACAAAACCGATAACTAGACGATTCTTCATTTTTGGACCTCCTAAGAAGTAATTTTACAGGGCCCAGGCATTCCTTGTCAGGCGCTTGAACCGATGTTATAATCAAATATATCATACTTTCTTTACGATTGCAACATTGAGTTTAAAAAAATGCATTTTATTCCTCTGCGAGGCTCGTGTAGGAAGCTGGAATGCATATTGAGGTGAAGAAATGCCCAATAATGGTGTGAATCAATATTTCGATTCTGTGTTTGAGAGAGAGGGGAATGCCCTCTGGAGACTTTGCTTCCTGATTACCATGGAAGAAAAAGCTGCAAACACGCTCTGCTTTGATGCGCTGCTGCGGTTTGGCGCAGCCAGGAAAGAACCGGTTGATCCTAAGGAATTTCTTTTTCACGAGGCTGTCCGGCTTGGGATGGATTGGTATGGGAAAAAGCTTCGAAAAAAGCCCAGGTATGACAAAATAGACCGGAGCCGGCTCGCTTTTCCGCTCTCGGAGGAGCAGATTCACCTTTTGCGCTCTCCTCTGGCAAAACGGATAGCAGCCGGTCTGCTTCTTGCAGGCTTTGACTGCGGCCAGATAACCAGAATCGGAGGCAGAGCTGCTGGAAGGGAAGCGGGAAAGATAAACGGGGAGGAGCTTGCTCAGGCAGAAAAAATGCAGGTCACGGAGGAGGTGCTGCGGCTGATTTCAGACCGAGTCTATGACCGCTTTTCGGAGCGCAATGTGCGGCTTGAAAATGCGATTCATGGATTCCGGGAGCGCTTTGACCGGGCCGCCCCGTTTCTCGCCTTGCTGGTTCTGGCTTTTTTTGCTTTCTGTGCCTGGTTTTCCCTTCGCTAAGAAATGGTTTGCAGCATCAGGGAAAAAGAAAAGGGATTCGGACGCATCCGAATCCCTTTTGACTTGTACAGGAGATGAATCAGCCGAATACGCTGAGGAGGAAGCCTGCAGCGATGGCAGATCCGATAACGCCGGCCACGTTCGGGCCCATGGCATGCATGAGCAGGAAGTTGGACGGGTTGGCCTTCTGGCCTTCACGCTGTGAAACACGCGCTGCCATAGGAACGGCAGATACGCCGGCAGAGCCGATCAGCGGATTGATCTTTCCGCCGGAGAGACGGTACATGAGCCGTCCGACGAGCAGACCGCCGATGGTGGAGAAGGAGAAGGCGATGAGGCCGAGGATGACGATGTAAATCGTCCTGATGTTGAGGAAGTTGGAACCGATCATGGTAGCACCGACGCTGATGCCCAGGAACAGGGTAACGATGTTCATAAGGGCATTCTGTGCAACGTCTGCCAGACGCTCGGTAAGGCCGGTCTCTTTCAGCAGGTTGCCGAACATGAGGCAGCCGATCAGCGGAGCGGTGGAGGGCAGAAGGAGCACGACGAAAATGGTAACGATGATCGGGAAGAGGATCTTCTCGGTCTTGCTGACCTCACGCAGCTGCTCCATCTTGACCTTGCGCATTTCCTCGGTTGTCAGCGCACGCATGATGGGCGGCTGAATCATCGGGATCAGGGCCATGTAGCTGTAGGCAGCCACAGCGATGGGTCCAAGCAGATGCGGGGCAAGCCTTGTGGTGGTAAGAATGGCCGTGGGGCCGTCAGCACCGCCGATGATGCCGATGGAAGCGGCTTCATTCCCGGTGAATCCCAGCAGGTTGGCACCGAAGAAGGCGAAGAATACGCCGAACTGTGCGGCTGCACCCAGAAGCAGGGAGGCAGGGTTGGAGATGAGCGGACCAAAGTCCGTCATGGCGCCGATGCCGATGAAGATCAGGCAGGGATACAGACCGGCCTTGACACCCATATACAGGATATCGATCAGGCCGCCATTGGACATGATGTGTCCGTAGCTGTGAGCGTATTCGCTGGATTCATCCAGGAAGGCAGACCACAGATCGGGGTGATAGAGGGCGTTGGTGGCATTGAGCGCAGGAGAAAGGCCCTCGAAGTAGCTGATGTTGGCCAGCAGGCAGCCTACGGCAATACCGATCATCAGAAGCGGCTCATACTGCTTCTTGATGCCCAGGTACAAAAGCAGGCAGGCAACTGCAATCATGACCAGGTTTTTCCATCCGCCGGCAGCCAGAATACCGGCAAAGCCGGACTGGGTTACCAGCGAGGCAAGCGAATTCAATATACTCATGCTGCCCTCCGATTAGCCCAGAACAACGAGGGGCATTCCTGTATCTACCTTGGAGCCGACATCCACCAGCACCTGAGCGACGGTGGCGTCATGCGGGCACATAATTTCATTTTCCATCTTCATGGCTTCAAGAACGAGGAGCACATCGCCGGACTTGACAGCCTGGCCGGCTTTTACGTTGACCTTGACGATGGTGCCAGGCATCGGAGAGCTGACCTGCTCGCCGGCAACGGCAACAGGAGCAGCAGCCGGAGCGGGTGCCGGGGCGGCTGCAGGTGCCGGAGCAGCAGCCGGAGCGGGGGCAGCGGCCGGGGCCGGAGCATAGGCTTCATACTCATCCAGAATCATGGCTTTGCCCTGCTCAACTTCGACTTCATAGGTCTTTCCCTTGAGCGTTACCTTATATTTCATGGTTATTTGACCTCCTTAATGGACTTGAAACGAAGCTCGTTGAGGGGCTTCTGCAGTTTGTTGGCCACGATGGCCATAATCATGGCCGCATCCCGTGGATCGGTATCGTAAAGCTTGACTTCTCCGGCGCTGCCGGGGGCCAGCTTCTTGGGTGCAGATGCAGTGGCCGGGGCAGCCGGAGCAGGTGCAGACTTGGCGGGTGCCGGAGCGGCGGCCTTGGACCGTGCAACCATGATCTTACCCATGAACTGAATGACGAGCATGAGCAGGATCAGGCCGACAAAGACCACGGCATAGCCGAGAATGGCATCCAGCAGCGCTACGCCGATGCTAAGTTTAGTTCCCATGCGTGGTGCGCCTCCTTATGCTTCTTCGATGGTGTACTTGACGACCTTTTCGCGGTTGGCCTTGCGGTCCTTGAGGAACTTCTCCGCCTGTGCGGGGAAGCAGATGTAGCTCATGATATCCTCTTCGGTTTCTGCCAGATCGCCCAGGGCTTCCTTTGCCTTCTTGAAGTCGGCGCCGGTGCGCTTGGAGTCCTCAATGCGGCAGTCAACGGGCTTTCCGCCTTCGCCGAGGATCTTGGTCTGCAGAGCTTCATCCACCGGAGCCGGTGCGACGCCGTATTCGCCCTTGAAGTAGTTCTTGACTTCGTTGGAAATGTTCTTATAGCGCTCGCCAACGAGGACGTTGGTGACCGCCTGGTTGCCGACCATCTGGGACAGCGGCGTTACCAGCGGCGGATAGCCCAGATCCTTGCGGACTGCCGGGATCTCCAGCAGGGCATCGTCGAACTTGTCCATGGCGTTCATGTCTTTCAGGTTGGCGATCATGTTGGAAAGCATGCCGCCCGGTACCTTGTAGACCAGAGCCTGGGAGTCGGTAGCCATGCTCTTGGGGTTGATCATGCCGTTGTCCACATACTTCTGCTTTACGGGCTTGAAGAAGTCATTGACCTTGTTGATGATCTTCTCATCCAGATCGGTCTCGATGCCGTACTGCTGCAGAGCATAGAACATGGTCTCGGTGGCAGCCTGGCTG
>OCTW013375618.1_pt1 | contig 12050 bp, 6 predicted proteins | sample 1539671 | NCBI WGS metagenome assembly OCTW01 (sample SAMN02144230, study PRJEB22623) | gut metagenome | biome: sheep rumen | host: Ovis aries | place: New Zealand | reverse complement strand
GAGATTGCGAAGGGCAAACATCCACTTGTCGAACATCGTCACCAGTTCGTCCTCCCTCTTGTTGAACTTCGGCATCTCTAAGTAGAGGAACGTCAGCTTGTTGTAAAACACGTGGTTGTCTTCCACGTCCTTCAGCTTAATCTCGTGCACGAACTTGTCGGCCGGATACTCCCCGTCGGGGAACTTGAAGTTCAGCACGCCGACCGTGTAGACATCCTCTAAGCGGTAGTCCCACTTCTGCCCTTTCGGCGCCTGCTCTCTAATGGCAAAGGTGGAATAATAGATGCCGCTGTTGAGATACTGCACGTCCTCAATCTCCATCTTGTTGCTGCAGGGCAGGGCGTTGAAAAACGCGATGAGCAGGTCTTTGTTCATCTCGGTGCCGAAGAGCTTCTTAAACCCGAAGTCGGTATAAGGATTGATGTATCGCTCGGTCGTAAGGTCTGTCATAGCGCCGTCGTCATTTATGTCCGTCGGCAAAAGTACGCAAAAATTTCCAAACCGCCAAAACGAATCGGAAATTATTTGTTTCCAGACGTCCATAATTTTAATCTTTTACTGGCGTGCAAGTGTCTTTTTCAGGCGTTTGTCAGTTTATGGCCGAGAGCCGCCTTTTGTAACAATAAGTTTCATATACTTTTATTTGGCTGTTTGGCAAATTAGTGTTATCTTTGCAGCGCCTAAACAGGAGGCAGATAATCTGATAGGAAAATTCAATTCACAATAAACAGATAAGAAGATGAATGTAAAGAAAATCCTTATGTTAACATTAACAGGAACATTGACAATGACACCTGTAGCAACGCAGGCCGATGAGCCTCTGAAGTCGGGACTTCATGCCGCCGACATGAACAAGAGCGTGAAGGCTGGCGACGACTTCTATGAGTACGCCTGTGGCGGATGGATGAAGGCCAACCCCCTGCCGGCAGCCTATTCGCGCTACGGCAGTTTCGACCGCTTAGGCGAGGACAACAACAAGCGCATCAATGGCATACTGAAGGAGCTGGAGAGTGGCACCTATGCCGAGGGCACCATTGAGCAGAAGCTTTCCGACTACTACAAAATGGCCATGGATTCGGCCCGCCGCGAGCAGGAGGGTGTCAAGCCCGTGATGCCGCTGATCAAGCAGCTTGAGCAGGCCAAGACCGTGGAGCAGCTGTTCGGCGTACAGCTGGAGATGGCCAAGTATGGCGACTCGGAATTTTACAATGCCGGCATGGGTGCCGACGAGAAGAATGCCACTCAGAACATACTCAACGTGGCCCAGGGCGGCCTGACCTTAGGGCAGAAAGACTACTACCTGGAAACCGACGAGGCGACGACGAAAATCCGCGAGGCTTACAAGCAGCACATCGTGAGAATGTTCCAGCTCTTCGGCTTCAGCAAGGGGCAGGCTCAGAAGAAGATGCAGAACGTGTTTAAGCTGGAGCTGGCGCTGGCCAAGGTGTCGAAGAGCCGCACGGAGCTGCGCGACCCGCAGGCCAACTACAACAAGATGACGCTCAAGGAGTTTAACGCCAAGTATCCCAACCTGAAGCTGGAGCAGGTGATGAACGCCCAGGGTCTTGACAGCAAGTATATGCAGGAGCTCGTGGTAGGCCAGCCCGCCTTTATGGCCGGTGCCGACGCCCTGGTGGCCAAGCTCAAGCCGGCGGAGTATCGCGACTATATGGAATGGGGCGTCATTGTCAGTGCCGCCGGCTACCTGAACGATGCCGTTCGCGAGGCCAACTTCGACTTCTTCGGCCGCACCATGTCGGGCCGCAAGGAAGACTACCCCCTGTGGCGCCGCGCCGTGAGTCAGGTGCAGGGAGCCATGGGACAGGCCCTGGGTAAGATTTATGTAGAGAAGTATTTCCCCGCTGCCGCCAAGGAGCGCATGCTGAAGCTTGTGAAGAACCTGCAGATAGCCCTCGGCGAGCGCATCGCCGCCCAAGACTGGATGGACGACTCCACAAAGGTGAACGCACTGCTGAAGCTCAACTCGTTTTACGTAAAGGTGGGCTACCCCGACAAATGGATAGACTTGACAAAGCTACAGATAGATGCGAAAGAATCGTACTACGACAACCATATTGCCGTGCTCCGCTTTTGGAACGACTACTACATCGACCACACGGCCGGCAAGCCGGTGGACAAGGACGACTGGTATATGACGCCGCAGACCGTCAACGCCTACTACAACCCGACGACCAACGAGATATGTTTTCCTGCTGGCATTCTGCAAGTTCCGTTCTTCGACATGACGGCCGACGACGCCTTTAACTATGGTGCCATCGGCGTGGTGATAGGCCACGAGATGACCCACGGTTTCGACGACCAGGGTCGCCAGTATGACAAGGACGGAAACATGCACGACTGGTGGAAGCAGAGCGACGGAAAGAACTTTACAGAGCGTACCGACAAATATGCCGACTTCTTCTCGAATATCAACGTGCTGCCCGACCTCAAAGCCAACGGCCGCCTGACCCTAGGCGAGAACCTTGCCGACCACGGCGGACTTATGGTGGCCTATGCCGCCTTTAAGAACGCCACCAAAAACCAGCCGCTGCCGGTCATCGACGGTCTGACGGCTGACCAGCGATTCTTCATTGCCTACGCCGGCGTATGGGCGGGCAATATTACTGAAGCCGAGATACGTAACCGCACGAAGAGCGACCCCCACGCCCTGGGGCGCTGGCGCGTCAACGGCGCACTGCCGCATATCGACGCCTGGTATGAGGCTTTCGGCATCAAGCCCGGCGACAAGATGTATATTCCCCGCGAGCAGCGCCTGCAGCTGTGGTGATTATTGAACATTGAACATTGAACATTGAAGATTGAGGATTGAAAGTAAAAAAAGCAAAAAATGCCGTCGCAAATGAAAATTTGCGGCGGTTTTTTTGTAGTGTTCCATTTTTTTTATAACTTTGCACGGATATTAGCTAATACAAACAGAATATGACTATAGATTCAACTATCAGGCCAGAGACCACTGACCGCGGTGTACAGGATATGCAGCACAGTGCGTTGGAGCAGCATTTATCGCTGGCCCCAGAGTCCCAGCTTGAGGGCGAGCAACCGTCGTTTGACAGACAGCAGCAGCAACTTCAGGCTCAGGCCCAAGGGATCAAATGCCCGTCTTGTGGCACTGTGAACGACCCAGAGGCGATGTTCTGCGCCTCTTGCGGGCGTCCGCTGCGGATGGCTATCTGTCCTAATTGCGGCAGTGAGATTGATCCGGAAGCTGACTTCTGCGAGGTTTGTCATCACTATATTAAGAACGACACCTGCTCTTTCTGTGGCGCTCACATGTCGGAAATGGAGATTTACTGCCACGAGTGTGGCAATCCGCGTGGCGGTCTGGTGTGTCCGGTATGCAACACGCTAAACAATTTTGCTTTCTGCAAACAGTGTGGCACTCCGCTGACGGAAGAGGCCAAGAGCCTTGTTGAGGACCTGAAGAAGCTGCCTGACTATCAGTTGCTGGCGGAGACAGCCCGCGAGTTAGAGGAATTGAACATGCAGCTGCCCTATATGTCGGAGCGCGACGTTGTGCGCGACCAGATGAACGACAAGCTTCGCGAGCGTGTGTTGACGCTGCTGGCCCATGATAAGGGGGTGACTAATCCTACGATTCCCCAAAAGGTGAACAAGCGTCAGTCGAAAGATGAACTCGACCGTGAGAAAGAAGAGAAGAGACGTCAGCTGACGGAAATCCTTGACCGTATGGCCGTGCCGTCGCTGCCGTCGCCCATCAAGGCTCGTAACTACGCCATGGCCCAGAAGCCTGCCGGCGTGCGGCTGGCCTGGGTGTGCAACTGGAAACACGCCATGCACTCCAGCCCCTGCGGCTGTGCCAAGCCCCAATTGGGTGGCAAGTGGGTGATTTTGGGTAATAACACGAATCATGAAATAAAAGACGACAATTGATCATGGCAACGCTAAGACCGAATGCTAACCCTATAGACGACGGACAGACGATAGTGAACGTCAACGCCGAACAGACCTTCAGAGCACAGACGGCCGAAACCGCGGCTATGTCTTCAGTGAGAGGCGGTTATGAGAGTACGGTAAGAACCTTTAGGGGGGACTCTTCAACCAGCAGTGCCGGTAGATACGACGGGTTGTTTATCTTGAAGGGAGTGACGTATAAGAAGGTGGAGTGCTTGAGCGACTCTTCCGGCGAGGCTCAGGTGTTTTTGGTAGAGCACGACGGCATGGAATACGTGCTGAAGGTGTATTATCCTAACTTCGACGTCAACAAGAAACTGTTGCAGACCATCCGTTCATTTAGCTTTGAGATGATTGTCCGTCTTTATGACTTCGGCAAGACATACGTTGAGGGCAAGCATCGTTATTATGAGCTGATGGAATACCTGCGTGGCGGCACGCTCAACAAGTTTGTACTTGGCGGCGATTTCAATTTGTTTCGTCGTATAGCTCTGCAGGGAGCTGCTGCGCTGGCCTATTGCCACAACAATAATATATTACATAAGGACATTAAGCCGTCGAACTTCTTCTTCCGTGATGACACCCATCAGGAGCTGGTCCTTGGCGACTTCGGCATTTCTTCGATGCTTGAGAAAGACGGCAAGGCCCACCGCACATCGCAGGCCCGCACTCCTATTTATGCCGCCCCCGAGATGTATACCGATGTCATCGATGGTGTGGTAGAGTTGACACCCGCTGCCGACTTCTACTCGCTGGGCATGACGCTTTTCGCTCTCTGGCTGGGCGAGAACCCCATGAGCAGCAATGAGCGTGTGATGATGCGCCAGAAGAACGAGGGCCGTCTGCCACGTCTTAACGAGCTGCCGGAAACGGTGAAACACATCATACAGGGACTGACAGCCGTCAATCCCATGAGCCGCTGGGGCTATGAGCAGGTGGAGAAATGGTTCCTGGGCGAGGAGGTGGCCGTTGACATCAGCTCGCCATTCCTACGCTATAAGAACTTCATCGTTGATCCCGACCGCAATCTCGTTGCCGACAATGTGCACGAGCTGATACCGCTGTTGGTAGACAATGAGCGGCTGGCCACGGGCTATCTCTACAGCGGCCGCATCAGCCAGTGGCTGGAGTCGTGTGGTAACATGAAGCTGGCAACCGTGGTCAAAGACATTGTCGTCAACCGCTACCCCGTTGATCAGCATGCCGGACTGATGGCGTCTGTCTATGCCATGGAGCCCACCTATCCCTACCGCGATGTGATGGGCAACCTGTGTGACGACGTACACAGCGTAGCCATCTCCATGCTGAGCTATATAGAGCAGTATTCACTGCTGCTGCGAAATCCCAACGACACGCTATTCCTCTATCTGGAATCCCACTCCAAGTGTGATGTGGGGAGGTTGCGGTCGTACTTCACACCCTCTGGCGAGGGTGAGGATACAACCGACTATCGGGTGGCCATCCTGCGCAGTGTCTTCGAGATAGACAAGGAGATTCCTTTCCTGGCCAAATATCCGTCGGCCACCATAGAGCAGATTATCCACGCCTTTGGCTACGAGAAACTGACTCAGGACGACTGGCACAGCCTCACTGACGGACGTCTGCTGTCGTGGATGTACAGCCATGAGGACGTGATGGCCTGCGAGGGACTGAGAATAATGACCCAGGGCCAGGAATACTCCGAAACGCTGGCCTACAAGGTGCTCTACAATATAGACCGCAATGCCGCCTACGACCTGCGGCAGGCTGACACGCCCGAGAAGGTGGGGCGGCTGCTGGCTGAGCGTCTGAAGAATGCCGAGCACTTGAATGCAGAAGACTTTGAGCGTGATATGTACGACTTCAGCGAACTCAACGGACGGTTTGCATACTTCGCGCAACTGCATGGATGGATAAAGTTGCAGGCTGAGGCCAACAGGACGTTTGACCTGAAGTTGGAAGAGAACCGCGAGCGGCTGGGCGCCTATGACCTGAAGACCGCCGTTTACCGCTTCTGTCGCATTCTGGGTGTCACGCCGTCCTATCTGTTGCCCGACGGTACTGAGCTGAAAGATGGCCGCGAATTGAACCGCTCGGTCAATTCGTTGCTGCGCACCGAGATGCGGCAGGGCAACTTCTCCCAATGGCTCTCAGTGTTCTATCACGAAGACCCTTCGCGCGACTTCGCTGAGGAGTATGCTTATGAGCATGAGCTGGAAAAGTGGCTGATGACACTGGGCGAGATAGACATGTCGAACCAGTACTACAAGCGCTTTGTTGACGCCCGCGAAACCACGAAGAGCAAAATGGAGAGCGTCAGACATGAGTGGCGCAGCGCACGGCGCAGGGAGAAGACGTGGCGCTACACCTTCTATGGACTCTGTGGGCTGTGGATGCTGCTGGTATTGGTCTTCGGCGTTACGGGGCGCGACTTCCTGTTGCGCAACAGTTTCGTCACCATAGGCCTGCCATTAGGCGGCATTTCTGCTGTCATTGTGGCTACACGCGCCTATTTCCGCGGCTATGGCTTCATGCTGTCGCTGCTTTGGGGCGGCTTGGGCGCTCTATCGTCGGCACTGCCTATCACGCTGCTGAAGTTTGTCAACGGCGCGGCGCCCTCCTTATTTAATATATGTATAGTGCTGTTGACGGCTATCTATATGCTGATATGCCACATGACTGACTTCCGCGGCGACCAGAAAGCCGACAACAAGCTGGTGAACGAGGTGCTTGACGACGACATACAGTCGACACTGCTCGAACCCCTTCATTACACTTTCAAGACAAAGTCGTATAAATACAAGGGCTCAAAGTTCGGCGTGCTCGACGACGTCACCGACCAGGTACGCTCTATCTCCGGCGAGTCGGTGCTGCACTATATACTCTGGTGCCTGATGGTGTTGTTGCTGTTGGGCGAGTTCATCGTGTTCAGTCCCAGCCTGATGAACGTGCGCAACCCTAACCTTGACAACAAGTGGAAGATGCAGCAGCACAAAGTAGTCAAACAAATAGAAAGCGACACAAAATAATGGTTTGCGAACATTGTCATAAAGAAAACCGCTCGATAGCGAAGTTCTGCAAGTGGTGCGGCAGGCCCCTTGTCGGCCAGAACGTGCTCGACAGGCTCGTAGGCCTTGACGATGTGAAGTCGCAGCTGAAGACCATCGTCGACACCTACACCTACCTGCACTCGCGCAAGGATATTGTCAACGTGCGCCTCTCGGTGAACATCATCGTCATTGGCGAAACCGGCACGGGCAAGACGTCGCTGGGCGAAATCATGCGCGACTTCTTCTATCAGCACAAGATTATTGAGAAGAACAAGCTGACGATGGTCGACGCCGTAGACTACAGCCGATTTGTTGACAAATGGGACGACAATATCAAGAAGGCGCGCGGCGGTATCCTCTTTTTCGACAACGTACAGAAACTGCTGCCCGACAAGTACTCCAACCAGGTGAACCCACTGGACAAGCTCTTTGTGGAGATGGACAAATGGGACGGCAACCCCATCGTGGTGATGGCCGGTCTGCCCAAGGGCCTGGACGATTTCCTGGAGAGCAACCCCGCAGTGAAGAACCGCTTCAAATACCTCTTCCGGCTGCCCACGCCCGGCTGTCAGGAGCTGGTAGACATTACCAAGATGTCGCTGCGCACGCGCTATGGCATTACCCAGTATTCGCCCGAGGCCGACAGCCAGCTGAAGCGCTACTTCAAATACCAGCTGAAGATTAAAGACGAGACCTTCGGCAACGCCCATCTGGCCATGAAGACGGCCGAGAATATCTTCACGGCCTTTATCAGCCGCGGCTCCGACGCCGCCCAAGTAGAGAAAGACGATATCCAGGGCTATGTGCCCGAGGAACGCTCGCTGGAGGACATCCTGCACGACCTGGACAAATTCATAGGCATGGACGAGGTGAAGCAGGCCGTCAAGGAGATAGCCTATGCCGTGCAGAACAGTGTGCAGCGGGCTCAGCGCGGTCTGGGCGAACAGGAGAAGATGTCGATGCACATCATCCTTACCGGCAACCCCGGCACCGGCAAGACCACCATCGCCCGCAAGCTGGGCGAGATTCTGGCCGCCATCGGCTATTTAGACAGCGGCCACGTGGTGGAGGTTGATCGCGCCAAGATGGTTAGCCCCTATCAGGGTGAGACGCCCAAGGTGGTTGACCGCTTGTGCGACAAGGCTATGGGCGGCATACTCTTTGTCGACGAAGCTTACACGCTGGCACCTGTGAGCCAGGCCGGCGACCGCGACCAGCAGGGGGCACAGGCCTTGGAGAAGCTGATGAAGCGCATGGAGGACGACCGAGGCAAGTTCATAGTCATTGCCGCCGGCTATCAGACCGAGATGGACAACCTGTTCCGCGTGAACCCGGGCTTCAGGAGCCGCTTCAACTATTTCCTCAATATCAAGGACTACACCCCCGAGCAGCTCTACGACATTATGATGGTCTTTGCCCGGGAGAAGAAATATATCATGTCGCCACAGGCCGAGGCGCGCGCCCGTGAGTGTATCAAGCAGATGTATGACAGCCGCGACAAGGATTTTGCCAACGGCCGCGCCATGCGTACGCTGTTTGACTCTATCTGCAAGAAACAGGCCCAACGCTTGCAAGGCAGCGACATGTCTATGCTGAGCGACACCCAGCTGATGACCATCGAAGACGAGGACATACCCTTCGAGGCGCCCAAGGCGGTAGATTACACGGAGTGTCTGAAGAAGCTCGACGGGCTTGTAGGGCTCTCGTCTGTGAAGAAGGAAATCAGCAATCTGGCCGCTTTCCTCAACCTCCAGATCAGACGCGGCGAGAACAACACCTTCCAAGGCAAGCACTACGTATTTACCGGCAACCCCGGCACGGGCAAGACCACCGTGGCGCGCATCATGGCCGACGTATTCAAGACCTTAGGCATTGTGGCTCGCGGCCAGCTCGTCGAGGCAGACCGTGCCAAGCTCGTGGCAGGCTACAGCGGACAGACGGCCATCAAGACCAACCAACTCATAGACACCGCCATGGGCGGCGTGCTATTTATCGACGAGGCCTATACGCTGAAGTCCAGCGATGGCGACACCTTTGGTGCCGAGGCCATCGACACCCTGCTGAAACGGCTGGAGGACGACCGCGGCAAGTTTATCTGTATCGTAGCCGGATATACCGACCAGATGCACGACTTCATAGACTCCAACCCCGGTCTGAAGAGCCGCTTTACCCAAACCATCCATTTCGACGACTATACGCCCGATGAGCTGACGCAGATATTCCTCAACCTGGCCGCCGCCAAGAACTTCACCATCAGCGACGACACACGAGGTGCCATCCACCGTCAGTTTGAACAGCTCTACCTGCGCCGTGACAAGAACTTCGGCAACGCCCGCGAGGCGCGACGCATCTTCGACGAGACCGTGGAGCGCCAGAGCCAGCGACTGGTATCGCTGATGAGCGACCCGGGATTCAAGGAAGAGGACATGTATCGGCTGACTACCGACGACCTGCCGTCGGCACAAAGCGAGAAAGCCCGCCCGCTGGACGAGGTGCTCAATGAGCTGGACGACTTCGTAGGCATGCGCTCGGTGAAAAACAGCATCCGCCGCCTGGCCGTGCAGAGCATGTTTATGAAGCAGCGCGCTGCCATGGGAGCCGGCAATGTGCAGCAGCTGGCCATGAACTTTGTGCTCACCGGCAATCCTGGTACCGGCAAGACGTCAATAGCCCGCAAGATGGGCGAGGTGCTCAATTCCATGGACATTCTGCCAACAAGCCGTGTGCTGGAAGCCAGCCGCGCCACCTTGGTGGGCAAGTATATGGGCGAGACACCGAAGATTGTCAACAACATGTGCGACAAGGCCATGGGCGGCATACTCTTCATCGACGAGGCCTACACCCTGAGCGACCAGAACGACCAGTATGGCAAGGAGGCTATCGACACGCTGATGAAGCGCATGGAGGACGACCGCGGCAAGTTCGTGGTCATAGCCGCTGGCTATAAGGACAAGATGGAGGAGTTCATGCTGATGAACCCCGGCCTGGCCAGCCGCTTTACCCATAAGCTGCACATCGACGACTATAACGAGGACGAGCTGCTGGCCATCTTCAAGAAGATGGCTCAAAAGGAGCAGTACACACTCTCGCCTACGGCGGAGTTTAAGGCTCTGGATGTCATCTTCAAGATGGTCATGTCTAAGGATGCCACCTTTGGCAATGCCCGCGAGATGCGCAACCTGCTGGACCAGACGATACAGCAGCTGTCTATGCGTGTGTCGCAGATACCACCCGACCAGGTGACAAAAGAAACATATCAGCTGATATTACCAGAAGATATAGTAGACCCTGTACAGGTTAAACCGTAAATAGTAAATTGTCAATAGTAAATATGATTATATGTCCTAATTGTAAAGAGGAAATTGATGACGACAGCCATTATTGCGACCAGTGTGGCCAGGCGTTGTTATACTGTAATCAGTGTGGACGTGTGGGCATAGGCCGGCGGTGTATTCATTGTGGCGGCCTGATGATTACCCCTGAGGAATATATGAAGTCGAAGGGCGCTCAGACGGCTTACTCAATGTCGGTCTCAGCAAGTGCGGTATCCCTTACTGATAATCCCCGCACACCATCCGACGGAGGAAATATCACCCAAGCCGTACCTCGAGGCGTGCCTGTGCTCACCCTTTACAATACCAACCTGAATATCCGCATGCAAGGTATTAATGGGGCTGTCATCGGGCGCCGTCAGGGACCCTACGTGCAGTTCTTTCAACAGAACATGTATGTATCAGGCGTGCATGCCCAGCTAAAGTACAATGCTGCTACAGGGTGGTGTATCGTTGACAAACATTCGTCTAACGGTACAAAAATCAATCAGCACCCTATGCAGCCAGATATAGAGATGTCGCTCAAGAATGGCGATATTGTAACGCTTGCTAATGTTAACCTGCAAGTCAGTATTAATTAATAAGATTCATACGACGTGAAATTACAAGTGAGTGCCGTCAGCCATGTGGGCTGCGTGCGTCATAACAATGAGGATATGATCCTGGCAGGTGAGCGCTACCTGAGGAATGAGTCCATTGACTTTGAGGTGGACCTAGGCAATCATCAACGCTACCTGCTGGCTTTGGCCGACGGTATGGGCGGCCATAACAGCGGCGAGGTGGCCAGTCAGGATGTACTGGCCAATCTGCATTATTTCTTTTACGACCTGCCGCAAGGACTGAATGTAGGCGACTTCAATGAGGCTATCTTCGAGTGGCTCGACTCTATCAACAACATTATCGATTCCAAGGGACACTCTGAGCCGCGATACTATAATATGGGTACCACGCTCGTTGCCTTTGCCTACTTTAACAATGATTTCTATTGGATGAACTGCGGCGACAGCAGAGTCTATCATCTGCGTGACGGACAACTCAGGCAACTCTCCACCGACCATTCGCTGAACAACCTCATGGGCGAGAGCGAGCATTCCAATATTATCACCAACTGCATCGGTGGCGGCTGCAAGACGTCGTACATTGATATGGTTACCTGTACTGCCGACGTTCATCCCGGCGACCTCTTCATGCTCTGCAGCGACGGACTGACAGACATGGTTGGCGACGCCGAAATAGAAGAAAAACTCAACAATGGTGCCACCGTGCAACAGTTGTGCGATGCTGCCATGGAGGCAGGAGGTTACGACAACATTTCTATTTGCCTCATCAAGGTGGTATAGGCTATTAACTCCATGTAGGTAATGAATTCTAACTCCTTCTAACTCCTTATAACAGATATGCCATTAAGATTACCCGACCGCCTGCCGGCCATCGACCTGCTGAAACAGGAGAATATCTTTGTGATGAGCAATGCGCGGGCTCATGCCCAGGACATTCGTCCGCTGCGCATTGTCATTCTCAACCTCATGCCGCTGAAGATTACCACCGAGACCGACCTCATACGGCTGCTGTCGAACACGCCCCTGCAGCTGGACATCAGTTTTATGAAACTGCAAAGCCATACGCCCAAGAATACGCCCATAGAGCACATGATGATGTTCTATCGCGACTTCGACGAGATGCGCCACGAGAAGTTCGACGGCATGATTATCACCGGGGCTCCCGTGGAGCAACTGGAATACGAGGAGGTAGGCTA
>OCTW011583211.1_pt1 | contig 12052 bp, 9 predicted proteins | sample 1539671 | NCBI WGS metagenome assembly OCTW01 (sample SAMN02144230, study PRJEB22623) | gut metagenome | biome: sheep rumen | host: Ovis aries | place: New Zealand | reverse complement strand
CCCGGCTTCCTCAACCTGGATGTCAGGGAGAGCTTCCTGCAGTCCTATCTGCAGCAGATGGCGGCGGACGACAGGCTGGGCATGCCCCTGCCGGAGAAGCCGGAGAAGATCATCATCGACTACGGCGGCCCCAATGTGGCCAAACCCCTCCATGTCGGCCACCTGCGCAGCGCTGTCATCGGCGAGTCCGTCAAGCGCATCGCCCGCTTCCACGGGGAGGACGTCATCGGCGATATCCACCTGGGCGACTGGGGCCTGCAGATGGGCCTCGTGATCACCGAGCTCAAAAAGCGCATGCCGGAGCTTCCTTATTTTGATCCTTCTTATACGGATGCCTATCCCGAGGAGGCCCCCTTCACTGTCTCCGAGCTGGAGGAGATCTATCCCTTTGCCAGCGCGAAGTCCAAACAGGACCCTGACTACTATGCCGAGGCCATGGACAACACCCGCCGCCTGCAGGACGGGGAGCGGGGGCTCTATGCCCTCTGGCAGAAGATCGTCGCGGTCTCTGTCGCGGACATGAAGCGCAACTACGCCAACCTGGACGTGACCTTCGACCTCTGGAACGGCGAGGCCAGCGTCCATCCCGTGATCCCCGGCATGGTCGAGGATATGAAAAAGAGCGGTGTCGCCTACGAGAGCCAGGGTGCCCTCGTCATCGATGTCTCGAAGGAGACCGATTCCAAGGAGATCCCGCCCTGCATCGTCCTCAAGTCCGACGGCGCCTCCCTCTACACCACGACCGACCTCGCGACCATCAAGGAGCGCGTGGAGACCTACGATCCGGACAAGATCATCTACATCACCGACAAGCGCCAGGAGCTGCACTTCACCCAGGTCTTCCGCGCGGCGGCAAAGAGCGGCCTCGTCCCGGAGAAGACACAGCTGGTCCACATCGGCTTCGGCACCATGAACGGCCGCGACGGCAAGCCCTTCAAGACCCGCGAGGGCGGCGTCATGCGGCTGGAGACCCTGATCGCGGACATCGACGAGGAGATGCTGTCCAAGATCAGCACCAACCCGGAGATCCCCGCCGAAGAGGCGGAGCGGACCTCCCGCCAGGTGGCCCTGGCCGCCCTCAAGTACGGCGACCTCTCCAACCAGGCCTCCAAGGACTATATTTTTGACATTGAGAAATTCACCTCCTTCGAGGGAGATACCGGCCCCTACATCCTCTACACCATCGTCCGCATGCGGTCCATCCTGCAGCGCTACGCCGCCCAGGCCGGCGCCAAGGACCCCGCGTCCCTGAAGACGGGCGAACCCGCCAGCCCCGTAGAGAAAAAGCTCATGATGGACATCGCCGGCTTCAACGCCATGATGGAGGGCGCCTACACCGACTGTGCCCCGCACAGGATCTGCGCCTACATCTACCAGCTGTCCAATGACTTCAACAGCTTCTACCACGCCACCCGCATCCTCACCGAGGAGAACACGGCGCAGAAGGAGGCCTGGATCGCCCTCCTGCACCTGACCGAGCACGTCCTCACATGCTGCATCGATGTTCTTGGTTTTTCAGCACCGGAGAGGATGTGAAAAAACAGTGAGCAAAAGTCATGCAGTTTTGTGCTTGCACAAAAAACTGCATGACCTTGGCGAACGTCCAATCATGAGGACGGAGCCGTTTTGCGCAGGTTTTCATGCGCAAAACGAGCGGAAACCGAATGATTGGAGCGCTGTGAGAGCGCCGTGCGCGGAACAGCGCGTAGTTTTTTCACATCCAAAATGAGCCTGACAGTGAGCAAAAGTCATGCAGTTTTGTGCTTGCACAAAAAACTGCATGACCTTGGCGAACGTCCAATCCACCACCCGGCGGGTCGGCCCTCATGACTTTTAATTTACAATCAATAAAAAACGTGCTATGGTACTGTAAAACGCTAAACCGTCATAGTGAAGCGCGACGAGGTAATTGAATGGAGAAAGGGAAAATCACTGTCTTCGCAGGAGACGGGAGAGGAAAAACAGCCGCTGCGCTCGGCCTTGCGCTGGACGCCGCAGCGGACGGCAGAACCGCAGTCATCATCCAGTTTCTGAAGGGCCGCGGTCTTGCGGAGTCGATCTTCTGCAAGCGCATGGAACCCGATATCAAGATCTTTCGCTTCGAGAAGTCCGAGGTGGATTACGACAGCCGCCCGCCGGAGCAGAAGCAGGATGATGTCTCCAGTATCCGGAACAGCCTGGGCTTTGCCAGGAAGGTCCTCATGACAGGAGAGTGCGACATTCTGGTTCTGGATGAGGTCCTGGGCGTGATCGACAAGGGGATCATTTCGGTCGAGGAGCTTCACGACCTGTGCAAACTCAGAGGTGACACCCAGATGGTTCTGACCGGCCGCGTCCTCAACGGCGAGCTGTGTACCTTTGTGGATGAGATCTCTCAGATCAGCACAGTACGTTTTAAAAAATACTGACAGTTAGGAATAATCAATATATGCGGGACCATTCAAAGCCTGTCTTTTGCCCGACGGGGGAGTGGAAAGAGTCCGCACATCATGTATCGGCATGGGAGGTATGAGCATGTCTATTTTCAAAAATGCAGCAGTTGCTATCGTGACACCCTTTAAGGAAGAGGATCTGTCCGTCAATTACGACGCGTTTGCGGAGCTGATCGATTTCCAGATCGACAACGGCACGGACTGTATCGTAGTCTGCGGTTCCACCGGTGAGGCGGCGACCATGACGGAGCAGGAGCACCTGGATGTCTGCAAATTCTGCATTGATTATGTCAAGGGACGTGTTCCGGTCATCGCAGGCAGCGGATCCAACTGCACCCAGACCGCGATCAACCTCTCCAAAGAGATCGCCGGCTACGGCGCGGACGGCCTCCTGGTCATCCATCCCTACTACAACAAGGCGACCCAGAAGGGCCTGATCAGGCACTTCACCATGGTGGCCGAGGAAGTGAAGGGCACACCCATCGTCCTGTACAATGTCCCCAGCCGCACGGGCGGCGCCATCGAGCCCGCGACTGTCGCGCAGCTGGTCAGGGATGTTCCCAACATCGTCGGCATCAAGGAGGCTAGCGGCGACATCAGCAAGATCGTCAAGCTCATGACCCTGACCGACGGCAATATCGAGCTGTATTCCGGCAATGACGACCAGGTCGTCCCGCTCATGTCCATGGGCGGACTCGGCGTCATCTCCGTCGTCTCCAACATCGCGCCCCGCGCCGTGCACGACATGTGCGACAAGTTCCTCAACGGCGATGTGGCCGGCGCCGCCAAGCTCCAGAGAGATACCCTGGACCTGTGCGAGAACCTCTTCTCCGAGGTCAACCCCATCCCGGTCAAGAAGGCCGTGAACCTGATGGGCTTCAATGCCGGCCCGCTCCGCATGCCCCTGACCGAGATGGAAGAGGAGCACGCACAGAAGCTCGCAGCGGCCATGCGCGCATTCGGCCTGATCAAGTAAGGCGGCAGTCAATAATCCAGGGACATCTCCGGTCTGATCCGGCTGCGGGTCCGCCTTTGGTGCAGATCCATCGCGAACCGGCTCCGGAGAGCACCCTTACATAGAGGGAGGAAAACAGGATGGTCAAAGCAATTTTACACGGTGCCTGCGGGCGCATGGGACATATGATCGCTGATATCGTCTCCAGGGACGCCGGGATCGAGATCGTCGCCGGCATCGATGCCTTCGGCAGCGCCTATGCGCAGTTTCCGGTCTATGCCTCTCTGGCGGAGTGCCGGGAGGAAGCGGATGTCATCATTGATTTTTCCACGGCGGCCGCCATGGAAGACCTGCTGGCCTTCAGCGCGCAGCGCGGTATTCCCGCAGTTGTCTGCACGACCGGCCTGTCGGCGGACCAGGATGCCCTCCTGAAGAAGACCTCGGAAAAGGTGGCGGTCCTCAAGAGCGCCAACATGTCGGTGGGCATCAACCTGCTGCAGACCCTGCTGTCAGAGGCAGCGCCCAAGCTTGCGGCAGCCGGCTTCGATATCGAAATCGTCGAGAAGCACCACAACCAGAAGATCGACGCCCCCAGCGGGACAGCCATCGCTCTGGCGGACAGTGTCAATGAGGCGCTTAACAACGAGTACGAATATGTCTATGACCGCAGCGCAAGGCGCGAGAAGCGCCCCGTAAAGGAGATCGGCATTTCCGCTGTCCGCGGCGGGACCATCGTCGGAGACCACGACGTGATCTTCGCGGGCGAGGACGAGGTCATCACCTTCTCCCACCGGGCCTACAGCCGCGCCGTGTTCGGCAAGGGCGCCGTGGAGGCGGCCAAGTTCCTGGCGGGTAAGCCCGCGGGCTTCTACACCATGCACGACGTGCTGGCCTGATCAGACAAAAACGACAGACAGACCGCACCGGCGCGGAGGCGCGCGGTGCGGTTTTCTTTTGCCTGCGCAGCTGCCTGCTCCGGTATGATCAGAAAGGAATAAAAAAATGAAACTGCGTCCATGCATTGATATACACGACGGCCGCGTCAAACAGATCGTGGGCGGTTCGATCGGCGCGGACAGGCCCGTCGAGGAGAACTATGTCTCCGACCGGGACGCTGCCTTTTATGCCGCGCTCTACCGGGACAGGGGACTTCCCGGCGGCCATATTATCCTGCTGGATTCTGCGGCGTCGGATCCGGACGCCTATGCGGCGGACCGAGCGCAGGCGTTCGGTGCGCTGGCGGCATGGCCGGGGGGCATGCAGGTCGGCGGAGGGATCAACGCGCAAAACGCGGGAGAGTTCCTGGACGCCGGCGCGTCCCATGTCATCGTCACATCCTATGTGTTCCGCGAAGGGATGCTGGACGAGGGACGGCTCAGGGAGATGGAGCAGGCGGTCGGCCGGAAACGGCTGGTGCTGGACCTGAGCTGCCGCAGGCTCCCGGACGGCGGGTATGCGGTCGTGACGGACCGCTGGCAGAAATATACCAGGTGGGAGATCACGCCGGAGAATCTGCAGAGCCTGAGCAGCCGCTGCGATGAATTTCTCATCCACGCGGCGGATGTCGAGGGAAAGCGCGGCGGGATCCAGGAGGACCTGGTCGCGGTCCTGGGCAGGTTCTGCGCGCAGACCGGATTTCCGGTCACCTACGCGGGAGGCGTCCGGGACAGGGAGGACCTGGCCAGGATCGCCGCGCTGTCAGGCGGCAGGATGGATGTGACGGTCGGCAGTGCCCTGAGGATCTTCGGCGGCAGCCTCGAGCTCGATGACCTGGCCAGGGCGGCAGCTGCGCTGTGAAATTTCGCTGACACCTGCCGGCAGGCAAAAAAAGAGACCGGTACCTGATGGTACCGGCCTTCTCTGTTTGTTACCGCTTCATTTATTGTCTGATCAGATCAAAGCTTTGTAACATTGACTGCCTGCGGACCCTTCTGCCCCTGGATCACATCGTACTCGACTTCCTCGCCCTCTTCGAGAGACTTGAAGCCTTCCTGATTGATCCCACTGAAATGCACGAAGACATCGTTGCCATCGGGATCAGAGATGAAGCCGAAGCCCTTCTGGTTGTTAAACCACTTGACAGTTCCTTTGCTCATTACTGGCACCTCCAAAAACAAAATAAAAAACAGAAAATTTGCACAAAAAAACAGCCTTATTATGTCTGTTTGTGCAACAATCTCAACATAACACAAGAATTGCTAAAAGTAAAGAGTTATTTTTGTTTGGACAAAAATAATATTATGTACTATAATTCAGTGATGCCTGTACCTGCTTCTTTACTTCACAGTTGTAAAATGCTAAAATACTTGTGGTGTCTGTCCGGACGCAGGTGTCTGGACAGAAAGAGAAAATAATACAGGGCTTTTCACAGCCGGAAACCGGATAAAATGCACCGAGACTGCGGAAGAAACCTGGTGTCCGCGGACTCCTGAAACGGGGGTATCATGAACAATAAAATCAGAACAGATGCGGTGAGGCATCTATTTGAGGCGATCCTGACCTTGAAGGATGAGGAAGAGTGCTTTATCTTTTTTGAGGATCTGTGTACAGTCAATGAGCTGCTGTCGCTTTCCCAGCGGTTTGAGGTTGCCTCCATGCTCAAGAGGAAGGACACTTATCTGAAGATCGCGGAGAAGACGGGTGCCTCCACGGCGACGATCAGCCGCGTCAACCGCTCCCTCAACTACGGGAATGACGGCTATGATATGGTGTTCGCCAGAATGAAATCCTGGCAGGCGATGCTGGCCGAGCAGGAGAAAAAGGACTGACGGATCCGTCCGGCAGCTGCGGCTTTTTTTGCGAAGTGATCATTCATGAAAGGGCCTGTCTGATCAGGCAGGTGCTTTCCCGGAACTATGGTACACCCCCTTGCGGGGCGGGTGCTGCAACGAGAATTGTTTTCAGACTGTGTTTTGTAAAAGATGAAAACGACAGACAAAACCGGCAGCAGAGGATTTGCCGGAAAAATGTTTTTGGGAGGGGTGCTGATTTATTTTCTTGCAGTCCTTCCTTTTTTAATCAGGTACAAGGGTCTGTTCTTTTATTACGGAGACTATAATGTCCAGCAGGTCCCTTTTCTGATCTTCGCCCATCGCGCCGTGCGCAGGGGGCGTTTTTTCTGGAACCCGCTGGTGGATCTGGGCGGCAATATGGCGGGCACCTTTGCCTTCTATCTCTGGGGGAGCCCCTTCTTCTGGCTGACCATTCCCTTTCCGGAGGCCTGGCTGCCCTATATGATGCCCGGTCTGATGGCCCTCAAATACGGGACGGCCGCGGCGACGGCCGGCAGCTGGATCCGGACCCAGACCAGGTCGGACAGGGCCGCTGCCCTGGGCGGGCTCCTGTATGCCTTCTGCGGCTTTCAGGCCTGCAATATCGTCTTTCAGCATTTCCACGACGCCACAGCCTTTTTCCCGCTCTACCTGCTGGCGTTTGACCGCTTCATTGAGGCCGGAAAGACAGGGGACCTGCCGCCTGTGGCCCTGGCAGGAAGTGGTCCTGCCGCCCCGGCCGGCGTCACTTCAGCCGCTGTATCCGGCAGAGGAGATCCTGCGGAAGTGGATTGGAGAGAGGAAAAAAGGAAAAAAGAATCCCGGCGCAGTCTGTTTGACCGGTACGGCTTTGTACTCATGACCGCCTGGATGTCCGTGATCAACTACTATTTCTTCTTCGGTCAGGTCATTTTCTTTGTGCTGTATTATTTTGTGCGGCGGGGGATCCGGCTGGTCAGGTCGGAGGGGATCCGGTCCCTGGCCGCGGAACTTTTCCGCATTCTGGCAGGGGGCGCGGCCGGTCTGCTGCTGGCATCCTTTTTCCTGGTCCAGTCGGCCGGCGGGATCCTGGGCAACACCAGGGTCGGCAAGGTCCTGAGCGGCTATGACCTCATCGCTTATACAGATTCCACGACGCCCCTGGCCATCCTGAAGACCTTCTTCATGGTGCCGGACCTGGTCGCCCGCGGAACCCTCTTCACCAGCGACAATATCCGCAACGGGTCTCTGGGCTTCTATCTGCCATGCTTTGCCATGGCGGGTGTGTTCGCCTTCTGGATTCTGCGGCGGCACAGCTGGAAGAAGACCCTCCTGGGCATCCTCATGGTCATGGCCTTCGTGCCGGTCCTCAACGCGTCCTTTTCCGCCTTCAATTCCAACTTCTATGTGCGCTGGTTCTACATGCCGGTCCTCTTGTGTGCCTGCATGACCGCCGAGGCGCTGGAGGAAGAGGAGAGCGCCGCCTTCACGCGCGGGGCCGGCCTGTCCCTGGCCTGCACAGCCCTCTTCATCCTTTTTTGCTTCCTGCCGGTTCAGGAGGACGGCAAATGGTCCTTTACCGCCATCTGCGAGAACAGAAAGCTCCTGACGACAGAGATCGAAGCGACCCTGCTGGGCGCGGCCAGCCTGGCTGCCGTGGTCTTTCTCAAACGCCGGAGGCCGGGCCTGCCGCGGCGCCTGTTTTCTGCCGGAACGCTCTGCCTGCTGCTCACCGTCGTCTGCTGCATCAGCTCCACCCAGGCAGTCCTGCACAACGGGACCAGCCTGATCTCCTACAGCGGATATGAAAAATGGAAAAAACAGATGCTGGGCCCGGGACCTCTCGCGGGTCTGGACGGCGACCCCGCGGCGGGGGCGGAGGGCGAAGGAACCTTCTGCCGCGTGGAGACGGATTCCACTTCGACCAACTATGAGATGGTCTGGGGCTATCCCACCATGCACTGCTTTGAGAGCACGGTCCACCCGTCGATTTTCCGCTGGTACAGGGGGATCGGCATGATCCGCACGGTCGAGTCGACCCTGCCGGAGGAGCGCATCGGGGCCAGGGCCATCATGTCTGTCCGCTATGACCTGGAGAACACCCTGGTCAAGAAGGCGGATGCCGGAGATGAAGCGGAGCACCTCCAGGGATACTCGCTGGTCAGCGACGATGCGGGCTATGACGTCTACGAGACAGAAAACTTCATTCCCATGGGCTTCTCCTTTGACCGCTATATGACCGAGGAAAACTACGACCGGCTGGAGAACGGGTCGGTCTCGGACCGAATCCTGGTCAGGGATATCGTCCTGTCGGAGGAGATGGCGGACAAGTACGGAGACCTCCTGGAGGAGGACACCGATACACTGCCGGGCGAGATGCCCTACTGGGAGTTCGCCCAGAACTGCCGGGAGCGGGCGGCGTCCGCCTGCACGGACTTCGCTTTTGACAGCAGGGGCTTTTCCGCGACGGCGCAGATGGAGAGGGCCAATCTGCTGCTCTTCTCAATTCCTTATGACAGGGGCTTTTCCGCGACTGTTGACGGCCGCCCCGCCGACGTCGAGCGGGCCGATTTCGGCCTCACGGCCATCTTTGTGCCGGAGGGGGCGCATGAGATCCGGGTGACCTACCTGCCTGCCGGCTTCGTACCCTGCTGTGCGGTCTCGGTCCTGACCGCCCTGGCCCTGGCGGCGCACGCCCTGTACATGTCGAGGCGGGGCAGGTGACTCCGGCACTGCAGGCCTGTTTTCGCCTGACACGGACTGCAGCGGGCTGTCAAAGCCTGGTTTTTCACGAAAAAGACTTCGAGGCCTCAGGCAGGTCTGTCCTGTAACAAACATCGATAAGAAGGCGTAAAGAATGTAAGGTCTGCTTGCAATCGGTTTTTATGCATGGTAACATACGGGTAATTGTGCCCGTATATCGGATTTTAACAGAGGGCGCAGGAGATGACCGAATGAAACAGGTCGGGAATCTGCGCAATATCGTCAGGGACCTGTGTGATGTCGCCGGGATCCTGCGGAAATATCGTCAGGAAAGGAATGGCAAACAGATGATAAAAGCTGCTGTGTTGGGTTTTGGAACAGTTGGTAGCGGCGTGGTCGAGCTCTTTGACATCAACCGGTCGTCGGTTGCGCGCAGAGTGCCCGAAGGTGTAGAAGTCAAGTACATCCTCGACCTGCGGGAATTTCCCGACAGTCCCTATGCGGACAGGGTCGTGCACGACTATGATATCATCCTGAACGACCCGGAGATCCGCGTGATCTGCGAGACCATGGGCGGCAAGGAGCCCGCCTTTACTTTTTCCAAAAAGGCGCTTGAAAAGGGCATCAGCGTGTGCACGTCCAACAAGGAGCTGGTCGCGGCGCATGGCCCGGAACTGCTGAAGATCGCGCAGGAGCACAACTGCAGCTACCTGTTCGAAGCCAGCGTGGGCGGCGGCATCCCGATCATCCGCCCCATGAACACGTCGCTGGCACCGGAATACATCACGCAGATCATCGGCATCCTGAACGGGACCACCAATTATATGATGACCCGGATGGAGCAGGAGGACATTTCCTTTGAGGATGTCCTCAGGCAGGCCCAGGACAACGGCTACGCGGAGAAAAATCCCGAGGCCGATATCGAGGGACACGATGCCTGCCGCAAGATCGCCATCCTGTCCTCGCTCATGTGCGGGAAGACCGTGCGCTATGAGGACATTCCCTGCGAGGGCATCAGCCATATTTCCATGACGGATGTCGCCTATGCCCGCAGCATGGGCAGGGCCATCAAGCTCCTGGGCATCAGCGAGCGCGACGAAGAAGCCGGAACCTTCTATGTCCGGACCGCGCCCTACATGGTGCCCGCCTCGCATCCTCTCCACGGCGTCGAGGATGTCTTCAATGCCGTCTTTGTACACGGAAATCTCGTCGACAATGTGATGTTCTACGGCCGCGGCGCCGGCAAGTTCCCGACGGCCAGCGCGGTGGTGTCCGACATGCTGGACTGTGCGCTGAACATCGGTCAGACCATTCCTGTCCGCTGGACGGATGAGGTCATGCAGCTGTCCGACGCCGCACAGAAGGTCGAGCGCTGGTTTGTCCGCGTCGACGCGGCTGAGGCTGAGAAAGTCAAGGCCCTCTTTGACGGCTGTGAGACCGTCACGGCTCCGAAGGCACCGGCAGATGAGACCGCTTTCACGACAGCCCCGATGACAGAGGCAGCCTTCGCGGAGAAGATCGCACAGCTGGCCGGCGTCAAAAGCACCATCCGCCTGCTGGAGGCGTAAGTGCGCCCGCGTGAGAGGACCCCGGGCAGGACGTGATCGGAAAGCGATATAAGTGATATAGATGAAGCTGTTTTCAGCGAGTCTTGATATAAAGTGGTATTTTCAGAAACTGAGGAACAGGAAACAATGAAAGTAGTAAAGTTTGGCGGGAGCTCTCTGGCCAATGCGGAACAGTTCAAAAAAGTAGGTGCGATCATCCGGGCGGACAAGAGGCGGCGCTATGTGATTCCGTCCGCGCCCGGCAAGCGCTTCAACGGCGATATCAAGGTGACGGACCTGCTCTACCGGATGGCGGACCAGGCTCTGGCGCAGGAAGATTTTTCGCAGACCTTTGCGCAGATCAAAGACCGTTACAACGAGATCATCGAGGGCCTGGAACTGCAGGAGTTCTCCCTCGACGACCAGTTTGAAGAGATCGAGAAGAGGATGAAGGAGGATCCGGATGCGGATTTCGCCGCTTCCCGCGGTGAGCACCTCAACGGCCGCATCATGGCGGCCTACCTGGGATATGCCTTTGTCGATCCCTTTGAAATGATCTTTTTTGACGAGGACGGCATGCTCGATGACCGCAGGACCATGCGCGAGGTGGAGAAGCGCCTCTCGCAGGAGGAGTACGCCGTGATCCCCGGCTTCTACGGTTGCAGCCACGACGGGAAGGTCAAGACCTTCTCCCGCGGAGGCTCCGACATCACCGGCTCCATTGTGGCCGGCGCCTGCCATGCGGACGTCTATGAGAACTGGACCGATGTCTCCGGCTTTATGGTCGCGGATCCCAGGATCATCAAGAACCCCGCCCGCATCGAGACCATCACCTACCGGGAGCTCCGCGAGCTCTCCTACATGGGTGCCTCCGTTCTGCACGAAGAGGCCATTTTCCCGGTGCGCCGCCAGGGCATCCCGATCAATATCAAAAACACCAACCGCCCCGAGGACGAGGGCACCTGGATCGTCGAGAGCACGGCCCAGAAGTCGGGCTATGTCATCACCGGCATCGCCGGCCGCAAGGATTTCTGCGCGGTCCTGATCTACAAGGACATGATGAATTCCGAGATCGGCTTCGGCCGCAAGGTCCTGCAGGCCTTCGAGGACAATGAGATCTCCTTCGAGCACATGCCCTCCGGCATCGACACTATGACCATCGTCGTCCACGAGGACGAGTTTATCGAGAAAGAGCAGAAAGTCGTCTCGGCCATCCACCGTCTGGCCAAGCCCGATTCCATCGAGATCGAGTCCGACCTGGCCCTGATCGCCGTCGTGGGACGCGGCATGAAATCCATGCGCGGCACCGCGGGACGCATCTTCTCCGCACTGGCCCACGCCCACGTCAATGTCCGCATGATCGACCAGGGCTCCTCCGAGCTCAACATCATTATCGGTGTGGAGAACCGCGACTTCGAGACCGCCCTGCAGGCAATCTATGATATTTTTGTACTGACACAGCTGTAAATGCAGGTTGATCGAGACGTTAGAGACGAAGGGACGGACTTCCGACTGTACCTCTCTGCTCGTTCAGGAGTTCGTCGTCAAGATGTACTAAACCGGAAAACGGGCTGCGGGAAGGCCGCTTTAACTCGTATCCCGTGTTGAAGACACGGGATACTCAGACAGGCGATGCGCTAAAATGCCTGGCCATGTGGGCCGTGC
>OCTW011566670.1_pt1 | contig 12052 bp, 10 predicted proteins | sample 1539671 | NCBI WGS metagenome assembly OCTW01 (sample SAMN02144230, study PRJEB22623) | gut metagenome | biome: sheep rumen | host: Ovis aries | place: New Zealand | reverse complement strand
TTGGTGTATGTTGCGTGTATGTTGAAAACACCCATTTCCCTCGTATATAAAGGCGTTTTCAGCGAAATCCGTGTATGTTGCGCCAGTTTTGTGAGTTCAATTTTGGGATTGTTAGGTTTTGCATCGCAATACCTATGGTTTTAGACTCCAATACCTATGGTTTCAGGCGCCAATATCTATGCTTTTGGGCTCCAATATCTATGCTTTTGGACGACTAAACTCACCCCTCCTTTATTGAGGGGCTGGGGGTGGCCCTTCCTTATCTTTGCTCCCCTCCCATCTCAGGGGAGGGGATAGAGGTGGGGTCAATAACTCAGCTACTTATCATGAGAAGCTGTGTTTTTCTTTGGTCTAAAAACAAAAAAATCACCATATTATTAAAATGTATTGTTTTTTTTGTATCTTTGTGGTCAGAAAACTTAGATCAAAGGTTTGATTCTACTTGTCATAAATCTTTCATGAAATCTATTTAGAAGAATGGGGGCAACTAAGCTATATAAATACCTTGATGCAGATGGTGGATTAAAGATGCTGGAAAACAGTAATCTTCAGTTCACTAATGCCACACGCTTAAACGACCCGTTCGACTGTCATCCTTCCTTGTTCGATTATTCAAATCCCCCAGAAATGGAGTCAGGATGGCCATCTGCAGACTTCATTTCTTCAATGGAAGAAAATTTTAATGAAATTCAAAAAGACAAAACATGGATTTGTAGCTTATCGAAAATCCACGATTCCATTCTTATGTGGAGCTACTACGGCAATCACCGAGGCGTTTGCGTAGGTGTGGATGTTGATAAGGCGCAGAAATATCTTTCAAAGATAATGTGCAGTACCTATATAGGTGCGTTAGAGATGGAGGTGCAGTACAGAGATATTATTGAGAAGCCTGATTACTTTAATGATGTTAAGGACATTTTCCGCTACCAGTTGTCAACCAAGGCGAAAGCATGGGAACATGAACAAGAGATTAGGCTATTGTTGATTGACCCTACTCCCGCAGGCACTTTAAACCATCCCTGTTTTGCACCGATGGCATTGCCCTACAAACCCAAGCAAGAGAACGAGGTGATTGACTGGAAGGAAGTCCGGGCCTATCCGAAAATTGGAGGCGAGTGTTTCTACTCCTTGTATTTGGGCATTAATATAGATAAAGAAAAGAAAGAGAGAATAATCAAAGCAGCTAAGGAGTTGAATCCTGAGATAAAGATATATCAAATGGCAATAGACCCCGACGCCTTTAGGCTAAAGGAAGGATTAATAGAGTATTAATATGGCAAAGAAACAGATAAAAGAGAAATCAATTGAAGAGGCTTTGTGGGAGTCAGCAAACAAGCTGCGTGGCTCTGTGGAGCCATCAGAATATAAACACGTTGTGCTGAGCTTGATATTCCTGAAGTATGCCAACGATCGCTTTACGGAGCGACGTAATGAGTTGGTAGCTGAGGGAAAAGAGGCGTTTGCTGATAATCCTGTGTTTTATAATGCCAAGAATGTGTTCTACTTGGAGCATGAGAGTCGTTGGGACTATCTGATTGAGAACTCCAAACAGAACGATATCGCTATCAAGATTGATAAGGCTTTGGCTAAGGTGGAGCAGAGTAACCCTACTTTGAAGGGCGCGCTTCCCAGTAATTACTATGCGGGCCTATCATTAGACCGTACCAAACTTGCTGCCCTTCTTGATGAAATCAACAAGATCGATACGCTGAAAGACCCTGAGAACGATCTCATTGGTCGTGTGTACGAATACTTCTTGGGTAAGTTTGCTATTGCTGAGGGTAAGGGTAAAGGAGAATACTACACGCCAAAGACCATCGTTAATCTGATAGCCGAGATGATTGAACCTTATCGTGGCAAGATTTACGACCCTTGTTGTGGTTCTGGTGGTATGTTTGTGCAGAGCATGAAGTTTATCGAGGCGCATCATGGTAATAAACGCGATATATCCGTGTATGGACAGGAATATACAAATACCACCTATAAGTTGGCAAAGATGAACCTGGCCATTCGTGGTATTGCTTGTAACCTGGGAGAGATGGCTGCTGATACCTTCCATAATGACCAGCATAAGGACCTGAAGGCTGATTTTATCATGGCCAATCCGCCATTTAATCAGAAGGCTTGGCGAGCAGAGAACGAACTAAAGGACGATCCTCGTTGGGTGGGTTACGATGTGCCACCTACCAGCAATGCTAATTATGGCTGGATTCTGAATATTGCTTCTAAGCTTTCGACAAACGGTGTGGCTGGTTTCCTATTGGCTAATGGTGCTTTGAGTGGTGATGGAACAGAGTTGGCCATTCGCAAACAATTACTTCAGAACCATTTGGTTGAAGCAATAGTTATTCTGCCTCGCAATATGTTCTACTCGACAGATATCAGCGTGACGCTTTGGATTCTGAACAATAACAAGAAAGCCCGCGTAGTAGAGCAAAACGGCAAACTCATTAAATACCGCAATCGTGAAAACGAAGTACTCTTTATCGACCTGCGCCAATGGGGCGAGCCTTTCGAGAAGAAATACATCCAATTCTCGCAGGAGCAGATACAGCAGATAGTAGAGAATTTTCACAATTGGCAGCGTGAGGGTTATGAACAAACCTATCACAATGAGCCAGAATATTGTTATTCTGCCACACTCGAAGAAATCGAGCAGAAAGGCTGGAGTCTTGTACCCAGCAAATACATCGAGTTTAAGAACCGCGATGAGCAGATAGACTTCGACACGAAGATGAAGCAACTACAGACAGAGATGAGCAACCTCTTAAAACAAGAGGAAGAAAGCAAGCAGGCATTGAAATCACTCTTTGAAAAGTTAGGCTATGGAATATAAGCGTTTAGGCGACTATATCAGAGAGGTGAATGTTCGTAATCGCGACGAAAAGGTTACGAAACTTGTTGGTCTTACGATTGACAAGGTATTCATTCCATCGGTAGCAAATGTCATAGGCACCGACCTCTCTAACTATAAGGTAATTCGCAATGAACAATTTGCTTGCAGTTTGATGCAGGTGAGCCGCGACGGGAAAATGCCTGTAGCCATGTTTGAGGAAGATGAGGCTATTATGTCGCCTGCCTATCCAATGTTTGAGGTTATTGACAAAACGATGTTGTTACCTCAATATTTGATGATGTGGTTCTCTCGTAGTGAATTCGATCGCGAAGCTAGTTACTATGCTGTTGGTGGTGTGCGTGGTAGTTTGACATGGGAAGACTTTTGTAATATGACTCTTCCTATCCCTTCAATAGAACGCCAACGTGAGATTGTAGAGGAATACGAGACGCTGACCAAACGCATCCGCCTCAACGAACAAATGATTCAGCACCTCGAAGCCACAGCCCAAGCCCTCTACCGTAAAATGTTCGTTGATGGAATTGACAAGGAGAATCTGCCAGAAGGCTGGAGAATGGGAACATTGGGAGATGTCGCTGAATGTTTTGACTACATGAGACGTCCTTTGGCAGGTTATGACCGTATAGATATGGAAAAGAAATATCCATATTATGGAGCAGCTGCATTAATGGACTTTGTAGATGATTATCTATTTGATGGGACATATATTTTAATGGGAGAAGACGGAACAGTTATAAATGAAGATAACACACCTGTCATTCAATATGTTACAGGAAAATTCTGGGTTAACAATCATGCTCATATATTAAAAGGTATAAATGGTTTTAATGAGAATCTTTTGTGTCTCGCCTTAAAACAAACCAAAGTAAATGAATATATTACTGGTGGAGTACAAGCAAAGATTAATCAAGAAAATATGATGTCCATTCCGTTGCTTATTCCTACAATGGATGATTTAAAGGAAATAACTACAAATATAGAACCACTTTTTCATGCTATGTTGATGAAAGAGCAAGAAAATGAGAAACTAACCGAATTACAGTCTTTGCTTTTGGCGAAGATGGGGCAATAAAAGGATGATGTATGGCAGATTCTTATTTATCAAAAGAGCAATTATATGGAGCGAGGGTGGAGTCGGATTATTATAAGCGGCTAAATGAAGCCAAACTGATTCGATACTCAGGTAATTCATTGTATAAAATTACTGTATTCTTGTCTCATAAACACGACGAAATGGAAGTTCTAGAAAATGTTATAGGAATGTTAAAACAACTAGGTATTGATGTATATATAGATTGGTTAGATGAAGGTATGCCCAAAACTACATGTGGAGAAACTGCACAGAGAATAAAGCAAAAAATAAAAGAGTGCAAGAAATTTATATTACTTGCTACAGAAGGAGCAATTGCATCAAAATGGTGTAATTGGGAACTTGGTTTTGGTGATGCTCATAGATATATAGATAATATAGCCATCATGCCTATAACGGAAAAGAGACGTGAATCTTTTTCTGGTAGTGAGTATCTTCAAATATATCCGGTGATAAAATCAGATTATGAATATATTCTTTCAGGGTGTTATGTGGAATATGCAGGAAATAGGATTTCATTAGTAGAATGGTTAAAACGTTAATAATATGGAACAAGAAAAGATTCAGCATTTGGAGTTCATTCATAACATTATTAATCGAATGAATACAAATTCATTCCAAATAAAGGAATGGATGATAACAATTGTATCAGCATTGCTGGCATTGTATGCAAGTAGCGATAATGTGACTTATATTTTTGTGGCAATAGTCCCAACATTGCTTTTTTGGTATTTAGACGCATATTATCTGCAACAAGAAAGAAAATTTAGAGAACTATATGATGACGTATTGCCAGATGATTCTAATATATCACTCTTCTCTATGCCAATACATAATTATACAGATTGTAAATGTAGTCTATGGAGTACATTCTTTTCAAAAACGATAGGTTGGTTATATGGTACTATTGTGACCTTATTATTAATTGGAGGATTGATTTTGAAATATAAGGATTGTATAACAATAGTGTGTTAGTGTATGGGTAGAAAGATATTTATATCATATAAATATAAAGATACAGATGTTAGGCAGATGTATCATATCTGGTATTCGCAAAATCGAAGTACAAGGGTGCGTGACTATGTGGATAAGTTACAAGAACTTATTGGTGAAGACAACATTAATAAAGGTGAAAAAGATGGTGAAGATATGAGTGTTTTAGAGGATGCTACTATTCAATCCATTCTTGGTGATAAAATTTATGATAGCTCTATTACTTTAGTTTTGATTTCACCAAATATGAAAGATCCCACATTACCTGAGACGGAACAATGGATACCTTGGGAAATTTCATATTCATTAAGGGAACAATCTAGAGAGGGCAGAACCAGTAAGACAAATGCCGTAATGGCTATAGTCCTTCCTGATGCGAATAATAGTTATGAGTATTATATAAAAGAGCATACTTGTCCATATTGTAATACTCGCACCTTATATACAGGAAGATTATTTAAGGTTTTATCAGTAAATATGTTTAATCGGTATAATCCAACCTACTCTACTTGTATATATCATGCTGCAAATAGCCGTCCAGAGACAGGAGAGGCCTCATATATTCCCAGCGTTAAATGGGATGATTTTGTCGAAGATGTTGAAGGTAATTTGCAGCGAGTCGAACGGATTAAGGAGAATATTGCTGCATATGATATTAAGAAAAACTTGAAAACAATAGTTGAGAATAATTAAAAACGAAAGGAATTATGGCAAAGAGACAAGTTTTTTATAGTTTTCACTATAATAAAGATAGTTGGCGGGCGGCTCAGGTTAAAAATATGGGCATGGTAGAAGGAAATACACCTGTATCTGCAAATGAATGGGAAGAAGTTAAGAGAAAAGGTAAAACTGCTATTGAGAATTGGATTAATAGTGTAATGGCTTGGCGTTCGTGTGTAGTCGTGCTAATTGGTGAAGATACGTATTCAAGGGAGTGGTGTAAGTATGAAATTAAACATGCATGGAAGTCTGGCAAAGGTGTCGTTGGTATTTATATACATGGTTTAAAGAATGCTATGCAAGAACAGTCGAAAAAAGGAAGAAATCCTTTCGATGCATTTTATATTGATAAGACCATGAATTATATAGCAGAACGAGACAGCCCTTGTGATAGTAATGAAATTAAAATGAGTTATGTTTGTAAAGCTTATGACCCCCCATATGCATATAGTGATAATGTGTATTCGTATATTAGACAACATATAGAAGAATGGGTTGAAGAGGCTATTGATATTAGAAATCAGTACCCCAAATAGATTGATAATTATAAGTGTAAGCAACCACAAGTGACATGAACAACAACGAACCACAATACGAGACAATGCCAGAGCACTATCTGTTGTGCTTCAATGGTGATTGTGTGTTAGCGGTATTGTACAACGTTTTGTACCGATGATACAGAAGGATTGTAAGGTAATCAAATGAGATAAAAACGAGAATAAAAGATTCATAGAAAAATAAGAAAACAAGTATAAGAAGTGTGTTTTATTTTGTAAATTTGCAAAAAATGTGCAATTTTTTAAAATAAAATATATTTATATCGAAATTTAATTGTATATTTGCGGCAGTTATAACAACAATTATATGATACAGGAAATCAAAATCAAGAACTTTCTTTCGTTTAAGGATGAGGTTAAGTTCAGTTTCGAGGCCAGCAATGACAAGTTTGCCGAAGATTCTCAGGTCGTAAAAATCAATGATAATACAAGGCTTTTGCGCTTTGCAATTGTTTATGGTTATAATGCTTCAGGAAAGTCGAATTTGCTAAGTGTTTTTGACTTTTTGTATGATTTCTGGTTTTACAAGCCTAAAGATGTATATGAGGAAACAGGTGATATACCTTTTAAATTTGATAGACAGTCTCCCAATGAGTATTCATCTTTTGAATTGATCTTTTTTGTAGATGACACCAAATATTGGTATCAATTAGATTTGGATGAACATCAGGTCTATTTGGAAAAGTTATCCTATTACAAGAGTACTCAACCTACTATGTTGTTTGAGCGAAAACTGGAAAACGCTCAATCAATTATCAATTTTGGTTCTGCATTAAAAGTAAGTAGCATTGTTAAAGAGAGTATTTCTGTTAATTGTTTGAAGAATATGTCGTTCTTCGCTGCACGTAATCAGGTTAATGCTAGTATTCCTTTGATAGATGTTGCCACAGAATGGATGAAGACAAAAGTTGCCCAAACTATATTCCCTCACCTTGATTTGACTACCTATGCCCAAAAGAAGACTTCAGATAACGATGCAATAACAAAATATATTCTTGATTTTCTTAAAGAAGCGGATTTTAACATTACAAATATTAAAACAGATAAGATTAATTCTCCTGAGCTGAATGATAAGATGGATAAGGCGCAGAGGCTTGCAAATCTTTTATTAAAAGCTAAAGGGATTAATAATATAGAAAACAGTAAACCGAAATTCATAACAAATTTTGAACATACAGTAGAGAACGAAAGAGGGACTGAAACATATCAGCTTAGTTCCGACTATGATGAAGAGTCTCGAGGAACACTAAGAACTTTCGGCTTAGAAGCGGCGCTTTATAATGTTATACAAAGAAATGCGTTCTTGGCGATTGACGAGATAGAAACATCATTGCATCCAAAACTATTGGAAAAGATATTGTTTGAATATCTGAAAGCACAGTCAAGGTCTCAGGTTATTGTTACCACGCATAATGATGGTCTGTTAGATTTGGTAGACGATTTAATTCGCAAGGATTCTGTCTGGTTCACAGAGAAGAAGAAATCGGGGGTTACGGATTTATATAAGTTGACGGACTTCAGGGGGATTAATCGTCTGTCGTCCATCAGAGAGGCTTATCGTAACAAAAGGTTTGGTGCCACAATGAAATAACTATGGCAAAAAGGAAACTTGCAAAAGAAGTAAAGCCAAAGAAGTTTTTTATTGCTTATTCAACTTCGACTGGCCTAGACAAGGGAACAAGGGAATTATCTCCTTTACTTCCGTATATCATCAGTGGCGGTGAAGTTACTGAGCGTTACTATTTCCTTCACCTTTCAAAAGAATCAAATTATAAGTTTAAAGTTGAACCAGAGTATTTTGGAAAAGAATCTAACTTCGTACAGGAATTTCCAAGGAATATCGAGAAGATTTTAGGTGGAAATCCTGATGCTAAAATCTTCTGTTTATTTGACTGGGACACTATATATGGGAACAAAACAAACTTGGGAAAGTATAATCGGTTTGTAAAGCAGATACAAGCCCATATTGACAATGGCAATGTCGTTTTGTGCCCAAGTATGCCTAGTTTTGAATTTTGGTTTATGCTTCATTTCAAAAATACGACTCGCTTGGTAAAAACTTGCGAAGAAATGGCAAAAGAACTAAAACCTTACATGAGTTCCTATTTTTCCAAAAAGAATATTAATCTTTCCAAAGTATTGAAAAGTAGTAAATACATGGAGAAGTCCACTTGGGTTAGGAACTTATGTTCTGATGGGAAATTGGATGATGCCATCAAACGGGCAGAAGATAACATCAAAGCCGCTATTGAAGCGGATGATTTGGAAAATCAATCCTATTCATACGTATACAAAGTTTTTAAGAAATAACTTTTAATAGAGCCTATGTCACACTTCAACGAGCACGCCTTGGAAATGGGCATCATGGAGCTGTTCAAACAGCAAGGTTATTGCTATCAGAACGGTGAAACGATACATAAAGAGTTATCGGATGTATTGCTCCGTGATGACTTGAGACTATATCTGATGGACAGATATAGCGCAGAGGGTATTACAGCGTTGGAAGTGGAGCGTGTGATAGCCAAGTTGACAGCAGATAATGGCGCCCCACTGTATCAGCAGAATGCGCAGACCTATAGGCTGATGACAGAGGGCTTTACTATTAAGCGCGAAGATGCGTCGCTGCCAGACTTGTTCGTTGAGGTGATTGACTTTAATAACATAGGACGCAATATCTTTAAGGTCGTAAATCAACTGGAAATAAAAGGCGCAGAGAAGCGCATCCCTGATGGTATTGTTTACTTGAATGGTCTGCCGGTAGTAGTGCTGGAGTTTAAGAGTGCCGTTAAGGAGGATACTACCATTATGAATGCCTATACTCAGCTAACGGTGCGCTATCGTAGGGATGTACCTGACTTGTTCCGATATAATGCCTTTATTGTGATTAGTGATGGTGTGAATAATAAATACGGTACACTATTCTCTGATTATGAGTTCTTCTATGCCTGGCGTAAGGTTGAACGTACAGATAAACCAAATGATGGTATCGACTCACTACATACCATGATGCAAGGGCTTTTCAGAAAAGAGCGACTGCTGAGCGTGATAAAAGACTTTGTGTTCTTCCCTGATGCATCAAAGAGTGAAACGAAGATAGTTTGTCGCTATCCGCAATTCTTTGCTACTCATAGGCTTTTCGATAATATTCTGGAGCACTCGCACATCAATATTCATGGTGACGGTAAGGGTGGAACATATTTTGGTGCTACTGGTTGTGGTAAGAGTCTGACAATGCTTTATCTGACAAGAGTACTAATGCGAAGTAGACATCTATCGAGTCCAACGATTGTGCTGATAACAGATCGTACTGACCTTGATGACCAGCTATCAGGATTGTTCTTGAATGCCAAGCAGTTTATAGGTGACGAGACTATAGTGAATGTTGAATCACGCGAAGAATTGGGCCGACTACTGAGAGGCAGGAAGAGCGGAGGTGTGTTCCTAACTACAATACAGAAGTTTAGTGAAGACATCAATGTACTTTCTGATCGTGCTAATATCATCTGTATTTCAGACGAGGCCCATCGCTCGCAGACCAATGTAGAGCAGAATGTAGAAATAACAGAAAAAGGAGTTAAACGCAGTTATGGCTTTGCCAAGTATCTTCACGACTCACTGCCTTATGCCACATATGTGGGCTTTACAGGTACACCTATAGACGCCACGATAGATGTATTTGGTGATGTCGTGGATGCTTATACGATGACGGAATCTGTATCAGATGGTATTACACGTAGGATAGTCTATGAGGGAAGAGCAGCCAAGGTGTTTGCAGACCACAAACAACTGGAGGCAATAGAGGCATATTACAAGCAATGCGCAGAAATGGGAGCCAACGAATACCAAATAGAGGAGAGCAAGAAGGCTGTTACCCAGATGGATAAGATTCTTGGTGATCCGCAGCGCTTAGCTGTAGTAGCTAAAGATTTTGTGGAACACTACGAGAAGCGAATAGAAGAAGGAAGTACGGTATGTGGGAAAGCGATGTTTGTCTGTTCAAACCGTAATATCGCCTACGACCTATATAAGCAGATTATAACCTTGCGACCAGAATGGGCTGAAAAGATCGGTGATAGCGAGCATACGCCAGTAGAACGAATAAAACTGGTTATGACCCGCGACAAAGATGACAATCCTGACCTGCGCGAACTGATTGGTTCTGACGATGATAGAAAGGCGCTCGATGTACTCTTTAAGAATCCTGAATCAAACTTCAAGATTGCCATTGTGGTATCAATGTGGATTACAGGTTTCGATGTACCTTGTTTGGATACCATGTATATTGACAAACCACTACAGAAACATACTCTTATTCAGACCATTTCTCGTGTTAATCGTGTTTATGAAGGTAAGGATAAAGGACTTGTGGTAGATTATATCGGCATTAAGACCAACATGAATAATGCTCTGAAGCAATATGCTGGAGGTGGTGATCTTGGCGATAATGTTGAGACCATAGAGCAATCGCTGATTATGGTTAAAGACGAGCTTGATATCCTCCGCAGAATGTTTGCCAAGTTCGACTATTCTAAGTTTACAACAGGTACACCATTAGAGCAACTTGAATGCTTGAAACATGCTGCAGAGTTTGTACAGGCTACAGAGAAAATGCAGAATCAGTTTATGGGCCATACGAAGAAACTGAAATCATCATTCAATCTCTGTTCAAATCATGATGCCATCACAGATGAGGATCGCGAAAAAATACACTTCTTTACAGGTGTGCGTTCAATTATCTATAAACTTACTAAAGGGAATGCACCTGATGCCTCTCAAATGAATTGCAAGGTTAGTAAGATGATAGAGGAGGCCTTAAAATCAGAGGGAGTTGAAGAAGTTGTTCAGGTAAATGCCAATACAAAGGATTTGGATTTGCTGAGTCAGGACTATATGGCAAGACTCGAAAAGCTGAAACTGCCGAATACCAAGGTGAAGCTGATGGAGAAACTATTGCGCACAGTGATTACCGACTTTAAAAAGGTAAACAAAATGAAGGGCGTAGACTTTACAAAACGGCTTAATGCACTCGTAGATAAATATAATGATCGTAGAGATAATGCAGTATTTGCAGAAGAGGTGCTGAACGAAGTTGCTAAGCAAATGGCAGAGTTGCTGAAAGAAGTAAATGCCGAGAAAAAGTCGTTTAAGGACCTTGGTATCACCTACGAGGAGAAGGCTTTCTATGATATTCTGAAAGAAATCGCCAACAAGTTCGGTTTCGAATATCCAGAAGAAAAGTTGATTCCTTTATCTGCTGCAGTCAAAAAGATGGTAGATGATAAATCACGTTATACTGATTGGGCTAACCGTTCTGACATCAAAGCAGAGTTGCAGATGGACTTGATTCTGATTCTTGCAGAACATGGATATCCTCCTGTGCCCCAAGATGATGTATTCAAGGAGATCTTTGAGCAGGCCGAGAATTTCAAGAAATACGAGGCCGATGATGACGATAACTTGCAGACCACTCATACAGTTAGTCTATATCCCCAGTTAGATGAAGAAAGTGGATGGCAGATGGCAGCAGAAGAACTGACATAAATAGTACATAGCGTAGCAAGGGACAGGTACGAATACTTTGGATTTGTAATGAAGAAGTACGAAGTGTCGGTGATACCGAGGAAGAAGTAGGATGGACGAAGTGCGAAATCTCGTAAAAAAAGAAACAAGTTTCTTTGTATTATACTTACTTATTATTACCTTTGCATCGTGAAGTTACGGCATTCATATCAAATATCAACGATTTATGGCTCATGTAAATAATCATCTCGTGATCATGGCAGGCGGAGTGGGGAGCCGCTTCTGGCCAATGAGTACAGCCGACCGCCCAAAGCA
>OCTW011612464.1_pt1 | contig 12055 bp, 10 predicted proteins | sample 1539671 | NCBI WGS metagenome assembly OCTW01 (sample SAMN02144230, study PRJEB22623) | gut metagenome | biome: sheep rumen | host: Ovis aries | place: New Zealand | reverse complement strand
GGGTGCGCTCTAACCACCTGAGCTACAGGCCCAACTTTCTCCAGATGCTCAGTTATAATACCTCGGGCATATTTGGATGTCAACATTATTCTCAAAAATTTTTGTAGAAATTTTTTTGGGCTTTTCCAGATATGCATTTTCTTTTGGTTTACTGGACGCAACGCATGCCGTAAAATGAGTATCCGAAGATTGTGAGGAAGTTATGGAAGGTTTTATTACCTGGTTTATGAATACCATCGGACAGTATATCTCTCCGGAGTGGTCCGTATTTATTGTCAGTATGATTCCGCTGATTGAAGAACGCGGCGGACTGCTGCTGGCCAGAATGCTGGGCATTCCCATGTGGCGTGCAATCCTGTTCTGCGTAGCAGGAAACATTCTGCCGATTCCGTTTATTCTGCTGTTTATTAAAAAGATCTTTCACTGGATGGCAGATCATCATATGTCTGGTGTGGTAGAAAAGATGGAAGATAAAGCAGCTAAGAATAAACCAAAGATTGATAAGTATGGAATGTGGGGATTGCTGCTGTTTGTAGGAATACCGCTTCCAGGCACCGGTGCCTGGACAGGTGCTCTTGTCGCGGCACTGTTCGATATGGACCTGAAGCGCGCAAGTCTTTCGATCCTTGGTGGAATTCTGCTTGCGGCATTGATCATGACTTTTGTCTCGTATGGGGCATTGGGACAGCTGTACTGAGAACGGGATTAGTCCCGTTTTTCTATTGGAAAAGGGATGAATCTGGAATGGGATGAATTCTGAGAAAAAAACAAAAATTGAAGAATTGTGCTGTGTTATCGGCGCAATTAAGGGGATGAATTTTGTAACATTTTACAAACATACAAAATTTATCCCTATTTTTGTCTGAAAATAACAAAAAAAGTCAAAATTCATTCTGTTTTATCGCTATAGTATGGCTATCAAGCCAGTTGAGATTATGATCAGCTTGGGATAATTGATGGCTTGGTTAGGGGTTCGTTGAAACGGATTTGCCGGTAACCGTATTGATTGAATCAGTACAGCCTCCGGCGAAAGAGTGGAAGCGGACAATTCCAGATTCGGTCTGAACAGCAGAACCGTAATTATAATTCGTGTGTTGAGAGAAGACTGCTTGTGGTAGAGCGGTTTTTTCTTTTCCAATATAATGGAACATGAAAAACAGAAGGAGAGTTGCCCTTGTGAACTATACAGCGCTGATCGTCGCGGCAGGTGCGGGAACCCGCATGGGCCTTGGATACAATAAAGCATATTATCGGATGGATGGAAAAACGATTCTGGAACGCAGTATGCATCTGTTTCTGGAAGACTCAGACTGTAAAGAAATCGTTGTAGTGACAGATTCGGATACCTACCGTAAAGAAATCGGTACGGATTCCATTGGGAAGATTGTTCTGGTACAGGGCGGAAATACCCGGGAAGAAAGTGTCTACTGGGGCATGCAGGCAGTGATCAGTGATATCGTACTGATTCACGATGGCGCAAGACCTTTCCTGCAGGAAGAAGACCTGAACGCCATCAAGCAGGCGATGGAAACGGAAGATGCCGCATGTCTGATGGTTCCCTGCAAGGATACGATCAAGCTGACCAGTGATGGCTATATTGAAAAGACACTGCCGCGCAACCTTCTGATGGCAGCTCAGACACCGCAGGCATTCAAAACCGGGCTTTTGATGGAAGCGATGCGCAAAGCGCGCGCAGATGGATTTGAGGCAACGGACGACTGCTCGATTGTTGAGTGCTACAGTGATACGCACATTAAAATAGTGCAGGGCAGTTATGCCAATAAGAAGATCACTACGATTGAAGACATTCAGTAATCGCTGATTGAAAGAAAACGGAGGAAAAATCAATGAGTGTGAAATATGGAATTATCGGTGCGATGGACCCTGAAGTGACGTCCCTGCAGGAGTCACTCACGGATCCCAAGTCAGAGATCATTGCGGATATGAAGTTTGTGTCCGGCAAACTCGGACAGACCGAAGCAGTTATTGTAAAGTGCGGCATGGGTAAAGTAAACGCCGGTATCTGTGCGCATACACTGATCCAGAAATACGGCTGCACAAAAATCATCAATACCGGAGTGGCTGGTTCGCTCGACAACCGTATCGACATCGGAGATATCGTTGTCTCAACCGAAGCCGTCCAGCATGATTTTGATGTCAGTATTATTGGCTTCCAGAAGGGAGAGATTCCATATACCGGATTAGTCGCATTCCCTTCTGATCCAGCGCTGCATGATGAAGCGGTAAAGGCAGTAAAGGCAACAGCACCAGAGATCAACGTATTCGAAGGGCGTGTCTGTTCCGGTGATCAGTTCATTGCCTCTTCAGAACAGAAGAATAAGATCCTGGAGACATTTGGCGGTCTTTGTTGTGAGATGGAAGGCGGCGCCATAGCTCAGGTCTGTTATCTCAACCACACACCATATGTCATTCTGAGAGCAATCTCTGATAAGGCAGACCACTCGGAAGAAATGTCATTTGAACAGTTTGCGGAGACTGCAGCCAAACGCTGCGCCGCAATTGTTCATGTGATGGTCAAAGGGTGACAGGCTTCCGGGAAGGAGCTGCTTCCCGGACAGATGAAGACGTATACGCTGTCCTGTTTCAGTTCATTGCTTGTTGGAACATCGATATATTATTTATTTTCCTCGCAACTTTGCGGGGATTTTTAAATTCAGGGGAATAAGTATAGTGAAGGAGGTTTCACTATGCGATGTCCACGCTGTCTGAATACCGATAAACAGTATTTCTATAAAGGTTCAAAAGGATGGTATTGCCGCAAATGTATTTCATTTGGCAGGGCAATGCTGGAGGAAGAGCAGGAGGCTGTTTCTTTAGCACCCATCAGTGAGGGAAGTGAAGAATATGTATTGCAGTATCCGTTAACACCGTTGCAGGCGGAGGTGTCCCATCGCTGTGCAGAGCTGATTCAGGAAACCAATGTCTTACTGCATTGCGTGTGCGGCGCTGGTAAAACAGAGCTCGTTGTTGAAAGCATTGCCCAAATGCTGAGGCAGAAGAAACATGTGTGTTTTGCAATTCCAAGAAGGCAGGTCGTACTTGAACTGGAGGGACGCCTGAAACAGTATTTTCCCTACGCGAAAGTTACCGCGGTATGCGGTGGACGAACAGGTGATCTGACGGGTGATGTCATTGTCTGTACGACCCATCAGCTGTTCCGGCCGCAGTATCGGCGTGCGTTTGATTTATTGATTCTGGATGAACCGGATGCCTTTCCATTCCGCGGGAATGAAGTCCTGCATGGCATTGCGGAAACCGCATGCCGGGGAACCGCAATATATCTCACTGCTACTCCGGATGACTGGCTGAAGGCAAAATTGAAAAACGGCACACTGCAGTGTTTGAAGCTGAACCGCCGACCGCATGGCCACGATCTGCCAGTGCCGGTCATTAAAACAGCCCCGACTTTCGTCCTGCTGATTCAGCTGGTGCGCTGGCTGAAACATCACGCCTCACCGCGCATGATTTTTGTGCCGACGATCCGTGAGGCAAAACTGCTTCACCGGTTTCTGAAGCAGTTCATGGATTGTTTCTGCTGCACATCAAAAACAGAAAACCGGGATGAAGTAATCGAACTGTTCCGTAAGACCAGAAATGGAATCATAGTGTCAACCACGATCCTGGAGCGCGGTGTTACGGTACCGGGCTGTGATGTCTGCGTCTTTCATGCGGATCATGGCGTGTTTGATGAAGCGGGACTGATCCAGATGGCGGGGCGTGCCGGCAGAACCTTTCAATATCCCGATGGAGATGTGTTGTTTCTGACATCCTCCCGCAGCGCTCTGGCAGAACAGTGCCGCAGAGAAATTCAGGAGGCTAATCTATGCGCTGCCTGATGTGTGGAGAACCGATCGGAACAGAAACGTTTGCGGATCTGTTTCGAGGTGAAGATGTACTTTGTTCCGCCTGTCGTGGACAATGGAAGCGCATTTCTCATCGCTTCCGCTTCTGCGGGAAGAATGCCTTCGGGCTGTATGAATACAACGACGCATTTTCCTCCTGCCTGATTCAGTTCAAGGAACTGGGCGATGAGGTACTAAAGGATGTGTTTCTGTATCCTGATCGCGCACGACTGAAGCGTATGTATCATGGCAGAACGCTGCTGTTATTGCCGAGTGCTGCGGAAAAGCTGGAAGCGCGGGGATTTTCGCATCTATGGGAGATGTTTGAATCAATTGGCCTGCCGATGCTGGAACCGTTTGTAAAACGGGACACTGGCGACCAGAAGGCGCGCACCCGCAGAGAACGGAAAACGATGGAATCCGGAATCACACTAAAAGCAGGTGTGCATCTTCCAAAGCGGGTTGTTCTGGCGGATGATGTCATTACGAGCGGTTCCACCATGAAAGGCGCATTGGCAGTATTGCCGAAGGATCTGGACGTACAGGTATTTGCCTGCGCCATTACGCCGAAACTGCGTCCGCAAAGCGAAGGAAAGCGTTTCTTGAACGCCATAATTAATAAAGATATAATAATCTAGCTGATTTAAGGAATCAGGAGGTTTTTATTATGGCTGGAATTTTAGACAAACTTCTGAATGTCGACGGACGACGTCTGAAAGAAATTGAGAAGAAAATCAAACCGGTGCTTGCGCTGGAAGAAAAATATGCCGCAATGAGTGATGATGAACTCAAGGCTGAGACACCGCGTCTGCGGCAGCTGCTGGCAGAAGGAAAAACAACAGATGATATTCTGCCGGAAGCGTTTGCGACTGCACGTGAGGCATGTAAACGCGTGATTGGTGAATTCCCGTATCCGGTTCAGGTCATGGGCGCTGCCGTCATGCAGGGCGGTGACATTGCCGAAATGAAGACAGGTGAAGGTAAGACGCTGACCTCCGTTATGGCAGTTTATCTGAATGCCCTGGAAGGCAAAGGTGTACATGTCGTTACGGTCAACGAATATCTGTCTGAACGTGACAGTGAGTGGATGGGGCAGATTCATCGCTTTCTTGGACTGACGGTTGGTCTGAACCTGCGTCAGCTGACACCGGCGCAGAAGCGGGCAGCGTACAATTGCGATATTACCTATACGACAAACTCTGAACTTGGTTTTGACTATCTGCGTGACAATATGGTCAAAAACTCCAAGGATCGTGTACAGCGCGGACTCAACTTCGCACTGGTCGATGAAGTTGACTCCATTCTCATCGATGAATCCCGTACGCCGCTGATTATTTCCGGCGGTATGCGGCAAACCGCAAACCTGTACCTGCAGGCAGACCGTTTTGCCAAGAGTCTGAAAGAACAGGTCACCGAGGGTGACGAGGTAGTCAAGCCGGGTGAATATGAAATCGACGTCAAGGCCCGTACCGTACAGCTGACGGAAGCAGGTGTCGCTAAAGCAGAGCGTGTCTTCCGTATCGATAATCTGTACAACCTGGAACACACACAGCTGCTGCATCGAATTGGTCAGGCGCTGAAGGCCAACTACATCATGACCAAAGATGTGGAATATGTTGTTGATACTGAGAATGATGAAATCAACATCGTTGACCCGAATACCGGTCGTCTCATGAAAGGCCGTGAATGGTCAGATGGTCTCCATCAGGCAGTCTGCGCTAAAGAAGGAATCTCCATTCGCCAGGAAACAACGATTCTTGCGACGATTACCTATCAGAACTTCTTCCGTCTGTATAACAAGCTTGCCGGTATGACTGGTACCGCGAAGACCGAGGAAGAAGAATTCACGGAAATCTATAACATGCTGGTATACGAGATTCCGACCAATCGTCCGGTAGCCCGTATTGACTATCCGGACGCAATCTTCGGAACCAAGGATGCCAAATTCCGTGCACTGGTAGAAGAAGTGAAAGAGCGCCATGAAAAGGGACAGCCGGTACTGGTTGGTACCATTGCGGTTGAAACATCTGAGCTGATTCATGACATGCTCAAAAAGGAAAAGATAAAGCACGAAGTGCTCAATGCCAAAAACCATGCACGTGAAGCGGATATCATTGCCAAGGCTGGCCAGAAGGGTGCGGTCACGATCGCAACCAACATGGCAGGACGAGGCACCGATATCAAGCTTGGTGAAGGTGTGCGTGAGCTGGGCGGTCTCTGCGTCCTTGGCAGTGAACGGCATGAATCCCGCCGTATTGATAACCAGCTGCGCGGACGTTCCGGCCGTCAGGGTGATCCGGGTGAATCCCGCTTCTACGTCAGTGTTCAGGATGATCTGATGATTCGGTTCGGAAGTGAACGTCTCGAAGGAATCTTCAAATCACTTGGCGATACTGCAGTGGAATCCAAGACTGTTACGAAGTCCATCAACTCTGCCCAGCGTCGTGTGGAAGGCGTCAACTTTGATGCCCGTAAGCAGCTGCTGCAATACGATGATGTACTGCGTCAGCAGCGTGAAGTCATGTACGATCAGCGCAACTTCATTCTGGATAACGAGGATGTACATACTGCGGTCATCAAGCAGATGTTCAAGCGTGTCATCTCGGATGTTGTTGGAGCCAACATTGATCCGGAATCCCGCAACAGTGATCTGAATGTACCGGCTCTGGTAAGTTCGCTCAAGAAGCTTGGCTTTGAAGGTCTGTTTACCGAAAACGAACTGGCAGGCAAGAGCGCGGAAGATGTGATCGGACAGATCGAAGACAAGGCATGGAATGCCTATGATCAGAAGATCGATCCGGTTCGTGAACAGATCAAGAGCTTTGAGAGGAACATGTCACTGGAAGTAATTGACCGGGCATGGGTTGATCATATCGACATGATGTCCAAACTGCGTGATGGCATTGGCCTCAGAAGCTATGCACAGGATAACCCGCTGCAGGCATATGTAACGGAAGGATTCCAGATGTTTGAAAACATGATGCATAACATTGCGCAGGATATTGTTGCCTACTGCATGAATATCCGTGTTGTCAAACAGGGAGAACAGCAGAAGGCGTAAGGAGTAACTACGATGGAACTATATGAAATGAAACAGGGCGTAGCCCGTTGCCAGGCAAAATTGGAGCAGCTTGGCTCCTCTCTTTGACCTGGCTGGCAAGAAAGAACAGATCAAGGCAAATGAAGAAGCGATGAATGCGCCGGATTTCTGGAATGACCAGAAAAAGGCACAGGCACTCATCCGCAACAACAACGCACTGAAGTCACTGGTGGAAAACCATGAGAAACTGCAGGGCGCACTGAATGATCTCTCAGAGTCGGTAAATGAACTGAACCAGTCATTTGATCCGGAACTGGCAGAACTGGTTGAAGATGAATACCGTTCGTTCATGACGGATTTCGACGCATTTGAAATTCAGGTGCTCTTAAGCGGACCATATGACAACCATGCGGCGATTCTGGAAATTCATCCGGGCGCCGGCGGAACCGAGGCAATGGACTGGGCCAGCATGCTGTATCGCATGTATGTGCGCTGGGCAGAACGCCGTGGCTTCAAGGTAACGGTGCTCGATTATCAGGATGGTGAAGAAGCAGGCATGAAATCCTGCAGTCTTCAGATCGAGGGTCCGATGGCGTATGGCTATCTCAAGGCGGAAAACGGTGTTCACCGTCTGGTGCGCATCTCACCGTTTGACTCCAACGCGCGCAGACATACCAGTTTTGCCAGCGTGGAAGTGATGCCGGAATTTGAAGATGATCTTGATATCGAGATTGATGAAAAAGATCTCGAAACGATTACGATGCGCTCTTCCGGTGCCGGCGGACAGCATATCAATAAAACAGACTCCGCTGTCCGTATGACCTACAAACCGCTCAATATCACGGTATTCTGTCAGACACAGCGTTCGCAGCTGCAGAACCGTGAAGCCTGCCTGAATATGCTGAAGAGTAAATTGCTTCAGATTCGCATTCAGGAACAGGCCAAGAAAATGGCGGAAATCAAGGGTGAGGTGAAAGCCAATGAATGGGGCTCTCAGATCCGCTCCTATGTTTTTCAGCCGTACACAATGGTAAAGGACCTGCGCACCGGTCATGAAGTTGGAAATATCCAGGCTGTCATGGATGGTGAGCTTGATGACTTTATTTACAGTTATCTGCGTTCGCAGATTTCCTGATAAGAAGTAATACATGGAAAAAGAAATTACCTACCAGATGAATCTGAAGGACTGGTCGGTAACCGGAAATGGCCAGATCAAGGAAGTCATGACCCGGGAACTGAATCTCTCCCGTAAAGAAATCTCCCGCCTGAAGTTTGACGGTGAGATTCTTTTGAACGGGGAACGCACGAAGGTCAATGACCGTATGCGAATCGGTGACACCCTGACCCTGAAATTTCCGGAAGTGAAAGTTGATAAAGTGCCAATGCTGTCGGCGGAACCGGACATCCTGTTTGAAGACGAAGACATGGTCATCGTAAATAAACCGGCTGGCATTCCATGTCACCCGGTGCACAATCATATCGATGATTCCATGGGAACGATTCTCGCGTCTTACTATAAGAAACAGGGATACGACTTTGTCATACGGCCGGTTGGCCGGCTGGACAAAGATGTCAGCGGCGCAATCATCTATGCCAAAAACCGTCTTGCGGCTGCGCGTCTTTCCAAAGACCGGGAAGACGGAAAGCTGAAAAAATACTATACCGCGTTTGTCATGGGCGTGCTGGAACAGAAGCGCGGCGTGATCGATGAACCGATTGCCAAAGTGCCGGGCTCAAGGCAGCGCGTGAGCGGAGATGAAGACGGTAAACCGGCACATACGTATTATCAGGTCACGCATGAATTCCATGTCGGAGAGGAATCTATTTCTGTTCTTGCGGTTGAGATTGAAACTGGCAGAACCCATCAGATCCGATCGCACCTGGCGTCCATAGGCCATCCGCTGCTTGGGGATGAACTCTATGGCGGTGATATGCGGCTGTTGAAACGTCCGGCACTGCACTGCGCAGAAATCATTTTCCTGACGCCGTTCAGCCGTGTAGAAACAGAGGCCGATGCGCCGCTGCCGGAGGATCTGAAACGCCTGGTAGAACATCCGGATGAAATACAGCTTGAAGCACCGAAAGAGGTGGAACCGGAAAAAGAACCGGAGAATGCAGGAGACCGCATTCTCGCTTCTCTGAAAGAGACATCGCAGCTGTCGGAAGTCGATGAACCTGCCGTTGCGGCAGTATCGTATCATCGCACCCGGCGACGTCTGAAGGTTGTGCCGGCAATTCTGCTGGGAGCTGTAGTGCTGCTGGTGATTGCGGCAATTATTCTGGCCGTGACGCGCTTTCGCTCCGTTTCTTCCGAGCAGGAAGCAGAAAATCTGTACAACGAACTGATTGTCACCTTTAAGAAGGATGCGACAGTGGAATATGGCGGTGACTTCCATCCGAATGATTATGTGGAATCTTCAAAGGGTGTGCTGACGGTAGAAGGAACGGTGGATTCGATGAAAATCGGAGAGCAGGAAATAACCTACACCGTAACTGCTGAGACTTCTGATGGGACAGAGGTAAGCCGCAGCTTTGCCAAGACCTTTGAAGTCAAGGATCTGATGGAACCAATCATCACACTTAAGAAACAGGAAGTCACACTGTCATTGAATGATACGTATGATCCGGCGGATAATGTTGAGCTCGTGGAAGATCCGGTTGATGGAAAACTGAAGTATACGATTGATGTCGGAAACTTCACAACCGAAAAAGCCGGTATGTATACCGTAACGGTTAAGGCCGCAGACAAAAACGGTAATGAAGCGGAACAGAAATTCCGTATTACCGTAACATCTTCCGAGACAGCACAGCCAACTCCAACAGCGACTGCGAGTGCGTCCCCTACGCCTTCGCCAGTCGCCGCATCTGATCAGAAAGCACCGGAAATCGCATTGAATGCGGAATCCGCTTCCCTGACTCAGGGAGAAAGCTTCAGCGCCGGCAGTCTCATCTTCTCCGTTAAGGATGAAACGGATGGAGAACTGAATTACACGGAATCCCTGCAGCCTGGTACCTATACGATTTCATCAGATGTGAATGTCGATTCACCTGGCGAATATCAGGTCCTTGTCACAGCAGTGGATAAAGCCGGCAACCGCAGTGAAAAGAGTGTTGCGGTGATCGTAGAAGAAAAAAAGACTACGACTACGGCGTCTGCCAGTTCAGCTTCTGTGCCGATAGGGACATCCGGCAGTGCCAAAGATATTATTTATAACTTTCTGACATCCAGCATGGGACTCAATAAGGCACAGGCCTGCGGAATCTTATCGAACATGCATCGGGAGTCGCGATTCATTCCTACAGCAGATAATGGCATTGGCTATTATGGCTTGTGTCAGTGGGGCTATGAACGCAAGGATTCGCTCATGAGCTGGTGCGAAGAAAACAACTACGACTATACGACCCTGGATGGACAGCTGCATTTTCTCCAGTATGAAATGCCGCTGTATTATCCGAATACAACTGCGCAGCTGCGTGCCTGCCCGAATACGGAGGAAGGAGCACGCAAGGCAAGCTGGATCTTCGCAATCGGGTATGAAGTGGCAGGTGAAACATTTGCGGAGATGTCGATGGACAAGGCTGCGGAATACTTCAACAGCTGATTATATTAGAAATCCGATAACAGGCGATCCGATTCCGGGTCGCTTTAAAAAAGAACGCCAGGACGGCGCTCTTTGTTTCAATATGGTTGTGTTACTGTCCGTAGCGTACGGTTCCTTCCCGGAACACTTTAATCATTTCCGAGGTAAGAGAAGCATCACCCGGCACATCATAGGCATCATCCGGCTTTTTCCAGACAGCTGATTTCAGTTCCCTGCGATCAAGCGTTACGGTTTTGTCTCTGGCATCGCAAAAGAAACCGAATAACAAAGAGCCGGAAAAGGACCAGGGCTGCGATTTGTAATAGCGCAGATTGGTTACTTCGAGACCAGTTTCCTCTTTCACTTCACGCAGTACACACTGTTCGATCGTTTCTCCGACTTCCGCATAGCCTGCCACTAACGCATCATGCCGGTATTCACCATGCCGGATCGCATACTGTGTGACAAGGATCTCATTATCCGGACTCAGAACAGCGACAATGACCGCAGGATTGATGCGGGGATAAACAAGATTGCCGCAATGCGGGCAGCGCATGGCGCGTTCTTTTGAATCCGGTATCATCCGGGTGCTGCAGACACCGCAGTATCTTGAGGTCTTCATCCAGTTATACAGCTGCCAGCCGGTTACACAGGCATAGCCAAGATAACGCGGTTCATAGGTGCGGGCAAAATTGATATTCAGCGAGATAGCATTTTTCTCCGGGATATCCGTCAGGAAAAATGCAGTATCATCGATAGAAAACAGATACGTAAACGCATGGCGATGATCCAGATCAGAATACTGAAAAAAGGTCTGATCTGACTTCAGGATGACGTTGTTGCCGTCATAGCCGAACACGATGTCGGTCATCTTCGGTTTTCGTTCAGTCCAGGTATTGTCGAATTGATGTGGTGCAATATCATGTATCATAAGCTAATCTATCCCGTTATACCGGGCTCCGATGAAACCATTATAAGATATCAGGAAAAAAGAAAAAGCTCCTCTGAGCCCCAACAAAATCATTATAGGGGATATATAAAATGATTTAAAGACTGGTAATGATTTTATTGTCGGTTATAGTAAGGGTGTAAACAAAAAGTAGCTTCTGAAAAGGAGGTACACGTAATGAAGAAGGTACTGCTCGAATATTAATTCAAGTTCTCTGGATCAGGCAGAACATTCAGGGAACGGTAAAATCCTCGTTTGGAGAAAGTGTCTGCGTAGAGGACAGACCAATGACAAATTTAAGCTGAAAAACTGAATAGTTTCAAAATCAGGGAAACCTGATGTGACACAGGTACCAAAACCTGACATGCGGTGAGAGAACCACGGACACCGCGGTAATAAACAAGATTTATCAAAAGATTCCGAAAGAACGCAGTTGTCGAGAGAAACAGCAGAACTGCACCGGAATCTTTTTTCGTTTTATAATGCTGTGCGGAGGATGGCGAATCATGACGAAACAATCGGAAGGTACGATGCGTCTGCGTATTCTGGCGACAAGTGACCTCCATGGGAAGTTTGTCCCATGGAATTATGTGCTTAATGAAGAGAGCATGACCGGAAGTCT
>OCTW011505517.1_pt1 | contig 12056 bp, 9 predicted proteins | sample 1539671 | NCBI WGS metagenome assembly OCTW01 (sample SAMN02144230, study PRJEB22623) | gut metagenome | biome: sheep rumen | host: Ovis aries | place: New Zealand | reverse complement strand
CATGAAATTGTCTGCTTGATTGAAAACAATCACACCTGCAAGAGCAGACGTGGTGTCAATGTTCCTGGCGTTCATCTCTCTATGCCTTATCTTTCCGAACAGGATAAAAACGATTTGATCTTCGGTTGCGAAAACCATGTTGATCTCGTCTCTGCTTCCTTTGTCAGAAACGTTCAGGATATTCGCGACATGAGAGCTTTACTTGATGCTCATGGCGGAAAGAACATCATCATCATTTCCAAAGTTGAAAATACTGAAGCCATCGAAAATTTAGATGACATAATCCGTGAGAGTGACGGTATCATGGTCGCTCGTGGTGACTTGGCTGTCGAAATTCCAGCCGAACAGGTTCCTTATTATCAGCACTACATGATTGAAACCTGCAGAAAACTTGGTAAACCAGTTATCACTGCCACCCAAATGCTCGATTCCATGATCCACAACCCATTCCCAACCAGAGCTGAAGTCAGCGACGTCTATGCCGCCGTCACCCAAGGTAGTGACTCCGTCATGCTCTCTGGCGAATCCGCCAATGGCGACTACCCAGTTGAGGCTGTCGACACCCAGGCCAGAGTCGCCCGTGAAGCAGAAAAGCATTACGACTACAAACACGCTAACTTATCCGCTTATGAAACCAGCGATAAAGGTGTCTCTGATGCCATCTCCGCTGCCGTTTCTGATACGGCCTTGCTCATCAACGCCAAGTTGATTGTCACGGTCTCTGTCTCTGGTAATACGGCGGTCAGAATCTCCAAGACCAGACCAGTTTGTCCAGTCTTCGTCGTCTCTTCTGATCGTGACACCCTTTCTCACATAATGCTCTATTATGGTTGCTATCCATACTACACCAAGTACGTTCCACAATTTACAGAAGAGATGGAAGTATTGGCATTAAAGATAGCAAAGGATTATAATATTCCATATGGCTCAAAAATCATCCTTACAGGTGGTACACCTGTAGGTGCTGGTAAGACCAATTTCATTAAGGTTCTCACCTTGAATGAAAGAGGCGTTGTTGATGAAGATTAAATAGAAAGGATCACCGTATGTCTACTGTTGAAAAAGCTATCGCCATCGATTGTGGCGGTACCAATCTTCGCGTCGCTGTCGTCGATAGAGAGTTGAACGTCTTGGCTGTCAGAAGAGTTCCTTCTTTGGCCAACAATCCTCAGAAACTTTATGAAATCATGAAGCAGTTGATTTCGGAAGTTTGTCAAGAAGCCGGTGTCACCAATGTGGAAAGCATCGGTATGTCTATGTGCGGTATTGTCGTGCATAACAAAGTCGGTCGTGTCGGTAATCTTGGTATTGAAGGTGGCTTTGATTTTGAAGCCTTATTCAATAAAGATTATCCAAACGCTAAGATTCTCATCGCTAATGATGGTAACTGCTCTGCTTTGGTTGAAGCTGAATATGGTGTCAACAAGGGCTTGAAGGATTCTGCCTTTGTCACCATCTCCACTGGTATCGGTCTGGGTATCATTCACAATCACGAAATGATCGACCTTCCACTTGAAGGCGGCCGCACCATGTCTGAATACAACGGTACGATTTACGAGGATGAATTCCTCCTTTCCGGTAACGGCATTGTTCATCTTGCCGCCATGAACGATTTAACCATCGTCGATGGAAAGGATTTCTTTGATGGCGTGAGAGCCAGAAAGCCAGAATATATGAGAGTCTATGACATTTGGATCAGAAGACTTGGCTTATGGTTTGCTAACATCCAGCTCATGTTCGACGTTGAACAGTTTGCTCTCTCTGGTGGTGTCATGAAGTCTAAGGACGTCTTTGTCACCGATATCGAGAGAATCGCTAACGCCGCCATCGCTACCTGGAGACTTAATAGAATTGTCTTAAAGGAAGCCAAGTATGGTCAGGATGTTGGTATTGCCGCTGCTGGTGCTCTTGCCTGGCATGCATTAAAAGATTAGTGAAATAGAGGTCAAAAATTTTATGAAGATCATTTTACCCGACAACAGTTTTAAAGAATTACCGGAAGGTTCAACTGCTTTAGATGCTGCTAAATCCATCTCTTTAGGTTTAGCCCAAAAAGCCATCTGTGCTAAGGTCAATGGCGAATTATTCGATCTTAACGAAGTTCTTCCAGAAGAATGCAAATTCGAAATTGTCACCAAGGATTCTCCAGATGCCTTACATGTCTTAAGACATTCTGCTGCTCATCTTATGGCTCAGGCAATCCAGCATTTATATCCAGGCGTTCAGTTTGCCTATGGCCCTGCTACCGAAGATGGTTTCTATTATGATATGAAGCTTCCACAGGCTATCTCTGTCGAAGACTTCCCAGCCATCGAAAAAGAAATGCAGAAGCTTGTTTCTCAGAATGAAGAAATCGTCAGAGAAGATATCACTGTCGATGAAGCCTTGAAGAGATTTGCTTCTCAGAAATATAAGACTGTTCACATTCATGAATTAGCTGAAAAGGGTGCTAACCTTTCCGTCTATAAGCAGGGTGACTTTGAAGATCTCTGCCTTGGCCCTCATGTCAAATCCACGAAGTACATCAAGGCCTTCAAGTTGATGAACACTTCCGCTTGCTACTTCCAGGGTAACAAGGATAACGATTCCTTAACCAGAATCTATGGTACCGCCTTCTTCGAAAAGAAGGATTTGGATGACTATCTCAAGGTCTTGGAAGAAAGAAAAGAAGCCGACCATAAGAGACTTGGTAAGGAACTTGGTTTATTCATGTTCTCCGACTTCGGTCCTGGTCTTCCATTCTGGCTTCCAAACGGTATGATCGTCCGTCATGAATTGGAATCCTTCTTATGGGATAAACTTACTGAAGGTGGCTATTCCTTCCTTAAGACCCCACAGATGCTCTCCCGTGAACTCTGGATCACCTCTGGTCACTGGAAGAAGTACAAAGAAAATATGTATATCACCAAGGTCGATGGCAAGCCATACGCCATCAAGCCAATGAACTGCCCTGGTGCTATTCTTGTCTATCAGAACGATTTACATTCCTATCGAGAACTTCCAATCCGTTATGCGGAATATGGTCTTGATCACAGACATGAAGCCTCTGGTGCCTTAAACGGTTTATTCCGTGTCAGAGCCTTCACTCAGGATGATGCTCATATCTTCTTAGCCTTTGATCAGATCGGAAGCGAAATCAGAAGATTACTCAAGTTATTCGGTGATGTCTATAAGACTTTCGGTCTTACCTACACCATTGAATTGTCCACTCGTCCAGAAATCTTCGTCGGTAAAATCTCTACTTGGAATAAAGCCGAAGCCGAACTCAAGGAATGTTTGGAAGAAAATGGTATTCCATATGAGATCAACGAAGGCGATGGTGCTTTCTATGGTCCAAAGCTTGACTTCAAGATCAAGGATTCCTTAAACAGAGTCTGGCAGTGTGGTACCATCCAGCTTGATATGCAGCTTCCACACAGATTCCATCTTACCTATACCGATAAGGACGGTAAGAAGAAAGAACCAGTCATGCTTCACAGAGCCATCTTCGGTTCCTTTGAAAGATTCACTGGTATCATCATCGAAAACTTCAAGGGTGCCTTCCCAACCTGGTTGAATCCAGAACAGGTCCGCATCTTACCAGTCAACAATGATGAAGCGGTCATGAAGTATGCTGCTGCTGTCGAAAAGAAACTCAAGAACAAGAACATCCGAGTTTCTATCGATGACAGAAATGAAAAACTCAACTACAAGATCCGTGAAGCCCAGACCAAGAAAGTTCCATATACTCTTGTCATCGGTAACAAAGAAGCCGAAACCAAGAGTCTCACCTATAGACTTTATGGTCATATGGATTCCAAGACTGTCTCTGAATCTGAATTTGTCAAGATCATTGAAAAAGATATTCAGAACAGAGAAGTCACTCGTTCTTACTAAATCTAAGGGAGGTGAAGGCCTCCCTTTTTCAATTCTAATTTAATTTTTACCCACTTTTGATATTTTTCTCCCACTTTTCTACCACTTTCTCCCCTAGAGCATAAAAGCCCGTATTTACGGGCATTTTTTGATGTTGAGTCAGTAAAATTCTAAAATAAAACCACAAATTTCTTTACAAATGTTGCAAGAAATGGGAGAGAAGTGTATAATTGTGGGTGAAAGTGGTAATAGTTTATGTTTTACGGACAGAAAGATTTAGCCATCGACGATAAATCCAGGCTTGTATTGCCTTCCCTTTTTCGCGATGAATTCAAAGGTCCTATCTGTTACGCTTCCCTTGGAATGGATGGTTGTATCGAGGTCTTCCCGGAAGAAGTCTATCTCGAAAGAGCCAAGAAGATCACTAGTCTCAATGACTTTGATCCGAAAGCCAGACAAGTCAAAAGAACGTTCTTAAGCAACACTTTCTCAGTCCAGATCGACTCCCATAATCGTATCCTGCTTCCTAAACCGTTAGCCTTGAAGACTAAGGTGGGCAAAAAGGTAGTGGTCGTCGGTATGTTCGACCATCTGGAAATCTGGGATAGTGATATCTTCCTTAAGAATCAGGAAAACGCCGAATCCACTTTCTCTGCTGATGCAATGGAGTTGAATCTAAACTAATATGGCTACCGAATACAATGAACACACCCCCGTCATGTTGAAAGAAGTTCTCTCCTTTGTACCAAAGAACAAGAAGCTTACCTATGTTGACATGACTCTCGGGAGAGGCGGACATGCCTCAGAGATTCTCAAAGTTCTCCGCAAAGGTTCCTCCTTCTATGGTATCGATAGAGATGAAGACGCCTTAACCTATTGCAAAGGATTCCTTCTCTCTTATGCCAACAAGGTCGACCTACATTATCTTCATGCCGAATTCAAAGATGCTACCGACTTATTAAAAGAAAGCATTCCTGGAGCCGATTTCATTCTTATGGATATCGGTGTCTCTTCTCCTCAATTCGATGACCCAGAACGTGGCTTTTCTTACCGCTATGATGCTCCACTTGATATGAGAATGAATCAGGAAGATCATCTGACCGCGAAGATCATCATCAACACCTACTCCGAAAAAGAATTGATCAGAGTCTTCAGAGACTTAGGCGAATGTGAATGCTACTACCCCGTAGTAAAAAAGATTCTTGCCGTCAGAGAAGAAAGAAGCATCAATACGACTTATGGACTTGTCGATATCATCAAATCTTCTCTTCCCGCTAAATTCCTTCATAAGGAAGGTCATCCCGCCAAGCAGTTCTTCTTAGGCTTGAGATACGAAGTCAACGGTGAGATGGAACAATTGAAAATCGGTTTGAAGAAAGCCATTGACTTCCTCAACCCAAACGGAAGACTTGTCATCATCTCCTTCAACTCGGAAGAAGATAAGGTCGTCAAAGAAGCCTTCAAAGAAGTGACGAACAACAATCACGTCGATAAATACGCAAAAAATGGTTCTAGTTCAGGCTATATCGCCTTAACCAAGAAACCATTAGTACCAACTGAAGAAGAAGTCTTGAAGAATAACCGGTCCAAGCCGAGTATTCTGAGAGCTCTAGAAAGGATATAAAGAATATGAAAGATCGTGTAACTCGCTCGAACATCAAGAAACCAACTCATCGCTTATTCCGTGCCATGATGGTTATCTCCGTTTTCACCGTGGTCTGCACGGCTTTCTTATCCGTCGTGTTATTCCACGTCTCCAATGAGAATAAGGTCTTGCTCAACAAGATTGAAAACTACACCGTCCAGATTGACTTATTAGAGAAATCGGACGATTCCTATCTCAAATATCAGAACACCAACAACGATTGATCCAGGGTGACCTGTTTCAATATGAATCTCCTTCTGTCACATGACGATGGTCCATATCGTCATAACCCTAGACCCAGCTCAGGACTGGGTCTTTTTCTTTATGTATAAATTAAAATACCGAGGCCTCAGCCTCGGTATCATTTATTCTTCGTTATCAGGAAAATCATATAAGTCAAGATCGTCAAAGGCACTTGGCGCATGAGTCTTGCTGGCAAGATATTCTTCTTGTGACATGACAACATAGTTATCTTTTTCGATCTTTTCAAGAGGAACTTCAGAATAATTCTTAGGAATGGCATCAAATAATAAGGCAAGAATACTTCCTCTTAGGTCATAGACACCATCCTCGTCAGGTTCAATATCGTTATCTTCTTCACTTTCCGGAGCGATGATGACATCAACGCTGTCTTCTAGTTCATATTCGATGATTGAGCCATCATGCTCATCTCTTAAATGACAGGCACCTTCTAAAGAAAGGGTCAAAGTCATCATGGAGACGGCATTGAGCACTTCGACATGGATCACACAATCACCCATATCGACGAAATTAGGAACGTATTTATGTTCGCTTGGGGTGAATTCAAATCCTTCGATATCGAATTCGTCATGGCTGGTATGAGAATAATCCCGAATATCAAGCGGGATTCTATTTTCATCGATAGCCATATTACTCACCTCTGATGGTCAAACCAAGATTGGCTTTGATACCGTTTTTCACAGCGTCAAGAGTAGAAGAAATCTCCACATCAGTCAAGGTGCCATCTTCTTTGGCCATCAACAAGGATACGCCAAGGAATCTCTCACCTGTGACTTTATCGGTGAAGTCATCAAAGTAATCCACTTCCTTGACATAGGAATTCTTGATTGAAAGAATCTGTTTCTTAAGCATGGCATAAGTGACCTTATCATTCATCTTGAAGGAGAGGTCTCTTCTGACCATCGGGAAGCTGTTGAAACTAGTAAACTTGGTCTTCAATCCCTTGAGGTTGAATAAGTAACCTAAATCGAGTTCAGCAACCAAGATCTTATCTTTGCAGAAGTTTGGATGAAGTTGACCAAAAGTACCAACCTTATCCTTACCCATGAAGATATCCGCACTGGCTTTTGGATGGAACTGTTCATTCGTAGAATAGCTAAGACGATATCTGGTATTGGCAATACCAAGTTTACTAAAGATGGCTTCAATCACACCCTTCATATCAAAGAAGTCATAGGCTCTCATCTGGAATTTCTCGCTTAAGCCTTTTTCGCCTCTTAAACCAAGAGAGAGATAAAGTCTATTGCCCTTTGGGGTATCGATATCAGAAATTTCAAACAAGGCTAAATCAGAATTCTGATGGGAGACGTTGTAGTTGATGGTAGAAATCATGCTAGGAAGAAGGTCGCTTCTGACAATTTCATGATCCTTGGTCATCGGATTGATGATTCGATAGGATTCGTTTTTGTCAAAGACGCGGATCGAAGCATCTTCCTTTTCACTGATTAAGGTAAAGGAAAGGATTTCTTCAAAACCACGGCTGACAAGAAGCTCACGTAATTCTCTCTTCATCTTCTGAGCTGGTGTAAGTTGGCCATGTGTGATTGGGAAGTGATCTAAAGATGGCATAATCTTACTAGCTGGATAATAACGGAAGACTTCTTCATCGATATCGCACTGTTCATTTAAGTCGACACGGTCAATTGGAGCAAGAAGATGATTCTCATCCACTCTAGTAACGCGGTACGCATCAAGGACAGCATCGATTTCTTCCTTGGTATAACTTGAACCAAGTCTCTTATTTAACGCGTCATAAGAGAATTCAAATGGCTTGTTGACATTTTCAGCCTTGTTATCGCTATGATAAGAAGTAATCTCATAAGATTCAAAGAACTCTGGTAAAACAGAAATCATGATGGCCAAGGCTTCAGGAATCATCTTTGGATTTCTTTCCTTAGCAAATAACTGACTAGAAGCGCTAGACATACCAAGTCTGTTGCAGGTGTGACGGATATTGGCATGATAGAAGATAGCAGCTTCGACATCGATATTCTTGCTAGAAGAAGTAACACTAGCCTTATCACCAGCCATGACACCAGCAAGACAAAGTGGACTGTTGTTGCCATCGGTGATGACAAGATCACCTTTGATCAAATCGACTTCCTTACCATCAAAACAGGTGAACTTTCCTTCTAAATCATCTCGGCAGAGATATTTCTTGGTAGCATTCTTATCTGCATCATACATATTGAATGGCTGACCAGAAAGAAGCATGACATAGTTACCTAAATCAACAATTGGATCAAGAGAACGGATGCCGTTGGCTAAAAGGACTCTACGAATAGCTAGTGGAGTCTCTTTCTTGACAACGATATTGCGCAAGGAAAGAAGGTCAAAACGAACACATTTATCACTTAAGGTCTCACAAGCGACTTCATCCTTATATTCATTCTTGAAAGAAGGAATATCACTCATCTTAGCGCCGGTAAGAGAAGAGATTTCTCTAGCCATACCGACATAAGAGAGACAATCAGGACGATTGGCAAGAACGTTGATATCTAAAATGGTGTCATCCAAATTGAGATACTTCAAGACTTCATGTTCGCCAATAGGAGCATCCTCAGGTAATTCCTCAATACCGTTAAGGGATGGGGAATTCTCATCTAAGGCATCTTTGGAAACACCAAGTTCAAGTAAGGAGCAGCACATACCATTACTTTCCTTACCGCGGATAGAACCCTTCTTGATGGTTTCCTTTAAGGCTGGTAATTCACAACCAACCAAGGCGACAATGACATTCAAGCCTTTTCTGGCATTAGGAGCACCACAGACAATATCAAGGATACCTTCTGACCCACAATCGACAGTCAAAAGATGTAAATGATCAGAATCTGGATGAGGCTCACAAGTCAAAATATGACCGATGACCAATTTTGAAGCGCTAGCTAAGGCTTCCATACCTTCAACTTCAAAACCAGCGAAGGTCAAACGGTCACGTAAGGTTTCTGGAGTGAACGAAGATAAATCGACAAGACGGGATAATTCTTTATAAGAAAATAACATGACCTTACTCCTTTCTGAACTGATCGATGAACTGGACGTCGTTAGTGTAGAAACGCTTGATGTCATCGATACCATATTTGAGCATGGCAACTCTATCAATACCGATACCAAAGGCAAAGCCCTGGTACTTCTTATCATCAAAGCCATTGAGTCTCAAGACATTTGGATTGACCATACCAGAACCAAGGATTTCAATCCAACCGGTATGTTTGCATAAAGAGCAGCCCTTGCCATTGCATTCAAAGCAAGAGATATCCGCTTCGACCGAAGGTTCGGTAAATGGGAAGAAGGATGGACGGAAACGAACTTCTCTCTTTTCGCCAAAGAGATGGCGTAACAGCAAAGTCAACGTTTCAAGAAGGTTAGCAAAGGTGGCATCCTCAGAGATGACCAAGCCTTCAATCTGACCAAACTGGTGAGAATGGGTGGCATCATTATCTCTACGATAGACCTTGCCTGGGCAGATGACCTTGATTGGACCCTGGCCTTTAGCAGCAGCAAGGACACGAGCCTGAACAGAAGAAGTATGACTTCTTAAGATGGTGTTTTCATTGATGGAGAAGGAATCCTGCATATCTCTGGCTGGATGATCCTTAGGAATGTTCATCAATTCGAAATTGTTTCTGTCAGATTCCACTTCTGGTCCATCGGCGATGGTGTATCCAAGGCCTAAGAAGAAGTCGGTGACATCATCGACAACGGCATAGAATGGGTGTTTGCTACCCAAGGTATTCTGATAACCAGGAAGGGTGATATCGACCTTTTCCTTTTCTAAACGAGCGTTGAGTTTGGCCTGACGGAAGGCATTTTCCTTTTCATCGAACAAAGCCTGTAACTTGGCTCTTAAATCATTTAAGGCAATACCGAAATCTTTCTTTTCCTCTTTGACGACATCTCTCATCGAGGCATAAAAGTCAGTAAGGTGGGACTTCTTACCAAGGAAGCGTCCCTTGAAGTTATTTAAAGTCTGTTCATCACTAACAGAGGTGATTTCACTCTTGGCTTGTTCAATCTCAGCCTGGGAAATCTTTTTGAATTCTTCTAGCGTCATAGATGGCTCCTTTCTAATATTTGCGTTCGACAACAATGGCATCATCCTCATCGTCATCGACTACTTCACTATCAATAGTTTTAAAGGTGGTAGTTGGATCATTGTGGCTATTTTCTTGCATTGTCTCTGCTGCAGGCCTACTAGGTTGATTCTCCTCAGCAAAGAAGTCGCGGAGATAATCTGGTAAGACAGAGCGTTCTCTATCTTCCTTGATTTCTTCCTTGACCACGGATCTGATTGGTGTTTCTTCCTTCATAACAGGAGTAGAAGGTTCTTCAGGCATACTATTCATGCCGTTATTGAGAGAAGAAATCGAACGATTATAGGCAGTGTCAAGCTGATCGACATCAATATCGCGGGTAAAATCAGTAGCGATTATGGCAATCTTCATCTTGGAATGGAAGGAATCATCATTCTGAACACCAAAGATGATGTTGACATCATTTTCTCTTCCACCAGCCGATTCGGTGATATAGTTGATGGCATACTGGACATCATCAAGCGTGGTATCATCACCAACCGTGATGTTTAAAATCATGGATTTGCTTCCGCGGATGGACGTTTCAAGAAGAGGTGAATTGATGGCATTTGTAGCCGCATCAATGGCTTTATTTTCACCCTCACCATAACCGATACCAATCAAAGCAAGACCTTTACCTTCTAAAGTAGCCTTGACATCGGCAAAGTCGAGATTGATGACACCATGGACCAAGATAAGGTCGGTGACGGTCTTGACCGACTGGGCGAGAATTTCATCGCTGGCGGCAAAGGCATTGCGAATACCAAGGCTACCATTGTTGAACATCATCTTATCGTTAGAAACCACAATCAAAGCATCGACATATTGTCTCAAATTATTGATACCTTCTAAGGCGTTATGCTTTCTTGCTTTACCTTCAAAGGTGAATGGACGAGTGACAATACCAATGACTAGGCATCCTTCTTCCTTAGCTACCTTAGCAACCACAGGAGCAGCACCAGTACCTGTACCACCGCCTTCACCAGCGGCAATAAAGACCATATCGGCGCCATGGATGACCAGCTTGATATCGTTATAGGAATCTTCGGCGGCTTTCTGACCCATCTCTGGGTTACCGCCAGCACCTAAACCGCGGGTAACGTTCTTACCCAAGATCAGTTTGTTGTCACATGGGGAATTGGCTAACGCCTGACTATCGGTATTAAAGACCCAGTAATCGACTTCCTCGTTTTTGTCATGGAGCATGCCGTTTACAGCATTTGAACCGCCACCACCGACACCGATAACGATAATCTTTGCGTTAGTCGGTAAGTCTTCATCGGCAAAGATAGGTTTTAAATCTTCATTTTCCATAAATCATTTCCTTTCTAATCGCGAGAGAAGGAAGAGCGAGCGAAATCATTGCTCTGTTCTTTTCTCTCATTCTCCTTTAGCGGATTCATATAGGTATTGCTGGTGATTCTGATACCACCAAGACAGGGGATATAAGATTCATTTCTCGCTCCGATCACCTTTGGTGAGAAGGAAAGAATCTGACGGGAGAAGATGCTTCCCAAGTAGGAATCAAGGCTATCGATTCTGCTTCCCGAACCGGTAAAGATGACAGGAATCAGACAATTTGGATCGACCTGATCAAACTCAGCCTTCAAGCTTTCAAAGTATAAGAAACTTTCTTTTAAGGCCGAAGAGATATCTGATAACTGAAGTTTCTCATCGCTGAAGTAAGGGAAACCTGCATCCTCTCTTAAGCCGAATAAAGAAGCTAATTCCATCATTCTTTCTAAGCTGACATTTAATTTTCTTCCCGCTTTTTCATAAGCGTGAGTTAAACCAAAAGGAAGTTGTCTAGAGAATAACATTCTCTTATCCTTGGTTAGGGAGATATAGGTGTAATCCTTTTCCACTTCCAAGGAGAAAAAGGCTAGAGGAGCCTTAAAGGCACAAAGGAAGGTAGAAGAAGCAAAAGGAGAAATCAAGTTGAGATAAGGAAGAATGCCAACATCCTTCAAGATCTGACGATAATAATCAAAAGTCACTCTTGAAATCATATGGGCATCAGCTCTGACCGAGAGATTTTCACTCCTCTTGCCCAAAGGGAAGTCTTTGCTTTGACCTGTGGAATCACAAGTGAAGCTGATCGGGTCATCATAGATGATGGCAGCGTTCTCCATCTTGACATGCTTGTTGATCATGCTGATGCAGTTGAGATAGTCTTTCTGGGAGATGTTATCATTGACCGTGACCGTGGTATCTACCCCTTC
>OCTW011214011.1_pt1 | contig 12062 bp, 14 predicted proteins | sample 1539671 | NCBI WGS metagenome assembly OCTW01 (sample SAMN02144230, study PRJEB22623) | gut metagenome | biome: sheep rumen | host: Ovis aries | place: New Zealand | reverse complement strand
GGTGACATGGTTGTCAGCGCACTGCGGCGAAGCGGTGTCAGCACGGATTATGTGATACGCGCGGCCATGCATCCGACGCCGGTGACGACGATGTTCGTCCGCGAAGACGGAACGCGCAGATCCATTACCAACACAGCGCACCGATATAATTTCCACCCGGAGCGGTATGCGGACCGATTTACAGATTCGAGGGCACTGATCCTGGGTTCACTGTTCCGGGCTCCGTTTGACGATCCGGAGATCATCGCTGCGGTGTTGCGGGCAGCCAAAGCAGCCGGACAGACGGTGTTTGCGGATACCAAACTCCCGAACTTCCGGAAACTGACACTGGAAGAGCTGAGAGAGATTTTGCCTCTTATAGACTATATGACGCCAAATGAGGATGAAGCTGCTTTCTACTCCGGACGGAAAGAGCCGGAAGAGATGGCAGATGTGTTCCTCCGGTATGGGGTTAAAAATGTAATCATCAAACTGGGCAGTAAGGGATGCCTTCTGAAAAATAACAAAGGTTCCGTGCAGCTCCCTGCCTGTGTGATTGAGGCGGTGGACGCCACGGGAGCGGGGGATAATTTCCTCGCGGGTTTCGCCTCAGAGATTCTGCGGGGAAGCAGCCCGGAAGACGCGCTTGCCTTTGCAAACGCATGCGGCGCCATCTGCACCACCGCGGTTGGTGCAGCGACGGCACTGAAGAGTCGGGGGCAGGTTCTGGCGTTTATGCAAGAGCAAAACAGCTGAACTGTGACAGACGTGCCTGTGGCGAAAATCATAAGTTTTCTTAACGGATCTTGTAATAATGCTTGACAGGTGATACAATCTCTATCTGCATTTGCCGTAGTCTATTTGGAATATGGCATCAGCCCGTACAGGGCAAAGAAGAAAGGATAAAAGATGAATAAGAAAGTAATCGTAATTCCCGTTCTTGCGGCGCTTTTATTGAGCGGCTGCGGTGCAAGGTCTGCGAAAAAGCCGGAAGTTATCTCCATGCCGGCCCCCACAGAACAGACACAGCCGGCAGCACCGACTGCAACTGCGACACCTGTCCCGGTTGTCGTGAATACGCCGACGCCGGTTTCCACTGCGACGCCGACCCCGGTTACAACCCCGACCCCGGCACCGACACCCACTCCGACACCGGTACCCACTGCGACGCCGACTCCGGCACCGACGAAAACACCGACTGTTTCCGGACTTCCGTCTGTGACCAAGAGTCCTACCAGTGAGACCGTAGACGTTGGCGGCGCATGCTGGTTTGTGGCGAAATACGAAAACGCGAAGTGGGCAGTCTGGCATTTTGTCAGCCCGGACGGGACGACCGACCTGCCATACGACCAGATTACCACGCGTTTTCCGAAGCTTGAGGTTACCAAGGGCTATGCCAACGTGACCCAGGTAAAGAATATCCCGGCGGAGATGAACGGATGGCGAGTGTACTGCCGGTTCAGCAACGACGTCGGCTATGTAGACACGGCTATGGCGACTATTACGGTCAAGGCGGCTGCAAACACGGCGCCTGCAGCCAACACACAGACCGGTAACAACACGACGGCGACCAACCTGCCCAGAGTGACCAAGAGTCCTACAAGCGAAACCGTGGATGCCGGCGGCGCATGCTGGTTTGTGGCAAACTATGAAAACGCGAAATGGGCTGTCTGGCACTTTGTAAACCCGGACGGGACGAAAGATCTGGATTATAATGACATCGTAGGCCTCTTCCCGAAACTTGTGGTTACCAAGGGCTATGCCAGTACGACACAGCTGAAAAATATTCCCGCAGAAATGAACGGCTGGAAAGCATACTGCCGGTTCAGCAACGATGCCGGTTATGTAGACACCGCTATGGCAACCATTACGGTGAAGTCGGCGGCTCAGCAGACTCCGCAGCAGACTGCGACGCCGACCCCGACCCCAACGCAGCAGACAGGGACTGTGTTGCCGGTACAACAGTCAGACCCGAATTATTATGCCAGTGTGACCGCCTTGAGCAGAGACCAGGTTGAAAGCTTTGCGTCCAGTGCACGCAAGGCATACCTCGACCACGACTGGTCTTCACTCTCCGGCATGGTTCGCTATCCGATTACCATCCTCGGAACCCAGCTGAATGATGCAGCTGCGTTTGTCAACTTCCTGAGCGATAAGACGATTGCGGCGGAAGATGCCAGGAACATGGAAGGGGAAACCTGCCACGATATGTTTGTAAACGGTCAGGGAATCTGCATGGGCGGCGGAGAGATCTGGATGGATGACCGGAACTATATGACCGGAAGTGCACCGGAACTGCGGGTAAAAGCGGTGAGCGGAATTGTAGAGTCTGTGAGCATTCCTGTGGTATCTTCTCAGACTGCGCCACAGGGCGACGGATCCTACATCGGTACCTATGTTGAGGATATAGCCGGTGCCGCGACCATTACCATCGGCGGTACGCCGGACATCTACCGTGTTTCTGTCAGCTGGCCGAATGGCTATGCGCAGCGCTACTCCTGGTTCTTTACCGGACACTTTGACGCAAATGGCGTTCTGGAGTATAGCGACTGCATCAAGACGATTACGAACTTCGATGTGAACGGCACCGGTACCGATACGACCGAATATACAAACGGCACGGGCAAACTGGAAGCCACAGGGGACGGAATGCTGTATTGGACAGACAACATGGAAGAGAATCCGGACAGAGGCCGTTTTGTAAAAGTAGATTAAAATAAAGAAATCTCGTCCGACAGCGGCACGGTCTGTGCGCGCTTCTCGGACGGGATTGCACTGTAATATACCTGAAGGTAATATGCATTGCAAACAATTGGGAGCGGAGACGCCGGATTTTGATCAGATGTAACCTTTCCGGCTGTTCTGCGTCTATTTATATATAGATTGCTTTAGAAAGATGCTGTGCATGTATGAAACCGGATGTCGTTGACCAGCTGTTTTCAGAATATTACAACGAAGCACTTCTCTATACGGTATCGCTGTGCCGAAACCGGACAGTGGCGGAGGATATTGTCTCAAATGCTTTTTTCAAAGCGCTGACCATGTCAGATGATTCGATTCGGGATTTTAAGCCCTGGCTGCTGACGGTTTGCCGCAACGAGTTTATCGATACTTGTCGGAGGGACAGCCGATTTACCGGGGACGAAATCCCGGAAGACCTCGAAGATGATCGGGAGAGCGTTATTGAGAGCATCATCCGCAAGGAGGAATACCGGTCTCTGTATCGAGCGATCGGCCTGCTTCCGGCAGTGCAAAAAGAAGTGGTGACGCTTTTTTACTTTTCCGGACTGCCGATCCGGGAAATCTCGGAGATCGTCGGAAAGACGGAGACAAATGTTAAAGTGCTGATGTGCAGAGCACGGGAGAAGCTGAGAAAGATTATGGAGGAAGAGCAATGAACTTTGAAGAGGCCTATCAGAAGCTGAAAGCCGGAACCGCAACGGATGAAGAAGCTGCGTTTGTTGCCAGAGAGCTTGAAAACGTTCGGAAAATCAGCTCGATCCTTGATAATCCGGATATGTTTGATCCGGGCATTGAAAGAGCGGAGAACGCCAAGGTACAGAAAGCACGAAAAGAATATAACCGCAAGACGACCATTCGCACCATAGTTATTGTTCTCTGCAGCATGCTGGTATTTGCGGCGCTGGTGTGCGGAATTCTGTTTATCCCTTCCAATATTTCCGCATCCGGAAAATTGAAGGTCACAAAGGAGCAGGCCATTGAAAAAGCACATTCCTGCCTGGTGGAGCAGGTGGGAGAAGAAGACGCAAATGAATATTTCATCGATTATGCGCATCGTCATCTGCGTTACACGGGAAGTATTTTTGAAGCTGTTTATATCTACAAGATCGAATTTGAGGACCCGTTTGGGAAGGAGTTTGAAATTGAAGTCAACGGAAGCTCGGGGTATACGAGAATAACCGATATGGACTGAGAGCAGAACACAGAAGAAAAGCGATGAGAATCCGAACGGATGGTTTCTCATCGCTTTTTCTATCCGGCTGTAACCTTTCCGGACTTCCGTCGTCTATTGTATGAAAGCGATAGAGAAAGGAAAAACGAAGATGATCGGATCAGGCAGACTCGCTGCCTCAAGAAACGAAAGGAGACCATGAAAATGACAAATCTGAAAGCTCTGAAAATTGCACAGGAATACGCCCGTATCACGGAAGAAGAGAACATCTGTGTAAGAAATGAATACAGCGCCGGATATTATGAAATTACAATCTGTACGATCGAGAGAAAATATGAATTCTATGTCGATGCGGAAACCGGAGAGGTATCGGGCTTCAACGCCGAACCCTTCTTTTACTCCGGAATTACCTGCTACAGCGCCCCATATTATCCGGCTGCGGCATAAAATGGCATATGGAAAAAAGGAGGACTTCGGTCCTCCTTTTTTACGGGTCAGTTTAATTATGTTATAATATTTTTAGCGTATACAAAACGCGATTTGCCTTGTCAGGATACCTTCGAGTATTCTTTCATCTTCTCGGCAATACTGTATTTATCTTCCAGTTCCATTGGATTGCCGCCGGAGCCAAGTTTCCTGAGCTTTTGCTCACCGCGTGCACTCGCCTTAACGGCATACAGCGTGAAAGCACCGTTTTGTGCGGTAAGGGAGGAGGTCATATTCTCCGGCCCGGTCAGAACAAACAGGAGCGTATCGCGGGAGAAGTAAGTAATCCAGACCATTTCCCCGGCGGGTATGATTCCGGTCAGATCTGTCATGCTACAAGCATTCTCCTGATTGCTTCAACACTTCTCCGGCTTTCCATGCGATATGCATTTTCAATTCTGGTTCTGTGGTCCACTGTGTTTTCCATTGCCCGCTCCACTGCGGTCTTCCAGTAGACCTGACCGCAGACCGGACAAAGCATGGAACCGTCGCGGCGAAGGTTCTTCTTCTCAAGTCTTGTGTTACAAAGTTTGCAGGTTATCATTATTTCTGGTTATCCTTTCGATGTGTGTCTCACACCCGTCCTCTGAAAATTTCCTCAAGCATTTCAATGAAGGCATCATCAGGTGCCTCGGACTGTTCCCGGCTTTCCAGCCATGGGCCAGTATAAGTCTTGTCAGTCTCCATCTCATCCTCACTTTTCCAGCCAGGTATCCCTGTGCTCCGGTCCCCGTTCCCGTCCTCTTCAGGAAGAGAGACACTCCAGATCTTGTTCCCAACGGCGGAGATTATACACCAGATGGTGTGGAAAGTCGATAAAAGTCCGGAATCAAAAAGGTGAAAAATAGTTACGATGAGTTAGACATCACTTCGTGAATGAGGATTTCAGTCAGGTGATTCAGGAAACTGTGATCGTCCTGTGACACGTTCCACAGTATAATAAAAGCAGAGATTCTTAATAATCCTTATGTTGAATCATTCGGACGGGAAAGGTATAATGGATCCTGACGATGATGAATGTATGCTGAAAAAAGGAGAAGACTGATGAAAAGAAGAAAATTAATGAGTATGCTGCTCACCGTTGCAATGCTGCTGTCGCTGACACTTTGCGTCAGTGTGTCGGCCTTTGCAGACGAGAACAATGTCAAACCCGTGCAGCAGCTGAAACTGATCTCGGCACAAATAAACAGCCTCAAGCAGAACGACAGCGTTAACACATGGTATTATTCGGTTGCAGACCTGGACCATGATGGCTGCCTGGAGTTTCTGGCGGCTTCTCTGCATCCAGCAGATCGCTCGACCAATTTGAAGGTCTGGTCTGTCAGCAGGGATGGAACGGCCTTGAACGAGTGCCGCCTGGATAAGGATGAGGAAGAGTCGTTCCCTGACATTATGACCGACACAGCCGATACCTACCACGTCAAGGACACCGATACATGGTACTACATGGTCCATGATAATATCATCCTTTCCAATACTGAGGTCTATACCATTAAAACGGCTGTGAACCTGAAAGACGGAGTTATCGGTTATGACGCCTATGGCATTGAACACACAGTACTGACGAATGGAATACGAAATGTTTCACACACCGACACAAACGGTCTTGCAATTTCATCCGAACAGTACAACGCTTCGGGCATAAATGCCTTTGCCGGCGCTGAGAAAAGCAATACCGCTTTTGAATGGCTGACCGCTGATGAAATCGGGAATTCGGAACGTCTGACAGAGAGCTATGAGGTCTTTATGGGCACCAGAGAGCCGACAGAGACCTTCCCGGTCCCCAAACCGGCTGTGTTGGACGGTGGGGAGGCTGCTGTGACACCGACCCCGGCGACAAGCCCGACACCTGCACCACAGCCGAGTCAACCTGACCCGGTCTGGCTTACCATTACGAAAAACCCCACAAACGAGAACCGGAAAGTCGGTGACAATGCCATTTTCGTTGCCTGTGCGAACGCGTATGAGTCTCTTAACTGGACATTTGTCTCTCCAGACGGCGGCGAGTATTCACCATGGAACTTTATTTCAAGCTCCGGCTCAACGCTTAGCGGAGAAACCAGTACGACCATAACCGTATCCAAACTGGAATCATGGATGAATGGCTGGGGTGCTTATTGCACGTTCTACTTCAAGGGGCAGACTGCCCGCACCAGCACGGCGTACATTTACGTCAGTTCTCCTGCACCTGCACCTACACCCGTACCGCAGCCTGTCTATGGGTCTATGAGCGGTACCGCATATGAAGGCGGCGGTGGATATGCAATTTACCTCCAGGATGGCACCGAGGTGTTCATTGACAGCTGGAACTGCAATGTGGAAGGGCAGTTTTATGATGGCTGTTCTGCAGTGGTCTATTACACGGACTATCCCAGCAACGCAAACATTTACAGAGTGGATATCTATGGCAATCAGGGACTGATTGTCCCGGATGAACCATATTATGGATCTATGAGCGGTACCGCACATGAAGGCGGCGGCGGATTCGCCATCGACCTGGACGATGGCACAGAGGTGTTTGTCGACGCGTGGAACTGCAACGTGATAGGGGAGTTCTACGATGGCTGCCCGGCCACGGTCTACTTCACGGATTATCTCAGCAACGAGAACATCTACAGTGCGGATATTTTTGGTGATTAAGATATCCTTTGCGATTCTTCTGCGTCAGATGATGTGACTTTCTGGTGGTCAACACAGCTACCGGCTGCGGTTTCACGCCCCAGTATGCCCCCATTGAGCAGCTTTACAAAGATTATCATGACAAAGGCCTGGAGATCCTGGATATTCCCTGCAACCAGTTCGGCGGTCAGGCCCCGGGTACGGATGAGGAAATCCACGAATTTTGTACCATGCACTTTAACACCACCTTCCCTCAGATGAAGAAGGCGGATGTGAACGGTGAGAACGAACTGCCCTTGTATACCTACCTGAAAGCTCAGAAGGGATTTGAGGGCTTTGGCGAGCACCAGTACAAAGCGCTGTTGGAGAAGATGTTCTCTGAGGCCGACCCGGAATGGGATAAGAAGCCGGACATTAAATGGAACTTTACCAAGTTCGTGATTGACCGGGAAGGAAACGTAGTTGCCCGCTTTGAGCCTACCGCCGACATGGCGGAGGTTGAGGCCTGCATCAAGGCACTGCTGTAAGAATTTATTATTGCATGACGAGACCCCGGGCGGGATGCCATCTGATGGCTATCCCGCCCGGGGTCTCCGGTATGATGAGGATGCTCTCTTTTTATATTTTTGACAGGGGAACAGAGCTATCTCTCCACACCTCTGAAGAACAGACCAAGCATGCCCGGTCCCACATGTGCACCGGAGAACGGTTCATGCTGACAAATGGTAATAGAAACATCGGGTGTTATTTTCCGTACAAGCCCGGCAAGCTTTTCCGCATCTTCAAGGCAGTCTCCATGTGAAATGCATACCCTCTGTGCTCCGCTTTTTACACGCTTTTCTTCATATTTCTCCGCCAGTGCCTCAATAGCCTTCTTTCGCCCTCTAACTTTGGCACAGGAAATAATGTGCCCGGTTTTATCGCCGAACAGAATAGGTTTAATGTTCAGAACCGTTCCGATTTTTGCAGTCATACCGCTGACGCGGCCTGTTTTCTTCAGAAAGTTCAAATCGTCGACTGTGAAATACTGGCAGCAGTGGGGAACCTCAGCATCCAGGATACCCGCGGCCTCCCTTGCACTCATGCCCTGACGGCTCAACTCTGCCGCCTGTACGGCCAGAAGCCCGCTGCCGAAGCCACAGCCATGTGAATCCACAATATGAATGAACCTTCCCTTGTACAAATCCATCAGGTCCTCGGCGGCAAGCCGGGCTGCGTTGTATGTTCCGCTGATCCCCGAACTCATGGAAATGTAGATGATATCATTCCCCTGGGTGAGGATGGGACCGAATCTTGACAGAAAGATATGCGTATTCAGCAGAGACGTCTGGACGGTTTTGCCATTTTTCAGGCCTTCGTAAAACGCGTGCGCGTCGAAAGAATCTACATCTCCCCAATAGGTTTGCGGTTCTCCGTCGACTGTATATTCACAGGGCAGCAGAGAGATTCCCTCCAGCATGCTTTTCGGTAAGTTGGCACTACCATCTGTAAATACTGCGAATGACATGTTTATACCCCCTTACATGAGGTGAATGAAACGACAGATTTTTACATTGTCGTATAAAGTGTATAATACCATAGTCGCAGCAGGATAGCAAGAACTTTAAATTCCTAAAGGAATGATACCGCGTCTCTATAATAGACACTTCACACGCCGGAGCAGCTTGATCTGCAGCTTTTACTTCCGGCGGAGAGCTGTTTTCCTTGCAATAAAACGCGGTACAGGTTAGAATTGGAACATAGACTGCATATGAAAATGAATCATCGGGGGGAGATGGCAAGGCATGGAACTCTTTGCGCTCAAGGGTAATGTTCTATATACACCGCAGAAAAAAGAACTGAAGGTTCTTCAAAATGCTTATGTTGTTTGCCGGGAGGGACTATGCTGCGGAACTTATCAGACCCTGCCGAATGAATACAAGGATGTCCGTGTGATCGACTATGGAGACGCTCTCATCATTCCCGGGATGGTCGATCTGCATATTCATGCACCGCATATATCTTGACGGCGGCATCCGGATCGGACTGGGCAGCGATGTGGCAGGAGGCCAGACCGAGTCCATGTTTCGCGCCATTACAGATGCCATACAGGTTTCCAAGCTGTTATGGCGTTATCTTGATCCTTTGGCAACCCCTCTGTCATTTATCGAGAGCTTCTATCTGGCAACCAAGGGGGGCGGGTCTTTCTTTGGCAAGGTGGGAAGCTTTGAGAAAGACTATGAGTTCGATGCGGTGGTGCTGGATGATTCCGGTGTTCCATATCCAAGAAAGCTGTCCCCCGCGGAACGCCTGGAGCGTGCGGTATATCTTGGCCTCGACCGAAGCGGTATCCTCGCTAAATATGTGAGAGGAAGACAGACGGTGGATTTCTCCGGTGAATAGTCCGGGGGAAAAAGGGAAGACCCGCCTGCCGGTTTGTGCCGGAGGGCGGGTCTTCCATGTCTTTTGGGTTGCGCTCGAATTACGGGATTCTATTTCTTGTCATATCCTCACGGGCTCAAATTCCGTAAAAATCAAGAAATTGCTTCGTCTCCGCATGTGTGGGCGTTGACAGAACAAGCTCCGTTTTTCCCAGCTCAATCAGCTTTCCCCGATGGAGAAAAACCACCTGCCGGGCCATACGTCTGGCTTGCTGAATGCTGTGGGTAATGAGCAAAGCGGCGCAGCCGGTCTCCTGACAATAGTCCGAGATTAAGCGCTCTGCCGCGAGCGTGGATTCCATATCCATCGCCGAGGTTGGTTCGTCCAGAACCAGCAGGTCATATTGTCCCATCAAAAGGCGGGCCAGAGCCATGCGGGCCGTCTCCCCGCCGGAGAGCTTCTTCGCACTCTGCCCGGCAAGTCCCTCGAGCTCCAGCGCCTTCATCAGCTCTGCTGCGCGAGAGCGGTCATTCCCATTCGTCAGAATGTTCTTTTCTGTGCTCATGCGAAACGGGAAGCTCTTCTGCGGCAGATAACCTACTGAGATCCCGGGCAGGAGCGGACGCCTCTCATCTGCGTGCTCGATCCCGGCGAGGATCTTTGCAAAGGTGGATTTCCCACTGCCGTTGGGGCCGATGACCGCGGTGATCTGTCTTTCCGGCAATTCCAGCTCCGGCAAATTCAAAGCAACCCGTTTGTTATAGGTTTTGGAGAAAGCGATCGTCTTCATCGGCTGAGCCTCCCCTGCATCAGACTGAGCACGATGTTTACGAGCAAGGACAGGCTCAGCAGGATCAGCCCCAGGGCGATGCCCAGCGTGAAGCTGCCGCGGTTGGTGTACATCATGATGGCGGTGGTCATGACGTTGGTTTTCCAGGCGATGGCACCGCCGACCATGGCTACGGCACCCACCTCCGCAATGGCCCGGGCAAAGGAGAGCAGATAGGCCGAGAAGATGGAATACAGGCATTCATTTATGAGCAGGCGGTATTCCTTCATCCGGCTAAAACCCATACCTTTGGTCGTTTCGCGCAAGGCGGGGGCGGTGTCGGCCACGAAAGTCTCCATCACGCCGACGATGATGGGTGTGATGAGCACGACTTGGGCGAGGATCATCAGCTTCACCGTAAAGAGCCAGTGGAGGTGTCGGAAGGGACCGACGCCGGAAAAGAGCATATAAAACAGCAGCCCGCAGACCACCGGGGGCATGCCGATCAAGGTGCGGTTGAGCACCAGCAGCACCTTGCGGCCGGGGAAACGCTCCGCTCCGAGCAGGATCCCGATGGGCACACCGAGGGCAAGGGCCAGGATTGAACTGGTCAGACACACCTTCGCTGTGGTCGAGAGAATATTCAGAAGCTCCGGATCGGCCGAGAGAATCAGCTCGATCGCTTTTCGAATAGAAGAGCCCATACAAAACCCCTATCGCCCCTGCGGGGCACTGTTCCCCGGAAGGGAAGTAGATTATACAATAGCCATGGAGATAAACCCCACGGCTATCATTTTACTTCATCTTTACTTGTGAATCAAGGTGCAGCAATTATCCCATCACGCCGTCGTTGGCAACAAAGGTCAGGAAAGTGGCCTTGTCGGTGAGAATGTAGGCACCCATCTCCTCGGCCATGACCAGGCATGCGCCCATGCCGGTATTGGCGGAGATATACCAGTCGGTGTAGTCTTTGAAGCTCTCGGCCTCAGCGGTGATGCCCAGATCTTCGGGCCAGAGGCTCAGCTCCTTGGTGTGCGTACCAGAGCCGTCGCCACGGGAAATGAAGGGGAATTTGCCCTCCGCGATCGCGGCGAAAGCGGCTTTGACATCAGCAGCATCCTTGACATCGGCAGGGTCGGCAGAGGGACCGCAGAGCACAAAGTAGTTGTACATCCAGTTCAGACGCTCGGTTTCCATGCCCTCGATCACGCAAGAGAAACCGTCCTCGACGAAGGTCTCTTCCTGCTTCTTGGAGTGGACCAGGATCAGGTCAGCATTGCCCATCTTGGCATTGGCGATGGACTTACCGGTGCCGGCGGAGTAGACCTCGACCTCATAGCCGTACTTCTCCTCGAAGACGGGCAGCAGAAAGCCCAGCAAACCGGAGTCGTTGACGGAGGTGGTGGTGGACAGACGGATGTGCTTGGTCTCTTCGGTAGCCATGGGAATCTCAGCAGTGGAGATAGGCCGCTCATCCTTGAGATAGAACAGGTATTCACCATACTCTTCAAAGCCGTAGTTGGCAGCCAGATCCTGGCCTTCCTCGCTGAGCAGCCAGTTGATCAGGGCCGCTGCGCCGACCGTGTTGATGGTCACATCGGCAACCGGATTACCGTCGGCGTCGACCCAGGGTGCCTCGGGGTTCACAGCCAGCAGGCTGTAGTTGTTGATCATGGCGTCGTCTGCTTCCTTGAGGATGCAGGTGTCCACCACAAGCGCGTCAGTCTCCGGGGCGGACTCTTCGGCAGGTGCAGCCTCGGCAAACGCGCTCTGTCCGCAGACGGCAAGTGCAAAGACCATCGTGAGGGCAAGGATCAGGGATACGATCTTTTTCATTTTTTCTCCTCCAGTTTTCAAAATAAAAACTCCTTCCAGAACAAAACAGACGCAAAATACCAGCGCCGCATTTTGCTCCCGGAAAGAGGCTCGTCCACC
>OCTW011460685.1_pt1 | contig 12064 bp, 1 predicted proteins | sample 1539671 | NCBI WGS metagenome assembly OCTW01 (sample SAMN02144230, study PRJEB22623) | gut metagenome | biome: sheep rumen | host: Ovis aries | place: New Zealand | reverse complement strand
CCTGGCGCTCTTCGGCCTGCGCCCGCCGGCGGAGGGCGAATCCGACGCGGACTACGGCGCCTATCTTCTCGCGTGCCGCCGCGCGGCCGAGGGGATTCCGCTTGCCGTCTACGCCCTCGCCGCCGAGGGCATCGACTTCCGCGACGTCTTCGCATAGCGGCCGGGAGGCCCCTTTTCCTCCATCTCCACGGCCATTTCCGCGGGGGCTATCCGAACGGGTACTTGCGCGAACCGGGGAAAGGGGGTATAATGCACGCAATTCCGGTAAAACCGGTGGCTGCGGCTTTACCCGAACCCCGACCAAAACATGAAACTCGTCCGTCCGTTCCGTTTCGTCGCCGCGCTCGCGGCGGCGCTCCTCCTCGTTCCCGCCGCGTCCGCGGCGCCCGTCGACGCCGACGGCGCGAAGCTGCTCGTCCAGGGCTACCGCGCCTACATGGACGGCGAGGTCCTCGGCGGCCGTCTCCCGGCCGGCGATGTCCCGGACCCCGTTCCCCTGACGGCGGACATCGACGGGGCCGAGGCGACGGTCGCCTGGGTCTTCGAGTTCCCGGGCGGCGGCTGGATGGTCGTCTCCGCGGACGACACGATGGACCCCGTCCCAGCCTTCTCGCACGACGGCGAGGTGGGCGACGCGTTCACCAACGAGGCCAGCCCCGCGCGCTTCTTCCTGCTCGCCAAGCTCGTCGCGCAGTACCGCGCCGCGAACGGTCTCGCGGTCCCGGCCGCGCCCGCCGCGGCGCCGGCGCTCGCCGCCGCCGCGGGCGAGGGCCCGCTCGACGAGGACGACGCCGAGGTCCTCGAGGCGCTTGACGCGGAGAACGCCTACGCCTTCGCGCAGGAGGTCCAGCCCGCCCAGGCCGACCGCTGGGCGCGGTTCCGCGCGGCGGCGGACCCGAACCGGATCGAGGCGCCCACGGCGCTCGCCTCGCTCGCCGACATCCGCGTCCCCACGCTCATGGAGACCCGCTGGAGCCAGAGCGGCTCCGGCGAGAACTACTACACGCCCGGCAGGGTGGTCTGCGGCTGCACGCAGACCGCCATGGGCCAGGCGATCTTCTACCACAAGTGGCCGCAGTCGGCCCCGGGCCAGTACGAGAACGTGAGCGGCACGATCTACAACTACGCCAACGGCCAGCGCGGCTCCTCGACCGGCGTCTATTCCTCGTCCCCCTCCTACTACAACGGCACCACGACGATCTCCTCCGGCACGAACTGGATCACGCGCGGCGGCAACGGCAGCGGCGGCGCCTACCAGTGGGACAAGATGTACGTCAACTCGACCAAGACCCCCTACGGCAAATACGACCAGGCGGCGCTCGGCGCGCTGCTCGTCGACATCGGCATCGTGAACGGCGCCTCCTACAAGAGCGGCGGCACGGGCGCGAACAACTACCCGGCCGCGCTGATGAAGGTGTTCAAGTTCGACAACATCCGTTCGACGAGGATCGCCAGCACCCACGCCACGACGTTCTCCGGCACGGGCGCCTCGCAGCTCACCAACGCGGTCATGTGCAACCTCGACGCGAAGATCCCGTGCCCGATCGCCGGCTGGGTGGTCAGCGGCTCGTCCGGCCACGCGACGGTGATGGACGGCTACGGCTTCCAGGACGGGCAGGCCTACTTCCACGTGAACTTCGGCTGGGGCGGCTCGTCCGACGGCTACTACACCTGGGACAACTGGGGCGGCTACTCCACGAGCTTCGTCTACTACAACATGTTCCCGCAGGGCACGGGCGAGATCGTCTCCGGCCGCACCCTGACGCCCGACGGCCGCCCGATCCCGAACCTCGCCGTCACCTGCACGCTCGCGGACGGCACGAAGAAGACCGTGACGTCCGACAGCCGCGGCATCTGGGCCGTGACCCGGATCCCGAGCGAAACGACGGTCTCGTTCACCGCGGCCGCGACATCGGACTACACCTTCGGCACGAAGACCGCCACGGTCGGCAAGTCGAGCCAGACCGGCTGCCAGCCCTACACGCAGGACTGCGGCAACGTCTGGGGCGTCGAACTGCGCGGCATCCCCAGGGGCGCGATGGTCTGGGGCTCGGTGAAGAACCCCGAGGGCCAGCCCATCCCCGGCGTCCGCGTCGTCACGGGCGACGGCCGCTACTCCGCCACGACCGACTCGCTCGGCGTCTACTCGCTCAACGTCGCCGTCGGCTGGAGCGGCGTCGTGAAGCTCGCCGACGGACAGGGCCAGCTCGGCTGCGACCCCGCCTCCTACAACGTCTCCGCGCTCTCCGCCGGCACGGCGCTGGAGCGCAACTTCCGTACGGCGCTCGTCCTGTTCGTCGACTGCGACGCGACGGACGGCGCCAACGACGGCACGAGCTGGGCGGACGCCTTCACGGACCTGCAGTCCGCGCTCGCCAAGCGCAAGGCCGGCGCCGAGATCTGGGTCGCCGAGGGCGTCTACAAGCCCGGCGCGAAGCGGACCGACTACTTCCAGATGGTCACCAACGTGGCGGTCTACGGCGGCTTCTCCGGCGTCGAGACCGCGCGCGCCCAGCGCAACTGGATCGCCCACCGGACGGTCCTCTCCGGCGACATCGGCGTCGCCGGCACCAAGACCGACAACTGCGCGATCCTCGTCGGCGGCGCGCCCGGCGCGGCGCTCGACGGCTTCACGGTCACCGACGCCTACTACGCCTCCTACGACTCCACGATCTCCTCCGCGCTGAACAAGGTCGGCTCCGGCACGATCAGCTCCCGGACGGGCTCGCAGGACACGGACTTCAACTTCCTCGTCGAGCACTGCCTGGTCACGGGCAACACGTTCAACTCCGGCGTCGCCTACGGGTACGGCAATTTCCGCAGCTGCGTCTTCGCCGACAACTCCTGCGGCTCGTCCTCCGGCAACCTCTGCTACGGCGGCCAGTACGTGAACTGCACGTTCGCGAACAACGCGGCCTACCAGTTCAGCAACGCCGGCTCGTGGTCGACCGGCAGCTATCCGCTCGCCCGCTTCCAGAACTGCTACTTCAAGCAGGCGCTCTCGAACACGTCGACCTCCGGCAATGGCCAGTACTACTACGCCTCCTCCTGGAGCACCGACCCCTCGACGCTCTACGCCGACCACAACCTGCACCGCACGGCGGACACGCTCTCGATCACCAACTCGACGATGGTGAACGGCGCGGCGCTCCAGCGCGCGGACGAGACGCTCGCCGGACCGCCCGCGGCGCCCTACATGCCGCCGAGCTCCTCCAAGGCCAAGGACAAGGGCGTCTCCCAGGGATGGGCCGCCAACGCGACGGACTACCTCGGCAACCCGCGCGTCAACGGCACGATCGACATCGGCGCCTACGAGATCACCACGTTCGCCGCGCCGTTCGTCGCGCTCGGCGTCGGCGACGTGTCCTACCACACGGCCTCCGCGACGCTCTCCGTGATCTCCCTCGGCGGAACCGCGACGAGCGGCAGCGCCGTCCTGAAGTACGGCACGTCGGCGAACCTCTCCGGCGCCGAGTCCGTCTCGGCCTCCGTCGGAATCGGCGAGAAGACGTTCTCCCTCTCCGGCCTGCTCGCCGGCACGACCTACTACGTCCAGGTCACCGTCACCGGCTCCGGCACGACCTCGACCGAGATCCTCTCCTTCACCACGAAGCCGATGACGGCGCCCGACGTCGCGATCGGGACGGTCGGCGAGCCGACGGGCTCCACGGTCTCGGTGGACTGGTCGCTCGCCTCGATCGGCAAGGGCGTCACGAAGGCGACGGTCTACGTGGACTACTCCACGTCCCCGACCTTCGCGACCTACGAGTCCAAGACGGTCAAGGAGAACGCCACGGGCGCCGCCTCGGGCACCGCGAACCTCACGGGCCTCTCCGCGGGCGTCACCTACTACCTGCGCGTGCGCGGCGTGAACGACGCGCCGCTCACCGGCTACTCGGCCACGAAGACGGTGACGACGGTGGACGCCGCGGCGCCGGACTTCTCCTTCACGGTGGCGCCGTCCGAGACCGTGACGCGCGGCGTCGTGACGCTCAGCGTGACGAAGTTCGGCACGGGCGCCTCCTCCGGCACCGCGACGATCGAATACGCCACGAAGGCCGACTTCTCCGACGCCAAGACCGCGACCGCCGCCGTCACGCGCACCGGCGACACCGAGGTCACCCTGACGCGCCTCTCCGCCGGCACGACCTACTACGTCCGCGTGACGCTCGTCAACAACAACCAGAAGTCGCTCGCGCGCGCGGCCCAGACATTCGAGACCGGCGACCCGGGCTTCGTTGCCCCCGGCCTCAAGCAGGTGCGCTACTCCTGCTCGGGCAGCTCCTACCCGGACTTCGACGTCACGGTGGCGAACGCCTCCACCTACTCGACCTACGCCGTCGAGCGCGCGCCCGGGCCGTTCATGGCCGACATCACCGGCAGCTCGTGCTCCGCGCAGAACCCCTACACCGGGACGACGTGGGCGTGGGCGAACAACACGACCTACTACTACGAAGGCGAGATGTTCTTCAAGGGCGGCGTCACGTACAACTTCTTCCACTACGTGGACGACGGCGTCGCGATCGAGCTCGACGGCGAGTGGTTCACGCGCCAGAGCGCGGGCAACGTCTCGGGCTACAACGCCGGCGCTACGGTCGCGAGCAAGACCTACGCGTCCGACGGCTGGCACGCGATCCGCATCTGGGTTTACGACTGGTCGGGCGGCAAGGGCTACTGCACGCGGAACTACAATCCCGGCAAGGGCATCGGCTGGAACACCAACGGCTGCACGACCGCGAACGCCGCCAACAACGCCAACTGGTCCCTGCTCCGCGATCCGGGCGACGCCTCCCTCCTGCGCGTGCGCTCCTCCGACTCGATGCCGTCGTTCGTCGAGCTCAACGACGACCTGATGATCGCCGGCACCACGCTCACCGGCTCCATCCACACCGACGGCGTCGAGGACGGCTGCACGATCACGCTCTACGCGGGGCACGTCAACGCCGGCTCCAACGCGGTGGACTGGGCGCAGAGCAAGGTGATCGGCACGGTGCCCTCCGAGAGCTACGACCTCTCGTTCCAGTGGGACGAGTTCTGCTCGGCGGGCGACCTCACCGGCTGGTTCGTGATCGCGCGCATGACGAACGCCTCCGGCACGTACGAGGGCTGGTCGGTCGTGCGCGAGCCGACCGCCGGCAACGTCTTCTACGTGGCGATCCAGGAGGGCGAGACCGGGCTCACGACCATCGCCGCGCGGCCGCGCGTGGCGGGCTTCGGCGACGGCGCCGCCTCCGCGTCCGTCTGCCTCGAATACTCCACCGACGCGAACTTCGGCACGAAACAGAGCACGGCCGCCGTCACCACCACGACGACCAACTGGCTCTCCTCCGTCACGATCTCCGGCCTCACGCCCAACACCGTCTACTACGTCCGGACGAAGGGCGTGAAGGGCTCGCAGACCGTCTACTCGCGCACCGCGCAGCTCGCGACGCAGGACTACGGTACTCCCGTCGCCTCGCTCACGGTCGGCACCACGACGCTCTCGACCATCCCGCTCGCGTGGAGCGTCACGTCGCTCGGCCTCGGCAACACCGGCGCCGAGGTCTGGCTCGACTACGGCACCTCCGCCGCCTACGGCCAGAGCGTGAAGCTCAAGAACATCACGGGCGCCGACAGCGGCACCTACACGCTTTCGGACCTGCCCGGCGAAACGACCTACCACTTCCGCCTCCGCGTCGTGGCGTCGCCCTCCGGCAAGGTCGGGACCTCGGCCGCCGCCTCGGGCTCCACCAAGCCCGTCGGCAACCCGGTCGTCTCCGCGACGCTGGGCGCCGTGGCGCAGTACACGGCGACGTTCTCCTACAACCTCTCCGCGCTCGGCGAGGGCGCCGTCTCGGCGGCGCTCTACTACGACGTGGCGACGTCGTCCGACTTCTCGGGCGCCAAGTCCACGTCGATCGCCTCCGGCATCACGTCGGTCCCGAAGGTCGGCACCGCGACGGCGACGGGGCTCTCGTCCGAGACGACCTACTACCTGCGCGTGCGCGCCGTGAACCACGCGGGCAAGGTCGGCACGTCCGCGACGATGACGTTCACGACGACGGCCGTGGGAGACCCCGAGGTCGCGGTGGACATGACCGACGTCCTGCAGCGCGCGGCGACGGCGACGATCTCGATCGCCACGCTCGGCGAAGCGGCCAAGAGCGCGACCGTGACGCTGGAGTACGGCACCACGACGTCCTACGGCAAGACCGCGACCGTCTCCGGCACGCCCGCCGCGGGCGCGGTCCTCACCGCGCTCCTCGAGGGCCTCGAGCCCGAGACGACCTACTACGTGCGCGTCACCGTGAAGAACGACGCGAACAAGACCGGCGTCGCCACGACGAGCTTCAAGACGCTCGAGCCGAACGATCCGGTCTTCACGCACACCGTGACGCCGTCCTACACGGCCGGCTCGTTCATGCTCGACGTCACGAAGATCGGCAACGGCGCGACCTCCGCCTCCGGCTACGTCCGGTGGGGCACGAGCGCCTCGGCCCTCACGAGCGGCCCCGCCGCGCTCTCGAAGATCGTGGAGCCCGGCACGATGTCCGGCGCCGCGACCGGCCTCTCCAACTCGACGACCTACTACTACGAGATCGTCGTCACGAACAACCTCACGGGCCAGGCGACGGCGACCGGCTCCTTCACCACGAAGTCGCCCGGCAACCTCAACTGGGGCGAGGGCTACTACCAGGGCGGCCTCCTGCAGGGCTACAACAAGGGCAACGGCCAGCAGTGGGGGCTCGACGTCTCCAAGTCCTCGGCCCAGGCCGCGCGCTGGAACTCCTCCGGCTACGTCGCGAGCTTCGCCTACGGCGCGGTCGCGTCGTACCAGACCAAGTCCACGTCCAACTGGACGAACCCCTACGACGGCGCCACCTACCCGATGGACAGCTACAACCGCTTGTGGGCCTACGGCGGCCAGATGTGGATGGAGAAGGGCGTGAAGTACTACTTCGCCGTGAACTTCTTCTACGCCGCGTCGATCAGCGTCGACGGCGAGGTCGTCTGCTCCGAGGAGAACGGCGGCAACGCCACGCCGCAGGTGGGCTCCGTCACCCCGACGACGACGGGCTGGCACGACATCGCGATCGCGGTCGGCAGCAACGGCAACGGCGCGGGCGCGGCGAACAACCCGTGGAACAGCGGCTCGCCCTTCACGAGCCTGCGCTACGGCACCGCGTGGAACACGAACGGGCTCTCGTCCGTCACTTCGTCCAACGCCTCGCAGTGGAAGCAGCTCCTCGACGCCGGCGACCGCCACCTCTTCCGCGCCCGCGGCAAGCTCGGCGAGATGGCGTTCCTCGACCAGCCCGCGACCTGGACGAGCTCCTCGCTCACCGTCCCCGTCCGGCTCGACTCGTCGATGGACGGCCTCACGCTCAAGCTCTACGCCTCGCGCTCGCCCGACGCGTGGTACTTCGAGGACCGCTGGGAGAAGACCGTCACGGTCGGCTCCGTCGGCGAGGGCGCCGCTGTGAAGAGCGGCACCTTCTCCGGCATCCAGGTCGAGGCGGGCGTCGACTGGTACGTCTCCGCGCGCCTCTACAACGCCGCCGGCACCTACGACCAGTGGACCGACCCGGTGAAGTTCACGCCGCAGGTCGTCAAGCAGCCGCCCGCCGGAAACGTGACCGTCGGCACGCCGACGTTCACGTCGAACACGGCGACGGTGAACGTGACGAGCAAGGGCGACGAAACCGGCACGGTCGCGGTCGTGCTCGAATACGCGACCGACCAGGCGTTCACGACGCCCGTCACGAAGACCGGAACCGCCGTCTCGGCGCCCGGCTCGCAGGACTTCACGCTGACCGGCCTCCAGCCCGGCAGGACGTACTACGTCCGCGCGCGCCTAACCGGCAGCGCGCTCGGCCTCGTCACCGTCACGGAGGCCGTCTCCTTCACGACGCCGTCCTACACGCCGCCCGTCATCGCGTCCGTGAACGCGTCGTCCGCCGGCGCGAACTCCGGCACGGTCGTCGTGAACGTTTCGTCGCTGGGGCAGGGGAGCGACTCCGCCACGATCGAGGTCTTCGTCTCCACCGGCGCGTTCGGCGCGACGCCGGCCGCCACGCGGACGATCACGGCGACCGGGACGCAGACCTTCGCCATCACCGGACTGCAGGCGGGCACGGCCTACTTCGTCAAGGTCGTCGTGACGGGCTCCAACGGACTCTCTGCGACGAACACGGACGGGTCGTTCGTGACGGGTACGGTGGAGCCGCCCTCCGGCACGCTGCGCATTTCGAATGTCGGCCGCTCCTCCGCGACCGCGACCGTGTCGCTCGTTTCGCTCGGCGACGACGCGACGTCCTGCGCGGTGGCCGTGGAATACGCGACCGACGCGGCGTTCTCCTCGAAGAAGACCGTGAACGGGTCCGCGGCGACCGCGGCCGGCTCGCAGGTGCTGACGCTGACCGGCCTCGCGGGCGAAACCAAGTACTACGCGCGCGCGGTGTTCACCGGGTCGCCGTCCGGGCTGGTGGGCTACTCCGAGACCGTGGAGTTCACGACGCCCGGCGCGCAGGGCCCGGCGGCGACGCTGGAGGTGACCTCGATCACGTTCGACGGGGCGACGGCGACGGTGCACGTCGCCGCGCTGGGCGACGACGCGACGTCCGTCTCGGTGAAGCTCGAGATCGCGGAGAACGCCGCGATGACGGGGGCGACGACCGTCGGGACGCAGACGACGGCCAAGGCGGGCGACGTCGCGTTTCTGCTCTCCGAGCTGGAGCCCGGGAAGACCTACTACCTCAAGGCGACGCTGACCGGCTCGCCCTCGGGCCTCTCGTCGACCGCGACGGCGTCCTTCTCGACGACCGCCTACGGCGCGCCCGTGATCGGCGCCGTGACCGACACGAAGGACTTCCACTCCGCCACGCTCGCCGTCCCGATCACCGACCTCGGCGCCGGCAGCGACTCGGTCGCGCTCTCCGTGTGCGTCGACGTCGAATACGGCTGCACGGGCGGCGAGACCAAGACCGCGTCGCTCGACGCGCCCGGGACGGCGACCCTCTCGTGGAGCGACCTCGAGCCCGGAACGAAGTACTACTGGTACGCCAAGGCGACGGGCTCCAACGGCCAGTTCTCCGAGGCGCGCGGCGACTTCACGACGCCGCTCTTCCCGCTCGTCATCGGCGAGGCCTCCGCCGTCGCCGGCGACAACGGCCTCTCCGCGACGATGCGCGTCTCGCTCCTCAACCTCGCCTCGCCGCCCGCGACGGTGAAGCTCTATCTCGACGGCGAGCTCGTCCGCACGTGGTCGGACGTGGCCGAGGCCGGCGACTTCGAGCACACCGCAACGACCGTGGCGAACAAGAAGTACCAGTTCAAGTTCGTCGCGACGGCCGGCGGCCAGACGGTCGAGGCGAGCGGCTCCTTCACGACGGTCGCGGCCGAAGACTGGTTCAACGTCCGTTGGGGCGAGGACGGCTACGCGGCCGGCACCTCCTGGAACGTCGCGGGCGCCGTCTCGAAGTCCGGCGGCTCCTGGACGCGCCCGTCCGGCGACGAATCGGCCTTCGACGGCGCGAAGCTCTCGCTCGTTCCGCCGGAGGAGGGGACCGCGGTCCTGCGCTTCGCGCCGTCCAAGGCCGTGAAGAAGGGCGCCGACGTCACGGTCGAGGGCTCGACCGTCGTCTCCGTCGGCTCGGCGACCGTCGAGGCGCCGACCGGCACGCGCGGCGGCCTCGTCTTCCTCGAGACCGGCCCGATGGGCTGGACGCGCGACGGGTGGATCTCGCTCAAGGGCGAGGTCCCCGAGGCGGGCGACACGGTCTCGTGGAAGATGGAGGTCGCCCTCTCGGGCGAGAACGCCCCGGCGATCCGCTACACGATCGGCGAGACGGTCCTCTCCGACGCGGACGGCCGCGAGTGGTTCTCGCTGCCCGCGAGCGTCACGACCCTGGGCGGCGTCGGCTTCGCCGGCGGCGGCAAGCTCGGCGACTTCCGCGGCTTCTACAAGGCGCAGATCGTCGGCAAGTTCGAGAAGCCCAACTTCGGCGCCTCCACGCCGGACGGCGACGCGCTCGGCTTCGGCGTGAACGCGGCGGGCAAGCCGACCTTCTCGGTGTCGATCGACAACGCTTCCGCGGACGCCGTCTACGGCGTGTACGTCTGCGCGACGGTGGACGGCGACTACGTCCGCGACAGGAACGCCGTCGTCGCCGGCTCCGGCGCTTTCAAGACCTTCACGGTCTCCGCCGAGAACGCGGACACGCAGTTCGTCGTGATCGTCGCCGCCGAGGAGGAGTCGCAGCTTGTCGACCACCTCTCCCAGATCGAGGGCCTCGAAAACTAGGTTGCCCCATGCGGGCGTTCGCGCCGCGGCGCGAACGCCCGCATGCCGCTCCGCAACTTTCCACCCTTCGCCCGCCATGCCAATGAAACGGACACTTGCCCTGTTCGCAGCGCTGATGCTGGCCCTGCCCGCCGCGGCCGCCACGGTTCCCGGGCTCGAGGCCTACGGCGACCTCACGCTCGTCGACGAGGTGAACTGCGCCACGGACACGACGCACGAGTTCCACGAACACGAGAGCGGCGCGTCGTCCGTCCAGACGATCCTCGGCAGCCCCTGCCGCGTCCTGCCGCATCCGGCCGCCAACGCCGGGTTCTTCTCCTACCGCCTCGGCAAGGGCAAGGGGCTCGTCGCGCACGACATGTACCTGCTCGTCGTCGAGTACCCGGACGATGTTCCGCGCACCGCGAACCTGCTCAACCGCGCGATGAACTCCCGCAACGGCTGGCACACCGGCAATTCCGTCGGCGACACGCTCGTCGCCCACATCGTCGGCATGACGCATCCGGAATCGCTGGACGTCCCGCTTTCGGGTCAGTACAAGCAGCTCGAGCAGGTGATGTTCCTCAACGAGAAGGTCTTTCCCTACGACACGACCGATTCCTACATCGACGCCGTCCAGAACGGCTTCGACGTGATCGTACACGTCTTCGAGCAGGGGGACGCCCTCGATTCCGCCGGCGCCGCCGTCCGCGCGATCAAGCTCTACCACGTGAACGACGAAAGCGCGATCCGAGCGACGATCAAGTATCCGACGGGCGACGTCCCGCGCCGCCACGTCACGTGGCGCGACGAAATGGGCAAGCACAACCTCTATACCTGCAACGACGACCCGTTCGACAACCTCCGGATGAAGATGCGCCTCATGAAGGCGCTCGGCATCGACACGTGGTCCCGCGACCTGTTCGAGTTCGGCTACAACATCTTCTGGGACGTCTCCTACGACAACAACGGACATTCCGACTGGATGTGGCCCGGCGACCATCCCGACTACTGGGGCCGGGAGATGGCCATCTACCGGGAGGCCGGCATCTACCTGCTGCCCTTCTACGAATACTCCGGCGCGCGGCGCTCCGGCGGGTTCGGCGTGGACGGAAACGCCGAGCACAAGTGCACGCCGATGGACCGCGGCGGCTACGGCGGGCACTACAACCTGTTCGTCTCCAACGCCAACGGCGCCTCCAACGCGAACATCGACCTCACGTCGCAGGACGCCTACACGGAGTTCAAGGCGATCCTCAACTGCACGATCCTGCGCTACAAGGACCAGGCCAACTTCATCGGCGCGTGGATCCGCAACCGCGGCTCGATGCCCGTCTCGTTCAGCGAGACGACGCGCAACCGCTTCTGCGCCGACACGGGTCGGGCGTCCGGCTCCGTGACGATCGAGGCCCTCACCAACAAGTCCTCGGACAGCGAATATTGGCGCCACATCTGCAAGATGAACCAGTTTCCCGCCCTCTACCAGGAATACCGGACGTGGTGGTACGGCAAGCGGCGCGACTGGCTCGTCGCGATGCAGGGCTACCTCGAGAACGGCGGCCTCGCGGGCGCGAAGGTCTACTACTGCGGCGAATCCGCCGAGGCCGGCCCGTCCCCGCACAATCTCGCGTTCTACGACAACTACTACGACTTCCTGCCGCGCGAGAATTCCGCCTGGGACGCCTGCGGGTATTCGGGGACGAAGACGACGATCGAGCAGGGCGCCGAGATCTACGAGACCTACGGCCTCCGGACGGATTCGATGACGTGGTATCCCGACGAATACAACCACGCCTGCCCGCG
>OCTW011436661.1_pt1 | contig 12068 bp, 10 predicted proteins | sample 1539671 | NCBI WGS metagenome assembly OCTW01 (sample SAMN02144230, study PRJEB22623) | gut metagenome | biome: sheep rumen | host: Ovis aries | place: New Zealand | reverse complement strand
TTCCGGTCCCTGCTCAGATTTGATGATGAAAAGGGCATCGTATCTTGGCTTTTTGATCCCATTGAAATTTGGAACGAAGTCGGGGCAAGCATTGTCCAGAACACCTTTGAAACAAGCAATAATCCTCAGCTGGCAGGAAAAGATAAGCAACTTTGGCTGTCTAATTACCGTATAGTTGAAACCCAGAGTCTGAGGAAACTTCTTAATAATCGATAAAGGGGGCTGCCGTATGAAAAAAACATCAATGCCGCAGAATTACAAAAAAGATATAGACTGGATCATCGACGCGTACGAATTAGCTCAGGTCGCATTCAGCGATGGATTTCAGAAGGATGCAATCCAAAATGCCAGCGGTGCAAGAGCAACAGACAAATGGGATGGATGGAAGTGTAAGATTGATCTTGTCGAAAATGAAAAGGGAAAGTTTTTAGTTATTGAAGATGAAGGAACAGAGGGACTTACTGGGCCCAATATATCTGCCGACGAAATAATGCAGATGATTGACTCAGATGAAGAAATCGATGCATCCTGGCGCCTTGCAAGATTTTCTTCTAGAAATGTCTCAGGAGGCAATCAAACTGGAGCTGGGAAATATGGTGTTGGAAAATCTGTGTATTCAGCCTGCTCTAAAGACTATGATTATTGTTTTGATTCGCTAAGAAAAGACAATATATATGTTGCTAACAGAAATGAAGCAGGGCAAATATTTGAAAAGGCTCTGGAGAACGATGAAGCAAAAGCATTTATCAGAGATGTAGCTGGTTTAAATGAAAAGAAAACGGTTGGTACTCGTGTAATCATTATGAATCCTAAGGAAGAAATCTGCGAAAGCATTTCCTCGGGCGAAATCATCTCTTATATTCAAGAAAGCTGGTGGCGCTGCATTGAAAAAATGCCTGAAGACTCCGGAATTTTTATTAATGGGACCCGTGTGAATATGCCGGCTCTTGGACCCTTTGATCATGATTATCAGATACCAAAGCCTGAGGTTTATGCCAGTGGCTACCGCGTAAAGAAGTTTGGATTCTTCATCAATAGCAAGAATAGTGAAGTCAAATGGCGTGGCATTTCCTATTACAGGAAAGGCATGAAAATTGGCACGGTCGATATTCAAGAAATTCCAAATTCGATTAAAGACAGGTTCTGGGGGTTTCTTGAGGTGGACAAAGAATGGGAGGAACTCTTATCAGAGATAGAGGATGCAGTGCATTATGGTGTGAAATCTGGAAAGAAGCATACAACCACCTATCAGAATATGCGTCTATATATCTCCCAAAAAGTAAATCAGCTTTTGATTGACTGGGGTTATATAAAAGATAAAGAGTACGAAGATAAAAAGCTACAGGAAGCTTTAAGAGAGATTTCTTCAGAACTACAAGATCTGTTTGATGACATGGGTTTTGAAGACCTTGGCAAAGGTGCCAAAAAGCCGGATTTCTCTGTGCGGTGGAAAGATGTTGTCTACCCTAATGAAGGCACTTCTACTGTTTTTATGGGTGATAAAATTACATTTGGCTTCCGGATTGCTAATGATTATTTGACAGACCGTAAATTTGAATATCAGTTAGATGTTATTTCTAAGTCGGACAACCATAAGGTATCCGCCATAAAAAAGGATGTTATTAAAATAAATGCGGGTACTTATTATGATGAACATCTAGATCTAGTTATCAACACTGATACAGCTGAACGCTTTGAAGAAAACCGGATAGTATTAAGTGTTAAACCAGTAGGGAGTACGAAAGAAAAGCGGAAAGAATTACCATTCTTCTTTGACATCGAAAAGGAAGACAATAGCCGTCGTGAGGTGATTCTTTCACTACATTCTTTTGTTAAACCACACACTGAGTCTATGCGAGTGAATTTTGGCGAAAAGATCAGCGAGATCACATATTTGGTTGAAAACAAAAGAAATCAGCCTCTTTCATTCAGCCTGAACATAAGTTTGCACAATGGTGAAGATCCCACTCATCCCAAGATTATGGATATTTGTAAAACAAGAGGATCTGCAACTCCTTACGAAGATGTATTAGTAACGGATATTCCGGAGATTACATTTGATGAAGATAAGTTAGCTCCCTTTATTGAAGCTGGTGTTCTTGAGTTAAGAGCAAGACTTATTGCAACAGAAGACAGTGATGAATTTGAAAAAGGTGAAAAAATAACACACTATTATTTGAAACTTTACCTGAACAAAGATGAAAAGAGTGGCAAAGAAGGCGCCTTTGAGCCTAGAACAGCAGATGATCCAAATGACTACAGAAGATCATGGTGCAAAGGAGGAAGCCGACTGATTTTCATTAACAGCGCACACCCGGCGTATAAGGCCTCTCAAGGAACTGATGAAGATTGGAAAAGTTATATGAAACAAGAGATGCTCAAACAGTATGTACTTCTGTATTTGGAAGAAGGCAAGTATAGCATGTTCGGTGACGGAAAAGACATTACGACCATGGATCCTATCGAAGCAGGCAAATGCATCATGGATAAAATTGAAGAGGTTTATGAGAGGAGCTTTAAATAACGATGGCTATTTTAATTGAACGTGATGAAAATGGCAATAAGATATACAGAGGTTTTTTGTCGTCGGAAGAAACTAAAAAAGCCGATTTGTTATTAGGGTTTTTGCAAGATGAAATTCCTCGTATTGGCTTGCAACTGTCAGAAGCATATGGGGACGGAGTTCTTTATAAGTATTTCCTCGGGAAAAAATTAGGAGAATTACTTGATAAATACGGTATAGAAGATAAGCAGCGAGTTTATTTCTGGAATGAAATCAAAAATTTTGCCTCCGAAAAGGAACGTAAAAGAAATGAGGGCGGGGATTCAAAAACACGAAAGTTTTATGAACAATGCTATCGTCTTTCTCAATTAGAACAAGAAACAGTCGAGAAGTTGTCGTGGAGACAGTGGCAGGATCTCCTTGACAGAACAAAAAACAGAGAGGATGAACGAATATTTAATTGGATAAAAACACATGAGCCGAAAATAAAGGAAGCAGAATGGCGAGGATTTGAAAAAGGATTGAATTTGTTTCTGGACAACAAAGATACATCTGTATTCGAAGACGAAGAACTTTTTGAAGTCTACGAATTCATTTTAATGATGGCGCAAGAATGGTTAAGCTGTTTTTCGACATTTAGCAAGGAACATCCTAAGAGCGCAAAGATCAAATCAAAGGCAAAGTGGGAAAAGAAGTATTATGAGCTATGTTTTAAATGCCGAAAAGCGAATAAAAGAATATTAGATGCAGATGAGTGTCGAGTTTTATTTGAAACATTAATGAATCCATAAAACTGTTTGCAAGAGCCGCTGTCAAAGCGGCTCTTTGCTTTAGAAGCCAATCAAGGATGATGGAGAGGCATGGACGTGTGATAGCTAACTATTATAACTGATAAGCTTGTTGAATTTATTGACAATATCAACATATACATTTATACTGTCATAAGGAGGATTATGCCATGACAGTATCAGAGCAAATAAAAGTATTATGTGTGCGATGTAATGTCAGTGAAGCAGAACTAGCCAGACGGCTTGGAAAGTCGCCACAAAGTTTAAACGCCAAATTAAAGAGAGGCACAATGACGGTTGAAGAGCTTGAACGGATTGCCGTCGTTTTAGGCGTTGATTTTAAACGTGTCTTTATTCTAGGAAATGGAGATGAAATCTAATGAGCGATATCAAGGAATTTAGATTGGGGGAACTATTCTGCGGTCCTGGCGGCCTCGCGTATGGTGCGATGAACGCTAAAATCGAAGATCCTTCATATCGAATAGTTCATCAGTGGGCAAATGATTACGATGATTCTACCTGTCGGACATACGCCCGTAATATATGTCCTGAAAATCCGGATAGTGTTATCTGTGAAGATGTGCATTTTCTTGAGATTGAAGGACTTGGGGCAATAGATGCGCTTGCATTTGGTTTCCCGTGCAATGACTTTTCTGTTGTTGGAGAGCAGCTTGGCTTTAAAGGAAAGTTTGGTCCTCTCTATACGTATGGGGTCAAAGCACTTGAAATATACAAACCGGCTTGGTTTCTCGCTGAAAATGTAGGCGGCCTTCAAAGTGCGAATGAAGGAAAAGCTTTTGGGAAAATCCTATCAGATTTGAAACGTGCAGGATATCGTATATATCCGAATCTTTATAAGTTTGAGGAGTATGGAATTCCGCAAGCAAGACATCGTGTAATTATTATCGGCATAAGAGAGGATCTTCCGTATGAGTTTAGAATTCCGGCTCCGTCCGGGATCATTAAAACGTGCAAAGAGGCGATAGAAAAACCTCCAATTCCATCCGATGCACCAAACAATGAAAAAACAAAGCAGTCTCCTCAAGTAGTACAGCGTTTATCCTATATAAAACCAGGACAGAATGCGTTTACTGCTGATATACCAGAGGAGCTGCAGTTAAAGGTGCGAGGGGCAAAGATCAGTCAGATTTATAAACGCCTTGATCCGGAAAAGCCTGCATATACTGTGACCGGTTCCGGAGGCGGTGGAACACATATATATCATTGGGAAGAGCCGCGTGCATTGACAAATAGGGAAAGAGCTCGACTTCAGACATTCCCTGACAGTTTTGTGTTCGAAGGATCTAAGGAACAGGTGCGTAAGCAAATAGGGATGGCTGTTCCTGCTGAAGGGGCAAAGATTATTTTTGAGGCTGTTCTTCGTACGTTTGCAGGTATACCGTACTCTTCTATCGACCCTAATCTAACTGAGAATGGGTAATACGATATGGATGATTTGACAAAAGAACAGCGGCATAAAAATATGTCGAACATCCGCAGCAAAAACACAAAGCCGGAGGAAAAAGTCCGAAAAGACCTATTTGCCAAGGGCTTTCGATATCGCAAGAATGTTAAATCTCTTCCAGGGTGCCCAGATATTGTACTTCCCAAATATCGCACGGTCATTTTTGTTAACGGATGCTTTTGGCATAAACATGATTGCGGCAGGTTTGTTTGGCCGTCATCAAATCAAGATTATTGGGTTCCAAAGATTACCCGGAATGTTGAAAGAGATCGAGATAATCAGGCTGTACTTAAAAAAATGGGCTGGCGAGTACTTATCGTTTGGGAATGTTCTCTGAAGAAAAAGCTATTTACAGAAACGATGGAACAGTTGGCAGCGAAAATCCGGTCTGAAGATAACGAGTGAGGTGGGCAAGGTGAAACTCTTATATTCAAATATACTACCGCTTGGTACAGACGAAGGACAAAAAACAATTTCTGAAACCTTTAACGAGTATTTCCAGCAGGCTGATCGTGTGGAAATAGCTGTCGGCTATGTGTCTAGAGCGTCATTAGAAGAGCTTGATGCTCTGGTTGAGCACAATCAGACGCAGCAGATCAATTTGACTATTGGGATGTATTACATTGAAGGTATGCCGGAAGGATCTTACCATACTGCAATTAAAATCAATAAAAGATGGAACGAAGCAGGAATTGGTGAGATAAGGATAGTTCGCTCTTTGAAATACCATGGGAAACTGTATGTGTTTTATAAAGAGAATAAGCCCCTTGCTGCATTTGTCGGTTCTGCAAATTTGGGAGTAATTAAGCTTGAAGCTTCTAACCGAAGACAGTATGAAATCTCTTCAGTGACTACAGATGAAGCTGAGTGTGAAGAGATCAGGGAGTTCATAGAAAGATTGAAAGGACCGAATATCTCGGCAAATATCGCCGAGATATCTGGAATGCCGCTTATCTATGAGACTAATACATCTTTGACAGGAATTGAGCTTGTTACACAGGTGCCTCAATCGAATGTGGATTTTTATCGAAGATGTGCAGCTTATGCTTCATTTTTGCTTCCGCTCAAGGTCCCGGCATATGATGAGCGTCATATGGATGATGGTAAACACTATACAAAATCAAATATTAATGTCTGTTATGCAGCGCCTCGAAGCAAGAGAAAATCACGTGACTGGTTTGAAACACAGCTGACCGTGGCAAAGGAAATAACTCGTATTGAAGGGTATCCGGAAAAGAATGTGCCGTTTTACGTTGTAACAGATGATGGGTATTGGTTTAAGGCACATACTACCAGCGATGGTAATAAGCAATTCAGCGCTGTCGGTGACGAATTGATTATGGGCAGATGGCTGAAAGGCCGCCTGGCAGCCGCAGGCCTTGTTAATCCTGTCAATGATACACAACTCGATGTTGACCGAACAGGAATGATCACTCGAGAGATGCTGGAAGAATATGGTTGTGATGCTTTGTACTTAAAAAAGACTGGGCAGACTGCTCTTGATGAAGAGGGTATTCCAAGAGATGTTTGGATGTTGTCATTCAAGCCGTTTGAAGAAGGAGATGATGATTAATGCAGTATCTAAAAACGTATCTCCAAAAGATAAAAGACCGTGGGAACGTCAGTCTGGCCGAATCTATTTCTAAAACAGCTGAAGCGGTTGGAGAATCTTATTTGAAAAGCTTCTCTTTTACAAGCCATGAAGTGGGCTTGTTATTTGGCAACGTTCAATCTGGAAAGACAGGACAAATGTTTGGCATTATGTGTAAGGCGACAGACCTAGGATTTCCTGTTTTTCTTTTGCTGACCACAGATAATGTGGTGCTGCAGCAGCAGACACTCGACAGAGTGAAAGCAGATCTTGAGGGTTTTTGTATATGTGGTGAAAATGATGCTCGGATTTTTACAGAAAACAGTCTTCTTCTTCCGACGATTGTTGTCTTAAAGAAAAATGCAAGGATGCTCAAACTCTGGGCCAACATCTTTAACTCTACCGGCTTTATGAAGGGAAATCCTTTATTCATTGTAGATGATGAGGCAGACGCGGCTTCGCTTAATACTTTAGTAAATAGAGATCGACAATCGTCGATCAATAAGTACCTTGATTCAATTAAGAATGGAGCATCAAGCAGCCTATATCTCCAAGTGACGGGAACCCCCCAGGCACTTTTTCTTCAAACGATGGCATCAGGGTGGCATCCATATTTCACGTATTATTTTCAACCGGGCGAAGGCTATCTGGGTGGGGATTTCTTTTTCCCGAAAGAAAAGCCGGAATGTATTCAGCTTTTAGAAGAGTTAGAAAACCCCACAAGAAGTGTTGTAATACGGCATATAGCTTGTTCGGCACAGGTTCTTGCTTCTGGCGGAAAGGTTTGCAACTGCCTCTTCCATCCAAGTGTACGCCAGGCTGTTCATGCTAAGTTTGAAAAAGAAGTTAAAGAGAATTTGAAATGGTGCACGGATCACCTTGCGAATGATTTTGCGTCATCTATCAAGAGCGAGTACGAAAAAATACATCCTCAAAAGGCCGAGAAAATATCATCTGAAGAAATAGTTAAATACGCAAAAGAACTTATCCAGACTAATGATATAAAAGTCATTGTTATGAATGGAAAAAGTGATGTTGACAGCACCGAATATGAAACGGGATGCAACTTCGTTATAGGGGGAAATACTCTTGGCCGCGGTGTGACTTTCCCTGGTCTCCAAACGATATATTATACGCGAACTAGTAAGAAGCCGCAGGCTGATACCATGTGGCAGCACAGCAGAATGTTCGGTTATGACCGGGATCCGGGCATGATGAAAGTGTTTATAGACGAAAATTTATACAAATTGTTTTCGGATATTAATGCTACTAATAATTCAATCATAGCTCAGGTTGAACGCGGTATAGAGAACGTTAAGATCTATTATCCAGAGGGACTCAATCCTACAAGAAAGAATGTGCTGGATAATGATCATGTGGAGCTGCTGTCTGGAGGTACTAATTATTATCCGAATTATCCGGATAATGATTCAATTGAAGGTATTTCAAAGATGATGGAGCCATTCAGCAGCGAGGAGCCTTATTACCAGGTCAGCTTGAGGCTTATAAAAGAGCTTTTACGGCACATTATCCCAAGTCCCGACTTTAAGTTGAAGGCTTTTTGTTCTGTTATTGATACGATGCTTTCTGAAAATCCTGCTGGGCAGGGGATCTTAATTGCCAGAAGAAGCAGAGATGTTTCCCAGGGGACAGGCGCTCTGCTTTCTCCGAATGATTGGCAATTAGGTGCAGGGTTCCCTTCCAAAGTAGTATTAACGATGTATCAAGTAACGGGAAGAAAAGGCTGGGGAGGCAAGGCTCTTTGGGTTCCCAATATCAAGCTTCCTGAAGACATGATCTATTACGATATTACGGAAGAGTGAGGCGAGGTAAGGCAATGGGCAGGAACGGAGAAAAATGGAACAGAGAAGAAACCATTTTGGCGTTTGAACTGTATTGCCGAACGCCTTTCAGTAAGATTAGTCAAAGCAATAAAGAGATACAGGAACTGGCAGCGTTGCTTGGAAGGACGCCTGGATCTGTTGGCTTAAAGATGCATAACCTGGCGCATTTCGATCCCGAATTACAAAAGCGAAATGTCAGCGCTATGGCGCATGGAAGCAAGTTGGATTTTGCGATATTTCAAGAATTTGCCAATGATTGGGAAGGACTCTCTTATCAGGCACAATTAATAAAAGCAAAAATGAAGGGCTTGCCGGCGGAGGACATTCTTGAGATGGATGATCTTCCACTTTTGCCTGAGGGCCTTACACACGATCAGATGATTAAGGCGCGAGTTGGGCAGTATTTCTTTAGGCTAAGTGTACTAACTGCATATAATAACCAATGCTGTGTTACTGGTTTGCACCTTCCAAAATTGTTGGTAGCCAGCCATATTAAGCCCTGGGCAAAGAGTGATGAAAAAACAGAACGCACAAATCCAAGTAATGGACTTGCTTTAAATCCATTTCATGATAAGGCCTTTGATAAGGGCTTTATAACCTTAGACAAGAACTATCAGATTGTGATTTCATCACAGATTAAAGAAGTACCTATGGATAAGGAAACACAACATTGGTTTATGAGTTATGAGCATCAGAAAATACTTATGCCGGACAAGTTTTTGCCAGGAAAGCAGTTTATAGAATTTCATAATGACATGATTTTCCTTGGTGCATAACAGAATTGAGTATAGAAAACTGATGAAAAGGGTTATGTAAGATGGAAATAGAAGTAGTTGATTTATTCTGCGGAGTAGGGGGACTAACGCGGGGGTTAAGCAATATTGGCCTAAATGTCATTGCTGGATTTGACAATGACGTGTCCTGCAAATATGCATATGAACATAATAATGATGCGTTGTTTCATCTTGCAGATATACGGAATATTAAAGGTTGTGACATTAAAAAACTATATCATAAAGATTCTCTGAAAATATTAGTTGGATGTGCTCCATGCCAGCCTTTTTCTCAATTGCGTTCAAAAATGGGAAAAGAGAATCTGAAAGACGAAAAGTATAATCTTCTTAATGAATTTGGTAGGCTGATCTCAGAGACTAAACCAACGATAATATCAATGGAGAATGTACCACAATTAATCGATACAAATATTTTTAAAAAGTTTTTGAAATTGATCAGCCGACTTGGTTATTCATATGATGCAAGAGTTATTAAGTGTTCTGAATATGGTGTTTCTCAAGGTCGAAGGAGACTGGTTTTAATAGGGTCATTGCTTGGCCCAATAGAAGTGATAAAACCAACGCACATAGACAAGCCACCTTGTATACGAGAGTTTATTGAGGGGTTGCCGCCGATTGAAGCAGGTGGAAAAGACGAAACAGATCCGTTGCATCAAGCTGCAGGATTATCGGAGATTAACTTAAAAAGAATACGTGCTTCTGTTCCAGGGGGAACATGGAAAGATTGGCCGAATGATTTGAGATGCGCTTGTCATAAAAAAGAAAGTGGAAAAACATATCCTTCAGTGTATGGGCGGATGAGTTGGGACCAGATAGGGCCAACAATAACCACGCAGTTCTATAATTATGGCACTGGAAGATATGGACATCCTGATCAAGACAGGGCTTTGTCTTTGCGAGAAGGGGCATTATTACAAACGTTTCCGCCGGATTATGATTTTATTGATCCAGACACACCTTTTTCACTTAGGACAATTGGTAGGCATATCGGGAATGCAGTACCTGTTCGAATCGGGGAAGTGATTGGCAAATCGATAATTGTCCACTTAAAAAAGTACGGATTTGAAGTATAGAGGCAGGTGGAATCATGGAAGAGAAATTAAAACTACAATTCGACCCCCATACGATAGAGCATCTGGGAATAAAGATGTATTCTCAATTGCCATTTGCTTTAGCAGAATTGGTTGCAAATGCGTATGATGCAAATGCAGAAACAGTTCATATAAAGCTATATGATAATTTGCCTGAAAAGAAAATCGTTATCATTGATGACGGGGATGGTATGTCTTATGAAGAGCTAGGCAAGAAATTTTTAATCATAGGCAGAAAAAGAAGAGACTCTGATGAAGAAAGAGAAAACGCAAAGGGACGAAAAATAACAGGTAAGAAAGGTCTTGGTAAATTAGCGCTTTTTGGAATTGGCAAGACTATTAAAATTGAGACCACAAAATACAAGGATGAAACAGTTACGTGCTTAACGTTGAATTGGAACGATATTTTAGGAGAAACTTCCGGTACATATTATCCCGGAATTGAAATTCTTAATAAAGAAGACCCAATGAATAAAGGAACTGTTATTACCTTATCCGAGTTATCTCGTGTATCAGGATTTGATCTTGAGAATACAGCAACGGCTCTTTCCAAACTATTTAATTGGCTTGACATTGATTTTAGCGTTTATATATCGAGAAATGATGAACAAGAAATAAAACTTACAAGGGAATTACGATACCAAGGGATAAATACGGAGTTTGAGTGGGATATAGCAGATATTATTTCTCAGATAGAGGATGATTATTATTATAAAAAGGACTTGAGAGGCTATATCGTTTCCTCAAAAAAGCCTATGAAACCAGAATTACGAGGAATCACGCTTTATGTAAATGGGCGAATGGCAAATGTTCCAAGTTTTTTCGGCTTGTCCGAGGCAGGCCATACATTTAGTTATATCTCTGGATGGATAGATGCTGATTTTTTGGATGAATTTGATGAAGACCTTATTTCTACAGACAGGCAGTCTGTTAGCTGGGATATTCAAGAGGCAGAGGAACTTCAGCTTTTTTTGCGAAAGATTGTAAGATTTTTAGTTAATGATTGGAGTGCTAAAAGACGGAATGCAAAACAAGAAGAGAATAGTAAGAGGTCAGGTATAAATACTACTGAATGGATTCAAAAAGTACCTGAACCCATACGGCCAAAACTCGAAAACATTATCAATAGCATTGCAGATAAACCTGAAATAGATGATACAGACTATTCAACAGTTGTAAAAAATATTCACGATCTTATTCCTCCATATACATATTATCATTATCGGATGCTTCACGAGCAAATACAAAGTGCCTCACAGCGGTATTACGAAGATAGAGACTATTATACGGCTTTTCAAGAGGCAATAAAAAGGTACAAGAATGCAGTCAAAGACAAGGCTGGTCTTTACCAATGTTCAGAAGATATGGATATAGTATCAAAAGCCTTTGGCAAGGGGAAACCATTAACAACAACCGCAAAATACAGATTACGACCAAATGGAGAACCATTTTCGGAAGCAACACTATTAAACATTGAGGAAGGTCAGCTTGCTCTTTCAAGGGGAGTAATCCAAGGTGGCAGAAATGTAGTTAGTCATGAAGAGCACCGAGATTTGAGAGAAACAGGTCTTTTTTCAGAGATTGATTGTCTTGATTTGCTTAGCTTGTTATCGCATTTATTTAAACGATTAGACGATGCACAAAAAGATTCAGAGTTAGAAGACAAGAAACAATCATAGTGATGGAAGATTACAAGGGAAGTTCTGATTCAGGATCTGAAGAAGTTGTAGAACGTTGTTTTATATTGAGTTACGTGCACATCGCAAGGCACATGTGCTACACGCAACGCGCACGGAAATGGAGGTTACCATGCGGATCCTAATGCTTGGCAACAGCTTTACATTTGCAAATGACATGCCTGCCTTGCTGGCAGAACTCACCGGCGCGGAGGTCGTGTATCATACACGCGGTGGCGCCCGCCTGGCAGAGCAGCTCAATCCGAAGACGAAGACCGGCGCCAAAACACAGGCCGCCCTGGAAAATGAATTCTGG
>OCTW011618933.1_pt1 | contig 12069 bp, 12 predicted proteins | sample 1539671 | NCBI WGS metagenome assembly OCTW01 (sample SAMN02144230, study PRJEB22623) | gut metagenome | biome: sheep rumen | host: Ovis aries | place: New Zealand | reverse complement strand
GCCGGATACTTTCCACTTGGGAGCACATCACAAAACACCGTCTTCTTAATAGGAGAGGTCATGAATGGCTTAGCTGTTTCCCATAACTCCCGTCCTGACTTTGAGAAAGCAATTACCTTTGTACCATCCGGTTCTTTCTTGGATGCTACAAGAGAAAGGTCTTCCAGATTCTGAATGCCTTTTGCAATACTTACATAAGTGTAAGGCATCCATTCGGCCAGCGCAGATATTGTGCTGCCTTCAATTGACTTTCCCTGTAATTGCGATAACAGAATGTACTGGCCACAAGCTGAAAGGTGTCCTGTGGTTTTTCTTTTGGTTGAGGGAGTCGTAAGTAATGTGGGAAGGTACGCATTGTTCTTTCCTGCTACATAGTACACGCCTTTTTCCAACAGCCGTTTTTTCTCGTAATAGTCAAGATGTTCAAAGTAGAAGACTATGTGTAGCCCAAGAGTGGCACTGAGCCTTGCCGCCCTTCTTTGATATTGTAGCGGTGTCTCCTTAGATAATTTGGAGACAAGAAGAAGCATGGCGTTGCCTTGGAAGGAAAAGTCATAGAAAATGTACCTCACTGAATCATCCACGGTAATTCCCTTTAGGCTACCCTTTCCGCGCTCATTTATGGCGATCTTAATCCCAGCAATTATTATATTATCCAAATTTTGCACGATTATAAACACTATTTATAACAGTGCAAATATAGCGATAATTATTAGTTTTACAAATCTTGTATTGGCCGTTGCGCTAAAACTCACTCGAAAAAGTGTATCTTTACATAGAAAACTCGCTTGGAAAAGTGTAAATTGCGTCAAAAGACCAAGAAACGCTTATGGTCAATGCTGATATCATCATAGAAACCAAGCGTCTGCGGTTCCGTCCGTGGGCCGATTCCGATGCCGAGGCGCTGTTCAAGTACGCCTCAGACCCTGATGTTGGGCCGCGTGCCGGGTGGCCGCCGCATCAGAGCGTGGATGAAAGCCTGAAGGTTATCCGGGAGATATTTTCCAACGGTCACACCTGGGCTCTGGAACTAAAAGAAACCGGCGAGCCCATCGGCTGCATGGGGTATTACGCGTGCGGAGAGAGCAATATCGGCATCGGTGAAGAAGATGCCGAACTTGGCTACTGGATTGCCAAGCCGTATTGGAACCAGGGCCTTTGCACGGAGGCGCTTCGGGCCATGATAAATTGGTGCTTCAATAAAAAGGGCTTCCAAACCCTTTGGGCCGATTTCTTTGTAGACAACCCCGCCTCCGGCCGAGTGATGGCAAAGTGCGGCTTCCGCGACACCGGGGCGGTGAACTGGCTGAGTAATCTATACCGTGGCGATGAACGGCCGGTGAAGGTTATGAGGCTGGATTATGCGTTGTGACGGATTGGTGCGCCTCATCCGATCATTTGAGATTATATTCTCAAAACCTTTGAATTTCAAGGCTAAACTTTTGTTTTAGAAAATAAAATGCTATTTTTGCAATGTTCATTCCCGGTAACCTCTGGAGCAATCCAAGTTATCGGGTTTCGTTTTAATCTGAAAAAAACGAGCTAGTAAGCTCGGTCAAAAAAGTGTAGACTTAATTGTGAAGGGAGTTTCTTCCAAGAATAGGAAGACTAACCGTACTCCTGATTTCATTACCGGCCGATTCGACGACCTATTGCTGGCGCAAAGATACTGCTTTTTGTCTTCCCCAGGTGCAAAATGTGGGTGCTTTTGCACCGGAGGCCGGCGAAAACGTGGTGCCAGGTGCAAAATGTGGGTGCTTTTGCACCGGAGGCCGGCGAAAACGTGGTGCCAGGTGCAAAATGTGGGTATTTTTGCACCGGAGGCCGGCGAAAACGTGGTGCCAGGTGCAAAATGTGGGTGTTTTTGCACCGGAGTCCGGCGAAAACGTGGTGCCAGGTGCAAAATGTGGGTGCTTTTGCACCGGAGGCCGATGAAAATGGGGTGGCCGAAATGCCAGCCGCCAGTACACAAAAACCTCATTGTAGCCGTTCTAGTTGGATTGGCGGCAGCGGCCCCCTCCACAGGAGCTTCTCTGCCGCAATACATTGTTATATGTCTTATTTTTCATAACTTTGTAAAGCCACGGCATGTAACTTCAGAAAAATGGAAACCCGTAAACACATGGCAGCCGAAAAGAAACGCTGCAACACCCACAACTGCGCGCAGAGCGTGGTTTGCACGTATTGTGACCTCGTGGGGCTGGACAATCAGACAGCCCTGGACATTGCCGGAGCCTACGGTACCGGCATGGGCAATATGGAAGGGACCTGCGGCGCACTGGTTGGTGCCGGAATGATTGTGGGACTGGCCACAAAAGACAGGAACCTCTCCCGCGCCCGTATGAAGGAGTTGATGGAGAAGTTCCAGCATCGCAACGGCGCCACACAGTGCAAACTCCTAAAGGGCATCGGCACGGGCAAGCCGCTTCGTGACTGCCCGGACTGCGTGGCGGACGCCTCAGAATTCCTTGAAGACTATCTCATATGCGAGCAGTAATCCAAAGAGTATCTTCGGCCTCGGTCACAATTGACGGGGCGGTGAAATCGGCAATAGGCCAGGGCCTTCTGATCCTTCTTGGCATAGGCCATGAGGACGGGCCGGAGGACATAGACTGGCTGGTAAAGAAGGTTGCCGGGCTTCGCATATTCGATGACAATTCCGGCGTAATGAACCTCAGCGTAATTGATGTTGGGGCCGAAGCTTTGGTAGTGAGCCAGTTTACGCTCATGGCATCCACCAAGAAAGGCAACCGGCCTTCCTATATTGGCGCCGCCGGGCATGAACTTGCCATTCCGCTCTATGAAAGGTTCTGCGCGGCATTGACTGATGCAATCGGTCGGCCTGTAGGAACCGGAGAATTTGGGGCCGATATGAAAGTGGCCCTTGTGAACGACGGCCCTGTCACAATCTGCATTGACACAAAAAGAAAGGAATAATGGCAACCCGCAAATTCGGCACATGTTTCTTTGAGCAGTATGCTCAGATATCGCTCTCGGCACTCCTTGGAAGCGAATTCGACTGTCTTGTGAACCGTGACCGCCCGGATTTGCAGAGCACGGACGGCCATTCAATAGGCATAGAAGTCACGCGTGCCATGGAGGAGAGCAAGACCGCCCACCTGGAGCTTCTCCGGGACGTTGCCGGAATTACTCCCGGCGGGCATGATGAAGACCTGGACCGGATTCTGGAGTACGGCTACAGCTACGGCCTTGGCGAAGGTAAGTACATCGGCTTTAAGGAGTTGTCGTACTGGTCCATGGCGCTGCCTCTTCGGCGTATAATAGAGAGCAAGGTATCCAAACTAGGGAACGGCCTCTACGGCCATTTTGACAAGATGGGCCTCTTTGTCTTCTCCCGCGAAAACCTTCACGAATCCGAGGCCCAGAAAGCCATGGACTACACCATGTTCCTTCAGAAGTACATGGACACGCGTTATGACAGGCTTTATCTGGCCGATGTAAACGACCTATTTGTGTGCAACCTTGATGACGGCCTCATGGAAAGTTCCCGCCTTGTGAGGTACCCCGTGACGCAGGAGCAGCGGAAAGAGTTCTACCTGGAGGCCGTCCAGAGACAATCTTGAGGATGCAAATATACAGAATGTGATTTAGTTTTTGTATTTTTGCATTCTTGGAAATAACCGCAAACCATCATGAAAAAAATCACTGATTCCATTTTTTATATCGGGGCCGATGACCTCACCCTGGACCTCTTCGAAAGCCAGTACATCCTGGAAGATGGCATGGCCTACAACTCGTATCTAATAAAGGACGACAAAACTGCAATAATGGACACCGTGGATGCCCGCTGCGCTGAGGAGTGGAAGGCATATCTCCAGGAGGCCCTCGGCGGCACCGTCCCCAGTTATCTTGTGGTCCATCACATGGAACCGGACCATTCGGCCCTCATTGCCTGGGCTATGGAAAAGTGGCCCCAGATGCAGCTTGTGGCATCGGCGAAGGCCATCCAGATGCTCTCTCAGTTCTTTGACGGCGTGTCCTATGAAGGCCGAACCATGGCCATGAAGGAAGGGGACACCCTGCCTCTTGGCGCCCATACGCTGAAGTTCTTCGGCGCTCCCATGGTGCACTGGCCGGAGGTTATGGTTTCCTTCGAGGAATCTGAGAAAGTTCTTTTCAGCGCGGATGCTTTCGGTAAATTCGGCGCCCTTTCAAAGTGCGGCTTCTTCGGAGATGAAGACGGTGACTGGGCATGCGAGGCCCGTCGCTACTATTTCAACATCTGCGGCAAATACGGAATTCCGGTCCAGACGCTTCTGAAGAAGGTTTCGGCACTGCCGGTTTCGATTATCGCCCCTTTACACGGCCCCATCCTGAGGCAGGGGCTGGAGCAGTATATCGGTCTTTACAACATCTGGAGCTCCTACGGCGTTGAGACAGAGGGCGTTTTTGTGGCCGTCGCGTCCATTCACGGAGGCACCATGGAGGCTGCAAAAAAGCTGGCCGAAATCCTGAAGGCCAAGGGGTGCCCCAAGGTGGCCATGGCCGACCTCACCCGCGAAGACCAGGCCGAAGCCGTTGAGGATGCCTTCCGCTATGGGAAGATGATTGTGTGCGCCGCTTCCTACGACGCCGGCCTTTTCCCTCCGGCCCACAGCTTCATCCATCACCTCCAGGACAAAGTCTGGCAAAAACGCCGCGTAGGCCTTGTGGAAAACGGCTCCTGGGCACCTTCGGCCGGGAGGGTCATGAAAGAGATGTTCTCCTCCATGAAGGACGTGGAAATAGTTGAGCCTGTGGTTACCATCCGCTCCCGCATGAAGGAGGCCGATATTCCCGCCCTTGAAAAGCTGGCCGAAACTATTTTAGCTTAACCTTTTATAAATGAAAAACTTAACCGTTCTTTTCTCTACGGTTGTCCTACTTTTTTCGGCCTTTACCGCAAAGGCCGGGGAGCCTTTCTTTTGCGTCACGCCCGGGTCCACTCTCTACTATGAGCGCTACGACACCGACAACGGCAAACTGATGCAAACCACCTTTTTTGAGATAGATTCCAAAGTGCCCCAGGGAAACCAGTCCCTTGTCAAGTACTTTGTCACAATGAAAAAGGCCAACGGTAAGCCTATCTTCGGCGGCCGTACAGCCCTTGAAGTCATTTTCGGGAAAAGCGGGGAAACCCAACTGGACTTCGGCCTCAGCGTGAGCAGTTTCATTAAGAACATCTTCAAGAATCTCACTCTCACGACGGAGGGTAACGCCGCCGTCCTTCCGGCTGTCATGAAGCCCGGAGACAAGCTTCCGGACGCCCACTGCGTGGTAAGGGCGGGGGCTCTTAAACTCACTATAGACGTTACGGAAAGGACGGTTCTCCGTGAGGAAACCATTACCGTTCCGGGCGGCACTTACAAGTGCATCGTGGCCCGTGAGCACAAGGTTGAGGACGCTCCGTTCCACCATGTGGACACGTGGTCGGATTCCTGGTACGCTCCCGGAATAGGCTATGTGCGCCACGACGTCTACAACTCCAAAATGAAGCTGGAAGCCTCTGAAATCCTTGTGAACAAAAAGTGAGGCGCGCGCTCCTAGTCATATTCCTGGTCATTTGTTGTGCTCCCCCCACGACAGCTCAAAGGAAGGCTTTGCGCGTGTTTGAGTCCTTCGGCGGGAAGGAATACCCGGTGCAGGAGTCTTTCATTACGGTAAAGGGGGCCGATACCACCCTTACCGAAGTCAGCATCCGTTACAGCAACGGCGCCCATCATTATCCCGTTGAGATCACCTGCAAGCGGGGACTCCGGACAGAGAGAATCAGGTACACCTATCCTTTCTGCCCTCCAGCCAGTTATGGCGCGGTTGCGGATTCCCTTATGGCGCGTGGTATGCCCTGGGCCATACTTTCTAAGACCAGATGGAAAAACGATGTCCGTCTGGACTCCGTGAGCATACTCTACGGGAAGTTCGGGGCGTTCCTGAGGCCGCGTGCCGTGCTTCATGCAAGGGGAAACGCCGCTGTGGCCGATTCTGTCCACCTGTATCTTGCCTGGGACCCAGACGGTATCCAGCCCACTGTGGTGAGAAACGGGAAAGGGGAGGAGAGCCGCCAGCTGGAGCCTCGCCTTACGGGGTGGGTGGCTCCGGATCCCGCCGAGGAATGTCGCCGTGAGGCTTTGGCTGTAGAGCTTTGCCGAAACTATCCAGGCATAGAGGTTGCTCCCGCAGACGGAACCTCGTTCCTTTTCGGCCCGGATGGAAGTTACCTTGCAAGGGCGGATGTAGAGGGGCTTCAGAACTGCCTTGTGAAACTGCCCGATGGCGCTTCTGAGCCGTTTGTGGCACGCTTTGCAGATCCTGTAGAGGACCCTACGCTCATAAATATCGGCACCAGCGTGAAACTTGTTACGCGGCGCTATATCCTTGACAGCATGCTTGGTTGCAGGGCCCGTACCACAGGCCTCAAAGGCCTTATTCCGGGCAGCCTGTTCCTCCTCAGGTTCAGCAATTACGGCGGTGAACTTGATTTTGCTTCTAACGGGAAATACGGTATTTACAGGAAGGAGCTCTATTTCACCCATACCCCGGAAGGGAACGTTGCGCACAACAACTTCAACTTCGGGAACTTCCTGTGGGGCGCCAGCGCCCGCGAGCTTGGCGTTCCGCTTGTGGTTGCCCGTCTGGGCGCCCACTTCAACAACTTCTTCCTATCCCCGGACACCAAAGGAGAGCTGGATTCCCCGGACGACCAATTCTCCATCTCCTGCGGCCACCATTGGAGGTAGGGGCGCTCTTATATTTCTCCCCTGGCGGTGCAGGCTAATACTCTAACTATCAGGTGCTTACGAGATTCTCTACCAGAACTTTTTTTGGTAGAATATTGTGCAAACGGCTGTGTTTCAGGCACTTGAGTTGCACCGGGCTTGTGATTTGCTTATTACATTTTTCATGGCTACATTTGCTATTGTAATAAGTGCGCTCATCATGAAAAAATTACTGGCAATACTCGTTTTTATCACTGCATGTGTTTCGCTTAATGCGCAGTACGCTACGCCCCAGATTGCAAAGCGTGCTGGATGCACCATAAAACTTGACGGGGAAAAGCTGTCAAGGGAAGAAGCCGTAGAGCTGCTCCGTGACATTGACGGTGAGGACTATTCTGCCGAATGGTGCAATGCCAGAGGCTGGCGTACGGCTGGTATTGTCATGATGTCCGCAGGTGGCGCCGTGGCTCTTTGCGGCATAGTAACTGCAGGCGCAGGTGCTCTTGTGAGCGCGGCTGGCGCTGTTGCGGGTGGAGTCACAGGAGCAATAGTTGGTTCTATGGGCGGCTCGGATAGCGCCCAGAAAACCGGCAGCGAGGCCGCCGAAAGCGGTGCCAAGGCTGGTGTGCCGCTAATCAATACCGGCCTTGTTATCGGTGCCGTCGGCACCGTTGCCGTCATTGCCGGTATTCCCATTACTGTAGTGAACTGCAAGCGCATGACCGGCATCGTGGATAAATACAACGCCGCCCACACCTCTCCGGCCGAATCTGTCGCGCCTGCCGCAGAACTCACCTTCGGTCCCACCAGCAACGGTGTTGGCCTCAGCCTCAGGTTCTAGCCGCTCTGGCTCCTCGCGTGCGAGGTTGACAGCGACGGCCTAGAGCCCCTCTACGGTGGAATCTGTGTCGGTGATATTCAGTTTCAGGGCCGAAACTTTATTGCCAGGGAAGGACAGGGCCTGAGGCAGGCTGGAAATTGTTTTGGTTATCCTGTGTTTGTCGGTTTCCAAGGTTGCTACCAAAGACGATCCTTTCGCCAGAGTAACGGGATTAATGAGCACATACGCCGGCGTTTTCCCGTCAATGGGAATTGGCGTTCCAAGCTCTGCGGTAACGCTTTTACTTGCCGAAATTACGCTTATCCCTTCGCTTGAGTAGTCCCACTGGATTGTGCCGGTCAGTGCCGAATTTGACGTCAGGGTGATCTTCCGGATTTTCTCTCCGTCAAGGCTGGCTTTGCTCTTATTTGCAACGTCTATCATCACCGTGGCCAGTATCCTTGTGAACTGGATGTTGTTTATATTGGCTTCGGGGCTGTCTGTTTTTGCCACAATGCGGTATCCTTTTCCTATTACGATATCTGCGGCCGGGTCAAAGGAGTTGCCAAGGTGCTGCACTTCCGGGATGGCAAAGCTCAGCTTATTATCACTATCAGTGCCGATTAGCGCCGATGCCGGGTAGAAGGTGTAAAGCGTATGGCTTCCGTCCAGAATGTCGCGGAGCACTCCATGGAAAGAGGCGTCTGAGCCGTTTGACGAGCTGTTTTCCATTTCCAGTACGGGCTTGGCGTTACTGCTCCAGGAGTCAAGGAACAGGCCGATTTTATCTCCTTTCGCCCACTTGGGGATGTAGGTTGTCTCTCCGCCTTCGGTGCGCTCCTCGATGTACGTTTTGGTTGCCGGACTCACCGAGGTGATGTTCAGGGTGAGGTCCATTTTTGCTCCGGTGGAGGGAACTAGTTCGTCTTTTGGGGCGGTGCAGGAGGGGAGTAGTAGCAGTGCGGCTATTGATAGGGCCGATATATTGCGGAGAGTCATACAGTTACTATCTTTTTTCGAGATGCAAAGATAGTTATTTTCAAGGGTTCTGCAAATACAATAATAATAACGGCTACTATCCGTCATGATAGTAGCCGTTACTAATTACGGGAAGTGCTTTGTTATGACTTCAAATAGGAATTACTTGCAGTCAATTTCCATTGCACAAATGTATCCAGCCTTTACGGTCTCGATATTAATTACAACTACTCCGGTATCACCATCAGCAGCTGGCGTAAAGGTGACTTTGGTAGCCTTAGTCCAATCTGAACCAGCAGAGGAGTTTTTAACAACAACGGTACCATCAGAAGTTGCGTCCTTTCCATTGATTGTGACAGTAGGGGTAACGGAAGTTCCTCCAAGATTCAGCCACAAACGGACTTCAGTAATCTTTGTCGCGCCGTTGTATGACCAGTCTGAAGATGATGTCAATGTTAATGAACCATCCTTCTTGGATGTCCCGATCTGAACACCTGCATAGTTACCGCTATTGTAGCCGTTTAATTCAGAGGCTGCAATATTCCAATCAACACCAGAAAGAGTGGTGTTGTTTCCAACTGCCGGTTTTGCGGTAAATACATGCTGGTATGTCTTTAAATTACCGACTGCCTCAAACGCGGCAGAAACAGTTACATCAGATTCACCCATCACAAATGTTGCAGTAGCAGTGTTTCCACTTACGGTAGCGCCAGTTACAGTCCATGAGGTGAATTTATATCCGGTTCCGGCAGTGGCTGTTAGGGTTACTGTGGCATTTTCTTCAACTAAGTAGCCGCTGGAGATAGTCTCGCCTCCCACAGACACTGTGAATGAACAACCGGTTTCTGAAGGCTGGGTGAAGGTAACAGCGTGTTTAGGGGCGGCATATTCGCCAGTCTTTTTAATGTCAGTCATGTTCCAAACCTTAATCTGGTCATTGGACTTATACTGGGCAACAGTTCCGACTGCTGTGATAATGTCATTGGCTTCGACTGTAGCGTTTCCAGCATTTGAATAAACTACATATGCTTTACCGCCATTCTCAACATAGACAGTCTTCTCACTTACAGATGTTACAAGAAGATCACTTACACTGACATATGCATTCTGGTAAGTTTCAAAGTTACCCACAAGCTGCTCAAGAGTCATTACGGCAGGAGCAACCTCGGTCTCTTCTCCGGTGAAGGTGGCATCACAGGCCGTAATTTCCGATGCGCCATTATATAATTTGGCACTGACGGTCAGGTCTCCGGAGAATACTTGACCCTGTTTCAGACCGTGTCCTGCGTTAAGGTAATAAAGAATGGAAGCGCTGGCATCCTTGATAATCGCATTCTTTGTATCAGGAGTAAAAGATACAATGGCAGATGTCAATTTGCCGGTATACTCTTTAGCAGTTTCGCTGGTAATGAGGGCATTGAGCTCTGCAATTGTTGTAAAATCATAACTGGGGGTAGTGCTTACTGTTACGGTAGTGCTGGCGACTCCTGAATCAAGCTTTGTGGAATGATCATTGGAGATAGCCTTTACTGTTACAGTGTATTCGCCATCAGCGAGATGCTCAAAGGTGTATTCTGATTTCGTTATTCCGGTCTGAACAGTTTCGCCGCATGTGACGGTATATGAATCGGCACCTACAACATCATCCCAATCTACCATGATATTGTCGTCAACCGCAACGGCTTCAAGGTTTGCAGGAGTATCCAGCGAAGGAACATAAACGCCAGCCTTATATTTGTAGATGGAAACACCTTTTTGCCCGGACTCATAGCAACTGAAGAGACCGTCGCTTGAGTTATATCTCAGAATATTCCTAGTATTTGTTCCCTGAGCTTTTATGGTAGCAACACCATTTTTATCGATGGAAACGGTAAACGATGCATTGTCATCTTTTGTCTCTGTAGACTTTAGATAATTCTTGCTGCTAGAGGCTGCATAAATGTAGCTGTCTGCTTTCTCTCCATTGATTCCCTTGAAAGCAAATGTGCTGGCTTTTGTTCCGGGTTCAACGGCAAAGCGCTGGATGGCGTCGTTATCAACAAAGATAATATCGTTATCGTACTTGGAAGTTTCAACCTGACCACGATTGTTGGTCTTTTGCTCGGTTGACATCAGAACATTGTAGTCGGCAGCGGCAATAACAATCTCATCTCCGGCTGAAATGGTTTCAGGCTTCTTGACGAGGGTTGCTACGTAGCTTTCTTCTACAGTAGCACCAGACGTGCTAATCCTAAGCTCGGCGATGCCTGCAAGGGGAAATACAAGGTCCTTAGCCAGGGAAGTGATGGTCTTGGTTATCTTGTGAGCATCAGTGTAGATAGTGATAGTCAGAGGCTTTGTGTCGCTGGCTTTAACTGTTGTGGGATTGACAAGGAGGAAGAAAGACGTGCCGAAATCAAGAGGATTTGCAGTAAGCATGGCGGTAACGGAGGAGTTGCCGGTAGCAACTGCTGCCTCATTGCTTTCGAAATCCCAGCTGAGGGTGCCGGTAAGATTGGAACCTTCGGCTGAAATAACTACGGCGTTGATTTTCTCGGAATTGTCTACACCTGCGTTTGAATTGGTGACTGTTACCTTGACCGTTGAAAGCGGACGTGCAAACACCATGTTGTCAATTACGACAGTTTTTGATGCAACGTTGATGTCCAGTGCTTTACCAACGGCAATATCTGCGTCAGGGTCAAAGGTATTTGCAAGGGGACGCTGTATAGAAGCAACCTGAAGTTCTACCTTTTTGTCTGTGCTGCCTTTCTCGAATACTGCAGTTTTGGGATAGAAAGCGTACACGGTGTGATCTCCGTTTTCTATGGTAACATTACCCCTGAATTCAGCGGCTTTACCGGTGTCTCCATAGTTGTCAAGAACGGCGTCTATGTTATCATTTACAGCATCAAAGAAAACGGCAAGTTGATCACCCAGATTCCAACCGGGCTGATAGGTCTTTGCGCCGGTTTGATCGATGAAGGTCTTAGTCTCAGGTGCCTGGGCACGGATGGTCATGTGGACAAGGTTGTTCTCTTCCTTGGGCTCAACGTTGGTCTCAACCTCAGCTACTTTTGCGCAGCTGGCTACAACTGCCAGGGCGGCGATTGCGTAGAATAACTTTTTCATAAGGCTGCGATTTTAAAGTGTGTAAATGAGATCGTCCTCCAGAGTGAGTTCAAGTCCTACGATTCCGGGATCGGTTTCGTTGAAAAGGTCACTCTGGCAAATTACACCTTCCGTTTGTACTGAGAAGGCTTGGGCCTGTGGGGCCTCATAAAGTTGTTTTTGTTTCATCATTTATTTGATTTTGAGTTTGTTTCACCAAGGGCCGAAGGAGTAACGACAATGGCCCCCGGAGTGTATCCAGAGGCCGATATTACAGTTAAAACGGATGTCATTGCTTCTTCCTTCCTTTTAGGAATCACAAAGTTACCTTTTTTGCACCACAAAAGCAAGTGAAAAACGGCCTCTTTCTGAAAGAATAATTAGGCCGATACGTAACTGCCTCTGACTCATAGGGTAGGGGGGGATAAGGCCGATATTTCCCCTTATCCACATACTAAGGGATGG
>OCTW011538056.1_pt1 | contig 12069 bp, 12 predicted proteins | sample 1539671 | NCBI WGS metagenome assembly OCTW01 (sample SAMN02144230, study PRJEB22623) | gut metagenome | biome: sheep rumen | host: Ovis aries | place: New Zealand | reverse complement strand
GATTTTCTCAGGAAATCATAAATGGTTTTGTATCTGATAGACCCTTTGTTTGACAGTTTTTGTGCCTCGTCAATGATAACACAATCAAAGTTATGGAGAAACAGCGGAGAATTCGCCAATGCTTTTGAAATATCACTCTTTTTCCTTGATTTCTGCATTTTCTGAACGAGTTTTCCGTTCTTTTTAACCATAACCGGTTTTTTAATGACCTCAGACACATTACCGTCAGCGTCAAGTATCTCCATTTCTTCAAAAACAGGCTCCTCGGCAACTTCATAGAAGTTCTGTACAATTTCGTAATTGATAATGGTGAATTTGGGGGTATCGTCGCGCCATTTTTTTCCATTGACTATTTGGACATCATCGTTACCAACCAAACGAAGACATTCACGTTTCCAATTAGTCTTGAGTGATGCCGGAGAAATAACCAAAACATGCTCTGCACCCGATTCAAGTGAAGCAATTATTGATGTAAGTGTTTTGCCTGTACCCTGTTCGTCTGCACAGATACATTTTTTGCTTGCAACAAGGAATTTTACACCCTCTCTTTGATAGTCTTTCAGTGTAAACGGATTTTTTTCGAGTTTTGAAGTATGGTTGTCATATTTAGCAAAATCGATGTCGAAATTCTTCCAATCAATGGTAAATAGTTTGCCTAACAAACCTTTCTTCTGTATATAAGCAAGTTTTACACCTTCGCTTTGTCTATATTTGAAGTAGGCATGATAACTGTCTCCCATTTCACCGACAATCTTCGTTATCAGTATTTTTTCAGGAACAAATTCAAGTTTATACTTCTCAAACAGTTTCTGTCCGAGTTCAGGTGTTATCTTGATTACCTTATTAGGTTCAAGCGGGATGTAATCCTTGTTTTTGTTGATGTATTGAATGTCGAAGTCGGACAATACTTTACCTCCACGCTTATATTGTGATGAAAGCATAGATATATACGGATTAAGTCCTTTATAATCCTCAAGTATCTCATATGCTTTTGTTATCTTCGTCTTTGCCATACTTGTAGTAAATATACTATTTTTACACTATTTATGTTATAATAAATGTAACTTTTTTTGACAGGGAATGCCAAATAACACTTTTACACCGATTAACAGGAACAAGATTTTCTATTCCGAGCGCGAATTCGACTATGAAACGGATTTGCTTATGGATTACATTGAAGGTGACCTGAACCAAACAGTTGTGGTATACCCCGTTGATAGGGAGAAAACACAGGTCAACGCCATTACGCAAAATGCGACCAATGGCATACGTTTCAAAAATCCAATTGAAATACCCTGCCAATATGAAATTGAGGATTCTGAGATTAAAACATTTGATAAGAAGACATCAAATGGTGTGTATGCTTTGTCCGGTAATCTTACTGTCTACGCACTTACAAAAATACTCGAAAAATATGAATGTGAAATAAGTAGGGGTGATTATATCGGAGTGTATGTCGATGAAGGCAGGATGGCCTACTTTGTTGTTACAGACGATGGTAAGGTTAATACAAGTAACAAAAACTATGTCGGTGCTTATCGCCCTGTATGGAGATTGATAAAAGCATCCCCTGTGAGTAATGATGAATTTAATGGTCAGTAAATTAATGAATTATGCCCCAAAGTCCAAAAAGAAATATAACGAAGTTATCACTTGTGCCTAATATTGAGGGTACACTTAGGCGAATCGAAAATGCCAAAGAGGCTTTCGATGAGAACATGATATTCCCTAAACCTGTAGAATATGAAGATGTTGATAGGGCAATATTGGAGTTTGTCAGGGATAATATCCATTTACAGGCCGATGGTAAGGAGGCACCCACATTCACCCTATTCAGCAATCAGCGTTTCTCAGAATATTCGCAAACTTGGGAGCATGTTGATGCCGAGGGGAATCTTTTGATGGATTTCAAAACAGTAAACAGAGAGAGTAATCCTACATGGGGGGATAATCAAGGTGGTGCCTTTAATATACCTGGCGATAGACGTTACACGATACAGATGAAGGAAGTTCTTGATGATAACGGTACAGAATCATATGAAGTCTATTCGATGGGACAGCCTTTGTCGATTAATTTGGATTATACGGTAAATTACGTAACGGCGGATTGGGACAAGTTGAATGATTTCAATTTACAGTTAAATGAACTTTTTAAGTCGATTCAATGCTATATCAAGCCGAACGGGTGGTATATGCCCATAAAACTTGAGTCTATTGACGATGAGACGGAATATGCGGTAGATAATCGCAAAATTTATATTCAGAGTGCAGGTTTGAGTGTTCAGGGCATAATTTCACCGAAGTCAAGTTACAAAATAGAGAAATTCCCGAAAAGGAAATTTATAGGAACCGCGTTTGACAAGAACAGAAACAAGGCACATGTGGATGTCGAGGAGAATATTGGGGGTGATAGGATAACCATCAGTTTTTCCGCAGGTGTCGATAAGACAGAATTCACATTTGACGATAAACTTTACATCAGTGAATTTGAAAAAGAGAATGTGAGAGATTTTACAATCTACATAGATGGAGAGAAAATCACCAATCCATACGAGGGTGTCACCCTTTATGACGGTTCAGAGGTAAAAATCAAGATAAACAATATTGAAAAAGGCCTCCCGGCGACCCTCATCCTTCATTAATTTCCTGAAAAATTTTCCCAGTGACTGTTGTTATAGTGACTTATCGATCATTATATACGTACAGTAACTGATCATTATAATAATAATTTATTTTATTTATTATTATAATAATATTATACTAGAAGTGATAGTAGTTAAACGTAGATACTGGTTTGTTTAACGATCATACCAGCAACTCCAAAATAGTTTAAAAATACCGGAAAATATCAATTCACAAAATTGGCTGATATTTATATAGTAAGACTTAATAAGGAAAATAATAATATCAAAGTTTAAAGAATAATGGCAAATAGAACAAATACAACAAGGCCACATTCAGCACCTGGTCTATATTTCAAGGATTCTGTGCAGACCTACTCAAGCAAGTCACTTGGAATTACTACTCTTGGTGTTACGGGTGAAACACTTCGTGGTCCTGCATTCCAACCAATTTCAATCAGTAATTGGAGGGAATTCCAAACCTATTTCGGGGGTACAAGTACCGCCAAGTTCAAGGGCAGCCAATATCCGAAGTATGAACTTCCCTACATTGCCAAAAGTTACCTTGAGCAGAGTAACCAACTTGAAGTTGTTCGTGTTCTTGGTTTATCGGGTGTAAATGCCGGTCCGGCTTGGGTTATTACAGCAACAAAACATAAAGTTTTTACTGGCTATGACTATGTATTGCTGAGTTCAGAACCATCTGAAGAATGCGCAATTTACACAACACTCCCAAAACCACCATACATCGACGACAATTATCCCGATTACATCAAGATTGCCTCGAACCTTGAATGGCATACATTGTGCAGTGCTTGTGACGATACTCGCATTGAGGATGAAGAGAAGCAGGTTTTTGACCTTACAAAAGGTGATACAGTTCCTGACGCAAACACATTTACGGAGTATGATTACATCAAAGTCATACAAAAGTGGTTTTATACACCTGTTGACCGCACTACAATTACTGATTTCAGCAAATACGTTACAGTGACACAATTCCCTGAGACGATTTCGGGCGAATCAGAAAAGAACATAAGAATTGCCACAATCGAAAACCCGTCAAGTGATGCTGATTATGATTACTATGACTTGGAAAACACCGCTTATTGCTACGAAAAACAAGAAAATTATAACTACTACAAAAAAACGTGGAGATCAGGCGTACAACTTGAAGAGGAAGATTACTGTGAGGGAAATCGTAACAATATGGTTGTGGCAGTACTCCGTTCGCGTGGAGAACACAAAAAAGCAGCGTTTGTCCGTACACCGACCCAAGACGACATTGCTAATGGAATTTGCGATGATATCTATAGTTACGACGGCATAGAATATTTTGCAAAAGAGATACGTCTCGAACCTAGCAAATCATTGACACTCGGTTCAAGTTGCAATCCGGGATTTTCAACTGTAACGGGTGATTTTACAGTCGACAGTTTCAATTACGGTACATTTACCATTGCCGTTGACACTATCTATGGCGAAACAAAATACTACTCAGTATCTTTAAACCCGGGCGAAAAGAATTATATCTACAATGTAATCGGCGGAAATCCTGAAGAGGGTGATGCAGAAATTTACGTTGAGGAACTTTATGACGTTGCACTTCGCCAACTTATCGACGAAGGTGTGTTCAATGCCATCAACTCAGAGGTTATCAAATATCCTGCAATCAACATTCTCCCAAAATTCGCCGACGTTGATGATATTATGACTGATTCGGTTCTCACCAAGAAATATCGCGGTAAACGCTATCTTTACAGCAATGAACTTTCCGAAGGTATAAAAGTAAGGTATAGCGAGGATGGCGGAAATACATGGTATGAAGGTGACGGCATCAATGGTGTTATTTACACAGTATTCGAGCGTACCAATGCAGCAACCGGCAAGAAAGAGTATTTCTATGGTGCATATACCGATGCCATTCAGTTCAAATATGAGATTTACGACGGTGAACCTAAAGACGTGGAATGGATTGAATGCTCGCAAACAGTTACAAACGAACAACAGAATGTCTTCGTGGCAAAACCTGAGTTTTTCGACAAACCTAATACCACGAACCCCGAATACATCAAGATAATCACACCAAACGATAATCTTGTCAATGGTGACGATTCGATTGTTGTTGAAAATGGCGTTATTAAAGATGAAACAACCGGCACAGTAATCTCAGAAGAAAAGGTAACCTATTACCCATTCCATTTTCAGATTACAACAACGCAAACAATCGTTGGCAGAAATTCTGTAAAAATTACATTCCCGAAAAAGGCCGAACTAAAAGATTTCGAAGTTTATTCATACAGTAACCTTAATCCTAAACTTTATGAGTATGAATGGGACAAGGGAGAGGGTAACACTTTCATTTCAAGAAATGCAATTCCAGAACTTGAACCAGGCACCTATGATTTCGTACTCTATACTACAATAGATGGTGATTATACCATCAAGATTGATGACCAGACTGTCACACTTACCGTTAAGAAGAGTAATGGTGTCAATTATGTGAAGAAAGTTACCGATATCACCGATAGCACAAGAGCAAAGAAGACAACCGAACGTCTTACGGTTTATAAATTCAGCGCAGACGTCGTTGATGGAAAATTCACGAACTGCGTGAAGGTTCTTGCTGACAATATGATTTATGTCAACAATACTACCGTTGATGATAAACATAATATGACAGAGGATGTTTTCCCGATAACACTTGATTTCAACAACTACAAAGAACAGTACAGGTATGCTTCAACACCTTGGATAGTTTCCGAAATTAAAGGTAGCGCAGAACAGGTACAACTTGCCAAACTGTTCCGCTTCCATACGATTTCAGACGGCAACAATTCATCGCTTGAAGTCAAGATTTCAATTGAGAATATTGACCCTTCAACCGGTAAATTTGATGTTCTCGTCCGTAACTTTAATGATACTGACCTCAACACCAACGTCATCGAACGCTTTGTTGGATGTACTCTTGTTCCTGGTGACCCTGACTATATTGCGCTAAAAATTGGTTCATTCGACGAATCATATAATGCAGTTTCAAATTATATTACTGTTGAGGCTATTGAGAATGACACAACCAAGAATTCAATCCCGGCAGGATTCCTCGGATATCCAATGCGTGACTACAGTGGATTTGCTATCAAAGAGACTGCATGGAAGTACACCAAAATAGATAATCCAATGGATACATCAGTGTTTGTGAAGGTTGACAGTTTACCGGATACTGTTAAAGATACCGATCCGTGGTTTGTGTATATTGAGAGCGAAACCGGAAATACATATTACGGAAGAGAATTTGCCATCACATCAAACCCAACGCAGCCGTATTTCAAATTCAACACTGATGTTGATGAAGACATCAAGATCAAGAAACAATACTTTGGCGTTTCCGACCTTACGGGAATCGATACCGATGCGTTGACTTATAAAGGTGTTGAGGCTTATAATGAAGTTCCCGCAGGTATGACACCTTGCTTCCACCTTGATGCACGCATTCTTAATGGTGTGCCTAACGAGCATGGTGAAATTGAGAACGGCGATATTAAACAAACAGTTTCGGTTGACGGTATTACCGGATACAGTTGGGTAACTGTTAACAAGAACATCACCACGAGTGAAGGTATTGAACCTCGTATCGGTTCGGAAAGTGTAATGGCCGGTACAATCTATGAAGACAAGAAATACCGTAAATTCACTGTGGCATTCTATGGCGGATGGGATGGTTGGGACTATTACAGAACCTACCGTTCGAACACCAATGAATATCGTGCCAAAGAATACAAAGGCTACATTAACAGTGTGAGTGGATATGGCGATATGTTTAACGTTGTTAAAAATCCTGAAGCCTTCAATTTTGATAGTAACCAAAAGGTCATAAATTCTGACTACTATGCATATCTCGCAGGTGTCCGTCAGTTTAACAATCCTAAGTCGATTGCAATCAATGTACTTGCAACACCAGGTATTGACTATGTCAACAACGGCCAATTGGTAAACGAAGTTATCGATATGGTTGAAGAGGATCGTCAGGATTGTATTTACGTTGTGACTACACCTGACAAACCATTCGGAGCAAGCGACTCGAAGGACGATATGTATAATGCCGATGAAGTAGTTGCAAATCTTGAGGATTCAGATATTGACAGTAACCATACAACGACATATTATCCTTGGGTGAAGTATTTTGATGCAGACAATTCAGACTACATCTACCTTCCAATCACTCGCGACGTCGTTAAATCAATAGCTTTGACTGATAACCAGGCATTCCCATGGTTTGCTGCGGCAGGTTGGACTCGTGGCCCGATTTCGGGAGACGCTCCAAAACGTAGACTGAAACAAGGTGAACAGGATACTCTTTATGACGGACGTATCAACTTCGTTGCAAGTTTCGCCGGCGAAGATTTCGGTGACACTAATGTAACAGACCGTATTTGGGGCGATAAAAACCTCCAGATAGCCGATAACCAACTCAACAGGCTGTCAGCACGCCGACTCTTGCTCCGCATCAAACGTATGTTACAGACTTCCTGCATTGGTCTCATCTTTGACCCGAACGACAACAACCAAACCAAGGCTATCAGGAATTCAGTCGGAAGTGTCCTCGACTATATCAAAGAGAATCGTGGTATTACCGATTGGAGAATCGAAATCGACGATAGCCCGTCCACAACTGATCAACTCGGACGCGGTGTAACGTATTATATCAAACGCACCCCATTGCTTGAATGGATTTCATTCACGAGTGTCTTAACACCACAGGGTATGGAGTGGTAAGCGATAACCCACACAAAGTAAGAAAGGGAGAAAACAAAAATTCTCCCTTTTTCGTTTTAATCTATTTATAGTAAAAGAAATATGATACTATGGCACAGACATTCATAATCAATAAAAATAGCACACTCCCAATATTAAGGATGAATTTAAACAACGACGGATATTCTGAATATTGGAAAGCCTATCTTGCATTACAAGGGGCAAACGGTGTAACATTTTCAATGTGGAATCAGGAAACCGGAATATACAAGATTGCAAACGCCCCTGCTGAAATAACCTATGATGAATACAGTGGATGCGAGGAACGTTATCTTATACAATACAAATGGAAGGAACGTGATACGAATGAGTCCGGCCGGTATATCGGACAATTCAAGATTAGTTTTTCTGATGATATTGTCATGGAAGGCGTTACATTCCCAAGCGGGGAGTTAATAACCCCAATTTCTGAAGATCTTGTAATTGTAGTAAATGACTCTTGGAAAAAGAACTAAAAGAAAAGCCACCCATTTTGAGTGGCTTTATTTCTTTATTTTTTTTTTTATTGTCTTCTGTAAGCGTTTTGATATCGCTCTATAATATCTTTTTTAATGTAATCTATTATAACACTATCCGGTTTGCTATAATAATTGTCAGGGAATGGTAATGTACCGAAATCCCAAATAAAGCAATCTTTTGGTGGATATGCCCAACCGCCTTGTATTCTCCAAACGCCCCAATCAGGACCGAGGTCTATGGTTTTACCTTCCTTTTTGATTCGTTCATTCTCGGCTCTTTCGCTATCTTGGTGTTTTTGTGCGTAATATTGGTCGGCAGTATTGCCATATTCTATTTCAGAAACAATTTCCATTATACTTTCATGTATGAGTTTTTTGAGTTTAGTTTCTGATAGATTAATACTTTGCTTCATTTTATATGAATGGGTTATTTTTGTTTATCTTGAGATTCAACGGGTTTATCGATAATTTGGAGTATCTTTTTCATAGTACTGTATTCTACTGATTCTGCACGATTTGCAAGTTTACCAAGGGCTTTAATAACAGCAACGCGGATATCATCAAGCATACCTTTTACTTCAGGATCCATTACTGCTTCGCTTGGAAGTGTTCCTTGGATAGGTTGTATATCGCCATCTTGACCTGATTGTTGGGGTTGCTGTGGGGCGACTTCAGGTTCAGGACCACCTGCGCTCGTATCATATCCTGGATTATCAATTTCCTGTGGATTCATATCGTTATTGAACACCATTTCCATAAGGGTCATGGATTTCTTTTCCTCTTTTTTTGGTTTAGGGTTCTTTACACCATGGAGGTCTTGTTTTATTTCATTAATCAATTGTGACATATCTTCTATATTCTTTTTCTCTATTATTTAGAATTTGAAAGCATCAGGGAGTGTAAGTGTTGGTTGTGAACCCTTTCCTACTGCATAGTTCATAAGTTCTGAACGGTAGGTAAGCAGCACTCCAAGTGCCTGTACATTGAGTTTCATTTCATCTATTTCAGCCTGATTGGTTTTGGTTCCAAAGAAGGTTTCGTATTCATAGGTGCTGTTGATAGCCCCCATAATGTTTTCGTTTGAACGTATTTTTCTTTGAACATGGTCGATCATTTTGTCGAGAACATCCAATTCATTTTTAATGTCAGTCATTTTTCAATATTCTTATTACATATAAATATGGAGGTTGAGAAAAACAATAACAATCTGTTAGATTAATTTAACATGACAAAGATTAAACAACCGAAACGGCCAAGCAATAATGCCACAAATAAAAAAACAACCACGCCAAAAAAGAAGACCATAAAGAAACCAAGGATTAGGCAAGCATACGGTACATCTAAACTTGAAGCATACTTTGCAACGGAATTTCTTGACAAACTTGGTCTTAACTACATTTACGAATATGAGGCGAAGGATATAAAACGTTTCTATGATTTCGCTATAGTAGCCGTTCCACAGGAAACACAGCCAATATATGAGGAAAAACACGGAGTGAAATGTATAGACTACATGAAGAACACAGTACGTACATTATTTCTTATTGAGGTTGATGGTGAACATTGGCACCCGGATTTAAATAAAGTTAAATGGGATGAACTTTCTCCAATGCAGAAGCATAATGCCATGGTGGACAAGATAAAAAACGAATGGTGTGTAAAGCACAGAATTCCGTTGTTACGTTTTTGGGAGAGCGACATACGAAACAATCCAAGTATGGTTTTAAAAGAACTTAAGGAAATGTTGGATAAACTATCAAAGCGTGATCAAATTAAAGCGGGTTTAAACAGGCCACATCCAAGGCACTGAATTTGGAAAAATTAAATTCTTATACTATATTTTATATAAATTGGATATATTATGGAACAAACTCCGAAATACAAATTAGGGCAGAAGGTATGGTTCGTTGCAGAGAACGAAAACGTGTGTTACGGGATAATCAACACCATAACACCTGTTAACTATACTTTTAATTATAACATAAAAATGAACCTTCACAGTATAGGTGAGGTTGTAAAGAACACTGTATGGGAAGAAGATATTTTAGGAGACTACAACGATGACATTGTCGATATTATAAATTATGCCGCAAATCATGGAGTCGAAAAAGAATTAGATCAACTAATTTTAAAAAGACTTTTCAGTCTAGGTGTTTTAAATAGAAAAGAAAACAACAAACAATTTGAAAGTATTTTTAAAAATGAACTTGTTGGTGGAGCAGAACGAGTAATATTATCTCCTGGAAAAATGGAAGAAATCGAAGACGCAATGTATGATGAAAACGGTTGGAAAAATATAGGCAATGGATTAAAAATGGACAGGCATGGAAATATTGCAGGAGGACTAAAACCTTCTAATAATAATTAATTATACATTAAAAAAAAATGAATAGAACCCCAGGTAAAGATTCTACGATTACGCTTTTAGTCCCATATAGCAATGGCGATGCTGTCAAAGGTTTCAAATATGAAGGAGGTGACATTACGGAACAGCAGTACAGCCGGCTTATGGTTGATACATACAACAAATACAAAAACGGTGTATGGGATACATACATTGAGCGTGCCGGTATGAATATGGCAATCAACAATTACGAAAAAGAAATAGTCCATTATGCACAGCAGCAATATTACTTTGACGAAACAAAGGTTGATATATTTAACGCTGCCGGTGGAGAAGTAACCATTGATGAACTTATTTCATATTATCAGAGCAGAAACCCATTCATTCTTATTGTGGATATGTACAAGATGAGTGAAAATCCGGATCTTGAGACTGACATGAAGTCATGGCTAAGAGAATGTGTGAAAATTAAAAACAACCCACATTTCTCAGATGCGGAGAAAATCCAATATTCAAGCAAAAAGAATTTGAAGATAAAATTCGATGACGCTAAAAGTCAGGCGATATTACAAAACTGCAAAATGATGGATTACAAAAACAACCATAAATTTGTATTCATCGTGGAGAAGATAATATTTGTTACCGGTTGATAAAAATTTATAAAATAAACCATATTTAAAAAGAATAATATTTTAAAACAAAAACATATGACAATATTTAGTTTATTTAAGAAAAAGAAAAATAACTCATCACCGGTTACCAAGAATGATAATGCCGAAACATCATCAACCGAAACAGGAGAACCCGTAATGAACGAAGAGAATCTCGGCTACACCGACAATTATCAGAACAAAACCGCTATGACAACCCCGAGCAACAACGAGCCTGGCAAGAACGTCAAGAGCATTGAAGGTTCAATAACCGGTAACTCAAATAAACCCGTCGTTACGGAAAAGAAGAGACTTGGACAGATAGACGTAACATATCACATAGACAGTGAGACCCCATCATGGGTAAATGACGTTAATATCGGAGACAAGGATTTGGCCGGTTCATCAAATGTTATTATCGACAATATTGAAGCATACCCAAATTTGAAACGTTCAAAAGAACTTTTAGATAAACTCAATATGAGGGATAAACATGGTGATTTCAAAACCGAGTGTATTAAATTTCAGAATGAATTGAGAAGCGAATCAGAGAAGATTGCTTCCATGACCGAATCATTCATTGAAAGGGTGAATAAATATATGAACGATACAAACGTACTTTAATATGGATTATACAAAAAAATATAATAGTTTTCTTGAAAGTCTTGAAAGACAAATGTCTCCTGATGAGGAACGCGAAAGTCAAAACATCTATGAAGGATGGAGAAATGGAAATCGCCTCTCAGACCTTGAGTTGGCAATGTTCATGTCTGATAAATTGGATAATATCACAAAAATCATGCATGAGAGTGACAGACTTCGTACTAGAGACGGTAAAGTTTCCAGAATCACCATAACTGAGACAACGAACAACAACGGAGACAATGAAAAACTAAGAAAGGAAATTGATGACCTTAAAGGCGATATTAAGGAACTCAAAGAATTATTAATTAACAAACTATCATAAAATGAACGATAATAAATGCGATAATGATATTCCGCAGTGGAAAAAGGACCTCATGAAGTTTCGTGACGATTACAATGAGAAAGAAACAAATACCAAAAAGTATTCTGATACTTTAAAATATAGCAATCAGATGCTTGAAGAATGTAAGCGTAAGAATTTTGAAAAGAACGAACCTTCGGTTGCAAAACACATCGCAGATGGCATCGATAAAGCG
>OCTW011437262.1_pt1 | contig 12069 bp, 15 predicted proteins | sample 1539671 | NCBI WGS metagenome assembly OCTW01 (sample SAMN02144230, study PRJEB22623) | gut metagenome | biome: sheep rumen | host: Ovis aries | place: New Zealand | reverse complement strand
AATTAATAATATTTTTTTCATAAAATTATCTCCCATTTGATTCTTTTAATAGTTGAAATTTGAAAAATCAATGTACTTGTATAAGATAAAACTCTCCGTACCGTCTAAAATCATGACTGAATCAAAATGGTGGTATTTTCCGTCATAGTCGTTCCAGAAAATTATTACATTATATTTTTTTAGTATTTCATTAGTGATTCCAAAATCCTCTACAAGACCTTCATCTTCATGTGCAAGATCTACTTCAAAATAATCTAAATTTACATTATCCACTTCATATTTTTTTTGATTATAAATAAAGTACTGAGGAAGATTTTTACTTATTTCTGAAATTACCTTTGAGGAAAGCTTATAACAGTCAAATTCATAGTCATCATCTTCATAAGCATTATAATGATTGAAAGTATAAGAGTTATAAATATCAAAAGAGAATGTGTCATTTGAAACCCACGGAGATTTTGTATTTATTGCTATATAAGCACAAGGCCCGAATACAATAATAATAATCAAAGCTAACCAGAATAGTTTATCTACTAATTTGTCATTTTTCTTTTTGCTAGTTTCTGAGCTTTCAATAACATTCGCAATAGCAATATTTTTTATTTCTTCCTTATTTTCTTTTATATCTTGTTTGTCTACTGATACTATATCATTGATTGTTTCATCAGTATTTGAAACTCTATCAACATCAGCCGCATTTTCGTCAGCGTTTTCAAACTTCTCTTGAGTTTCTTCGTCAATACTGCTTTCATTACTAAAAGTCTTCTCATCCGTAATATCATTATTTACTTTCTCTTCATGAACTTTATACCCGCAATTTGAACAGAAAACTGCATCGTCATCTAATTTTACACCACAAGCTACACAATACTTTGCAGTAAAAACATCAGAAAGTTTTTTACCGCAATTCGTACAGAATATTGCATCATTATCTAATTTACTTCCGCAATTTTTGCAAAACATTGTTTTCTCCTCGACCAATATTACTTAAAAATATTCTTAACGCCTCTGGCAGCTGTTTTTACTATAGAACTCTTATAATCTTTCTTAAAACCACATTTTTTACAAATATAAGTTACAGTTTTATTTCCAAAAGCAGCCCCTCCAATTACTCCAACAGGACCTAGAAAAAGCCCTCCAACGAGAGCCTTACCCAAAGTATTTCCTGCTCCTGATGTTTCATTTTCCATTCCCCAGATATTTCCACAATTAGGGCAACGGTTTGGAATGCTCTCTTTTTCTGAAATCTCTTGGGTAGCAGAAAAAGTTGAAGCCGAAGTTTTTAATCTTTGAATACCATTGATTATCTTCTTTTTTGCACCGATACTTTCAATTCCTATTTTTTCTAAATCAGATTCTGTCAGAGTCATCAGAACATCAAGAGTATTCAAGTCCTGTGTTTTCAGTAAGTCTTCGTACGATTCAAGACCGTTTTGTACAATCCATTCATGAAAATTGAATACTTCTGCATTTTCACCATCAATTACAACTGATTCTGACTCTGATTTAGTTTGCTGGCTAGCTGATTGAGGACTTCCACATAATGGACAGAATTTCGCAGTATCACTAATTTCTTTACCACAATTACTACAATACATTTTGCACTCCAATTAAAAATCCCAGTTTACAAGAGGTAAGTCATCCTTATCCTTAAAGGAACCGCATAAAATCATTATGAAGTCCACCAATATCCACACAGCCCAGACCAATCCAAGCATTAGGAAAAAAATTCCTGCTTCTGGAAAATCAACAGCGATACAGATTAAAGCAATAAAAAATGAAAATCCAAAAATTATTTGCCAGACAGCAGAAGACTTTTTTCCTACATAAAAACGATGTGCACCAAATTCTCCCAAGAAAAAAGCAAGCAAGGCAGCAACAAGACGAGATTTTGATGATTGAGTTGGATTATACGGAGCAGTATTATTCTTTGTTTCAAATTGAGATATTCTGTTTACAGGTTGCTGACTATTTTTATTTATATGCTCTTCTACCGAAATTGATGCAGAAACAGGACTACCACAGGCTAAACAAAATTTAGCTCCATCAATAAGTGGTTCTCCACAATTTTCACAAAACTTCTTGGTGTTAACTGATTTTTCTTCAACAACGTTACAGTTTTGTTCAGCTGATTTTACTTGAACTGGCTGAATTTCAACTCCACCATTTAGTTGTTCATTTACTGATATAGGTCCTTCTTTTGTTTCACCTTGTAAATCTATTGAATTGTGAAACAATTGCTTTCCACATCTGGAACAAAATTTCACCCCTTCTGCCAATTCTTTTCCACAGTATTTACAGAACATATATAACTCCTGCTTTATAAATATAATAAAAACCATTCATTACTTTTTTATTAATTCATCGCGATTTATCCAATGACTATTTTGTTTTTCTTTTTTATGGTCGTTTCCTTTTGCAGAAGAAAAAATACAAAGAGAAAGTGCAAATGCACCAAGTAAAAGTACAATACCAACTTCCCATCGTAATGATTCAAAATATGTAAAATCAATATTTTTAGATTTTATACAACGAAAAAAAATTATTCCTGTATAAAATAAAAACATCAAAAATGACGCAACCATCAATGCAATAGATGTAATCATTGTAATTTTTGATACTGAATAATCGTATGCTTGCAAAGATAAAGGACAACAACAAAATTCATTTTTGTCATTAGTGTTAAGAATTACCTTATACAAATCTCCTGAAAATTCTTGTTCCAGTTCATCAATATGACCTTCCCAATTCTTTTGCCAGAATTTTGAGCCTTTATTCATTAGAACCCAACAGAGAGAAAAGAAATAGCAGAAGAATGCTGTCACTGCCAGTGCAAAAAGAGAAAAACCTGGTAATTTGTATAATTCAGGAATAGAAAAATCTCTGTTTTCATTTCCAAATAGCATTCCAATTAGTGCAAAATGAGCTGTAAAAGCAGCTAATATAAAAGCCCAATAGTAAGTTGCTCTTTGCCAGAACAAACCAATTTCAAACTTTCGTATATCATGGGCTTTTTCGTATGCTTCCTTACGTTTTTCCAGTTCGTTTTTTGTAGCATCTGAAGCATCAATTTTCATTTGTTTCCAATAGTTTGTATTTGACATCGTTTATACTCCTATTTTTTTTCTCCCTGTTTAATTACTTCCTTTAATTATTTCTTCAATTTCTTCCAATTCGGGAAAAATGATATTTTTAGTCCACTTAAGAAACTTTTTTCTTACATCATCAATCCAATTATTATAAACAAGGTAATTAACACCATCTAAATTAATCAATTCGGGATAGTAAACGTCTTTTCCGTTTGAAGCCTTTTGCATCACTTCTTTATCCATTCCTTGCAAAACAGCTTTTAAAATCGGGCATTTTTCATTTTCATTATTCTGCCATGTTACTCCAAACAGATTTTCTGAAATAATTGGATTTGTAAGCAAAGTATGAATCTCTTCTACCTTTCCGTGTGTTTCAAGTGCTTTTAGACACCTGAATACGAACTCTTTATTATTTATTCTGTCAGCCATAAATCTATTCTCCTTTGAGAACATTAGTTTGCATTGCGTATAATCCGGAAGCCAATAAATGTATTAAAGCCATCTCCATCACCTCCAGGCCAATCATTGCTAAAAGAAACATCATAGACATGGTCATATCCTTCAGGAGCAACTGATCCTCCTCGTATATTGCAATTATCTGTATTGTAATATTGATTTTTTCCCCAACATAATTCAGAAACATTGCCTGACATATCAAAAAGTCCAATAGAATTTGAGTTCTTTGTCATTACCTTATGAGGACCATTTGTCCATGCAACTGATTCTAAAGAATTACTTCCGCTATATACATATGTATCTTTATTTTTTCCGCCTTTTGCAGCATATTCCCATTCAGATTCTGTCGGCAATCTATACCCATTTGCTTTAAAATCACAAAAATAGAGACTTCCTTCCTTTATGTAACAAGGCTGCAAGTTCTCCGCTAAACTTCTTTTATTACAATACTCAATAGCTTTATTTATAGATATACAATCTATAGGATAATCATCTCCTAAATGTTTTGTATATTTTGTTGGCAGAGTAGTCATATATGCAAACCACTCTTTTTGTGTAACCTCGTGAATGCACATATAAAAACTTGAAACATTTTCTTTATGAATGGGATTATCTCTATATCTGCCGCTTCCCATATAAAAAGAACCACCTTCTACTAATATAAAATCTTTAATATTTTTTTTCTTATCAATTACAGAAATAACCTTATTATCATTCTGTACAGACTTTAGTCCGTCAGCACTAAAATATAATTGAAATATTATACTATTTTCTAATTTCACAGCTTGAAAATATCTTATCTCATTCTCAGCACGGCATATAACAAACACAGTTCCATAATCTTTCAATATTTTTGTCGCATATTGTAACTCTGTCAAATTGTCATTTTCTATAAAATATGTATTTATCAGTTTTGGTTTTATTAATTTCTCCTGCCAATACTCTGGATATGAATTACTGTCATAGAATTTACCCTTGTCACTCTCATAGTATATGTATTCCCATTCTTCAGACCATGGATTCGATGTATAAGGAAAGAATACTTCAGTTCTTATTATTCTTTTTTCTTCGTAGTTTTCTATTTTTTTATTCACTGTATTATCTACATTATCTTTTGACACAATGAACTTCACATCTTTGTCATTTTTTGAAATCGTACCACTCCAGACACACAAAATCTTCTTAGTTTCCACTTGAACGGCTTTTAAGGTAAACTTCCAACCAGATGAAAAATCTTCAATCTTACCTAAAACTACACAATCCGCACCAAGAGAATTTCCTACCGACTGAATCGTTACATCACTCACTTCACCAGAGTTTTGATATTCAAATTCTTTTTTGATAAGTGAAAGAGTAAATTCATTTCTTTCTGCGACAGATGTCTTTTTAAGATTATTTACAAAGCTATAATTTAGCTCAGAATAAATATAATCACTTAAACTTTCTGAATCAGATTGAACATCTACAACTACCACGGTATTTATATTGCCATCTATTTTCTTGCATATTTCAGCACTTCCATTGCTTATTGCCTCCTGCAAGCTGTAAGTCTTTGCAAAAAGCGGAATTGCCATCAAAATTGCTAAAAGACAAATTGTAAATTTCTTCATAAAAACTCCTGCCTTTATTGTTCCTTAATTTTTTCTACTTTAAACATGCCTCTACAAATTCCTCATCCAAGACATTCTTTATTCTGGAAAGTGCCATTTTTCTAACTGTAGCTGAATTAAAGGCTGAAACCTTTTCAAGTGATTTTGAAAAAGACGAGACAACTTCTTTTCCATTAGAAATGACTACAGAAATTTGAGGATAAATTGAATGAATGTTTCCTATAATTTGTTCTGCAATATCAACATCCACACTCATAATATGGTTTTCATTAGTTTTACAAACTGAAAAATCTGAATCAGATACAAGACTGCTTATTTTTGCATAAATTCGCTCATCGGAATCGCCTTTTATATTTATTTTGATTCTGACTTCATGTTTTAAGATTTGAGACATCTGCTTTAGCTCATACAGTTCTTCCATCATATTTGTATATTTTTCACAACGATTTGGAAAAATAAAAAGAGCCATATAATACAATTCCTCAAAATTGGAAACTGCTGACATTAATTTATTTATATTGATTATTGCCTTTAATCCATTTTGATTTCTTACTTGATTTATGCTTTTCGAAATAGAAAAAAACTGTATATTCAGTTTAGGCTCCAGAATGCTCCATGCCTCTTCCCTTGAAATATAAGAACACACAATATAACTCTTATTATCAGAATCAAAATAAGGCTCTGTATGATTTATACCAAACAGCTCAATATGAGATTTTATAATTATTTCTCTAGACAGGCTTTCTTTCGTTTCATCTGTATTTGAAAGATTTTGAGTTGCTCTTGTAAATGAAGATATTTCCCGTGAAAAATAAGAAGCAAGATTTCCGTCTGAAGCAGAAACAGCCATCTCTTTTGTGGCTGCATACCCCAGACTGACAATATATCTTTCAGACGGAAAAACTTGAGATATTGTAAAAGAATCTGCCCATAAAGGCTTTTCGTGCCTTGCTGTGGAAGCACACGATATACAAAAAATCGCTACAAAAAAACAGAAAAGTAATTGAGCAGTTTTTTTTGTTTTAGTATGAATAGGCATCTGTAAAGCTACCATCAGTAACAGAATCAATCAGATCTTCAGTAACCTTTGCTTTGAGATATGCAGCTTCCGTTGCTGTTTCGTCTATTCCTTTAAGGGCTTCCTTTAACTGATTATTAAAAATCTTTTTATCCATTCCCCATACGGCATAGTACTCATAAAATGTTTCTATTGTTTCACCATCATCATCAACAAGTTTATTCTTTGTCCAATAGCTTGCAACTTTTTCCAGTCCAGAAAGCCTTACATTTGTCAGAGATACGCGGAACATATTCAATGTTTCCTGCAAATCTTCGTTATCACTGCCTTTCATTGTTGCTTCTACAGATTTTCCAGCAACTCTTTCCATTATACCAGCAACTTCTGTTTCAATTTTTACTAAGTCAGCCCATTGCTCAATATAATTAAGTTTATTACCACGGTTAGTTACTACAAACACCTTTTTATTTTCTACGCCCGGCATTGATTTTGATAATACCTTTTCCGAATACTGACCTTCGCCTATAAGTTTTACCCATTCAGGAATTTCTGATCCAAATGTCGCTCCCTGATAATCAATTAAGACTCTTTTTCCAGTATCAACTTTAGAGCCCTGTCCTTTTATTCCAGAACCTTTTGTTTTTGTTGTAGCACATCCTATAAAAGCAAAAATAGATGCTGTAAGAACCAGCAAACCAAGTAATTTCTTCATAAAAAATCCTCCAATATATATAAGCAATAGCTTATGAAGTAATCATTATAAGCTATAGTTTATAACTTTTCAATTCAAATACCTTTATTCTATATATATGCCACTTAATAAAGCCGTAGCACAAACTGTGCGCGAACTACGACAAAACAAAGGGATTTCTCAGGAAAAACTAGCTGATGCCATTGATTCACATCAGGTATATATTTCTGAGATTGAAAATGGCAAAAAAACACCTTCTCTAGAAGTTATTTATAAAACAGCAAAATTTTTTAACATTTCATTAAGTGATTTTGCAGCCCTTATTGAAAAAAACATGAAATAAATCTGTTTTAGACAAAAAGTTCAAACTTTTATTTACAATCTTTTATCAAAGATTTTCCTGCAACCTTCCATATTTCATCATTTATTTTATCAATATCATAATCCTGATTTGAAATATGCTGTTTTACAATTCTATCAACAGGATTTCCTTCTTCAAAAATAAATCCAGCACTCGAAAGTAAAGTTTCCGTCTGAGCCAGAGTAAGTCTCATTCCAATTGCAAGTTGTATTACTGTCTCTTTATGAGGATGATAATTTTTATTTTTTGATGATCTGATTTTTGAAAAATTCTGCTTACTCATTCCGCAGTTTTTATAAATAAGACTTATATCTGCAATTCCATTCAGAGAATAATTACTGATATAGAATTCCAAAGTTTCCTTAAAAGTTCTCTTTGTCTCAATTATTTTTGGTGTGATTGAAAGCTTTAAATCTGCACCATTTTCATTAAGAATTTTTACCGCATCAAGTGCATTTGCATAGATTGCATATATTAAAGCCGTAAAATTATTTTTTGAACGTGCATTTACATCAGCTCCATACTTTATCAAAAAAGACATTATTTCTGTTTCATTCAAAAATGCAGCCAGCATAAGAGGTGTAAAATCATTTGAATCAGAACAATCTGGAGAAATACCATTTTCTAAAAGAAACTTTACAATTCCTGTTTTTCTCTGACTTACAGCAACCATAAGAGGGGACCATTCAGAAGCAATACCAGGCAAGTCTTTATGTCCGATTTTTTCGAACATTTGAAGAAGTTTTGCTGAATAATTGGTCTGAAGTTTAGCAAAATCAAGAAGTTCAGAAAGAAAGACGATATAAGGTGTTCCTTTTCCATTTTCATCTTCCTTATAATAATTCAAAACTGCACTTCCATTACTAAAAGTGAATGACCATTTTGTCTGGTGGAGAATCATTTTATCCCGAACTTCTAATGATAACTGAGGATTGTATCGATAGTCTGTATAAACAGGAAGCCGGCACCCAAGATTCTGAAGTTCACTTTTTAAGACTTCAGAACTGCTTGTCATAATATATTCATATTCTTTTCCATTGATTCTTATTTTCTCAATGAATTTCTCTTTATGCATTTCTTCCAGATTCATAATTTAATTATACAAGGATTTTTTTTACTGATGGTAAACTTTTCGGCGACTTTTGATTATCTGAGCATACATCATTACCACCGGGAGAAAATCTTTTTCATGCAAGACTTCCCCTTTCTGATATTTAAAAAGCATGGCTGATACTTCAGAATTATAAAAAATCTTTTTACCTGTATCAAAAGCTAATTGTTTAGCAAGAGCCATTTCGTGCCGCATGCATACAAAAGTTATTACAGGTGCGCACATCTTTCCTGGAATGTATTTTAATCCTACAAGTCTGTGAGTTCCTTTATCATCTGAAACTAAAAAATCTGAAGTTTTGATTTTTTTGTCCAAATCGGACTGAACAGATGTTGGAATTAAAAAAGGTTTCTGATTTGCATATAAAATTAATAATTGATTCATTTTTTCCCCTGAAAAAAACATAAACACAATAATATCATTCAGGGGATTTTTACTGGTCAACTAAAAAGCGACTATTTGTATAAATCACTACTCCAGCGTCTCAACAGTCAAATTTTGATTTGTGTAAATACAAATACTACCTGCAATTTTTAGAGAACGCTCAGCAATTTCCTTAGCGCTCAAATCCGAAGAGTCAAGATAAGCGAGGGCCGCAGAATAAGCGTAATTGCCGCCGCTGCCGATTGCAATTGCATCGTGTTCTGGTTCAATTACGTTTCCATCACCACTAATCAAAAGGATCTGTTTTTTGTCAGCAACAAGGAGCATAGCCTCAAGTTTCTGCAAAGTACGGTCTGTACGCCATGCCTTAGCAAGTTCAACTGCAGAACGCATGATATCACCATTATATTCTTTTACTTTTGTTTCAAATCTATCTAAAAGTGTAAAAGCATCTGCAACAGAACCAGCAAATCCTGTTAAAATCTTTCCATCATAAATTTTTCGAACTTTGCGAGAATTTCCCTTACAAACAGTTTCTCCCAAAGTGCACTGACCATCGCCAGCCATAGCAACCTGTCCGTTTCGTCGAACAGCTAAAATTGTTGTGCTTCTAATTTTTGTTTTATTTCCCATATCTAAAAATATAATGATTTCAGAGGTTGTAGGCAAATAAAATGATGATTAATTTTAAGAATGTGGATGTGCCTTGTTATAAATATCAATTAATTTTTCGGTAGTTATATGAGTATATCGCTGGGTTGTACTGATACTTGAATGCCCCAGCATTTCCTGAACAAGACGCACATCAGCCCCATTTCCAATCATAGTAGTTGCAAAAGTGTGGCGGAAGGAATGAGGATTTACATGATGATTTGTACCCTTAGCTCCAGAATATTTTGAAATTATAAAGCGGATTCCTCCAACAGACATTGCATTTCCCTTCTGATTCACAAAAACTTGTCTTGTTGGTTCAGTGATATGTTTCTCCACCATCAATTTGTTTCTATCCTGCAAGTATTCTGCAAGGGCCTTTCTAGACTCTTCTGCGAAAAACACCTTTCTCTGTTTATTTCCTTTTCCTGTAACAATTGCAGAATGATAATTATCCATAAAATCATCTAGTTTTAGATTTGTAATTTCACTGATTCGGCAGCCGGATGAATACAACATCAAAAATAAGGCTCTGTCCCGGCTTTCCCAGAGAAGTTCATTATTTTCAGGTTCAGAACACAATTCCTGAACTTCTGCCTGTGTCATAAAATTTGGAACTCTTTTTGGCAATTTTACAGTTTTTAAATCTAAGGCAGGATTTTTTTTGATATAGCCAAATTTCAGTGCATATGAAAACATAGTTCTTACAGCAGCTATAAATCTGTTCACGCTGGCTGCAGCTTTTTTTTCTTTAGATAACTGACCGATTGATAAAAGAAGATTTTCCTTAGTGATTGTATTAATATCAAGCGTTGGAGACAGAAACCTCTGTAACTCTTTTAAATCATTTCTGTATCCGATTACAGTATTTTCTGAGAGCCCTCTTACGGCTGAAAGATAAAGCAAAAATTCTTCAACTAATTCCGATAAAATCATATTTATATTATCGGAAGAAATCGATGAAAACTCACTCAAGAAAAAAAAGTCTATCAAATTTCCATAAATCGTGTTATATTATCAGTATGAATGCTATGATTCTTGCAAAAGCAACGAATATCCTCAAAAATGCAGGCTGCACTGAAATCTATCTTTTCGGCTCACAGGCAACCGGAAAAGCCAATGATAATTCTGATGTAGATTTAGGCGTAAAAGGTTTGTCTCCAAAGCTCTTTTTCCGCATGCATTCAGACCTGGAAGAAGCCTTAAAAATGCCAGTTGATTTAGTTGATTTTGATTACCAGAAAGATTTTTTCGACTTACTTCAAAGAGTAGGAGAACTTAAAAAAATTGGATGAGATTACAAAAGAAAAGATAAATCTTGAAATCTCCAAAATTGACACTCTTGTAAGTAAATCTTCTCTTCTTCTTACAAAATGCAAAAATACAGAACCAGATTTTTTTGATTTAAATGCAGCGGGTTCTATTCTCCACTCCTTTTACAATGACCTGGAAAGCATATTCAAACTGATTCATAAAGCAACAGATAATACTCCACTCACAAGCACAATGTGGCACAGTGAACTTTTTCATTCTATGTTCAAAGAAACTGAAAAACGAAAAGCTGTTCTATCGCAAGATTTAGAAGAACCTCTAAAAGAATACCTGGGATTCCGTCATGTCTTCCGCCACTCATACGGCTACGAATTAGACTGGGAAAGATTGAGTCCTCTTTTTTCTGAAATGTCAGAAATTTGGCAGAGAATCAAAAATTGTCTTGTTGAATTTATAAATTAAAAAAGACCACCGCAAACACGATAGTCCCTAAAAAAAATGGATAATCAGTTTATGTATCACTTCCATTGCATATTATAGCCGCAATTACATATAAAGTTTCGCATATTCGAAAGGTATATCTATAAAACAAGAATCAATTTTATAAGCAAATGAAAACTAGAAATAATTGCTGTAGCATTTTTTCATATTATTTCATCCCAATCAAAGCCCAAATCTCGTTAATTCTTTTTTCTGAAAGCCCGACATCTTTGGCAAAACTTTTCCATTTTGAAATTCCTGCACGAACATCTTCTATTGTCGCCTTGACTTCCCTTGACGTAAGATTTCCAATTTTTGCACAGGTTTCAAAATCATCTTCTGTTATATTTTTTCGTTTTCCGTTTACCGTCATCTGATGACTCGAAGTCCATAATCCATTTGGGTTATAGGCAAAGGAAATGTCATAAGCAGGTGCCAGACTCCACTGCCCGCTTTTATCCATAAGGAATGAAATATTTTTTGTATGGTCATCACAGTTAAATGCAAAAATATTAAAAAGCATTCGTCTAAAAGCTTCTAAAGAATCCGTGTGATGAGCTCCTATCTGATTTAGGATTGAAAACAACTGCTCATAGCTGTAAAGCCCCGCCTGATTAAAATCAAAATGAGCAAGTGTGCACAAAGTCTGCATATGAAATTTATTTCCATTATCATCACGGTCAAATCGTTTTGTCATAAAATGAGAGTTTTTTCCATCATCAAGGATTCGGCATTTACTCATATTGATTCCAGCTTCCCTTGCCATTAGATAATAAGCATATTCAATGATTCCAAAATCCTCGCGGTCTTCATCTTCCTTATCTTTATTTCCCTCAACTCCGCTGAATTTAATCAGCCAGTGCTCAAAGCCCTTTGATGTTTCAGTTTGGCCGGAACGAACTTCATTTGTTTTCGGATTCCAGGCAATTACAGCCTTTGCCCTGGC